>Ga0172372_10000079_pt1 | contig 130691 bp, 118 predicted proteins | sample LakKiv5m_2_FD_114544 | JGI IMG/M metagenome (GOLD analysis project Ga0172372, IMG submission 114544) | Freshwater microbial communities from Kabuno Bay, South-Kivu, Congo - kab_092012_9.5m | ecosystem: Environmental > Aquatic > Freshwater > Lake | place: Democratic Republic of the Congo...
CCTCCTACCGACAAGAAATGGGCATGGTCAGAAGTATTGCGAGAGTGGCAAGCGATGAAGATTTGCGCCAACAAATGGATTTCGTCTCAAAAGAAAAGGAAGCTGAGCGCCTCTGTCTTGATCTTATAGAAAAATACAAATTAGACATGGTTCTCACCCACGTTGAATACACACAATTTGGAAAAAAAGCGGTGTTCTTTTTTACCGCCCCTGCCCGAGTTGACTTTCGAGATCTCGTCAAAGATCTGGTAGGGTACCTTAAAATGCGAATTGAATTGCGACAAATATCTTTTCGCGATCGATCCGCGGCCATTGGTGGAATTGGAGTGTGCGGGCTGCAGACTTGCTGTAGCTCATTTTTGTCTAACTATGGAAATGTCTCCATAAAAATGGCAAAAAATCAAAATCTGGCCCTCGTGCCCTCTAAAATCAACGGTGTCTGTGGACAGATCAAGTGTTGTATTAAATATGAAGATGACGTTTATAGTGAGAAAAGAGGACGCCTTCCAAAAGAAAATACATTAATCCAAATCAAAAATGGTGATTTTGGAAAAGTTTTACAGCTTCACGTACTCGCTGAACAATTTGAAATGATGTCGGATCGAGGAACGATTAAGCGCTATTCGGCTGACCTATTTGACTCTACCCATGCCGTACCTGAAGGTCGGAAATTTCCAGAAACCTTTGAATTTGTGACTAACGAGACAAAAACTCTCGTTAATATGGAAAATTGTGGAAATTTATTAGATAAATATAAACCAAAAGTAGAACTTCCTACCAATGAGCAAAGCGAAGATGATTTCATTGACGATGATGAAATGGGCCCATCTGACGACGACGATTTTGAAAATGCCGAATCTAAAGAAGTTGATACAAAAACCGATTCAAAAAATTATGAACAAAAACAAAAACCTGTTCAAACACCTACAAAACCGGCACAGGTTCAAAAGAATACAATGCCCCATGGAAGTAACAACAAGGACATGAAACCAATGAATGAAGGGCATGAAAAGGCCTCGCAAACGGCTTCTGTAAATACGCCGGCGCAAAACCAACAGCAACAAGACAAACGCCCTCAAGGGAATACGGGAAGTCATAAAAACTTTAAAAAGTTTAAAAAAAATAAGAATCGTCGCTAATCTCTCTTTATCAAAGGAGTTGGCACCATTAAAGAAATTCACCTCTCCTCTATCAATGATGCAATTAAAATTCTTCATACCGGAGATTGGCATCTCGGTAAAAAACTATTTGGGCATTCTCGCATACCTGAGCAGCAACTTTTTTTAGGTTGGCTTTTAAAATATATTGCTGACGAACAAATAAATCTACTGTTGGTGGCGGGAGATATTTTTGATACACCAAACCCAACGGCCGAAGCACAAGAGCTTTATTACCAATTTCTTTTTGAAGTCAGCAAACTCGAATTCTGCCACATTTTTATTTTGGCGGGAAATCATGATCAAGGTAGATTCCTTGAAGCCCCAAAGGCCTTTTTAGGGCCCATGAAAATTCACGTTGGTGGAATACTCTCTCAAAACATTAAAGATAATTTATATATCCTTAACCACGAAAAAATGAAATTAGGGCTCTTTCTTCTCCCTCATTTTAAGTCTCATCAGCTTTCTTCCTACAATACTTCCTACAATACCAGCGATGCAGGTAACGCGAACCATTCTCGCTCTGGAGAGGAAACCCAATCTCAATCAAAACTTCCGACTTTTAAACAACAGGTTGGTCAATTACTAGCGGCACTGGAGAACCTGACTGATCAGACAAAATATTTCCTTGATCAACACAACACTCAATTCAATATCCTCTTGGCCCACCATGTATTTGGCAAATACCAATTCTCGGGATCAGAATTATTTTTATCACTTAGCGGATTAGAAAATATACCTACTGAACTTTTTGAAAATACTTTTAGCTATTTGGCCTTAGGCCATATCCACAAAAAGCAGATTGTTGGCCACAATCCCCTATCAGTTTATCCAGGTTCCCCAATACCAATGACATTTAGTGAAGCTGAGCATAAATTTATTGCGAGAATAGATTTTGTTTCAGATACAAGCAGAAACAACTTAAAACCCATTCATAGCTTTGTCACGATTCCACAGTTCAGAAAGCTTATTTCAATGACATACCAGGATTTAGATTCCCTCAAGATACAAATGAGCTCCATAGACTCAGAGAAATTGTCCCTACCGCCATTTGTTGAATTAAAATATGAAGGCCACATTGGTGACGAAGAAAGAAAAAATATCAAATCCCAACTCAATCTTTGCGGCGCCATCCTTATTAAGGAAACAGCTCCTTTAAAAACCGCAGCAAATACAATTCTAAGTGAAAATGAACTTTTATCGCAAAATGGTGAAGAGGAAAATGGTATTATATTAAGCAATAACCCTATTGAATACTTCAATAGATTCCTCAATTTCAAAAGCAAATTGGGCCCTGCTCATTTAAGCGATAACGAGTCCTTAACCCAAAACCAAGAATTGCTTGAAACATTTAAATATTACATGGAGAAAATTGATGCTCCTATAATGAATGACAACAATGGTTCAATAGATGTTATAAAAATGATCGCGGAAATAAAAACGGTCCACCCAGAATCGATAGCCGGAATAGCATCTAAAGACTCCAATATAAATTTTGCCACGATAACAGCGCCTTTAACAAAGAGTGACATCCATGCGGATTAAAACTCTAAGACTAAACAACATCGGAAGCTTCAAAGGTCAGCATGTATTAGATCTGGAGAATACTCTCAAAGGGATTGACTTGTTCGCCATCACAGGACCAACTGGCGCAGGAAAATCAACCTTACTCAATGCTGTCTGTCTCGCCCTCTACGGAAAAGGTTTAAAAAAATCTTTGAGCGCTGTGGATTATATTAGCTCTGACGAAACAAGCGGCTCTATTCATTTATCTTTTGCTCAAGGGGTCAACAATTACGAAGCATTTTGGTCATGTAAAAAATCTCGGCCTGATGGTAGCTTGCTTAAAGCTCCCCTTATTCGCAGAGAAGTTTTTCTCCAAGGCATACCTTATCAAGGTGAAATGAATGAAATCCTAGGTCTAAGCTTTGAGCAATTTACCAAGACAGTGATTTTGCCTCAGGGCGAATTCCATCGCTTTATTTCGGCCACAGCCCAAGAGCGCCGGGAAATTTTAGAAGGTCTATGGCACGGCCCAAATTTAAAAGGTCTGGCCACGACCCTGATGTCCGACATAGACCAATTACAGGCAAAAAAACATTATCTATTAGAGACCATCACAAATTTACAATCGTCTCTTTACTTGGATAATCAAATACATCTTGATGATCCAAATCAAATAAAAAATGGGCAATTCTATGATGAAAAGCTTCAATCCTATGAGAACCTAAAAAACTATGTTGTTAAATGGAAAATGCAAATTAAATCGTTTAAAGATGAACTTTCTCAACTGTATTCATTAATATCAAAAGATTTCCAAAACTCAAATGAGAGCAACCGTTTCAAAGAGCAATTCGACTTCGAAGAAGGCCAGTATAAATTATATGGCCGTGAAATTGAAAAGCTTGAACAAAACTTTGAAGCAGAACAAAAGCGATTAAAATCTTTACTCAAAGAACATTTTATTCAAATTAATATTTCCAAAGATCGTCCTAATTTGCTCAATACCATTTTAAATAAAATGATTGAGGCCATCGATCAGTACACTTCCATGGTCGGAGTTATATGGCAAAAGAAAGATGGTCTATCGTCAAAGCTCTTCGAGTCAGGTCGCAAACGGCAAGTTTCAAGACAACTCATTTCTAACAGTGAAGAAAACTCCACGGCACTTGAATTACAAATTTTTCAATCCTATTCAAACTTATTAATTAGGTGCAAATTAATTAATCAACTCATCGACAATGACCTATTTCCTCGCTTTTATAATCTAATCGCCTCCTTATTAGACGATATTAGCAATATCTCCCAAACAACTTCACCCAAACAAAGTCCACAAGCAGAAGTAGAAGGAAATCATTTCCAAATATTCAGAAGTTTTATTACCAAACTTGGTAACATGCCGTCACAAGGCCTCACAGCGCTCAACAAAGAAATTCTTCTGCTTTCAATTGAAAATGTTCACAAATCCAATACCTCAACTACTTTATCTTATATTGAAAGGGTGGAATCCTCCCTAGATGGAGAGATGAGTAAGCTAAAAAGCTACCGCGACCATGGTGTGGAGACCTGGGAAAAAATCGAGGCCAATAAAAGAGAACTTGAAAATGTGAGTTACCACCTCAGCAAGGCCCAGCACCTCTTTAAGGCAATTGGAAAAAATGAATTTCGCGACTACTTATTAACACATCTCGAACACGCCCTTATCATCCGGGCCAATAAGGAACTTGAAAGCTTTTTTCAAGGTCGATACCAACTCGTTACGCGTTTTGGTCAAGATATTCAAATTTTTGATACTTTGTTTTGGTCACCAGAACATAAAGACTACCATTCTCAATGTCGCAAAATTTCAAGCCTCTCTGGCGGAGAAACTTTTTTAGTAGGATTGGCCTTAGGATTGGCCTTGAGCGATTTATTTCAAGGCGGTCCAGAAATTGAATCTTTTTTTATTGATGAAGGCTTTGGTGGACTTGACCCAGAATCACTTCAGGAAACATTTGAAGGATTACAAATTTTGGCTGCTCGCGGGAAACAAGTTGGTATTATCAGTCATGTTGAGACCCTCAATTTGCAAGTTCCAGTCCGTTTTGAAATACAAAAATCGGGTAAAGGGGTTTCCTTTATTCAAATTGAGGGATTAGAACAACTTTCCTAAATTAAAACTCGGCCGATTTTGGTGTTCTTGGAAAGGGAATGACATCTCGGATATTTTTCATACCGGAAATATACATAACAGCTCTTTCCAGACCAAGTCCAAATCCTGCATGAGGTACTGACCCAAATTTTCGAAGATCAAAGTACCACCACAAGGCCTGTCGGTTCATATTGAGTTCATGACAACGGGTTTCTAGTTTTTCCATATCGTCTTCCCGTTGACTGCCACCAATAATTTCACCAACTCCAGGAACAAGTATGTCCATGGCCCGCACTGTTTTCCCATCATCATTTTGTTTCATGTAAAAGGCCTTACATTTTTTTGGATAATCAGTAACGATAACAGGCCCATTAAAATATTGATCGGTGAGATAGCGCTCGTGTTCCGTTTGCAATTCATCTCCCCATTCGTGCTTAAATTCAAATGTTTTTCCTGACTTTTGCAGAATGGCAATCGCTTCAGTATAAGTAATTTTCGTAAAATCTTTTGTCACCACAGAATTGAGGGTCTCCAAAAGGTTATCGGTGGCGCCTTCATTTTCCTTTCTGTATTTCTCTAGAAACTCTAACTCTCTTGGACACCTTTCAAGGGCGGTCTGAATCAGATACTTTACATAACGCTTTCCTAACTCGGCATTATCGTCAAGATCTGCGAAGGCCACCTCAGGTTCGATCATCCAAAATTCGGCCAAGTGCCTAGCTGTATTGGAATTTTCACTGCGAAAGGTGGGGCCGAATGTGTAAACCTTGCCCAAACCTAGCGCAAAACACTCTCCACCTAATTGACCAGAAACAGTTAGGGAAGTTTTCTTCCCAAAATAGTCTTGAGCATAATCAACTGGACCATTTTTTTGTTTGGGAATATTGGCCAAGTCAAACGTTGTGACGTTAAACATTTCACCTGCGCCTTCGGCATCAACACCGGTAATAATGGGTGTATGCAAATAATAAAATCCATCATTAGTAAAAAATTCGTGGGTGGCCATACTTAAAACGGAACGGAGTCGAAAAACCGCACCGAATGTTTGCGTCCGAGGCCGCAAATGAGCAATCTCGCGTAAATATTCAAGGCTGGTGGCCTTTTTCTGCAAAGGATATTCTTCGGTAGTCTTATTATAAACTGTGGCATCCTTGACTTGCATTTCAAAGCTTTGTCCTTTTCCCTGACTGGCCACGATGACTCCAGAAGCTTTCAAGCTGGAACCGATTAGCAATGATGTTAATAGCTCATAATTAGTGGTGTTTTGGTCGAGAACCAATTGAAAATTTTCTTGGCAACTTCCATCGTTAAGCGCAATGAAAGAAAAACTTTTGCCCTTTCTTACGGAACGCACCCAACCAGCAACAGTCGCATTAGGATATTTTTGTCCACTCTTTAATATTTCTCTAATTGAAACTAAATCACCACGAATCATTTTTCCTCCGCCACCTTGCGTATTTAAATAAATTAATCGATTACAATTTGTTTTACCGCTAGCAATTGATCTTTGGTTAAACGCGCACCAAACTGAGTTACCAACCTAGAAGCCGCGGCACAGGCCAACTGTCCGGCCTCAGCAAAGGACCTGCCTGCTGTAATTGCATATAGGAAACTCCCTGCGAATAAATCTCCCGCGCCATTGGTATCGATGGCCTCGACCTGAGGTGCAACGATAACAATTTCTTTCGAGCCATCAAAGAGAAGCGCGCCTTTATCTCCCTGAGTAATAGCAAAAAACTTGGCATACTTCTTAAGTTTTATAAAGGCCTCTTCAAGATTATCTGTTTGGGTAAATATTTTGGCCTCAGCTTCATTACAAAAAAGCATATCGACGCCTTGACCAATCATTTCAAGTAAACCATCTCTAAAATACAGGGGCATGGAAGAATCAGAAAAAGTCAGCGCAACAGGAATACTCTTCTTTTCAGCAAACTGCCTTGCCTTGATGGCAGCAGCTCGCCCCGTAGGGGAGGCCACTAAATAACCCTCAATATAAATTGATTGCGCCTGTTCCATGGCCGCAAAATCCAATTGCTCTTCAGCAAATGTTGCAGTGATCCCCAAATAAGTATTCATGGTTCTATCAGCATCTGGCGTAATAAACACCATACATTTACCCGTTGTACCGGATGGTCTTGCATGATCTTTCCAGTTTGTTTTTACACCTGCTGCTTCTAGATCGCGGAGATAAAAATCACCCGTTTCATCGGAAGCAATTTTACAACTATAAAAAGCACTGCCTCCTAAGTAGGCCACCGCAATGACTGTATTAGCGGCAGAACCACCGCAACTTCGCCGGTGATGAAACCCATGCACCGATTGAATCAGTTCACTTTGCCTTGATTCATCGACCAAGGTCATAATCCCTTTTTCTATTTTCATTTTATTTAAATATTGATTCTCAACCTCAAACTCAATATCAACCAGAGCATTGCCTAAGCCGTAGACTTGGTATTTTGCATTCTTCAAATTTTTAAATAACAAATTTTGTGAACTCATCTTATTTAACTCCAATTACTAATTCCAATCGCTAAATCCAATTGCTAGCGTCAATTGTCAGTTCCATTTATTAGCCCAATTTATTAACTCCGACCGTTATTTCCGAGTTATACAGTATGGCATTCTAGAGATAAGGGAGACAGAATTTAGCAGAATGTTACCTCTTTCTCAATCAGTGAATAGAAAGGCTTTTCCTTTTTGAAAGAAGTCTTTAAAATAATGAAAATTAGCTCATATTGAAAAGGAGACCGGCATGTCACTGAACGATTTTTTAAAGGACAAAAAAAACCATAATGAACAACACGATGATTCAATTAAAAAGGATTTCCGTGACAAGGTTTTATTGGTTTTATCCAAAATTAAGGAGCACAGTGAAGAGAAATATCACGAGCTTTCTGGCCTTTTTCATAGCAAATTTAATAGCCCGAACGTCCAACGCAAGGTGATCATGGGCTTTTATGCACAATGTGTCGCTGAGTTAAAAAGTCTAAACCCAACACCCGTTATTCAAACCGCGGCGAAGGCCATTAACAAAAATATCAAGACAATTAAAAAAGAAGTTAAAGGCCAAGTTGCTGCCAGCAAGGCCCAGGCCAATGTCGTGGCCAAAGCCGCCACGAAACAGGCCGAAAAGGTTGCCGAACAGGTCAAAGGGCAAGTGAAAAAACAAGTAAGTGAGACCATCGAAGCCATCCAAAGCAAAGCAGACGCCCTCAAGGGACCAGTTAAGAAGAAGGCCAGCGTCCATAAAAAGGCCGCCAAAAAAGTAACGACTAAAGTTGCTAAGCCATCAGGAACACAGAAAAGAACGGTGAAATCTGGCAGTGGCTTAAGCAAAAAAAAGACGGTTAAGAGAAAATAATTCAAACTAGACGATTGTTTAGTTCTGTGTTATTCTGAGCGTAATTTAGCTTATACTAAAATGGAGAAAATTATGCGTAGTCTTAACTCATGGCTTGAAGAATACGGGTCCTCTCACCAGCACCCCACGAATGCTGTTATTCATAAAATATGCGTCCCACTTATTATGTGGACTCTTTTAGGAATGCTTTGGGCCATACCTACTCCTCTGGTATTTCAAAGTATTCCTTACCTCAATTGGTCTACTATTTTTGCTCTTTTATGTATGGTTTTTTACTTTACTCTCAGTTTAAAAATATCAATCGTGATGATTTTACAAACGATCGTTATGCTGGCAGTCGTTTCTCGTTGGGAAACTATAACTGGACTAGCATTGGCGCCCTCTATGGCCATTATTTTTGCGATCTGCTGGGTCTTCCAATTTTATGGCCACAAGGTTGAAGGTAAAAAACCAAGTTTCTTTAAAGATCTTTTCTTTCTCCTCATTGGTCCTTTGTGGGTCACAGTCTGGGGATTGGAGAAGGTTGGTTTGCACTTGCGCGCCAAAACAGCATAGCCTTTTAATCAAGCGGAATATCCCGACTCTTCCAATTGGTCTTTAACCCCTAAATATTTTAGCTAAAAAAGCTGATAAGCCTCTATTGGAATTTGGGGGTTTATTGAACTTAAACTTGCGAGTCAGCAACGACTTACTAGAAATACTTAATGCCTTAAATAAGATGTATAAGGATCAGATCTCCGTTTTGCTCTGGCAAAATGTGGGCCCAAGGCGAATTATTAGAAATGCCAACATTAAGGTCATTGACTATGCCAGTGGTAAAATAATTCTCATCCCAAGTGAAAGCAATCGCACGTTTGATTTTGAAGGTACCTACACTGTTTACATGCGCGGCCCAGAAAAAAGTATCCTATTTAAACGCGAAATGGTTGTCATAGAAAAAAAGCGAATCGTCTTTGATATTCCCAAAGAAGTTAGGATGTTTGAAAAGCGCACAACACCTCGACTGAGGCTTGGTTTTAACAGTGCTTACATGGCCCATCTGGAAATAAAAATAAACAGTACATCGGCATTAAAAAAGGAATTTTCTTTTAACGTATTTGATATAAGCACTACAGGCATAAGTTTTAACTTCAACGCAAAAGATCAGATATATTTTTCAGAAGTTACAGAAATTCTCATCCATCGAATTGGCAAAATACCCTTCAAAAATCCCATCGAAGGGAAGGTCGTTTATCTCAAAAAAATTGAATTTATTAACCAGGGCAACCGTATTTCAAAAATTAAGATGGGTATCAAATTAAAATATGCCTTTTCAGAAGCTCTCCTCAATAGCTTTTTAAGTTAACTTACCAATCGAATCCTTGACATAAATATCGTAGCGAATAGATTTTCCTTCCAGCGAAAAATTAGGTTTTCCCCAAGAACTAGAGCGCGCGGGTCTCTTAACCACAAACCGACTCCAGGATAACTTTAAGTATTCAGTGAAATTCTCTAACTGATCATTATCTTCACCAACGAGCTGGTGAAAGATTTGCATCTCCTTTCGAGGTAAGGCCGATTTGGTTCGCGACGCCATGAACATAGGATCAAAATATAAAATATTTATATCTGCATCAGTATGTTTTAAAATCTGCTCTTGAAGCATTCCAAAATGTAATTCCCATTGGCCTTCTTTTATAATTCCATGGCCAATAAGATTTTCCCTTGCCCATTGAAGCAAAAAATAAATGATGGGATTTCTTTCAAAACCAAGAACTGGATATCCCCAGCTCAATAAAAAAATGGTGTCTTTGCCGGTTCCAGTTGTGGCATCAATGACGCGAAGGCTTGGGGATAAAGGCCCAATGGCCTTTTTTAATGGCCCGGCCTTCAATTTATCCTTTTGCATTTTTAGGTTGTTCCATTCCTTAGTAAGGCCTAATTCAAATTGACCAATACTATTTTGAAATATCCATTCACCGGTCGCTTGATTAAAACTAAGTTTGTTCAAATCTTTATCTTCGCTCTCATCAATCAATTCGACCTTATGCTTCAATAACCACTGTCGCCAAAATTGCCAGCGCGCTTGGGGAGTGGTGCCTAATTGATTATGAGCAATATCGACATTGTTATTGCTCAAATTAACGCTATGCCAATCTTTTGGAACTTCAATACTGATCGGCCCAAAATGGGGACTAAAAGTGTTCATGCTTTTTTCACAATTTCCATAGAAATTACCGCACCTTGTATGTTAAATTATAGGTAATTTCAAGCTCGTAAATAGTAACTGAAGCTTACCAAAAACCAAATCTCTTTTGGATTTCCTTTTGGGTTTTTCTTTAAGCGCTTTTTAAAGGATTTTTTATGGCAGAAATGAATCATCACCAAGAACATTGCGGAAACTGTGGCCACCATTCTTTCAAGAAGACAACCATTAAAGATTTACCCTACAAAGTTGCAGAACTTCCCAGGGAGCTAAAAAAATACTACCTCGGTGCGAGTGAAAGCGAAATCGAGCAAATGCTTAAATATATCGGCAAAAAGAATTTGGCCGATTTATTTGAATCAATTCCCACTGAATTAAAATTTGAAGGGGCCTTGGGGCTAGGGCCCGCCTTAACTTACGAGGAACTCCTCGATCGCGTGCAAGAAATGGCGTTGCAAAATAATGTTTTAACCTCATTTTTAGGCGCCGGTCTTCCCCATTTTTCAATTCCAGGACTGGTGCAAGAAGTTTGCAACATACGGGGACTCACTACGGCCTATACACCCTACCAACCAGAAAGAAGCCAGGGAACTCTTCAGACGCTTTGGATTTATTCAAACATGATGAGTAAATTGACTGGCTTCGAGGCCATTAATGCTTCCCTCTATGACCGCTCCACTGCCCTTTTTGAGGGACTCTGTACCATGGCCCGAGTGACCAATAAAAATACTGTTCTGGTTCCGATGACTGTCTATTTAGAAGACCAAGAAGTACTTTGTACTTTGGCCACGGGAACAAAACTTAATATTGTTTCCATTCCGCTCAACCAACAGGGTCGATTGGATTTAGGCCAACTGAAAAATTTAATGGTCACCCATAAAGACGATTTGGCCGGAGTGGCCTTTCCTCAAGTCACTCAATTTGGAACACTTGAAGATGTCGATCAGGTCACTGATGTCATAAAACAATCAGGCATTCTTTCTTTGGCCATCATAGATCCGCTCCTTCTGTCTAAAGGTGGATTAAAAACCCCAGCTCAATTTGGCAGTGATGGCAACGGAGTCGACTTTATCGTCGGTGAAGCACAACATCTTGCCCTCGCACCAAATTTTGGTGGCCCAGGTCTGGGTATGTTTGGCGTCCGATATAACAATGCCAATAAAATGCATATAAGATCCACACCAGGACGCTTCGTTGGCAAGGCCAAAGATAATCAAGGTCGCCCAGCGCTTGCCATGGTATTATCCACTCGCGAGCAACATATTCGTCGTGAAAAAGCGACTTCCAATATTTGCTCCAACCAATCTTTTGTCGCAAGTATTGTTGGCGCTTCTATCTTGGCCCGAGGGGAAGAGGGAATGGGCCGGGCCATAAAAACCGCTCACGAATGTGCCAATCTAGCTTACAACTCACTCACAAAATTAGATGGTATTGATAATGCTTTTCCCAATATTCCTTTCATGCATGAATTTGTCCTTCGTGTAAAACTCAATGACCTCACACCAACGACAGAAGATTTATTAAATTTAGCGCGTCGATCCCATATGCATTTGGCCATCAACGTTGAGTCGCGCATTCCACGTTCTTTAGGCAAACCTGGATATGGATATATCATGTTGTGCTTTACTGACCGCCACACAACAGAAGACATTCAATCTCTAACAAGCTTTTTTAAGGCCATCTACCCTAAAACCAAAACAGAAACTATTACTGGCAATATCATTCCTTCGGCACTACTTAGAACAACACCACCAGGAATTCCTTCCTTGGACCAAGAAACCTTAAGCAAAATGTATAAACGCTTTGGTGACATGAATGTGAGCCCAGATGATAACGTCTACCCACTTGGCTCATGTACAATGAAGTACAACCCCTATATCAATGACTTCTTGGCAGGACTTCCGCAGATGACGGCGATTCACCCCCAAGCTCCGGCAGAAGACTCCCAAGGTTGCCTTGAAGTCCTTTATGAAATCCAAGAACGATTTAAAAAAATAACGGGACTACCCGGCGTCACCACCCAACCAGTGGCCGGCGCTCAAGGTGAATTAGTCGGCCTTAAATTATTCCAGGCCTATCACCGCGATCGTGGAGAAAATCGGGACATAATTTTAATTCCACGCTCGGCCCACGGAACAAATCCAGCAACAGCAACAGTGGCAGGTTTTGAAACCAAAACTGAAAATGGAGTCGTTTACGGAATTGTAATTTTAAATGCCGATTCTCAAGGGCAAATTGATTTAAAACATCTGGAAGAAAATCTTTCGCTCTTTGGTAAACGAATTGCTGGTATCATGGTCACAAACCCCAATACTTCGGGAATTTTCGAATCAAATTTCCATGTGGCCGCCAAAAAAATCCATGATGTAGGTGGATTAGTTTACATGGATGGCGCTAACATGAACGCCATTGCGGGGATTGTGGACCTTGGAAAACTAGGCGTCGATGCCGTTCACAATAACTTGCATAAAACGTGGACCATTCCCCATGGAGGAGGCGGACCCGGCGATGCCATTGTCGCAGTCTCGGCCAAGCTTATTCCCTTCCTTCCAGGTCACCAAATTTTTAAAGAGCACGGCCAATTTCGGGCAGTAAAAACAGAAAAAAGTATTGGCAGTATTCACCGCCATTATGGAAATTTTGCCCACAAAATTCGCGCCCTTTCCTACATCCTCGCTCTTGGAGATGAAGGTGTGCGCAAAATGTCTGAGGTCGCAGTTCTTTGTGCCAATTATTTATACTATCGCTTAAAAAAATCTTATCCAGTTTTACCGGAAAATACAGATCACGTTCCTCGCATGCATGAATTTATTCTCACTTTAACGGCAGACGATTTTGCATTACTTGAAAAAGGTGGTACGCCAAAGACCAATGCCATTGCACGAGTTGGTAAATTATTTCTAGACTTTGGATTACATGCACCAACTGTGGCATTCCCCGAAGTTTATGGACTTATGTTTGAACCGACTGAATCCTATTCAAAAGCTGAACTTGACCGTTTTTCCGACATTGTAGAATCCATGATCAGTCTTATCAGAAAACATCCTAAGGTGCTTACGACTGTTCCTCATTTCACGCCGGTCTACAAAATTGACGAAGTGGATGCCAACAAGAATATTGTTTTAAGTGAAAGCAATTTTTCACTTAACCTAGAACAACTTCTGGCACCGATTTCTAAAAAAGATGCGGATGTTTCTCCCAAAGCTCTTTTAAAACTTCCGGTGAATACAATCGTTGAAATGATTCTGAAATCCCATCAGGAAAAAACTGTTTAAGTCTGTAGAGAATTTGTTACGGGCCTCTTTTACTAGTGGCCCTGGTCCTTTGAGAAGAATGACCACGTATCAGTATCATTAGCGCTGAATTCGACCCATTTAGAATCCCCAGACTGTTTTTCGTACAGCACTTTTTCATGTCCTCTTACTTTTTCTTTTGAAACTGCCACCAACGGTTCATGACCTGTGTCAATCATTTTAAGGATAGAATTAGAAACATTTAATTGTTCAGCTCTGCTTATATTATTTAGATTATCGAGAAGCTCTTTTCCAAACTGTTGGCCTTTAATCGTTCCATCTCGATCGAACTTTTCTTCTAAAGCGGACCAAAGATTGACCTCAGTGCGTTCGACTGATTTAAATATTTCTAATAATAAAGGACTGACGCCGATGCCACCTCTGATGACCCCTTCTGGAAGGGCCAGCGTATATATTTTAAAAAATTTAACTTTTTCGCCATTGATTTTCAGATCAACTATTTTCTTTTTGCCCTTATGATTTTTAATTTTAAATGTAACTCCACTTAAGGCCATGGCCTCAGGGCCAGTGAGAAAATAATCGAGCATCGTTTTTACGACGGCACCCATTAATTTAACCCGATATAGCCTCCAGCCCCAACGATCATTAAGAGAAAAGAAACGAGGGTAGCCTTGCATGATTTGTTCGCGCGTAATTTCACCTGCAGGTAAATCGACACCCGCTAGATTAGGTGCGTGTATCCCAATATCTGTATTGAGGGCCTCTCTAAACGATTGGGTAATAAATAAACTCCATGAGGTCATTTGAGAATTTGAGTTTATTAAATCGACATCACTTCGCCCCACAACTTTAGCAAGATTACTTCTACCGTAAACCTTATTGAGACCATGTCGAATTTTTTCTACCTCTTTAACAACTTTTGGATCTTTCTTCTCAAAAGGAACAGAAATTACTTGGTGCTCTAAAACTTTAAGTCCGCCATCATCCTTTATTTTTAAACGAAGCTCGCCTAAAAATTGAGCATGTTCACCCACCTGCAGTAGCGGAACTTTTTTTCCAACGGCATTATTGGCATAAACTGTGGACATAAGGAGTGAATGACTGTGGCCACCAACGACCAAGTCTATTCCTTCTGTTTGTTTAATGAGGTCAAGCTCTTTCATCAACCCGAGATGGGTTAGCGCAATGATGGTTTTTACACCTAGGGACTTTATTTTTTTTATGGTTTGTTTGGCGGTTTTGATAGGGTTCCTAATTTTACCCTTATCAAAGGCCCAGGCATAATAATACTCGTCAGTGGTGAGTCCCATAACGGCCACCCTTTTCCCTTCAAAACTGTAAATTTTGTAAGGCAAAAGTTTTTGCAATCCTGGAAAGCGCTTGCGGTCGACTTCAATATTGGCGGCCAGAATATCAAAACTGGTTGTAGTATTTTTTAATAAATCTGACAGCCCTTGAGTTCCCATAAGCCAGTCATGATTTCCTAAGGCCACAGAATCATATTTTAATAGATTCATGATCTCTAAAACCCGCTCTGCCTTATCAACCACGTAAAACATGCTGCCTTCTAAAAAATCGCCAGCATCCAAAGTAAGGGTGCCTAGACCCTGCCCATGGGCCAAAGCGCGTCTTTCATTCATCAGGTGGGCCATGGCGGCATACCCACCACGGTACTCATCAGTCACCGTGTGCTCAACAAAGCCATGCATATCATTGGTGTGTAGGAGGACAAATTCTGTTGCATAACCACTAGAAATCAAAATAGAGAAGGCCATACTGAGGCATAGTAAACGGCATTGCTGGTAAGTCTGGTAAGTGAAGTTGAATGCATTAAATATCGCTGCCATATTTCCTTCTTAAAAATAAAGTACCAATCTAATTTAATAATATTAAAAGCGTAAGGCACCCTTTACTTTTTTATACACTTAACCTCTGGCATTATGTGGACTAAGTAATAGAAATAACATATAGGTTGAAAAACTTTAGTCCTCAGTACGCTTAAGATTCAAAAGGATCAGGCATGGAAACGAACCCCCAAACTTCGGTGCATCAAAAGAAACGTTGTACTTTCGCCATTATCTCCCATCCGGATGCGGGCAAAACGACCATGACAGAAAAAATCCTCTGGTTTGGAAATATCATTCGCGAAGCGGGTATGGTCAAATCTAAGCACGGCAACTTTGCAAAGTCAGATTGGATGGAGCTGGAAAAAGAAAGAGGAATTTCAGTTTCAAGTTCAGTCCTAAGCTTTGATTATAAAAATCGCTCCATGCACTTACTCGATACCCCGGGACACAAAGATTTTTCGGAAGACACTTACCGAACACTAACTGCAGTTGAATCATGTCTTATGATGATTGATTCGGCCAAGGGTGTTGAGGCGCAAACAATCAAATTAAATGAAGTCTGCCGCATGCGCCACACTCCCATTGTTACCTTTATGAACAAATATGACCGCGATGCTTTGGACCCTTATGCCCTGCTCGAAAACGTAGAAAAAACTTTGGGTATCACCTGCACACCCATGACTTGGCCAATTGGTGATGGTGTCGATTTTCGCGGGGTCTATGATATTTTTAATAAGCAAATTTACGTGTTTGATGAAAACACCGACCCGCGATTTCCCAAAATGATAAAGGCCGACGATCTCGACAATCCCGAAGTTCTCAACTACGTCGGCGAAACACTTATGACAAAACTTAAGGCCGACTTGGAAATGGCCACGGAGCTATTGCCTCAATTTGATTCCCATGAATTTTTGGCCGGTCGTTTGACGCCGGTATTTTTTGGTTCGGCCCTTTATAATTTTGGCGTCAAAGAAATTATGGATTTTATCGCGGCGGAAGGGCCTGGACCTAAATCTAGACCAGCACTAAAATTCCCTTTCACACCAGAAAGCGAAGGAAGGGAAGTCAAAGTTGAAGAACCGACCTTTAGTGGATTTATTTTTAAAATTCAGGCCAACATGGACAAGCGACATCGCGATCGCGTGGCCTTCTTGCGCGTGGTGAGCGGCACCTTCAAAAGAGGCCAGCGAATCTTTAATACGCGAGACCAAAAAGACGTCAAAATTAGTACCCCCCTTATATTCCAGGCCCGCGACCGAGAAATTACCGAGGAAGCCTATGCTGGTGACATCATCGGTCTCTATGACTCGGGGAAATACGCGATCGGAGACACTTTTACCGAAGGTGAACTTATAAAGTTTTCTGGCATACCGAGTTTCGCTCCAGAGATTTTTGTTAAAGTTAATTTAAAAGACCCCATGAAGGCCAAGCAGCTCGATAAAGGGCTAAGGCAATTATCTGAAGAAGGGACCGTTCAATTATTCACCAGACATTCTATCAATGAAAAAATTCTCGGTGCCGTTGGAATGCTACAATTTGAAGTTGTGAAATACCGACTTGAAGATGAATACAATGTCATCGGTGACTATGGCCCCTACCCTTTTATTGGTGTGCGCTGGCTTAAATTTAAAGACGATAAGCAAAAGGCTGGTTTTATTGAACACAACGGCAACAACATCGTTTATGACATTAAGGATCGCGCCTGTTTTGCCGTGAGAAGCGAGTGGGATTTAAAATTAGTGATGGAAAAAAATCATGATGTAGAGTTTTTCAAAAACAGTGAAATGCTCTAAGAATGAATTGCCATGAATAGTAATGATATCAAAGCGCGATTGCGAAAAAACTCTAAACGCCTAGCAGGCCAAATCCTCGATCAAAAGATTGAGGCCTTTCGACTTTACAACCATGACATCCCCGAGTTTCCTTTTTATGTCGATATCGTAGGCCCAGTTATTCTTATTTATGACCGGCGCCAGCGCTTTGATTTTGAAAAACATGGCGATGGACAAATGGATGCCATCAAAGAGGCGGCGCTTGAAATAAAATCTGAGCTACAACAGAAGTTTGGCCATAAGGAAATGAGACTTGTGATTAAAGAGAGGCAAAACTTCAATCACGGAGTTAACGCCTCAGATAACGAGAATGAAGATCGAGACGGTAAAACTCACCAATACCAAAAGGAAACTACTCTTAATCATGCTGAATCTTTTCTGGTAAAAGAAGGTGAACTAAATTATTTGGTCAATGTAGACACTTACCTTGATTATGGCCTGTTTTTGGATCACCGCCCACTGCGCCGCTGGATACAAAAATTAAGTGGTATTATTGGGAATCATTTTGGCAAAGTGATTCCACCTCATGCAACCGCTCTCAATTTATTTTGCTATACCGGCAGTGTCAGCGTGGCCATGGCCCAGGCCGGTTTTTCGGTCACAAGCGTGGACTTGTCTGCCACCTACTTAGATTGGGCCAAAAGAAATTTTGAATGCAACCAAATCCGCTTGCGCGATACCAATCACAATCACCGTTTTATTCAAGATGATGTTTTAGAATGGCCAGAACAATATTTAAGAACCAATGAAAGCACTCCCTTTGATTTGATATTTCTAGATCCACCGACCTTTTCCAATTCAAAACGCATGAAAGGTGTTTTAGATATTAAAAATGATCACCCTTTCTTAATAGAACAGTCCTTGGACTTGCTCAAGGCCAGCGGACTTCTATTATTTAGTACCAATTGCGAAAATTTTAAACTCGATAAGCAGCTGGAAGAGATGTTTCAAGTGAAGGATATTACCGAAGCAAGTATTCCAACCGATTTTCAACCAAAACGCCCCCATCGGCTATATGCCATCACTCATGCCTAACCCCTTGGAATGGGTGAAAAACAACCTAATTAGCTGATTTTATTATCTTTAGAGCCCCTGACTGTCATATTTTTAGACAGCAGTCATGGCCTGGACGGACTGGCGCCACTTGGCCCATGGAGCTTCACACGCCCATTACCAATTTACCATGAGTTAGAAGTTTTGAAGGCACTCCTGGCCGGCACGACCTGTGCATCAAGAACAGGCATGAATACACTAACAAACATTAAGTATCTGAATGCAAACAAAGGCAGCAACCAATTTGAAAAGGCCCTTTGGTCAGGTCTTGGGGACTTAGGTCAAAAAAGAACCATCATTTTTGCCCTTAGTTTTTTAACTTTGGTTATATCTTGGCAGTCTTTTTATAACTGGAATCAATCCCTTGAACAAAATTGGGATTCAACATTTTTTAAAACAACTCTAGGTGAAAATTATACTAACGATATTTCGGAAGAAATTTCGTTGGAAATCGAACAAGATTTTACTTTAGGTCTTCTTGATAATAAAATGGGACAACAAATAGAAGAAGATCAATTCGAAAGCGAAGAAGAAGTAGGACGTTTTCCTGCTAGTATTAAAAAAGTGAAAAAAAGCGGCATTAAGAAGAGTTCACTAACTTCACTCAATAAAAGAAATAAACTTAAAAAGAAAGCACTGGCAAAAAGAGTAAAATCACCACTTAAAGTTGCTACATTGAATAGAAGTTTAAAACCGGCCCTTCCACATTGGTCAACTTTCCAGGGTCTAGAAGTAGTTTTAGAAGAAACATATGTTCATAATTCTAATATCTATGGCACTTATAAATTAAAGGCCTCTCAAATTATGCTAACAGGTTTAGAGACACGGACACTTTCACGCAATCCTTCAGAAAATGGAAAGGAGCAACCGGTTCTGTTCAAGCGACAATTGACCGACCAACTAGGAAGTTTAGTTTTAAAATCAGGGAAAATGTTCTGGTTTAGACCAATCAGTCAAAACAATACAACGAATGTGTTGGCGATTGATTTTCCTTTCCAAAGACAGACTAATAAGAAATCGGCAACTATCGTGGCCAAAGTAGATGAAAAAATTAAAGATCAATTAATTAAAATTCGCTCAATGGTAGATATTGATGCTTCTTGGCCAGAAGCAGATTTTTCTTCTCTTTACTCTTATGACGTTACCTTGAAGTGTCAGAAGCCAAAGAGCGGTAGCTATACTTGCTTTACCAAACTTGTGTTCAACAAATCACAAAATAGTGATGAAATAAATGATAAGAAAATCGCGAGCAACAAGTTTCAAAAATCTGTTTCTCTCAACTAATCAATCTTTCTACTGGAATTTTAAAACGGTATTTTCGCTTTTCAAAAAGACTGTACCTTGTCCTTTCTTTACAGTTCCCAAAATCTCGTAGGCAAATGGAAATTTTCTTTGAAGAAGAGCGATCGCTTCAGGATCGACCACGGCCATCATACCGATACCCATATTAAAGGTCTTAAAACACTCTTCTAGATTGCCATCCATTTGATCCACAACATAATGGAAAAGCTCTTTCCAGTGCCTTTTAAAAGGTGCCAAATCTAAATGATAATCAAACTGGCCGTTGATCCTTGGGACATTAAACAATCCACTACCAGTGATGTGAGCGAGACCTTTTAAAAGGGAGGACTCTTGTTTTTCCCCTAACAAAGAACGAAGTTTCATAATTTCAGGATAGTATATTTTTGTTGGCGCTAACGCAGTCTGCGCCAAATTGTTGGGCGTTTTTTCCAATAATTTTCGTAGCAACCCAAAACCATTGCTGTGGGCCCCAGAACTCGGAAGACCAATAACAATATCGCCGTCTTTAACTCTTAAACCATCGATTAACTGGTCGGCGTAAACTTCACCCACAGCAAATCCGGCCAAATCATATTCGCCTACGCGATAGACGCCCGGCATTTCCGCGGTTTCACCGCCAACTAAAGGTGTGCGACACTCTTTTAGTCCGGCCAAGATGCCTTCAATTATTTGTTCACTGATGGACAAATCGAGCTTACCCATGGCCAGGTAATCTAGAAAAAAAAGTGGTCTGGCACCAGTACAGAGAATATCGTTTACACACATCGCAACCAAATCTGTTCCGATTGTATTATGAGTACCGAGATGTTGCGCCAGTTTTAGTTTGGTTCCGACACCATCTGTTCCTGCCACAAGATAGCGCCCATCTTGCATGTCATAGACTGAAGCAAATCCACCAATACCATGCCTCACTCTTTGGAAGGTATCCTCACCACTAAAGGCCTGCACATGGCCTTCCATTCTTTTTTTAATCCGCTCAACAAAAGCATCGCCTGCTTCAATGTCTACACCAGATTGTTGGTAGGTTAAGCTCATAGACGCCTCTCATTAATGGTTAAAGTGTCTTTGATCTAAAAAATATAAATTTTGCTTATTATCTTCACAGAATTTAATAACTTCAGAATCTTTAATTGAACCAGAAGGGGCCACTATGTGCCCAATGCCATTTTCTAAACAAAGTTTTGGTCCATCGGTAAATGGAAAAAAGGCGTCACTGAAAACGACCCACTGATCTCGTAAATCCTTACTAGAGGCCTCAGGAGCTAGACGCTTTTCAGTTTCTTCTGCGCCCATAATGGCCTCACGCATACTTAGTAGTCTATTGGGATTACCCGTCCCCATTCCAAGCATCATGACACTTCCCTCTTTAGAGGCGCGTGCCAAGACAATGGCATTGCTTTTAATGGCGCGAACTAAGACCGTGCCAAATTGAACAAGTAGAGATTCTTCCATTTGGTCAGGATTTAATAAATAAGTTGAGTGTGGGTTAGTATTTGAGACCACTTTAATATTTTTATAAAGCGAAAGGTCGCGATCGCCATAGAGATTGCATCCAACCAAGGTCTTCACAATAGGCGATTGCTTTAATTCATCCATCACATGTTTGTCATACAAATCCAGTTCTACCAAGCGCAAATTCTTCTTGCTTGCAAAAATTTCTTTTGCTTCTTCTGTAAAATGGGGGGCCAATATTATTTCATAGAAAACCTGAACAAGTTTTTTGGCCATGGTGACATCCACAGTGCGATTAATGGCAACAATGCCACCAAAGGCAGAAACTGGATCACCGGACAAGGCAAGATCGTAGGCCTTAGTTATATCGAAGTCTATGGCCGCACCACATGGGTTGCCATGCTTCACGATAACACTTGCAGCATATTGCTGATTGAGTAATGAGAGCTCACAGCAAGTTAACCAAGCGGCATCGGCATCAAGGAAATTGTTATAACTCATTTCCTTACCTTGCAAAATTCGGCCAGCACCAACTCCATATCCTTTTCGCTTTTCGATAGAAGCCTTTTGATGGGGATTTTCACCATAGCGAAGGGAACTTCGCTCCTTAGATTCCCACTGAAAGGCCTTAACTATTCTTTGGTCATACTCAAGAGTTAACATAAAGGCCTCTTTGGCCAATTGTTTTCTTAATTGGAAGGATGGAATATCTTGCGCCTTTTTCATCTCCTCGATGACTACAGCATATTGCTCAGGATGAGTTAATACAGTCACAGCGCTATGATTTTTTGCAGCGGCACGAATAAGGCAAGGCCCGCCTATATCTATTAAATCTATCGGCAGCTCCGTTTCGCCATTAAAATCAGCTGGAAAAGGATAAAGATTCACCACCACCATATCGATTGGTGTAATATTTAATTCTTTTACAGTTCCCCAATCTTCAGAGGCTTCGCGACGAAACAAAATTCCAGAAAATATGGGAAAACTTAATGTTTTCATTCGACCATGAAAGGCCTCTGGTGTTTTGGTTAATAGTCCAGCTTCCAAAACTTCTATATTGTTTTTCAATAAGTGTTCCCGAGTGCCACCGCTGGCATAAATGGTAGCGCCATGATTGGAAAGGAATTGCGCCAATTCGGTGATGTGAGATTTATCACTAACGCTCATTAATATATTTTTTCCGCTCAAATATTGCTTATTCATATTGATCTCCTTAAATTTTCTTTGGCACAAAAAACAAAGGCCTTAAATATTTCTAACCCATGCCCAGGCGATTGCGCATCAGGTGTTGCCATATCACCGCGATAAAATGGTGACTGAAAACGAAATAGATGGGCCTCAGGGTGAGGCATCATGCCTAAAACATTGCCGGCAGAATTAACTAATGCGGCACTTTTCATAGCGCTGCCGTTGACATCATCCTTATAAATAAATGCTGCTCGTTTTCTAAAATCAAAGCTGGGATCTGAGCTTACAACCCGTCCCTCGCCATGGCGCATAGGCAATTGAAATACCTTGCGCTCTAAACGCATCATCAAAGGTGATTTCACTTGGGAATTTACAGTCATCTCCACCCAGCAATTTAAAAACTTACCCTGGATATTAGGTGCCAGTGCCAGAGCACGTGCTGTTCCAGTTTGAGCAGCAGTATTTTTCGTATCCTCTTCAAACAACCCCATTTTCATTAGGACTTGAAAACCGTTACAGATACCTAAAATCAATTTCCCTTCGGCCGAATACCTAGTTAACTCTTCACCTAAATATTTTTTCATTTTAAGCGCTAAGATTTGACCGCTTCCACATTCATCACCAAAACTAAATCCACCAGGGATGCAAAAGATTTGTGATTTTGACAGCAAAGTTTGATTGGCCATCAATTCATTGACATGGACAACCTTTGTTTCAGCGCCTGCCATTTGAAACGCCAATTCGGTTTCTCGCTCACAGTTTAGGCCATCACCAGAAAGAATTAGTGCTAAAGGTCTAATCTCTTGATCCTTGGAAGTATTTTTCATTGGATTATTAGAGTTCATTATACCTCCTCTCCTCTTTCATCGCCCCAAAACAAGGGTGAGCCAGCAGACTTATCAAAAAAGTTTCCGTTATTTTTTTCTACCATTAAACTTTCCAGTCCCCCCTCCTCAAGATAGTGACCTAGGCCTTGGGACCAAGCTTTAAAAAGATTTTTACCAGTGAGTGTAATTGATGTTTGCTGATGCTTAATATTAAGCAGAGAAAATTGGCCATAGCTTACAGTACCCATTGGCCTCATGCTAAATGTATGAGGCAGATGGATTTTGTCCAGAACACTATTATGCAACATTAGCATTAAGGTAAATGGGCCTTCACCAAATAAAAGCTGTTCCATTTCAAAGTCTGAGTTTGATCCCTTGTTTGCAAGAAGGGGTTCAAGGTTGCAATCGAAAGTAAATTGCGGATTATGAAATAAAAATTCGGCCATGGTGACAGCGAGTCCACCTTCAGAAATATCGGCCGCATAAGCAACCTTTTTATTTTTTATCCAATGGTGAATTTTTAAATAAACATCTCTTACATGGGGAATCATACTGTGGATTTCAATTGCCACACCATCATCGGCCGCAATTAAACGACTATCACCTACCATATTTTTTTGTGCTGCATATTCAGAGCAGGAAAGAAATAATTTGGTAGGACCTATTCTTACCATGGTGTAATCACTAACATTGATATCTGCTCGCACTTGCGATCGCATAAGAGAATTAAGTGTGGCCTTCCCTAACGAAGTAGCAAGTAAAGTAGGTAATGCACTAATAATTTTTTCACCCTCTATTTTACCATCTTGTGCCTTTTCCTTTGATCCAGTCTTATTGGGTTTAATTTTATAGTCATTTTTCATGGAATCTTTTCCACTAACTAAAGGCATACCAAGTGCCAAGCAAGTGTCCTTTAAACCATGAAGCGCGCGCACCAACATACCCAATTTAGGATCGCCATTCAAAGTTGCGACCTTACTCGTTGGATCTGGCCAACAAAAATTATCTAAAAGCGCGATATATTCTGGATCGGCACCATGAACAAGAATATTTCGAACAGATTCATCTACGCTCATCACCGCCATCCAGTAGGGATCAAACAAGGACCAGCGAGGAGCAAGACCATTTCCAGTTAGAAAGACATTTTCCTTTTCACCACCAAGTGGATGGGCCCAAATTCCACCACCATGATAAGGAGCAGCGCCATTCATGCCAGCAAAGGGTCTCACCAGCGTCGCCCCCTGGACTTCGTGGTCGTATTGACTCACCAATGGCCATTTTGAAGTGACGTTAAGTGAACTTAAGAGCTTGGTGAGTTCTTCAGAAAAATGATCCAAGGTAAAAGGGCCATTGTTTTTTATATTAGGATTTTTATTATTGGAATTCGGGCCATCCAACACCGGTAATTGATTAAAACCATCCAACTCTTTAAATTGTCCATCGGTAAAGGCCTTTAGTTTTAATTGCGGAACACCTTGGTGTAGGAATTCCATCTCAATCTGGGCCACTGTCTGTTGGTTAAAATACACATGAAATTGGCCGGAGTCAGTAAATTTCCCTAAAACAGAACAATCCACATCGTACTGTTTGGCCAAAGATAAAAATTGATCGACTTTATCTTTTGGTACGGCATAACTCATGCGCTCCTGGCTTTCAGAAACCATAATTTCCCAAGGAGCAAGACCCGGGTATTTTAATTGACAGCGATCAAGATAAATTTCAGCGCCACCTGTGATCTGGGCCATTTCTCCCAAACTACTAGAAAGTCCACCGGCCCCATTGTCTGTCAAAGCGCGATAAAGATTCAGATCCCTGGCCCTTATTTGAAAATCACAAAGGCGCTTTTGAGTTAATGGATCACCAATTTGCACCACGGAAAGTGGTACTGTCTCATCAATTTTTAGACTACTCATGGTCGCGCCATGAATTCCATCGCGACCTATTTTCCCACCGGCAATAACGATCACATCGCCAACTTCAATAACTTTTCGCGCGGAACTTTCTCCATGGTGAACAGGTGGGAGCACACCGATGGTGCCGCAATAAACTAAGGGTTTGCCACAAAAGCTAGGATGAAAATAAATGGCCCCATTAATTGTGGGAATCCCACTTTTATTTCCACCATCTTCAATACCTTTATGAACTCCCCGTAAAACCTGTTTAGGATCTAAAGGGCCCACCGGCATTTTTTCTAATGAAACAGTTTCTGACCGGTGATGGGACAATTTAACACTTTCACGAGCTGCAAAACAAAGTACATTCATATTGGCGATGGGACGGGCGCCCATCCCTGTTCCCATAATATCGCGATTAACTCCGAGAATTCCTGTAAGCGCACCACCATATGGGTCTAAAGCACTGGGGCTGTTGTGAGTTTCAACCTTGATACACAAATCAAGCTTGGAATCAAAGCGTACAATTCCAGCATTATCTTCAAACAAACTAACGGCCCAAGGAATTTTAAATTTCTCAATAACTTCAAGCGATGGTCTTCTAACAAAGGATTTGAAAGGACCGTCTATTGTCTGATCTTTAATGGCAACGAGTTTACGATTCGAAACAACTTCTTCTTTATATTCAATATAACTATTAAATATTTTATGCTTGCAATGTTCACTCCACGTTTGCGCCAATATTTCAATTTCCACATCGCTTGGAGTGCAGTGGCCGTGCTTAGTTTTAAAATAATGGGCGATGGCCTTCATTTCTTCAAGCGATAATGCCCAACAATTCTTTTGGCTAAGCGCGAGCAATTCTTGATCTTCAACATTGAGGTTAACTGTATTAACAGTTTGAAGGCCCACTGTATGATTATTAATTGGAATTTTGTTTTCTGTATCGCTCGCATTAGTATAAATAACACGCAAACTTTGTAGTAATGGATTATAAATTGCACCGGCCGCAGCTTCTAAAAACCATGGTTGCTTCGATAGGTTTTGATTTTGAATTAAGTCCTTTTTTGCCTCAGCTAGATCTTTACGACTTTCAAGAATAATCAATAATCCTGTTTCAACTGATATCACTGGAGAATTTTGCAAATCTTTTAAAATAGGCAATTTTTTAGTAAGAGATAAATAAAGCGCTTCCTTTGCCGCCTTGGCCTGATTATTCGTAACCCCGGGGAGGAAATCGATCGCAAGCCAAATTTGATTGGACTTAGGTTTTTCCAGAGGAAGCATTAATAATTCATCATAAAATGACTCTAAACAGCTTTCACGAACCATCGCCATAAAATTCGGCGCCAAATCTGCATTAGAACAATCAACCGAAACTGAAAATGTAGAAGCGATTTTGGACTGACTATTTTGATCGAGGAACTGCTCCAATAAAAGCTCTGTGGCACGCCCCAACTCTAAATTAGAGGTTTGATTTTGTTTGGCCAATTTTGCAATTTTCTGTTGGAAAGAATTTAGATTCTGTGTGCGCCAACGATCTTGGAAAACAAATTGTAGGGTTTGGTTTTTTTGGTTTAATTTACTCATTGTAAAGATTCCTGGTAATTTGTTTCTATGTTAGGCAGTATTTGAGGCAGCATAGAAGATTCTGTAACTTGGATTTCAGTCAACCAGGAGAGAAGAACAGGCCACATTTTTTTCTCCACTTCTCTACCTTTGGCCTTGAACTGTAAAAAAGTATCATCATCCTTTCTTGCAAAATTTGTTTGCAATAAAACTGGGCCATGATCGACTAGACCGTCAACTAAATGGACTGAAATAGTTCCTTCATGGACACCCGCAGCGAAACTATCTTCAAAAGCATGAGCACCTTTAAAATCTGGCAATTTTCCTGGGTGAATATTGATCACTTGGGAAAGTTGGTGGCGATTTTCTTTCCAATCATAGGACGCTATGGAAGCACTGCTATTTTGCAAGCATTCAATAATTTTTGGGTGGGCAACGGGGAACTGGCAAAGAAAATGGGGTGACAAAATCCGCATATAGCCCGCAAGAATGGGTAACTCTACCTTAAAATCATCTAACCGTCTTAAAATGGCCTCTTCGTGTTCCAATCGATTAGCAAAATGCTTTGGTTCAATCATCCACACAGGCACGCCGTATTTTTGGGCGCGGGCGATAACACCGGCATTCGGCTTGTCAGTAATAACTACTTTAACCGAAGCGCGATGGGGATATTGAGCACACCACTCTAAAATAGCTTCCGCATTTTGGCCTTCACCGCTGGCCAGAATGGCCAGGCGCAATGGTTTCATTGTCTGAATTTTCTTTAAACCAATATCTTTGCGAAAAAAGGCCTCTTCAATTTGAAAGCGAGTCATAAGTTGATAGGCGCGATCTCTGGCCTCTTCTAAATTGTTCCCTGCGGCCGTCACTCCCAAAATTCGACCTCCGCTATTTTGCAGCAGACCATCAGAATTATTTTTTACACCGGCGAAGATAATATGACTTGGCCAACAATGACTAACCAAATTAGCATTCTGAGCAGAAATAATTTGCTTTCCTCGCTCCGTTGTTAAAACAATATTTTTCCCAATGGCCAAACCGATCCCTTCATTATCAGGGTATCTTCCTGACGCCATGACTACGTGAAGGTAGCTTGAGCGAACTTTTTCACCGATGAGTTGGTAAACATCTTTGGGATAGGAAGAAAGTTGACCATTAATGGTGGCGCGACAAAGATCCAAAAAGCGATTTTTGAGTGCCGGCACGATAACCTGGGTTTCTGGGTCACCGAAGCGGCAATTGTATTCTAGTAAATAAAGCTGGCCATCGTTTTCGTTGCCAACTTTCATAAGACCTAAGAAGAGAACTCCCTGATAATCGAGTTCACGCTTTTTAAGACCAAACAGGGTTTTATCCAGCATGGAAAATACTTGGTCGCGAGAATGCTCATCTAATAAATCTGGTGCAGATAAGGTACCCATCCCGCCAGTATTGGGGCCTAAATCCCCGTCATAGGCGCGTTTATGATCTTGAGCGATGCCCATCAAAAAATGGTCGTGGCCATCGGTTAAGGCCAATGCACTAAACTCCTCACCGACTAACTTTTCTTCAATGACTACTTTTTTCGGCCGGATAGTAAATTGCCCCTGCAAAAATAACTTTGCCAGGATTTCTACACCCTGTTCAAAATTATCGACAACAAAAACACCTTTTCCGGCCCACAACTCATCGGCCTTAATAACAGCACCATTCTTAAATTGCGACAAGGCCATCAAAGCAGATTGGTAATTATCAGCAACTTTAAACGCCGCCGTCTTAATACCAAAATCGGCCATAAATTTTTTTGCATAGGCCTTAGAGCTCTCTAACTGGCAGGCCTTGGCGTTAGGTCCCAAAACATCAATATTATGCGAACGAAAAATGCTAGCGATATCTTTGGCCAGTAAATCTTCTGGCCCAACAATAACGAGGGTGACATTTTTCTTAGCGGCCAAAAGCGCTAAGTTGTGCATTTCTGCTTCAGTTTTGAATCCGCATTCGCCGTTAATTTCAGGTAGCGGTAAAATATCTTTGTTTAAAAACATGCCATCATTGCCTGGGTAGACAAATACCGTTCGAAGCCCCGATTCCAAAAGGCCAAGGGCAAGAGCGTGTTCTCGCCCACCACCGCCGAGAATTAAGGTAGTTGGCAACTCATGTTCCTTTTTGCTTTTAAGCATCAATACTTTTGCCATTTTTATAGCTCCCGAGAGAGAAGTAATTGTTCAGGAAGATTTTCTAAATATTGTTGTTTTTGTTCATCAATCGACTTGGCCAACTGTCTGTACATTGAGGCCACGCGTGCAATAACTTCTGGATGTAAATGAGTTGGATTGCCAACAGATTCCTTGGCCAAGCGCTTTCCTTCATAAGTTTGTGCGCTACTCTTTTTGGCCATTTCCCATGAGTGATACCAGTCCGTTTGCCTATAGGCTTCCCGCAATACTTCTTTAGAAAGTTGTTCCCCTTTTTTAGAAAGACGCAGCTCATCAGGCCCAATAGAGTCAACCAACTGAATTAAACGATCGCCACCTGTAAGCGGCCCAACTTGAGAAAACGCAAACTCTAACTTTCCATCCTGCAATTCAATTCCAAGCGCATTGAAAATATGTTGCAAAAACATGGCCACCAATTCCGTTGTCAAAACCAATCTTTGCGCTTCACTCTTTGTTAATCCGGCCAACATAAATGCTTCATCGTAAGAAAGATGGCGGTCAGTTGGTTCAAGTTTTGTGGTAAATTCTACCAGTGGCCTTACAAATTTTTGCCCTGGATAGGGCGCCTTGGTTAATTTTAAATCTTGTTTGATTTGTTCAAGTTGTCTGGATGCCATTTCTTGTTCTTTAACTCCAAGCTTAGGATCTCTGGCCGCTTCTTCTAATTTTTTATAGCGTTTTAAAAGACTGCTTTCACTTGTTAACTGAAAGCGAAAGACCACTTCAAGGGGAACTAAAGTACAAGATGGGCGCGTTTGGTACATTTGATAATCGTAGCGGTTTTCTTTAACGATGAAGTTTGGTCTGATGACACTTACAGGTCGAACGAGAATGCACGACTCTTGACTCTCTCCTAAATAATGGGTTCCCAAACCAAAGCGAGTCAAATTATCTAAGGCGTGTACTAGTTCAGGACTTTGTTCTATTTCTCGAACTGATTCTAATTTGCTAGCTGTATTCTTGGTGGTTTTGCTGAGCAATACATGACGAAATTTTTTCCAAGCGATAGGAGACTCAAGAATTTGAAAAAAGCATTTTGCCATTTTGGCCAGAGACTCGCCCTTTCCTGGAATGGAATCAGGCATTTCCCCCCAATCAAACACTGAGTAGCGATCACTATATTGAAACAAAAATAATTTTTCTGCATTTTGTTGGACAGCGTAGATGTTTTTTACAGAGCCGGAGTAAACGAGTTTTGGATCCAGCGACTTTGTAACTTCCATTTGGCAACTCCCTTTAACGCACGCCCAGTTATTTATTTCTCACACTAAAAATTCTGAATTGTTCCCCATTTCAAGGCCTTCTTCTCTAGCAGTCTGCCGTTCACCGGCAAATACCGCACTCCCACCACATTGAGTTGGATAAACTCCACTTAAACACCCCGTACACAATTGGGATTTTCCTAGTGATAATTTTAGGTCTTCTATGGAAGGGAAATATAAAGCATCGGCTCCCAAATATTGCTTGGCAGCTTCGATATCAAAGCGCGCCATAAGAAGATCTTCGCGTTTAGGAAAGTCTATTCCGTAAGTACAACCAAATTTTATGGGTGGACAGGTGAAGGCCAAGGAAACGTGGCGCGCTCCCATATTGCGCAAATGTTGGATGATTTTTTTGCTGGTCGTTCCTCGCACCAGTGAATCATCCACTAGCAAAATCGACTTGCCTTTTATTTCACTTGGAATGGGAACTAGTTTTAAATGCACGGCCATTTCGCGCTTTTGCTGTTTAGATAAAATAAAACTGCGTTGCACGTAGCGATTTTTAAATAATCCTTCGCGATAAGGCAGGCGCAACTTCTCGGCCAAGGCCAGCGCCGCAGTACGGCCAGTATCAGGCACAGGCATGACCACATCGATTTTGGCATTTAATTGAAATTGTTCTTGGCGCTCAATAACTTCAGCTAAAATTTGCCCCATGCGAAGCCTGGTTGTATAAACTTGCTCATTTTCTATGATTGATTCCGCGCCAGCAAAGTAAACCCATTCGAACATGCAAGGTGCTGGCGACTTATCGCTTTTTGATTGGTCCACTCGCTCACTTTGAATATGCCCTTCTTCGGTAATAAAAAGCATTTCACCTGGTTCAATGTCGCGCACGATTTCCATGCCCAAAAATTGTAATGAACTTGATTCGCTGGCAAGCATGTAAGTTGTGCCAGAGGAATCTATTTTTTTTCCAAGCAACAGAGGCCTAATGCCGTGGGGATCGCGAAGACCAAACATTCCGATGCCGGCAATCATCCCGACGATCGAATAGGCCCCATCGAGAGATTGCACCACTGTAGACATGGCCTGGGTACAAAGATCGAGGCGATGGGAAAAGGATTGTACGCCCAAAGGTTGAAATAAATTTTGATCTAGCTGTTGTAATTTACTGCAAAACATTTGCAAGATAAGCTCAAGATCATTTTGACTCAACAGTTTAATATTCCAGGTTCGCTCTATTTCTTGGCGAAGTTCAAAATAATTTGAAACATTACCATTGTGGGCCATGGCCACACCAAAAGGTCTGCCAGAGATCATAGGCTGTAAATCATGAATGGAATCACTACCGACAGTGGCATAGCGGTTGTGGGCCAAGGCCATGGAGCCGCGCAGACGATCGAAATCGCTTTCACCGATGGCCTCAGCAATGAGACCTAAGTTTTTCTTTTCATAAAATCGTCCGGAAATTTCATCGTAGCTTACGATACCAGCACCATCTTGACCGCGATGTTGCAACATAAGCAGGGCCTGATAGGCAGTAAGAGATGCAGGTGTGGATACCTGGCCAGCTTTATCGCTTGGCCTGGAAACACTATTGCCGCGACCGACCTCCTGGTCTGTCTTGCGGTGGGGAATTTGAATGACTCCAACCACGCCGCACATAGAAGATTCCTAGTAATGAATGTTCGTGAATTATCCTCTCCAGGCAACTCTATCCTTGGTTTCAAAGGGTTGGCCAGCTATTTTTAAGCATTTCTTATGGTTATTATTAGAAAAACTAATTACCTCAACGGCCAAACTCTATAAATTTTACTAGGTTGCAACATCCTTTAAGCGTGGAATCCGGCCTTTAGGTACAATCAAAAATGGTCGGAGTTGGTGTAAGGCGATTTATGGGTTTCTTGAAAAAAAATTACTTTTTTTCTAAGCGAGTTCAGTCTGGCCTGCTGTTAATTTTTGCCATTTGTACTTACCTTTTTTCTCATCCACTCACGGCACAAGACAATCCGATTTCAGGCGAAATCTCATCTGAGAACGATATAACGTCAACAGAAGCAAAACCTTGGCCTTCAGATTTTTCATTTCGCCTTCGTCAGTCCATACGCAATGGTGCCGAAGATATCCGGCTCGATTTATCTGCTTCTATTTTTAACGGACTTTTAGATCAATCACTTTTTAGTTGGAACGACGAACAGCACGCCATCAGGATTGGAGTCAAGCGCGAAGTCTACGACAATAGTGATGTGGCCGAATCCTATACGGTTATTGATCATCTCTCTATTCCCTATCACTTTAACTTTTTTAATTTGCCCAATCTAAATTTACCAATGGTCGCCATCAAGGCCAATTTTTATACTCAAATTGCACTTGAAGCGATAAATATTCGGCAAGTTTACCCGCGAGATTTAGCGCGTCTTCCAAGACCTGAAACAGTAGAAAAAGATTTTAAAGAGGCCCAAGCTGATTTATCTGCCGCCCTCTCTCTTGGTCACTTAGAACAACAAAAAGTTCCGAGCAACAATGATGATGAAAGTGATGATGAGGATGGAGTTAATGACCGCATTCTCATGGATTATGACAAATTGGAAAATCGCAGCTTTGGCCAAAAATTGAAAGATTTCTTTACGGGAAATTCGGTTCGTTCCCTGGCCAAAGCGCGCTGGTCTTCGCTTTTCAACATACTCTCCCACCCATTTAAAATCCCTGTTACCAAAAGAAACTTTGAAAAAATGGAAATAGGAGAAATTCATAGTTATCTTTTAAGTGGACTCATTGGGTTTGATACCAGTGCGGCCTTTAGTATTTCTGCTGTGCCCGGAGTCGACTCTCATTCGGTTGGGATTGGCAGCACCTCTTATGTAAAAGGTCAATTTAGAATTGGTCTTTTAAAGGAAAACGACCACACCATTTTATTGAAATTAACAAAAGTCACCACTCTTGGAAATAATATTAGTCTCGGTGCTGAACAACAATTGGTCATCTTTGATGGGTTTACAGTCTTAGATTCTAATGTAGCGAAAATAACTGAATCCGTAATACCCTTCCAGCTTTCCCTAAACAAAAGTGATTCTAAAATTTTTGATTTTGCCTATCGTTTTGATCTTTCTAATCCAAAATCTCTTGAAGCCTATGGCGACGCTTTACTTGGCAACTTGAGCCTAGCGCAAAAACTGGCCAAACAAACTGACAGCGGCGTATCCTTTGCTTTTAAACGAGACTCTAGAGACCACCTGCTTGCAAGAGAATATAGACTTAAACTGAGTTTTCTTTTTGAACGCATTCATCAATCTGGAAAACGCACCACCAATATGGTTATTACTGATGGCCAAGGAACCCACCACATGTTTCGTAGCGATGCCTTTGCCAATAAAAGCTGGGCCGTATTTTGGGGAGATGGGGAGACGCGAAGTACCCGCTTTCGCTTTATGGCCGACCAGGAAGAAAATATTGCTTCAAGTGACAAAGGCCTAGGGCTGGAATTGTCGGCCAACATAATCGACCAGCGTATGAGTTTTAAAGAATTGCAGCGCTATGTGCGCGAGATGCAAGAGGCTACAGGCGAAGTTAGACTCCTTCCTGATATTACCATCGAGTACCCACGCCAACTTTGCATGCAAAAAAATATTTTAAAAGAACTCGATGAGAAAAATAAAATATGTCAAAAAGTCAAAGCAACAAACTTGGGTTCGGGACATTTTTTTTATCGCTTGGGTCTGAGCAAAAAGGCCATTTTAAAATTTATGCGAATACCAGAATCTGAGCATTGGAGCAGACTGGAGGAAGCATTCGAAATTTCCAAGGGCAAATGGTCGACCCCAGGGAAAAGGGCCCTTTATCGTCTTAAAGAATTGCCACTCAATGCCCTCAATATTCCTTTGGCCTTGGTCGGCGCTCAAATTAGGGACGCCAGTAAAATTTATCACGCCTACCGTTTTGCCAAACATTGGGCAGAGCTAAAGACCAAGAAAAAGCTGGAAGATCTTTCTCAATCCATGGCCCTCATGCTGCGAAGTAATTTATTTCATCGAGAGTATTGGCGCGTTCTAAAGAAGGCGAGCGAAGGGATTCCTTTCGAATATTATATTGATGCTCGCTCGGACAAAACCTTTGGTCGAGTTATTAAGCAAGGAGAAGGGGCCGTATTAAATGACCAAACCTTTGAGAATCGCTTGCGCCAAGTCGAATTTGAAAACCCAGCTTCCCGCGACATTGTTGACCGCAAGGCCGTGATAGAGGGACTCGAAGCTAAATTGGAAAAGAATGGCGATCTGACGCTAAATTTTAATTTGGCCCATGACCCGCGCTACCTTTATGTCTTACTTGAACAGCAAAAATTAATGTTGGGTATCAAAAAATTGGCGGGGGCGTTGTGGACTAATAATACGACCCTTACGCGGTTTAAAGCTGGATTCAATACCATCACGCTTAAAAAGGAAGATGCTCGCGACTCTTTTCAAATTTTTATGAAATACCTAAAAAAACCCGGCCATTACAATTTAAAATTGGCCTACCTAAGACCTGGCTCTAGTTGGGGCCCTTTATCGAGTGTTAAAATCACCATCCCGAAACCGGCTGACCCTAAATAAAACAAGTAGTTATTTAATCTAAAAGGTCAGTTTTGTTTTACCCTTGCAGAATTGTGAGTTGATTAGTAATACTCGACTTAATGCTCAACACATATAGTGAAATTACAAATAACATCCTCGTTTCAGCGACCCCTTATTTGATCGTTGAAAAGAGCCGTCCGCGCGAAGGCCAGTATTTTTATGCTTACCATATAAGAATAAAGAACTTGGGCGAGGATACTGTTCAATTGCAACGTCGCTTTTGGCGCATTCGCCATGGCGGGAACATCAAAGAAGAGATTATTAGCGGAGAAGGTGTTGTAGGCCAAACGCCAGACATTCTCCCTGGCGATGAATTTGAGTACCAATCTTTCTGCCCTATCCCTTCGGCCCATGGAAATATGCGCGGCCACTACCAATTCCAAAATAAGCATACGGGTGAAGTTTTCGTGGCCCAAATTCCGCTTGTTTTCTTGCGCCCAGACCATGCTTACACCCCTGACCCCACACCTGAAGACCAACCAACCGTCTAAGACCATTATCTGACTATTACTCCCTAGTAAAAGGCCCTTGCCACATTGCCCGCTTGCCTTAAACTTTAAGTAAGTATTTTTTTTGAGGTTTATTTATGATTGCGGACTTAGGGCTTTTTATTTTGCGCGCTAGTTTGTCCTTAATGATGATCGTGTCTCATGGCATGCCTAAACTGATGGGATTCCAAACCATGGCCGCGCAATTTCCCGATCCACTCAATATTGGAAATCAATTCTCTTTAGTGCTCGCTATTTTTGGCGAAGTCTTTGCTCCTTTTATGGTTTTGATTGGGTTTAAAACGCGCTACTTTGCAGCGCCGGTGCTGATCACCATGTTGGTTGCGGCCCTTATTGTTCACGCCGCCGACCCTTGGAACAAAGTTGAGTTTCCCTTGCTGTATGCGATTCCCTATTTTGCCATGATGTTTATGGGCAGCGGACGCATCTCCCTCGATCACCTTATTTTCAAAAAGGATTAATACATGAAGCCTTCAAGCACATTTATGTTGTTACTTGTTGTTTTAGCTTTGATGCCTAGGGCGCAGGCCTATTATCAATTTGGATACAATGGGCAAGACGGCAGAAACGGTTACAGCGGCCAAAATGGACAAGCAGGTCAATCACCAACATTGTTTGCCTCTCGAGGCCAGCAATTTCTCGATTTGCGCGGAGGCAATGGCACACCTGGAATGGATGGTGATTACGGTTATCCTGCCCACTCCTGCTACCAGACTTTAGAACACAATAATATGATCGGTGCGCGCGGTGGCGATGGCGGCGATGGTGGCCAAGGTGGTATCGGTGGTGCAGGCGGTGACGCGACAATTTATTTTTCCAATGTAGAGCAACTTAAAAATATTGGAGTCGATGCACGCGGAGGTGCTGGGGCAACAGGTGGCCGTGGTGCTTACGGCGCCCAAGGTTGCATTTGTAATTATCGGATGTGGACCCATACCTACACGGAAACTCGATACCGGGATGAACAATATCAAGAATGCTCTGTCCGCCGCGTATGTGAACGCGATCAACAAGGCCAAGAAACTTGCCGCGATCAACGCTTCTGCGAAACGCGCACTCGTCGAGTGCCTTTTACATATACTTGGCAACAAACTTATTACTGCCAAGACGGTCAACCAGGCCGCTACGGCGTAAATGGTCAGCGCGGGCATGATGGAAGTTTAGGCGAAGTGACCCTGATTAATAGCGATGCTCCTTTGGGTCCTGTGACGCCACGTAAAACAGTTTCTTTGGCCAATATGGTTGGTCTCCATTCATTAAGTAATCATCGCTGGTCAACGAGAGAAGGGGCCTTGGCATTGCTGGCATCCGGATCATTAGTTCAAAACGATTACCGCTATTGGGAAGGAAAGCAAGAGCATCAAGTGCAAATTGCCTGGGCCGTGCGTGGACGGGGGCCAGGTGAATTTGGCGACGAAAACTTGCAAATGGAATTGACCTCAAGTGGCCCGCGTTTCAATTTTCCAGAGGATTTTTTGCACATTAAAACGCAAGAATCCCGCGGCAGCTCAACGGTTGTCACTATCCAACAAGCGCTTCATAGCGCCGATGTAAAACGTATGCGCGTGCAAAAGGTCACTGGCACCATGAAGGACACTTATATTGAAGTTGTCGATGATGCCAATGTCAGTGATATTGTGAATACACGCTTTCATATTAAAGCGCGCTGGCGCAAGGCCAGTGATCGCAGCATGATGAATGAATATTTGCCCGCTGATTTAGTATCAAAAAATGGTAACGTCTTTCGTCTCAATATTGGCAAGCTGGATCTCAAGGCCCGCCGCTTTTTGTTTTTCAAACGAAAAGAATATTTTAAACCAGGGGCCACGGTTAAATTGAATTTAACCATTGAACGGAGCTTCGGTGGGCGCACCTTAAATGTGCCTACAATCCCAGTGATCGAACGCAATCTTCACTAATTTAGATTTTTTGCTGGCCCAGGTAGTGTGCAAGAAACAGCTGGGCCATTTTTTTGGCATTTTCCCATCCACCCATACATTCCGGGCTAAGCGCTAAGGTAAGACAAATTATTTTGCCCTCGCGATTGGCTTCCCTGAGTCGTTCAGCGTAATGAGCAATCAGGCCTTGATCAATCATGGGTGCGGCCTTAAATTTGCGCGAATAAAAATAATCTAAATCTAGGTTAATGATCCAAGGCAAATGATGACCAAAAAATTCATCTAGCATGGGTACAAGTTCCCAAGGCCCGAAGTGGTTGGTCATTTGGCCTTTAAGGCCGACGTCATGGGTATAAAAAACATTGTTAGAGATTTTATCAATATAGTGTTTTTGAAAATGAGTTAAATAATTATCCCACTGATACAACGCCTCTCCTCTTTCATTTTTTATGTGGCGGTATTCCTCTAAACTAATTTGCTCCAACTCAGGAACGGCAGAAGGTTGATTTTTTAATGGCGCGCAATCATAGTGGGCATCAACGTGTAAAAAATTGCACTCTCCCTTCTGCCATTTTTGCATCCAACACCATAAGGCCAGACGGTGATTGTCCATGACAAATAAATTATCTTTTTGCCACAGCAAATGATCACTGGCCGGCCCAGAAAATCCTTCTTTCCCCGACTGCCATAACATCGTCCCATCAAATTTTGCCATAAATTCCATCCCTACTCCCTACCTCTCTCCCCCTCCCTTTGCCAAGACTTCACTCAAATCTAAGCCCTAAAACCTCTCCCCCGGCACCCTGGCCCACCGGCCCACAGGAACGGAACAGCAGGCTCCCGTAGGCCACTCAACCAGGGGAATAAATCTTGTAAGCGAGTAGGTACTCAGTTACAAGGCCGCCACCAATTTATAAGTATAAGCACAGACCTTATCGGCCAAGTCATAGCATTCTGTTTCGGCCAGTCCTGCCAATTTTAAAACCGCCTTGGCCTCTTTGGCCGAAGCAAGCGCATAATTATAAAACCGCCGCTTATCTTGCAAAGTCCTGCGGGCATTTCCTTCCACTAAATTAAGAACGACAGAGGAGCTGGCGTGCTCTAGTTGATTCTGCAAATAGGATTTCAATTTTAAATTTAGAACTAATTGATATAACGACTCTGCGACTTCGAGACTGAGAAAATTCTCAGAACTTTTTTTACTGAATGAAATTTTAGTTTTTTGCATAAGGCCTCCTTAAAAATTTTTCTTTCACAAAGTCGGAAGAAAAATTTTTAGGCGAGGCCGTCAGCGAACCAAAAAATATTCTGTTGGTGCTGCATCGCCGCACCAACAGGTTCCCCCGGCCTACCGGCATACTGGCCTACCGGCATACTGGCCTACCGGCATACTGGCCTACCGGCCATAAAGGCCGATTCGTGACCCATTCCTGTAATTTTCACAAGCACTGTCAAAAATTTAGACATAATGACGCCTCAAAAACACGCTAACTAATTAATTTTAAGAATCGCTTATTGGCATCCGGTATGCTTAGTAAAACGCCAGGGTTGTTTGTTAACGAGGGTATGTTTATGCAAATTATTAAAAAATTATCAATCTTTATTTTCACTCTAATTTTAGGCGTGATCCTGACTTCAGGGACTAAGGCCTATGCTACTAAACTTGAAGAATATGAAAGATCGAACGATGGAAAAACCATCCACCGCGGCGGTGTGAAGGTAAAAAGTATTCAATTAGGAAGCGAGAAAAAACGCGATGGTTTAAGCTTTTATGGCGGACGCCATTCTTGAATTGGAATATTTTCCCCAAGGAAAACCTTCTTTCACTAAAAAAGTAAATGTTTGGTTTGATAAAAAATCTCAAGCAATGGTTTTCGTTTCAGTCATGAATGGCGATAAAAACTTGGATTTATACTACAATTACTCGGAAGGAAGTTTTAACTGGACAGCGTCTTATACGACATGTGCGATCTTAAATTCCTTTTTCTGCCGTGATCGTCCGATCAAGGCCGTTAATTTTAACGACCTCGATGGCAATAAACTTTGGGTCCACAACCCCGACACCAATAACATGGTGACGGCTGACGAATCTGCAGAGGCCCACGATCCAGGCAAACTTGGAAGCAACGTCAATGATGGCGCTCGCGATGGAAGTGAAGTTGGACCAAGCGAATCTCCTGCTTCGGGCAGTAGTGACGATAACCGGTCTATTAGTGTTTAATAATAGTGTGTAAGCAAATTTAGCGATTCAAAAACAAATTAAATGTAATCAAGCAGGGCCTTCACATCAAATGAAGGCCCTCTTTTTTTAGGATATCTAAAAGGTAAAGATCACAGATTTTTATTGTGGGAAAACGAGATTATCCAGTTCCTTTTTAACTTCGGTTGCCCATTTAATGGTTTCATTGGCACCCTGAACTCCACCATAGTGAACACCGTCGCCACCGACGGCGGGATATTTGGTAAAATTATAGGCATGCACCAAAGGACAACGGCCCTTGGTAACCTCGCCTAGCAATCGATAAAGGCGCGGGATTCGCTCAGGGTTGCGTGAATCAGGAACGCCTGTCCACACACAACGGCCCTTGCCTAGCTTTGACTCAATAAAATCAAGTAATGCGGTAGTATCTTTTAGCATAAACTCGTCAGAGGTATTGGTATAATTGCCACCAAGTTCAATGACAACATAATCAGGTTTGACCTCGGCCAGTAAATTTTCGACCAGTGGAGTGGGGGCCTTAGGTGCTCGCGTAACTTTGCCATCTAAATCTTGCTGATAAAAACCACAGGGCGAAGTTGTTCCGGTAAAATACCAGCGCGCCACTGAGCCACAACTACCAACCGTTTTTACTTGATAGCGCTCATCATTTTTAATCAGATCGTGAATCTGACGGCCAAAAGGCCCCACACTATGACTATCACCGATGACAAGAACCCGCATTGGTTCAACGGCCAACACATTGGAAGCGAGAACAATCCCGCAGAAGAGCATAATTAGTGCGTAGATTTTGTGAACAGAGTTAAACATACAAGTCCCTTTTCCATGAGCAAATATGCTGTTTTATAAGGGCTGATGGCAAAAATGTCACGCCAGTTTGAAAGTATTGCCATGAACGACGGTAAAACCTGCCGATTTCAAGAACTTACCATTTTTCCCCTATCAATGGTCTACTAAAATATGACGATAGGTTTTCTAAACCAATCACTAGGAAGGTGTTATGGGACAACCAGGAAGGTTCCGTCTCTCGCATATGGCCCTCGATCCTGTTCTTGATACCGCTTTAGGCCGCATGCTTTTTACTGCTTTATTTTTGTTTGTACTCTTGCCCGTTCAAAGCTTCAGCTGGGCCTCGGATTTTGAACCCAAAGGCAATTTCCGCGTGATCACATACAATGTCTGGGGACTCCCAGTGCCGGTGAAATTAAATCACAAGCACCTCCCGCGCATTGCTCATGCCATCCCTATTTATAATGCCGATGTCATCCTGTTTCAGGAAACATTCACCAAACGTGCGGCCATATTAGAAAAAATGCCTGAGTATCCCTATATCGCCAAAGGGCCAAGTAAAAAGGGTAAGGCCATAGATGCTGGACTTACCGTCGTCTCCAAGCACCCAATTGTGCGCGTACTTACCAAGAAATACTCACGTTGCACCGGCACTGATTGTCTGGCCAATAAAGGTGTCATGCTCGCAACCGTAAAACACCCTACGATTGGTGAAATCGACGTTTACAATACTCACCTCAATGCCGGATTTAGCGCTAAGGCCAAATGGGATCAGATAGCAGAATTAGTGGCCTTTATCCGCGCCCAAGGCCCCGGTCGCCGAGTTATTATTGGCGGCGATTTTAATTTGGAGCCGAACTCGGAGTATTACAGCATGCTTGTGGGACAACTTGGTTTTCGCGACACCCAGCAAACATTCGCTGAAGAGAATCCCCATCTTCCTAAAGAGATTCGCTATCCGATAACCCACACTCTCTATATGCCACTTATGAGAAATGCCTTTCCACGAAAATTGGATTACATTCTCACGACCGCAGAAAATGCTAAGCAGGACAGTGTGGTCTACATGGATGTGGTGCAATCTTTGACGGTTCTTGATGGCCGCCACGATGACAACCGCATGTCAGATCATTTTGCCTTAATGGTTGATTTTCTGCTCTAGAATATATAATTATCTTTTAAAGCGTTGACCTGGTTGTCCACCGCCGGGACGAAATTGATCGCGGCGCTCTTGTCTGTTATCTTGGCGCTGATCTCTCCGGTCTTGACGGTTATCTTGCCGGCTTTTTCGGCGATCTTCACGATTTTCTTGGCGCTTATCTCTCCGGTCTTGACGGTTATCTTGCCGATCCTCTCTTCTTTCAACCCGATTTTCATGCCGCATTTTCATGCCTTCCTTACGCTTCTGGCGCCATTGCAATGGTCCCTGAGTGACATGAGGAATGCCCAATTTTTCACCCATTTTCTTTCGCCGCTCAAGCATATTTTGATATCTTTCTACAGGTGCACGCCGTTGCCCTTTGTTTTGTTTCCATTGCTGAACCCTGTCTCGAACAGGCCTCTTTTGACGATTCATTAACTGCGCCTTCATAGGGCCAAATTCGCTTCTGACTTCCTGGCGCCACTGCTGAAAATTTTCAACTCTTTCATCTAAGGCCGTTTGATTGGCCACTCTTTGCGCCCACTTAAAGGCATGCGGTCGAGAAATGGTCTGGCCATTTTCTACCACCATGCCCTGCCCCGCCGGTATAATTTCTGAGTCATCTGAATTTGAATCGATCACTTCTACTTCGCCCGACTTAACCGAGGCCAAGAAGTCGCCCGTGGCTTGATCCACGGTTGCTTCAAATTCAGTTCCGCGCACACCGAGCGCCACATTTTTAGAGTTTTTAACTTGCAGAATAGGTGCATCAGAAAATTTTTGCGCCACTTCGCTAAATATACTTCCGGTCTTCAACAGTAATGTCGACCACCCCGAGTACTGTTCGGACTCTTCATGATCTGTTGCCGTCATGGAAACGAGCTCTTCAAAAACAAGCGTCGAATTGGGCGAAACTTTAACGATACTTTTATCTTCCAATTCGATAATCGCCAAACTGCCCTCGCCGACCACAACTGTGTCACCCACACCTAAAACATCTTGCACCTGGGCTTCGCCTTGATTGCCTTGCTGGTCTAAAACCTGCACGTGACCTTTTACGTAGCGAAATGCCGCGGTTGCCTCTGGAGTATTGGCATTTATTTGAAAACTAATCGATAGAAAAGCGACAACGATAAAAATGGCCTGACGAAATGAAAAAGTGTTCATAGCAGTGCCCTCTGAAACAAATTAAATAAAACCATAAGAATTTTAGCATCAGAGGACAAAAGTTAAAGTTGTTTGTCAGTTGAACGAAGAATAAAAAAGTACCCAAGCTATTTACTCCAATTATCTTTTTGAACTTGGATTCTAACCTCTATCTCGTTTATAATTGTCGGGAAAACAAAATTGATACTGCTGATCGCGAACGCGTGAAAAATGGACGCGTAAAACATATTTAAAAAGACGCAGAAAAAAGGGAGTCTTATGATCTTAGAGAGCAAAGAAATAATTAATCGCCCCTTGTCCGAAGTTTATTCCTTGGTGCGAGACGATCTCTCCAAATTAGTACCCTACATGCCTAACGTAGAAAGAATCGAAGTAAAAAAGCATCAGCCGAAAGATGGAAATTTAGTTGAAGTCATCAATCACTGGTATGGCAAGGCCGAAGTTCCATCCATGATGAAGAAGTTTATAAGCCCAGAATTATTTTCCTGGAAGGATCACGCCATCTGGAACAATGAGAAGCATTATGTTGAGTATCAATTAGAAAGTTTCTTGGCGAATGACCTCTTTGATGCCAAAGGAAAGAATACCTTTACGGCCGTTGGCAGCGATAAAACAGAATTAAAAATTAGCTGTCAAATTACGCTTTATCCTGAAAAAGTTCCTGGCGTGCCAAGATTATTGGCCAAAACAGTTCTTCCAGGAATTGAGGCCATTTTAGAAAAAGTCTTGGGCCCCAACCTAACAAGCCTGGGCAAAGGCCTTAACGAATATTTTAAAAACAAAAGCTAAGCTTCAAAAAATTTTAACGTACGAGCATCAAAGTCATAACATCAGAAAACCTTCCCACTGGTCGGCCGTTGTTATCAAGCGCCAATAAGCGAATTTGATAGGTGCCATATCCAGGCAACTGACGGGCCGGAAGCAAGGAATAAGAACCAAAAGTCCCCCTGAACGCCTGATATCCAAGTCCACCAACGGGATCGAGGGTATTGCCGCCGGGATTAGTGAACACTTGATTGGGCTTACTGACTTCAATTAAAAAACCCGTCGCTCCGCTAACAGGACGGGCGTCTATACCAATTGAAATAACTTGATCTGGACGGTTAGTTTGCACTTGGCTTTGGCCGGCCACATTGGGCGTGAGCGGACGATCATGGCCAGGGCCTGGGTTTGGATTGGGATTTGGGTTTGGATTGGGGCCAGGATTTCCATTTGAAGCATCTTTAAACCAGCATAGTGGTCTTGCCATGGATGCCGCTTGCTGTCCTCTGATACATACTCCGACATTGGCATTGCTTTGACCAATATCTTCATTTTCATCCACTAAACAATGGGCCCCAGCAAAGTAGGTATCGACTCGGCATTGGGCCTGCGGATGTTTTTCATAAGTCACGTTGACCACGTTTTGGTCGGGCGTGGCCAAATCTGGAACTCGCGCCCCACCTAAAGTGGAAAACACTTTTCCAACATCAAGACTCGCCAAAGCGGCCCGCTGGCAAAGCCATTGGTCTGGGCCATTATTGAAAGACTGTTCACACAATTCTTTTGCTCGCGCAGGTATGGTTCTTCCTTTGAGCAAAGCTTCATTATCTTCTTTTAGAAAGGCATGGCGAAAACACTTTAAAGTCGCAAAATAATCGCTTTGTCCCTCTACGGACGCCCACTGCCCTTGGGCATCACTATAGCGAGGCACACCACCTATATGATGGCCAATTTCGTGGCAAAGAACCAGAGCGAATCCATCGGCAGTCATATACTGATGTCGCGCCAAACCACCCATCATGCGCACGATATAATCTCGCCCTTGACGGAGGGCAAAGGCATTGACCTCGGCATTTTGCCATTCTCGTTGAATCTTCAGAGTGCCACCTAAAGCGGCCACGCGGTTTTTGTATTCGTTTTCAATTTTACCGATGACACTATTAAATTCTTGTTCGGTTACGCCTTGTCCGCGGGTCTGAGGCCCATCAGGTATAGACAGTTTATTGGGAGGTAAAAAGCCTTCACATTTTTGTTCCGCAAAATGTCCTTCGATCCAGTGAGGCCCAAACGCAGAAACTCCCTCAGCTCGGGTGAACAAGGCAAAAAGAAAGACAAATAAAAATGAATTGTAAGGCAAGCGAACTAATCTGTTTACACCATCCATGGCGACCTCAGAGTAAGTTGAATATATGTTGAAAGACCGATCGGAACGAGGGTTTCAGCGCTTTAAATAAAAGGTACGTGGTACCTTTTTGCCTTTTTGCCTAGAATGTACCAGGTGCTTTATTGGCAAATAACTGAAAACTCGAAGTACTCTGGCCACCAACGTGCTCATTGGAACTGTTATCAGGTATTTCTTATACGGACGATCGCTTCCAAATCTACTCCCCATTACAATTGATGGCCGCGAGGGAGGATTACTATGCCGATTACTATGCCGATCACTAAAAAGACCATATGGCGTCTCCATAAGAGTCTATTATTGGCCTTTGTGGCCGGCCTGTATGTCTGGGCCTCCGTCGGTCAGGCGCAAATCAGGACGCAACAAAATTTAAGAATTTCTGGCCAGGCCCAACACCAGGAAATTAAATCAGGTGATAACATTGATTTCCTCGTTTGGAATATCCATAAGGCTGCCGATGAAAATTTTGCTCGCGATTTCGAAGAGCTTTCACTAGGCAAAGAAATCGTCATGGTCCAAGAAGCGGTTTATCCTAATGACTTTATCGATTTACTGCTGTCTCTCGGTAAATATGAATGGGGTATGGCGACAAGCTTTAGGTTAATAAGAAAGGACTTGGCCGGCACAGGTGTGGCGACAGGCTCTTTGATTAAGTCCAAGAAAAAAGACACCCTCTTAACTTATATCACCGAGCCTGTAGTGAAAACGCCAAAAATTTCACTCTACTCGGAGTATCCCATTACCTCAGGAAGACATAGTGGAAAAACTCTTTTAGTTGCCAATATTCACGCCATCAACTTCGTCGGCGATTTAAGTTTTCTGGTCGAAATGAAACGCATTGAAGGAAAAATTAATGGCCACGAAGGGCCGATGGTATTGGCCGGTGACTTTAACACTTGGACAAATTTTAGAAATAAAGTCTTGCAAAAATTAGTAAAAAAACTAGAACTCAGGGCCATCCCTTTTAAGGATGGAGAGCGCACGACTACCTTTGGGCACCCCCTAGACCACTTTTTTTATCGCGGCCTAGATTATATTGAACATGAAAATTTATCTCATATTCAAACATCAGATCATTTACCGATGTCTGTGTCTCTTAAGTTGCCCTAAATCACCAGGCGCAAATTCTTATAAAATAAAAAAGGCCCACCATTTGGTGGGCCTTTCTTTTTAGAGACGAGTGGAAGAAGGATAGGGAGTTGGTTTATGGGATTTTTGGGTTACCCGCCTCTTGCCTATTATTAAAGCAAGATGCTAGCCAATTAGGCCTTTTTAGACAGTTCCTATAAGGAAATTTTTGGCCGTCTGACTGGTTAAAATTGCGTTCTTAAAACCGCCCAAAAATGACGTTACGGCGCGTTTTGAGATAAAACTGTCGATTGGCCAATCAACCCTGGCCGCGACATTTCCATGCCGCAGTTTGGCCGCTAAGACCCTGATTGGAGGCCCTATTGGCCCAATCAAGAACTACCCAATTTTACGCCCTAGTTGTTTACCAGGTTCTTACGCGCACTAAAGAATCATTGTGGAGAAGTCCTGCAACGAACTCTTTACCGCTCATACCATCGGCTTCCAATATGGCGGTGGCGCCGGTCAATAAAAAGGTATGGGTCAAAGTATCAGGCAGCCAGACGGAAACATTACTGGTTTCAAGTCCCATGCGATAAACTCCCTCATCACCATAAACCTGCTCTCGATGGTGGTTAGGAGAAATGTTGCCAAAAACTTCACTCATCACTATATCGCGCGCTCCTTGCAAAATTCCAATGCGCCAAGCTTTTAAGGTTTTGGCCACGACTGGTATTTGCTTGGATAGGAGATGATCATGCCGACTTAAGGAAAAACCCAACGGCAGAAAGCTCGTTTTAAAATCTTGGAAAATGGCCTCATCAAATTTGTTCCAAAAGTTTTTACCAAAATGCAGCCCAGGAGCATCAGCGATAATAATTTTTCTAGCGTCTTTTTTTAAACGTGGCCCAATGGTTGGAGCATGGATCAAACTGCCAATGGCGCCAGCGCTAGAGCCCGCTAATACTACTTCTTCGAACTGAGCTAGGCGTATTAGACCCTGCGACTCTAAATAATTGAGGGCCTTGACGACGTTGTCGTAGCCGTGATGATAGGCGGTGAGCTTGCCATACTGGGCAGTATGCCGGCCAGCATGGACATCGCCAGTACAGTAGGGAAAATAAATCATGCTATGGTCGCGCAAGGGGCCCTGAAGAGATTCTGGCCCAATGTCATTCGACAACCAAGAAATAACAGGTACAGTGGGGATAGGAAAAATCCAGGTGCGCAATTTTTTTCCAAAACAAGTTTCATCCGACCAACAGGCACCGCCACCCATAAACTCGATTAGGAGTTTTCGCTCCCCCTGCCCCTGCTTGCTATCAACCCAGACGGAATAAGGAGTTCCACTGCCACATTTGGCACCGGGAATATTAATGCGTTTAAAATCTCTTGCATGGGCCTGACCGTTAAGCACTAACCAGACTATGAATAAACTCGTAATCGTGAGCGTGCGTGAAAATGACAACACAAAAACCTCCCATCCTTGGGTAGAAAACTGAATATAGAATGAAGTTATTATCGCGCGAATAAACTCAGGCGTAAGTCAATTTAACCTTACATTTTATAACGGCCGCGCCTTAACCGACTTCTCCAGTAAACTTTCTTTCGTCAACCAGAGCAGCAATAACTAAATCACCACTCACATTGATGGTCGTGCGACACATATCGAGAAAGCGGTCCACACCCAAAATAATGCCAATACCTTCGACTGGAATCCCCACTTGGCGAAGAAGGATCATGATTAGAGGCAATGACCCCCCCGGAACTCCTGCTGTCCCTATGCCGGCCAAAATTGACATAAGCACGACCTGAATCTGTTGCGCGATGCTGAGATCAATTTGGTAAACCTGGGCCAAAAACAACACGGTGATGCCCTCAAAAAGAGCGGTTCCATTTTGGTTGGCAGTGGAACCAATAGTTAGAACAAAGCGCGAACTCTCTTTGCTCAATTTAAGTTTATGTTCTGCACATTCTAAAGAGCGAGGCAAAGTCGCATTACTCGAAGCGGTGGCAAAGGCATAGAGGTACACTTCACGACAGGCCTGGAAAAATTTAAAAGGAGGGATACCCCGCATTTTGAGTAAGGTGGTGTAAACCACAAATTGTTGAAGCAAAAGACAAAGCAAAACCACTCCGACATAAGCTCCGAGAGAAAGAAGAATTTGGTGACCAAATTTAAAAGCGCTGGAAAAAACCAAACAAAAAACGGCCAGCGGGGCAAGCTTCATGGCATATTCCACTAAGGCCATGCAAGTCTCATAAATTTGTTCAAACATTTTAAGCAAGGGATTGCTCTCACTTTCCCTTTTTTGCAAGCGAGCGAGAGCTATGCCAAACAAAAGAGCAAAAAACATCAAGGACAACATTTCGCCATCCAGCGCTTTGGCGGCGGCGGCCACAGGATTGGTGGGGATGATTTCAACTAAACTTTGGGCCACACTTTTGGCCTGATCAGCATTGCTCACAATTTTATCAACGCTTTCCTTTTGTGCTCCCAATTCTTGCGGCACGAGAACACCTTGACCTGGTTTTAAAACATTGGCCAAGGTAACGCCCAAGACCACTGAAGCACTGGAAGCGAGAACGGTAAAAAGCAAAGTGCGCGACACTATTTTACCCAAACCGTGATGCTCAGAAAGCTGGAAGACGCCTAAGCAAAGGCCGCAAAAAACCATGGGGACAACCACCATGAAAATGAGGCGCAAGAACACTTGCCCGACAGGGGTAAAAACATTGGCCAGCAACCACTGCCCTGAAGTCTGCTCATAATAGGGATGAAAAATAACGCCACAAACAGCACCGAGTATGAGAGCTAAAATGAGTTGATGATGCCTTTTCACAATGGGCCCCTTGTCTGAATTAATTCGCTTATGGGGCGCCATTATAAAGAGGCAGGCGAGATAGGTCTAAATAATTCTCGCCTAAATTGAAAATTAAAATGAAGATTTAGGACCTAATTAATCGCGCGCAGGGTAAGCCGCCGTAAGACCTTCGAGATCTCCTTCTGACAATCCAGAGCGTTGGCTATCAAAAGTTTCTCCACTTTTAGTGGTCATGGTTGGCTTGTTAGGATCTTTGGCAAAAGAGTTATAACTTGGGTAAAGCATAATGGAATCAAAATCAAACGCCCCAGTTTTTTTGGCAAACGGTGAGGAAAAGAAATTAAACCAGCGCTTCAATTGGATATTCATCCACTTAATTTTGATATATTTTCTGCGATCAGGACGACTCTGCTCATGATAAAAACCTAAGGCGTGCATCACTTCATGCACAAGGCTTCCACTGCCACACCAAGCAGGAACATTAATCGTCTGTTTGCCACCTTTTCTACCAACAAATGAACTACAGTCGGCGTCGCCGTTATTTTTAAAATAAACATAATCTTTTTCATTGGTTCGCGGCACCAGCCTTACAGTCGTATTATTGGCGAAATATTCAATGGCGGTTTGCAAACGAAACTGGTTGGGAATGGAAGGATCGATTTCATAAGGGACAGTGTTATTTTCCCAACGCCCTGTTCTTCTAAAGGTGGACTTCTCACCCTTTTTTGGCGCTCGCACGGGTTCAACTAAAATGTCACCTTCAGTTAAATAATAATCACCGACTTTTTCGTAGTGAGCTTTAAAAACACCTTCTGTTGTAACGATATGGCCGTGTTCAACTTTGCCCCAGGCCAGGCCACTCATAAAAACCAGTGAAGTTAAAGACATTGATAACACTTTTACAATCTTCATATTCTACCTTTTTGAAAGTATCCCCAAATTCTAAGAAGGCAATAGCTCGACATAAACGACCCGTAAAATGATCACTTTAGACCAAGTAAATTTTTTAGGATGTCTTATGTTTAGTTAGCTTAGCGATTGCCGTGACCGCGACCACCGTGACCACTACCATGTGGATTTCCGCCACCTTGCCCGCCTGGCCCAAACTTTTTAGTTGGCCCAAAAAAGCGGCGAAACATATTTTTCTTGGCCGTGTCGCTTTGATTGCTTACGCGACAGTCATCAAGGATTTCCAGGCGGTCTGCGCAGGCCAAACAAATCCATTGCGCGCGCGTGGTAGGATTTTTATGGCGATAATTTTCTACATCGGGAGCAATATTTTGGCAGTGCTCGCAAAAATTGCGCGTTTCCTGGTGAATAACAGATTTAGTTACAGGCCCTTTAGCGGGGCGCTTCTGCCGTTCATTTTCTTGATTGGCGGGACGAAGGCCGGCCTTCAATAATGCATCTTTCATCGAACCCATAAAAACTCCAAATTCCCAGAACTTACTTTAAGGCCCCATTGTCAAAGATCACTGGTTTTTCGTCAACGGCCCATTCACAGGAAGTTTGGGGTCATTACGGCCCCAGTTGGTGAAATCAGCAGGTGTCATCATGGGAAAAATTTTCAGTGGCCCTTGGAGGAGACTTTTAAGCTGTGATTCATTTCCATCACTTAACGCAGCGAAACGCGGCTTGGGAGTTGGCCTTAAACTTGCTTAATGGCCCCGCGTTAATCAATTTTGCTGGATGCAATTTTAAACTTTTTGAGGGGTTTTGTTATGAATCGTTATCGACGCTGGCACCAGTTTATTCGCCTAACCTGCTGTCTTTCACTTGTAATGGCCATGGGGATTTCCCATGCCGAAGATTTTAAACCAACTTATGATTTCCTTTTTAATGGTCAACGTGAGGAAACAACCACGTTAGGCAACCAGCAAACGGAAACCCGCCACCGCGCAGAACAGGTGCCCGACACTTGCTACCGGCAGATTCCTTATACTGAAAATGTTTGCCGCAATGTTACTCGCTACCGCGAAGAGTGTCGAACTATTCCAGGCCATGAAGAGTGCCGAATGCAAGATGAAACTGTTTGTCGCGATGTCGTGCGCTACAGAGAAGAATGTATCCCAGGGCCAAGCCGTCGCGTGTGTCGGCCAGGTCATCCACAACAAGTTTGCCAACCAGGACCGATACAACAAATATGCGAGCGCACACCAGATACTCAGGAATGTCGTCAGGGCCCTGATCGTCAAGAATGCCGCAATCTTCCTGACCGCCAAGAATGTACCAACGGCCCCGATCGCACAGTTTGTCGAGATGTACCAGGGCGCGAAGAGTGTACCAACGGTCCTTCACGCCAGGAATGTCATACAGGCCCCTCTCGCCAAGAATGTCGTCCAGGCCCCTCTCGTCAAGAGTGTGATCCTGCGCGTACAGAAGAACGCTGCACTGATAAACCTGAACAAGTTTGTACCGTCGAGAACGGCCGCCGCATTTGTCGTAACGTTCCTCGCCGCGTTTGTGAACGGGTAACGGTGCCAGGCCAATGTCGCACAATTCCTGGTGAGCAAGTTTGCCGGACAGTTCCAGGCGAGCAAATCTGTCGCACCATTCCTGGCGAACGCCAGTGCCGCAATATTCCTGGTAGTCGCCAGTGTCAAACAGTACCGGGTGAGCAACAGTGCCGCACCGTTCCTGGTGGGCAACAATGCCGAACAGTTCCTGGAGAACAAATTTGTCGCACAATCCCTGGCCGCAACATTTGTCGCAATGTTCAAGGTCCAGATATTTGTCAAACAATTCCTGGACAACCCATTTGCCACGACGAAGCGGGGCCACCAATTTGTCGTCAAGTGGCCTACAACGATCGCGAGTGTCAAAACATCCCACGCCAAGTATGTCAGTGGGTACCACCTCGCCCACACTGCGAACAAATTCCTTATGAAGATCGCGTCTGCCAAGATGAGACTCGATACCGCCAAGAGCCTTACGCTTGCACTCGCACGATTCAAGTGCCTTACTCGGTTGTTGTAAAACGCTTTGAAGCGGCCACCAAAGTGGCCTTCGACAGCGCACGAAACACCGATGCTCGCGCCCAATTCACAGTTTCCCTTTCAAATAAAGGTGAAATGGATATGGTCGCGAAGAGCTTATCTCCCAACCATTTATGGGTGGCCACACGGCAAGTGACCGGTGCTCCAGATGGTGAAGATATGGTGCGCTTAAATGCCCTGTTTAGTGTCGACGTATTGCCCATGGCCATTTTATCTCCGGTTTCAAAACCAATCGAAGATCTCAAGGCCAAAAAACGTCAATTGTCTTTTAAAGTCGCCAAAGTTGAGCGGCCAGACCTACTCCGTCTGCGTTTAAAAATTGAACGAAAAGGCGAAGTCGTTTTGGATAAAGTTTTAATGCCTAATGATCTTCAGATTATCGATGAAGATGGCGGTTCACGCATCACCATCGATTTAGGGAAACAAAACACCACCATCAAGTGGGCCCACCGCTACCAAGTTTCTTTGGACTTGCGCGTGGAATTCCGCGGCAAAGTATTAAATAATCCTGTGCCTGCGGTTAAACAGCAATATGCCGATAGTGTTTTAAGAATTTTTCAATAAAAAATTATTGGCGTGCGAAATTAAAAACTGTCTGGCCCCCTCATTGGGGGCCATTTTTTTCTCCCCAATTCAAGAGCACTTCTTTACAATAGCCGCCTTTATGAACACATGATCTAAATTAGGTGACCTATGTTCCGCTCGGTCTTTATTTCTTGGCTTTCCTTTCTCGTTTTCCTTTCCTATTCTCCTAATCTAAAGGCAGAAACAGCGCCAACCCCCACAGCTAAAGTAACGCTGCAGGACCTGAGCATTTTTAATGCTCGCGTCCCAGAGGCGCAATTTGATGAAACATTGGCGCACGCGCGAGCAGAGAAATTGCACAAACATAAAAAGTGGGCCCACCATACAACCGGCCTCATGTTGTTAACGGCGGCGTTAGGAGTGTGGGGTAAAAAAGAAATTGATGATGAACGCGAAAAACGCAATGGGGTGAAGAGCACTGACGATGCTAAGAAATTGACTCCCCATATGTTTATGGCCTTCACCACTTTGGCCAGCTACGGAACAACGGCCTATTACTCTCTTTCTGCTCCAAGGCCCGATAATATGCAAGATGAACCCGCTCGTATCTGGCACAAGCGTCTCGCTTATATTCATGGGCCAGCGATGCTCTTGTCGCCTTTCATAGGAATGCTGGCCTTCAAAAAATATCATGATGGACAAGATCCAAGTGGCATCGCCAAATTACATCGGCCGATTATGTGGACTGGATTTGCGGCCTACATGGCTGCCTTTTCAACGATGACTTTTACTTTCTAGTACACTCAATACTAGCAACAATAAGACCGTCTTTAATTTCTTCTAAAGCAGCTGAGCTGTAACGTAGCTCACCGATTAATTTAGAAGTTTTTCCGGCCTTAAATTTATTGGCCGCTTTATTTGAAAAAAGCACATCGATCATATTGTCGCACTCATTGGAAAAAGTCATATTGAGTCGACCTCTACTCACCGTCGGTGGGTTCATAAGGTTTCCGTCAAAAGAACTTTCAGGATGATCAGTTTCAAAGTCAGTAATAAAAAAGCGATCTTCTTTTTTCTCTTGTAAAACTTGCAAGTGCTCACCACTCTTGGCCACACAATCAACCTCGAATGCATGAAGGGAAGGAATCACTAAAGTGCTTAACAAAAGGGCCATTAAACTTAGCTTCATACTTACCTCAGTATTCCCACACCACTCTCTTTTTATAGCTACCCTATGCCACAGGCCCTCACTGGAGGCCAGCATTTGCCCGCCATGGAACCTTTTTACAGGGTGGGGCGTAAATTTTTCGTGACCATTAGCAGGGGCCATGGCATGACTGGCCTATGAATTTATGCCGTCATGTTTTATTAGTGGGTTATGCTTTATTGCTAGCGCCCGTGCTGCTTTCAAGGCCAGTTTGGGCCTTGACCGCCAATGAGCAATGGGGACAGATTGCCAATCAAGTCCTCGATTTTTACCGTTTAAAAGGCCCTGATTTACCCTTACAACCGGCCTCTTTAGAAGCGCTTCCTCTCAAGGCCAAATTCTTAATTGACCCCAATTCCCCCAGCGCGCAGGTTTACCAAACCAAAAATGGCCGCCCGCTGACCTATTACATATTCGAAGATGAAGGAAGCGAAAACAAGGTTACGGTATTGTGGCTCGGCGGAGTCCACGCCGATGAATTTGCCCCTCTCTATGCGACCTGGCGCATGTGGGATTCCCTCCTAAGTGGTCAGACTTCCCCACCTAAGGGCCTGCGATTAATTTTTGTCCCACTGCTTAACATTGATGGTTTTTTTACTGGTCTCGCCCATAGCAGTCGTCGCTATCCTTGGCGCGAAAACGGCCACGGTACCGATCTCAATCGCGCCTTTTATCACCGCGAACACTTTGGTCGACTCAATAACAATCCTGAAATTGAATTTGCCCTCGACCTCATCATTCAGTATAAACCGACCTATTGGATTGCCCCTCATGCGGCACTCAATATTCTCGATTGCGATGGCAGCTACGAACAGCGGGACAAAGAATGGATTGCTTACGTAGAAGAACAAACCACCGTGCGCGGAGGCCCCAAGATTCCCTTACAAGACTTTCCAACCTACGGGCCGGTTAACAGCTTTAAAAATTGGTCATTAGGTCGCTTGGCCTCCATGCCACCACACGGTTTGCCAACCAAGGCCCTTACCTTTGAATTCCCAGGGCCACCACCCTCGAATGGAAGACCCATGCCAGCACCTGGCAGCCCTGGTTACCAGCGCGCGATCGAAGAGCGTAAGCAGCTAGGTCGATTTTTTGATAACACCCAATTGGCCTTGCAATATTATGATTGGTACGAACCGGCACTGTGGGCCAGCGCTTTAGGCCCTGTGGATTTTCTTTTTGCCCTTTTCTGATAGTAAAGTACTTCATCAGCATTAAGCCCGAGCCGAGGGCCCAATTGCCTAATCATTTTCCGCCCCAAGGGCCGCTTCCCTCGCAGCATTTTAGAGAGGGCGGAACTATCGACCTCTAAAAATCGTGCAAAGGAACGCAAGCTATAACGAGGATTGCGCATTATGCGACGATCTAGTTCCAAATTTAAATATTGGCGAAAATCTTCTATTTCCACCAGACTGAAAAGAGTACTTTGAAGCTTTTGGTTGTTTTGTTCTGCTTGAATAAGTTGTTGCTCACTCATAGTGCCCTCGTATTTCCCCTGCCAGAACCATAGCAAAGCTGTCGGTAATAACCAGCATAATCATGCTAACAACTTGAAAAAGCGCGGCAGCCCTGTGCCTCGGCCTAGCAATATAAAAATTTTTCAGCCGTGGCAGAAAATACCTGATGAAAAAAGCAATCTACCTGCTATACTAATTGTGTCAGTGCCATTGAAGGCCCTGACCTAAAATTCTGACCGCCTTTTTCACAACAGGCGCAGAGAAAAATCCACGGAGGGATTATGACCAAAGCGATGCTCGTATTGGCGTTTCTAGTCTACAGCATGTATTCCATTAGTAACGCTCAAACCCCTGCAGGCGACTCATCGGCAACTGGCCAAGACGAGGCCCAATTTGCTCGCTTCGAAGAAGAAACCAAGGCCACCCTGGAGCGCTCGCGCACGACTCGCTCGGAAGTTCAAAAGGGGCTGCCACAAAGAGAGATAGCCGCCATTAATGCTGAAGATGAAAAACGCTTCGCAGAATTTAAAAAACTGGTAGAAGAGGATAGCGACACTCCAGTTTTTAACGAAATTGATCAGATTCTTGCAGAAGGAAAGGAATAAATAGGGTATTGTACCGCCCACAAAACCCCATCTAAAGGATATCCATGGCCCGCTGCAAATTCTGCAACAAAGAAATCACTTGGACCAAAGAAGGCCGCAAAAATATTCCCGTCAACAGTGACGGCGGAAAACATTCTTGCGAAGAAATGCAGCAGTCGATGAAAAGCATCAGAACCATCGACCCAAGTTCTATTTCACCTGAAGATATCGCGCGCTATGAACGCGCCATGAATGAAAAGGCTGCCAAGAAATAATCTTCTATCCCTTTCACTGGGAAAATTTTGGCCATTTGTTTAGTTCTATTAAAAATTTAAAACTCAACTAAAATAAAAGCAAACCTTTTTAAAGTTGAGTGTATGAATTGTTTAATTCGTTTACCGCGATTTACTATTATCGGTCTCCTATTTACATATTTTCTCATACCAATCAGTTGGTCTGCTTCTGAGAAAAGGCCTCAGACAATCAGTGAAGATCAAGATTGGGCCGCCGTTTATATTTGGGACGCCTTTGTTCCCATTGTGCTGGATAAATCAATTCCCGAAATGCTCATTTCCTTGGAGGTTATCTTCCAACAACACGTCAATTACTTGGCCAAATACCAGCTAAAAGTTATTGATCGGAAATTTGGCACTCGAAGCACAGAAGGCCACTTTATGATGTGGCTGCATTTTGGAAAACGCAGTCGTTCCCAATTAAAAGACACCTTATCCGATTTAAGAAAGCGCTTTGGTGATGATTTTTTTGTGCACAAAAATTCCGACTCTGATTTTTTTATTGCTTGGGGAGGAGAGGCCAATTTCCGCGATTTTATTCTCGACGGAGTCATTGGTTTAACCCGCCCCACAGTATTACCAAATGGAAAGTTGACGGGAGATTTTCAAGGGTTGTCCGTGGCCTTAGGTCAAGGCAATCCAGATTATGCTGGCGGCTGGTTTATCACCCAGGAGCAGGCCAAGAAAATGGTTGAGGCCATTCCCCACTATACTGGCCAAACTAAGGGCTACTCCTTTTTAAGCCGCCTTGAAGACATGGAAGATTCAAGCTACGAAACTCCCAATGCCAAGGCCGGCAACGGGAGAAATTGTGGCGACTTTGCCATGTACATGCTCACCACCTCGGGCGTTGTTCCTAAATCCACAGCAGAATCATGGAAAACAACTTTCTGGTATCCAGAAAAATATTGGGATCACACCATTCCCTTGAGCGGTTCAGGTAAAAAAGTATTTGCCAAATTTAGCGCAGACCGATCAGTTTATATGAGTCGTGATAAATTATTAGGTCTTGGCCTTAAGGAATTTTTATTCACGGGCCTGGAAGTTTTTGATGAGAAGGCGCTGGTAGAGGAAATTCGGCGCGAACGGCCAGAAGTTCACCCTGTTCGCCTTTGGGATCAGGCCAAAGTGATTGAACACTTGGGGGCCGGTGGCGCTCAATTTCAAGCGCTGTCGGTGCAAGAAGGCCTGTATCAGGCGCGAGTCAATCAATCCCCTATTAACTCACCCTTTGCTTTTAATAAACAGCAATTACACTTTAGAAGCAGCAAACTTAATAGAGGTTACCAAAAGGGCGGCGAGAAACGCACTTGGAAAAAAATTAAAAAAATTGGATTAACTAATTTAAAAGAGCTTAACGACTATCGCGAGCTGGAGCACGCCCTAAGACGCCCCTAGAAAACCGCCGTACAATCTTAAGGACGGGCACGCCAATCTTGGGCATCAATACTTTGTTTATTGGCGGCCTGTTTTGGAAATGATTTTTCCCAACATTTTTCCACATCACCATCTCCCGTTCGCAAACAAGGGATAAAGGTATCATTAAAAAATTCGGCCTCGGCCTTTAAGTTATCAATAATGTCGGATGAAATTTGGATCGGCTCCATTGTTGATCGCGAAGTCGCCTTATTGGCCTTGTTCAATTGCACGTAAGCAAGGCGATATTCATTATTGAGCGCTGTAATTCGCGCTTCACAATCACTGCCAGAGGGTTGTGGCCCACAAGATTGCAATCCCATTTTCATCACGGCCCTTTTACTCTCAAAATTGAGGATGAGATCTTGGATATTGGTGGATAGTCGCGTGGTCTCAGATCGCTTGTAACCGCGGAGATCGTAAAATGTCTGACCACTAGTAGAAGTTTGTCGGTAAAGTTTATTTTTCAAGGCGACGTAATCAGCAGAGTTTTTTATTCTATCTTTCTCTGCTTCGCTGGCCGCAGTATCGATGGCCTTTTGGTAAGCTCCCCAAATCCGCATATCGCGCTCAATAAGAGTCGGACTGACGAGGTTTAGCGATTGCGCCAGTAACAACCACGCTTCGCTATTTTGAGGATTAATTAAAACGGCCTTGCGAAGTTCAAAGGCAGCGTATTTATAACTCGTCTGATTGCCCTGGACCAACTCTGTCTTAGCATAAGCTACCATGGCCTTATCAAGCGTATCAAAGTGGCCAGCACAAACCTTACAGCTCAACTCTTTTAAAGCTTCATAACTGCTTAGGCCCAAATTGAGGGAAGTATTGACACTGCTGTTAATACTTTCTTCAGAGCGAAAGCAACAAGCAGCGCAGGCCGGCACTCGGTCTTCTGCCTGACAATTGCCATAGTTGTGAACGTGCGGTTTGCCATTCGAGCCTGTCATATGAAGTAATTCGTGAAACATAATTTGCTTATAATTATTTTTATTTAAAACTGGGGGATTAAGGCGCAAAGTAGGAAATTCGCTGTCCAGAATATCTGTTCCCATGGCGTAAGCTGTTTTCTTCTTGGCATCGGGAACTTCACAAGTGATTCTTAATTTATTGCTATCATTTCTTCTCTCTGGTGAGGAGAAAACATTGGCCAGCAACTCATCTGCTGTGCGCGTGGCCTTAAAAGACGGCCCTCCACCAGTTGGTGCCCGCAAAGCGCGTAAACAACTTAGGCCCGTCGTCATGATGCTTGTGACCTCTTGTTTAAAGGCATCGACGCTTGGAAAGTTTTGTCTGTTGGCCCCGTCACCAAAAGTGACATTATTGCAATTTGAATTAACACTAAATCCATTGGCCAATTGGCTGGTGATACGTGTCACATCGGGGGCACGCAATAGCCCCAATGGATTGGCGTCCAGACAATTAACTTCATTAGTACGAAGTAATGCCAAGAGGGCATCATCTTGCCCTTCTAGGCCGTAGGTGCGGCCAGATTTATTCTTGGTAATTGTTTTGAAAGTTCCATTTTCTAGCGGAATCCATTCCTCGGAAAATTGAGGTTAATTGTCCTTGGCCATTTTAAAATAGGTAATGTTCGCGCCTCTTTTATTTCCATTATAAAAAAATTCCGTCACGATTTTCTCAAAGGCCGTTTTCCCACTGCGAGACAGCTCAATTTTTTTGGACCACAATGACAAGTCTTTGCTGTCATCATAATAATAAATGGTATCTGGCCCCTGAAACTCATGGCCATGATTAAAACTCACCGTTTTTAAATTGCCGCTCGGATAAAAAGTACGCCACAAATCGGGATTTCCATCTCCATCGCGATCGACTAACTCTGATTGATCAAGAACATAGGCGTGCCAGGGAGAATGTTGCCAAAAACTTTCCACGGTTTGATTGTCATGCCGATCATCATTGCCCAAGGCCTGAAAGCTGGTCAAAAATATTAAAAACATCAAAGGTATTTTTGTTGATTTTGTGCCCATGGCAGATAGGGTTTTTATAAGGCCCCCTCAGTGAAAGATTCCAAGTATTTATATCGGTCGATTGAACTAATTTTATTACACAACAAAGAAAATTCAATCCCTTGAGCGTTGGTGGTACGACGAGGTTTATTAGGTCATTGAATTTAGAAAAGATTTTCAGAATGGCGGTGCCAATAATCTGTTGAATTGGCGATTAGAAAGTAAAGTAACTTGCCATAGGATAATGGTCGCTTAAATCATGATACCAAGTGGTGCGACCAACTCGGCGCCAAGGCGTAGGTGATTTAGGACTGGTGACAACAGACTTCAATTGCTTTGGAAATTTAGTAAAGGTAAAGACAGTTGCCACGTCGACAGTTTCTTTAGGACCGCCAGCGGCCAACTTGTTGGTGTCTGGATTATAGCTTTCACCGCCAGAAAATTCCCGCTGACCAAAGACTCCGAGATCATCGAGTTCTTTGGCCCGATCAGGGATTTTGATATTTAAATCGCCAAGCACTATAACCTTATCTTCAGCACCCAAGTTTTTTCTTTTGGCAAAATCGACCATCATTTTAACTTGGACAAGTTTTACTTTTTCGTCTGCAAGGGTATTACCATTTTGTAAATGAGTTCCAAAAACATGCACAAAGTGGCCATCTTTATAAATTTTGACATATTTAATTCCCTTATCGGCAAGACAATCTTCCATGTCCCGATTACATAATTGCCCAAATGTTACTTCATCTTCTTCGACAATGGGAAAGCGACTTACAATAAAGACGCCGCTATCTTGAAACACACCGCGATCCTTTCCTGCATGACTAGACTGAAAGGGATAAAGCGTTCGCAATTCTTTGCGCAGAAGGTAGCGCGAATCATCATCAAAGGCCTCATTAAATGCGATAACGTCTGGGGCGGCATCACCGAGTGAATTAAAATATTCGCCGATCAACTTGGGACGTTCAAGCTGTCCGTCATTTAATATAGCGATGGGACGCAAAAAAACATTGTAATTCATGGCGTGCACTAAAAGTTCCGACTTGAAACCTTGAGAGAGGTCGTATTCTTCTAAAAAATAATGAATGGTCGAACCATTAGTTAACAATTTAAACGACAATCGAAGGACCTGTGCCAATTCATTTCTTTTGGCCATTAGCGATACTTCAGTTTCCTCTTTGGAAGAATGGGGCCAATAAACTTTCCCATTTTTGTGGCGAAAAAGTGCAACCTGAATAAATTTTTCGTTTGTCAGCTGCTCAACTTCCCCACCTTCTACATTTTTATAGCGCACACCAAAATGCAATTTGGGAACTCGTTTGATTAAAAGCTCGATTGGCAATTCAAGCACATTTTCACGATAGACTTCATTCGCAATGCTGGTCTTTCCCAGAGTACTAAACAAATGGTGTCCATTTGACTTTGTTGACATCAGTACAGATTTTTTCTTGGCCTCTATAATCACGAGGCCTCGATCGGCATTACTCGCGCCGCTGTGCCTTACCGCTAAACCATCAACTTCCGTTCTAAAAATAAGGGAATGATTGGTTCGATTGACGAATTCGACTTTTAAATTTTCTGCGCCATGGGCATTGATTCCTAAGGCCCCCATCGTAAGCAGAAGTCCAAGGCCCCAAAGTAAAACTTCATAGGTCAAACCGCGGGGAAAGTTTTTCCAAGGCTTGGCAATCACCGATGCCCCACCACTTTCTCTAACTGAAAAAACTGAAAGATGGCGACGTATAATTAAAATTATTCTTTGTGCTGTAGTTAAAAGAGAAAAAAACAATAAAAAAGGAACAACACAGGCCACAATTAAAATTTGCAGCAATACAGTTCCGCCATGGATGATTCCATCTATTTTTGCCGACCTAAATGGGGTCTTCAGATTCATAACCATTTCCAAGACTTATACATAAACCCAATACTAGGGGCCCATGTATGCCATGAGTAAGAATTGATAGGAGGCCGGTCGGAAATTTTTACTCGACTTTGGAGCTAAATTTCCCGCAAAATAGCACCAATTAAAGATATTTCACTTAGTTAGCAATAAATTGATCAATCTCGACCTGCAATAATCAGGCGAGCAAAATGAGGCAACTTAAATGGCCCAAAAACGACGAGGTTTTTCTATGTTCCAACTTCCAATCTTGATCCTAACTTTCATCAGTCTTTTGGCCTCTGGCTGCGGCCGCCTCCAAAAGCATTCTCATCCGACAGAGGCCCGCGCTATACCCAATAAAATTGAAACTCTTGCCCCCAAGGCACCACAAAATGCCAGTGAACACTTGGCCACCAATCCTGTTTTGTTGGTGTCCTTTGATGGCTTTAGAAGTGATTATGCCGAGAAATTTAATCTTCCTAATTTTTTAAAGTTAAAAAAAATGGGACTTAGTAGCAAAGGATTAGTACCAGTGAATCCTAGCAATACTTTTCCCAACCATTATTCCATTGTGACGGGTCTCTACCCTGAACACCACCTTCTCATTAACAACGATATGTACGACCCCACCACTAAAAAACGCTACCAGATTAAGGATCGAGAGCAGGTGCAAGATGGTTCCTGGTATGGTGGCACACCATTGTGGAACTTGGCGCGTGCACAAAATATGGTGTCTGCCAGTTTTTTTTGGGTCGGGTCCGATGCCAATATCCAAGGCACCTATCCTCACTACTACCGGATCTATGACACCTCTATTCCAAACAATCAGAGAATTGAGCAAGTTCTTACTTGGCTGCGCTTTCCAGAAAAAGAACGGCCACGCTTTCTTACGCTCTATTTTAGTCACGTCGATTCCGTGGGCCATGAATTTGGTCCAGACTCCGATGAAAATAAAAATGCGGCCCTGGAAGCGGATCAACTTCTTGGAAATATCCTTGCAGGATTAGAGGCCCTAAAAAAGGAAAATATAGACACGAATCTTATTGTTCTTAGCGACCATGGCATGACCAACATAACCAAAACGATCATTCTACCCAAAGAAATTTCTGAAGATCCCAATATTCTAATTAACGGAAGGGGCAGTGTGGTTTTTCTTTCGCTTGGTCCAGATTTGAACGCCCAACAGGCCAAAGAGAAATTGGCCCAAATGGAACTATCCCTCAGCAACAGACCGAAGCCATGGCCTTACCAATTTTATCGTCCAGGCATTAATACCCCTGGACATTGGCATATCAACCATCCAAGAGCAGGCCAACTTATGGTCGTGGCCAAACCTGGCCATTATCTCGACGTCAAAGACAACAAACGGACTGGGGGAACTCACGGCTATGATACCAAGGAAACGAAAGAAATGAATGCCATCTTTTTGGCCAAGGGCCCTAATATTCTTCCTGGAAGAATGAGTGAATTTGAAAACATTCACGTCTATCCATTTATAACTCAACTGCTTAAATTGAAATTGCCCGCGATGATGGATGGAAAGGAAAGTGTGCTTAAAAAATATATTGAGCGCTAACTAACTTTTTTCTTCCCTTCATTAGGAATTTTGACCGTCTGACCAGACATATTCCGTACTGGATTTTCCTGGCATTTTTGCAGGGGTCTGTCCAATGAAAGCTGGGCACGAGCTTTATCGATTTTAGGTTGAGCTTTTGCAATTTTGGTCGGTACCTCTGAAGAATCGAGACTTTGAGTTTTTAACGAATAAACCTCAAAAGGCCTGGAAATCATTTTCAATTGATATTTATTACTGGCCGGAACAACCATTTGTTCCAATTTAGTGCACACATCAAGTTGCCCTTCATCCAAATGGTGGGAAAAACCAGGAGAGGTAACATTAGCGCAGTTTTGTTTATCTAAGGTTGAGTCGGATAATGACCTGGCCTCTTGCTCGGTTTTTTGGCCCGAAATTAAACCTTGCTCCGACAAGCGAAGCAGCTTTTGTTCCTGACCAATAATGCGGGCATTGAGCCAACTTATAAATCGTTTAAAAAGCATACAACCCCTGAAATTTAATGGAAATTCTTGTGGCCAATTAAAATATTTTTCCATCAAGAATGGAACTAAGTTTACGCCCAAAATCGGCGATTCATAGCCTTAAAAATTTTCCCAGTTAAAAATCCCTTGACCATTATTTTAGGTAGTAAGGTTTGTGTTTATTCCATGGTTGATTTTGGTGTTTGACGGTGTGTTTCAAAAATTAATACACTGAATCCAATCACTTTTAATTATTTAAGGAAACTCCCATGAAAAAGACCATGACATGGAAAAATGTCCCTTTGCTAGCGGCGCTGCTTACGACATCACTTCCCGCTCTAAGTGCAGACGGTGGAACCCAACCAACTTCCCCGACAGAGCGCATACGCCTGCATGAGGAAGCCGTTGAACAGCTATCGAAGCTGACTTTTTTCCAAGATGGTATGGGCATGGTTTTATCCCCAGACTTCATTAATATGTTTGATTTTTATTCCAAGGTTACTGGGTCAAGCGGCAACGACCGCACTGACAAGGCCAACAAGAAAGGCGGCATTTTTGATTTTGCGAACCGATGGGGAGTCATTGACCACGATAAAGAGATTAAAGGATTCTATAATATTCCTTACAAAAAAATGGATATCGGCGTTCTTGGCTGTATCGTTTGCCATAGCGGAAAAGCGGCCGGAGTCTATTACGTTGGTCTAGGAAATAAAAATATTGATGTGGGTCAAATTGCCAACGACGCAAAGCTGGCCCAACATCTTTGGAAAACGGCCACGCTCTTAAAGCCAAAATCTGCTGATTATAAAAAACTTGAGGCCGGTGCCATTGAATTTGCCACTCGCCTGGCAGACAATCGCTACAATAACGTCACTCAAGGAATGGTGCCAGTTTCTATGATCCGCACTTGGTTTTACCGCCAAGTAGGTAAAACCCTTCCGGCCAACTCTCCAAGAAGTGGGGTTAAAGTTCCACACTTTTGGGGCTATGGAGAAAAGCGTTTTATCGGGCAATTCTCCGATGGCTTTGGCAACGGCAATCATGCTGGTTGGGGTTTGGCGGTTGAATTAGCTGGTACTCAAACCGTCGAAAACGTCAGAAAGTTGATTCCAAAAATTGAACACGCAGAAAACCTTCTGCACAACATTCTTCCACCGACCTACCCATTTAAAATAGATCAGGCCAGGGCGCAACAAGGAAAAACCTTGTTTGATCAAACCTGCGCTAAATGTCACGGGACCTATGAAAGAGATTCGGGCAATTTACCGATCTACAAGGCGCCCAAACATTTCGCGATTGAAAAAATCGGCACAGACGAAGACCGCCTCAATGGAAATAACGATGAATTTAAACATCTCGTTGATACCAACCCATTGAATGACTACATCCAAAGAACAAATTTGCCACCTGGCTATTTTGCTCCAAGACTTGAGGCCGTATGGGCGCGCTTTCCTTATCTTCATAATGCCTCCATCCCAAGTATCGAAGCTCTGCTTACAAAACCAGAAGCACGTCCGCAATTTTGGAGTTTATCCGATGCTGGGGAAAAATATCGCTTTGACGAAAATACCCTTGGCCTCACTCTTCCGGCATCTGGTTCTGCAGAATTTAAGCGGCTCCAAAATTTGGCCAACAAAGGTGAACGCCACGTTTACTCTACTGCCCGCGTAGGTCACTCTTCCAAAGGTCACTGGTTTAGCTTTAGTGAAAAATTTACTGGTGAAGATAAGAAGAATCTTATTGAATATTTGAAGACTCTGTAATTTTTAACCGGCCTTTTTAGTGGAAATTTGCATCTAAAGCAAAGCTCCACTAAAATGGTTCTTGGGTTTTGTTTTTTTCAGGGAGGAAAAAATGAATTTGCAACTTCTTGCATCTCGCCTTTTGCGTTGGACGCGCCAAACACAATGGCCAAAAAGTAATTTTAAACTTGTACTACTGGCACTCTCACTAGGGATTCCCGTGGCCCGAGCTGGTCTTTACGTTGAACCCTACCTCGGATATTCAGTGAACTCCGCTGAACAAACCTCTTCATCCACTGATTTTAGTTACGACTCTCCCTATTTTGGTGGTCGCCTCGGTGGATCATTTATGATGCTTAACTTAGGTCTGGATTACATGATGAGACCAGAACATGATGTTAAATACGATGCGCCTGCTTCGCTTGCGGGCACAAAAGAAAAACATGATGGGAAATATCTGGGAGCGTTTATTGGTGTAGACTTTCCCGTGCTCGTACGCGCCTATGCTTCCTATTATTTTGACGCCACCTTAGAAGACAAAGATGGGAGCGATGTGGCCGATGAGCTAAATGGCAAAGGATATATGCTAGGTCTTGGCTTTACTGGTCTTCCTTTTGTATCACTTAACTTGGAATATCGTGCCCTCACCTTTGATGAATACAAAGATGCTTCGGCCGGAACAACAACCGCCCTCACAGGCAATCAAGAGTATTCGGCCAAGGAAATTGGATTTAGCGTCTCCATTCCTCTCGATTTATAATGGCGTCCAAGCATTTTTTTAAAAAAGGGCCGGCCTCAAAGCTGGCCTTTTTTATGCCAATTTTTGGTAGCGCCTAAAAGTAAATGATAGACCCAATTGAGGGTACGCAACTTCCTCTACAAGATGAAAGTTTAAGAAATTAATTTTTGGAAAAAAGGTATCCGCGGGGCCAGTATAGTCGACAAATGAGAGAAGTAATTCATGGGCCCAAGGTAAAGTCTGGGTGTAAATTTCCGCCCCACCGCAAATCATTAATTGTCCTAATCCCAATTTCTTCGCCTCAACTCCAATCTCTTCCCAACAAGAAAATACTTTTACGCCGTCTGGAAGGGCAAGATTCGTTTGCTTAGATAGAATCCAAGTGGTGCGCCCCGGTAGTGGTTTGCCGATGGATTCATACGTCTTTCGCCCCATGACCATAGTTTGTCCCATGGTAAAGCGCTTAAAAATTTTAAAGTCTTCCGGAATATGCCAGAGCAATTTATTTTGCTGCCCCAATTGCTGATCGCGCCCCATGGCCGCAATCAAAGAAACTTTCAACCCGTGCAATGGATTCTTAGCGGTAGACATAAACTAAACAGCAATGGGCGCTTTAATGGCCGGATGAGATTGATAATTTTTCAATTCGAAATCTTCATATTTAAATTCTAAAATATTTTTTACCGCAGGATTAATGGCCATGGTCGGCAATGGGTAATGGTTCCGAGAGAGTTGCAATTCTGCCTGCTCGACATGATTTAAATAAAGATGGGCGTCTCCTAGAGTATGCACAAATTCGCCAGGCCTTAAGTCACACACCTGCGCAATCATCATCGTCAAAAGTGCATAACTGGCAATATTAAAGGGCACCCCTAAAAAAGTATCCGCCGAGCGCTGATAAAGTTGACATGAAAGTTTACCGTCAGCGACATAGAATTGTACGAAAGCATGGCAAGGAGGAAGCGCCATTTTAGGCAACTCGCCTACATTCCAGGCCGAAATAATCAATCGCCGACTATAGGGATTGGTTTTTATACTTTGAATAAGTTCTGAAACCTGATCAATACTTTTTCCATCTGCTGTTTTCCAAGCGCGCCATTGAGCACCATATACTGGCCCAAGATTGCCTTCTTTGTCGGCCCATTCATCCCATATCGTAACTTTGTTATCGTGCAAATATTGGATGTTGGTATCGCCTTTTAAAAACCATAACAATTCATGGATGATAGACCGAATGTGCAATTTTTTTGTGGTAACCAAGGGAAAGCCTTGCTCCAAATTGTAGCGGGCCTGGTGGCCAAAAACTGACAGGGTTCCAGTTCCGGTTCTATCTTCTTTTTTAACGCCAGTTTTTAAAACGAGTTCCAATAGGTCGTGATATTGTTTCATTTTTTCATCTCAAGATTAGGGGGAAAAAAATTGCTCGGAATTCTCTTTAATGCGACAATCATTCCGAGGCATTTTCCTTTTCAATGCCAGTGATTTTGACTAGGAAACGGGAATCTGTAAATCACCAATTCCCACCTCGCCAGGAAAGAAAAAAGGCCCTAGAGGAAGGATTTTATGTCCCATGTTGTGACAGGATTAGAGCGACTTATCAATGATGCCACTTGGCAAAAGGCCATAAAAGGGAATATTGGCCTGCTTTGCCACTCCGCCTCAATTACCCGCGACTACCAAATTGCGCCTATTCCGTTGAAAAAAATATTTGGCCCACGGCTTAAAAAATTGTTTGGCCCGCAACACGGTTTTGTGACCGATGTGCAAGACAATATGATTGAGAGCAAAGATTATATTCATCCCTATTTTAAAATTCCTGTCCACAGTTTGTATTCTCATACCCGTATTCCAACAGATGAAATGTTGCAAGGCCTAGACACCATCCTGGTCGATCTGCAAGATGTCGGCACCAGGGTTTATACCTACATCCATACTCTCACTCTCCTGATGGAAAAGTGCGCCCAAAAGGGAATCGAGGTAGTGATTCTTGATCGACCCAATCCTGTCGGAGGCATTTTAATTGAAGGCAATGTTTTAAAGCACGGCTATGAAAGTTTCGTTGGGAGAAGGCCAATTCCACAACGACATGGACTTACTATGGGCGAAATTGCACTGATGGAGCAAAAATATTTTACCGGAAAATGTGAATTGAAAGTTGTACCGATGCTTCATTGGCAGCGCTCGCAATATTTTCTTGAAACAGGTATACCATTCGTTAACCCCTCGCCTAATTTATCCAGCTCCGAAGGCACCATCGTCTATGTTGGAACAGTTCTTTTTGAAGGAACAAATATCAGCGAAGGTCGTGGAACAACTCGCGCCTTGGAAGTTGTGGGTCATCCCAAAATTGAGCCCTATGGGCTGCATGAGAAAATTGCGAAAGAACTAGAAGAGTGGCAACTCGATCCAGAAACTGGCGGCGTCATCTTACGCCCCGTGGTTTTTAATCCTACCTTCCACAAATTTCAAAATATGCCGTGCGGTGGTTTTCATGTGCATGTTACCAATCCTCACCGCTTCCTCAGTTGGCGCATGGGCCAATTTTTATGCCAGCTCTTTTATCGTGAGCTAGGCAGCGAATTTAAGTGGTCAGAAAAACCCTATGAATATGAATTTAATCGCCTTGCTATAGATTTTATTAATGGTGATGAATCGATTCGCCATTGGGTTGAGAAGGATAGAAGCTTGGGAGAACTAATGCGCCTAGAGCAACACAACCTATCTGGATTTTTGTCCCATCGTTCAAATGTTCTGCTTTATAGCTAGTCTTGAACTTGGATATCCTGACAATACAAAACAGGCATAATATTTAAAATTACTATCACCCTGGTGCAAAATTTGATGCTAAAATGAACCATCTTTTCAAAATATCCATCAAGCTTATTTAGGAAGGAATAATTTCACTTATGAACATGACCGACCAAATAAAAATCAATCATGTTTTATTACTTGATGATGACACTGACTTTGTAACGTTTTTACGCCACGAACTTACCAAGGCCGGCCTCAAAGTTGACGAGGCCCAAACGGCTGATCAGGCCCTCTCACTCCTGAACAAAACTCGTTACCTTTGCGCTATCGTAGATATTGTCTTAGGCCCAAATCAAACTTCAGAGAAGGTCATTCAGTTTTTCAAAAAATCGAGCGGAGAAGATCAACGGAAAACTCCCCTTATCATCATAAGTGCCCACATGAAGGGCGATTACGCCAGTAAAATAGAGGCCAGAGGAATTAATATATACCGTGCCATGGCAAAGCCATTAAGACCAGGTCAGATGGGGCAAGTGATTGATCAACTCAAACAAGATTTAAAATCAGGCCTGTTTACTCCTCTCGATCCCAAACTTTTGAGCGACGAGGATGAACCAGATGATCATAACAATTCCAAAAATCACGATATCAAAAATCTGCAACACATGGATGACCGTCTAGTGTCTACTGCGGAAGTCAAAGAACAACAACGACAAAACGAAGCGCTATTGGCCCAAAATGATATCAATTTTAGAAATGCTGAAGGTGAAACCTCGCTAATGATTTTTGCTGCGAAGGGAGATTCGAAAACCCTCACCAGTCTATTAAAATTGGGAGCTGACCCCAATGCTAAGGCGAAAAATGGCCGTACAGCTGTTCACTTTGCCATTGACTGTGGAAGGGTTGAACTGCTTGATATTTTACAAAAGCATGGTGGCAAATTAAATCTAAAAGACAATGAAGGAAAGGAACCCTTCTATTATGCCATTACCAGGGGCAACTATGCTTTGGTTGATTACCTCATCAACCAGGGCGCAAGAATTGACACCAAAGTTGATGGAACATCTTATCTCATTACCTGCATTGAATATAATCAAATTGCCATTTTCAATCGTCTCTTGGCCGCTGGTGCTGATGCAAAACTAAGAAATGCCAATGGTAAAGATGCCAAACAGGTGGCAAAGGAATTAGACCGAAAACCATTTCTTAAAATTTTGAGTTCCCTGAATCTTTGAGTTCTATTGGAAATTTAGATTCGAATTCTAGCATTGGCCCGTCTCAATCGCTCAAGCAAAGTATGAATGAGGGCCTTATACCAAACTGGTAGATCATCGAAGAATTTTTCAAATTTGGCCACGGGAATGGCAACCAATTCGCAATCGCTGATCGCCTTTACTGAAGCGCATCGAGGTTGCTTATCTAAGAACGACATTTCTCCTACAACTTCGCCTGCATAAATAGTTCCAATTTGTTTTTCTGAATCGCCGATTCGTTTTAAAACAGACATGCTCCCTTTTTGCAAGAAATACATCTGCGTTGATTCTTCACCCTCGCGAATTAAATAATCACCCTTAGGTACTTTGATGGTTTCTGATGAAGAAGCTGTTTGTGACATGAACTATCCTTTGTATCCTTTGTATCCTTTGTATCCTTTGTATCCTTTGTATCCTTTGTATCCTTTGTATCCTTTGTATCCTTTGGCAATTGCTACTCTTTTATTATAATAGGGCCACAATAGTACGGATGGTGCCTGCAAAAAATGCCCCTTTTTTACTTTTTACTTTGAAAACCAAATAGACCTTTTTTCTCCACCGTTTTGGCGATAATTTCAGGGACCATCGACTGCCAGCCACTTTCTCCATTTTGAATCATTTTTAAGACGGTGCGAGACCAGACACATAAGTAATCTGCATGATATTTATCAACATCTATTAACTGTTCGACTTCAATTAAGTAGTTTAAAAGGCCTTTAACTTTTTCATGCACTTGACAGTCTTTTGCCTTGAGAAGTTTTTTAGTTTTTTCATCCATGGCAGGATAAATATAAATCTTACTTTGATTGCCAATACTCTGCCCTACTGCTGATAAAAGTCCATGGGGATGATTTTGATATTTTTCTAGGTCTAGGAGGGATTCCAACTGGTAAATTCCAAGAACATAGGCAATGCGCTTTTTCGTCATGGTTTTAAGATAAATATTGAGACCCCAAAATGTTTCTTTGTTGGAGATCATAACCTTTTGTCCTAGTGCTGAAAGTAAATCAACTCGGGCCAAAAAGTCTGAATTATCTACTTCCCCTCGCTCCACCAACTTACTCATAGAAATTTCTGGCAGAACTACAATATTTTTATGCTCGTCTGCCGATAAATCTTTTTGAAAACGCTCCAATCCCGCTGCAAGCATGTCTAAGTTTACAAGTGTGGGTGGTCTAAAACTGCCGCGCAATACCAGGAGGTCTTTTTTATAAAGAGCATCAGTGGGTTGAATAACATGCCCCTTTTCATCAAAAATAACGGCCGATGAATAGTGCCGTTTAATCAATTCCAAATTTAGAAGTCGCGGATCGCGGCTTTCAAATCCTGGTCCACTCACTCGAATCATATCAATTTCTATTCGCTCGACAGTCAAATTATCCATGAGCGAGCGAATAAATAATCCCGGCTCACTAAGATAAAAATAACAGGCGTAAATTAGATTTACCCCAATGGCACCCAAGGCTTCTTGTTGAAGAAGATTTTGATTGTCGAGCATGCGTACGTGGATAACGACGTCTGTGGCTTCGGCACCTGCGATGTGTTGAAATCTCACTCCAATCCAACCATTGCCATCATTTTGCGAATGAAAAGAACGGGCCGCTACTGTATTGGCAAAAGCAAAAAATCTTGTATCGCTGGCGCGAGTAGAAGAAAGCCTATTTAAAAGTAAATTGAATTCGCGATCAAGCATTTTGGCCAAACGACTTTCGCAAACATAACGTCCACTTTCTTCTTTGCCATAGATAGCATCAGACATGGCCATATCATAGGCGGAAATACTTTTTGCAATAGTGCCTGCGGCCCCACCGGCCTGAAAAAAATGTCGTGCCACTTCTTGACCAGCACCAATTTCAGCAAAGGTTCCATAAATTTTAGTATCGAGATTTATCTCTAAAGCCTTTTGCTTAGTATTGAGCATTTGAATAAAATTTTCCATGGGCCCATCCTTTCTTTTGGCCAAATTTAGAGATAGATTAAGTTATCTTCATAGACTATATACTAAAGATTATAGTCTAATTTTTTCAAAGGATTAAGCCTGTGGAAAATCCGTTTACCACAATCGCAACCAATTCACTCAAGAATAACGAGAATACCGCTCCCTTGCCAAAGGTTCACTGCTTTATTTGTACCAATTGTACTTACAAACTTCCCGACGGCACCGATTCAACGCCCGAGATGGCACAGAATCTAAGAAACAATGTCAAAAAAAGATTAAAAGATTGGCATGAGAAAAAAATACTTCGCGTAAATGCTTCAGGCTGCTTGGGACTATGTGAAAATGGAATAAGTGCGGTTATTTATCCGGAGAAAACTAAAATATTAAATTTACGTCCTGAGCATGAAGATGAATTAGTTCAACTCCTAGAAGACAAGTGCCGAATTTCCTGACTTATTCAATCTACTTTCTGGTTTAATTTTGGATAAGCAAATGCCGATAATGAAGACAGGAATTTAATTATGTCATCAGAAAAAGCACCAGAAAAAACGGCGACGAAAACCATTGAAATAAAGGCCCCGACATCTGCAGTTAGCGAGAATTCAGGTCAACATAATGTGAATATGGCCGATAAAACTGATCCCACAGTAAAAAATAACCGCACTGACGAGCAAAAAAAACAACATCATACTCAGGTTTTACTTCACGCCAAAGAAATGCTTGAAAAGACCAAAGTTGATGATGGAGACCTTGAATTTACCGCAACCTCGATTATGAAATTATCACCCGAAATGAAAGAGGCCTTATCGACCACCGCGCCGGGTGATGACACCCGGGCCATAAGTATACCAAAATCAAATTTAACTGAAGATCAGGCCAAGCAGATCAAAGATAAAGTGAAGGCCCATTACCAACAAAAAGCACTTTTGGTAGAGGCCGAAATTAATAAAATTTTAGCGACTTTTAAGTCTAATAACCCAGTCTTGAATCAAAGAATTGACATGATCAAAAAGATATTGGCCAAACACGCTGGCCGAGAATAGAAAATAGCGGTTATTTTCGTTTCCATTCTTGCGCCTTATCATCAAAAAACTCGCGCCTTCTCCTGGGGCCAGAGAGCTCTGAACCTTCGCGAGGACGATAGTCGGCCACAATGAAATTGCGAAATTCACTCCATTGGATATCAGGTCTGGTGCGATCGATGGCCCTTACGCGCCATTTATATTCCTTAGGCTCCAGACTCGTGAGCGAAAGGTAGGTTTCCTTTGTTTGAATCAGTTCACCTTTTTCCTTGTCAGCACCGTATTTAAAAACTTCCACTTCATAACTTTCACTAGACTGATCTTCCCAACGCAAAGTTAAATCCATGTTCTCTTCTTTTGGCCCTAGCTCCAGAACTGCATTGGAGCCAGGATAAATAATATTGGGTCCGCTGTCTTTTCTTACTGTAAATGAATAAATGGGTGCTTCCGACGCAACCTTGTTGCCAACGAGACCCACAACTTGCCAATAATATCTTCCCTCTTCGGCGAGACTAATAGCCGCCTTTTTTTCCTTGGTTTTCAATTGCCCAACGACATTTTTAAACTGAGGATCCTTGGCCGCTCTAACATCGTACTCTTCAACATTTTGAGTTGAATCCCATTCAAAATTAACTTCTTTACCTTGCTCTTGAAAAATTATTTTATCCATTCCAGGTCTTTGAGGCCCAATGCCAAAAGTGGAGACATCCAATTTGGTGGCCTTATCATCCACTTTTATTTTTTCACCTTTCTTCATACTGACTTCATTGCCTTTGAACTTAATATTGGCAATGCCGTCGATGACGGTCAGATTGGTCTCTTGAGTTTCATTCAAGCTCACGTGGATTTTGGCGTTCTGGCTCTTTATTTCTATTTCCTTTTTTCCAACTTTAACTATCAGGCGATTTTTAAAATTGACCAAATTCATACCTAGAAATCCGCGATGTAAATCAATATCAAGCTTGTCTTGCTCGGGCACCAAATCGAGCAAAGTATTCGGGGTTAAATTAAAGGATGTACCATCCTTCAAATCAATGCGAACTGTGGTGTCGTCGAGGCTCACGACTGAATCTTTCGGGTAAAGGGAGTCCCCTTCTTGGACGTTTCGCCAACCAACGACTCCATCTCTTCTTACTTTTGCTTCACCTAATACTTCACCGATGGAAGCCATGGGCGCAACATCTTTATCCATATTATTGGCGGGACGAAAAACAAAATAAGCGGCCAGTAGACCACTGATTAAGGAGAGAGCAACAATGAGTTTATCCAAATGTTTCATTTACTCAGTTTCACAAATACTGTGTTATTAGATTTTATTGTCACCCTGTTTTACAATTTTTTAAATAGATAATTAAGGGGAATTTTTTTCATAACAAAGGATTAGGGCCAATATTTATTTTTGGTTTATAATTCTAGACATATGGCCAACAACTCACGAACTAAAAAATCTAAATCCTTAGCCTATTTCTCACTCAGGCTAAAAGTTATTATTTTATTGTTAGTGTTTATCACGTCTGGCCTTGCACTTTTTCTATTTTTGGCTGACCAAATTTTCAAAGAAGATAAGATTGATTTTCTCTATGAATCCTCAATTGGAAGGGCCCAATCGCTCATCGGACAATTTAAGTCTACTATGGACCATTACGACCTTCTTGCAGACCAAATTATGACAATGCTTCAGGAAGGCAACCAACCGCTGCCAGCGACTTTACAATCAACTGACAAACCTGCTTCATTGCCAAATAATGATTATGCCAAGATATTGACTGAGAAACTGGTCAATCAAGATAGAGAAACAATCTTTGCTGCCATTATTGATCGCCCAGGCGAAAGAGATAAAGGCACAAACCAAACGACGGAAATTCCCCCTAGTGAAGGCCAAAGCATGGCCTTTAAACCAACCCAGTTTTATTTTTCTAAAAACTTAATAGATTTTGGAATCCAGTCCCAAGACAAAATACTTAATATTCCTCCACGAATTTTATTTCCCGCGGCCCAGATTCAAGATAAATCTATTGCAGTCTATAGTGCGGACCATATTTTGGAAGTCCCCTCAATCATCATCGTAAAGCGCTATAAATTGACCAATTCATTTATCTGTCTTGCAATCAGTATAGAATCCCTTATGAATGAATTCTCCAATGATTATTTATTCACCAATGCACTTTTAGAAGAAGGCGGACAAGTTTTTATTGGCCACAATAAATCTACCAATTATTCGTTTGCCCATAAGTTATTTCAAAGTGGTGAAAGCACCAACGCGGATGTTGTCCACAATACCGACGGTGACCGGCTTTATATTGGCCATTCAAAATTAAAAAAGTATCGTGTTATGGCCGTATCTTATGTCAGTGAAAAAAAGGTTTTTAGCGCCATCAAAGATTTGCATAAAAAATCTATTTTATTTGCCGTAATGTTGCTCTCTTTTGCCATTTTTTCCGGCTTCTTTTTTACTAATCGAGTCAAGGAAGGCCTCGACAATATTAGTGATACCATCACCATGATGAGTGAAGGTAAAGACCCCGGCGAAACTGTCGTTCCGACGAGTGATGAAATCGCTCTTTTGGCCCAGGATATTAATACTTTCAGAGTTCGTTTTCAGCAAGTGCTCGAAGAAAAAGTACAACAGGCCATTCAACGCGCTAAAATCGAAAAAGAAAAGGAATTTTCAAAACCCGTATCTGAAACTTGTCTTCCACCTGAAACATTTCAGCTAGAGAATTTTGAGTTTGCTTGCAACGTCAAATATGGTGCTGCTTCGGCGCAAAGTTTTATTTTTATCCAACCCAACGAAGGCAAGATCCTATTTTGTATTGGCAAATTTAACGACACCAGTGGCACCTTGCCTTTGGCCCAGGCCTTTTTGAAATCGTCCCTTATGAATTTTGCCGCCACCTTAAATTGGCCCAATATGGACATTAAAATTATGTCCCACCTACTTAATAATAATTTCTATCAAACCTTTCGCGGTAAAATTTCAGGCAATTTTCTTTTGGGAATTTATAGTATCCAAAAAAGGTCTCTTCACTATCAAAGTTTTGGCAATGAAATCACGCCCTTTATTTTTAACGGCCAAAGGCCAAATGAAATAGCGGCCATGGCGCCTTCACTAGGACCACTGCTTGGTCGGGATGAGCACCTTAAAGGCAACGACCAGCAACACTTGTTTACTCCCCATGATTTTATCCTCATGGCGACCCAGTCTACTTTTGAAATCCAAACGGAACAAAATAAAAATTTGGGCCACAAAGGTATACTCACTTATGGAGTGGGGGCCTTTAAGAAGTTTCCGGCCTTTATAGACGGTGCTCATGCCTTTAGAAATGCCCTCAATACTCTGGTCAACAAGGGTCGTCAAAACACGGACTTTGCCTGGATTTTCCTAAAAATTTCCTAGTGTTAAACAATTTTAGAACCAGTCCCTTTCCCTTCAATTTTATCGTGTAATTTTTACTTTAAACAAGACATTCGCCCCGAAATTCACTACAAATACCGGAACTTTAGAAGGGGCCTTATTGTTATGAAAATTTCATCTCAAACTCTTGGTAAAATTGTCTTTACTTGCATCCTCGGACTTCAAATTGGAGGAACGGCAGAGGCCCGCAATATAAATAAGGTTGTTTACGGCCAAGACAATCGCCAAGAAGTGGCAACGTATGCCAATTTACAGTTTCGCGAACGCGCACTCTCTGTGGCGGGAAAAGTTCGCAAATTCAGGCTTGGCCCTTCTCCTATTGGTGCAGACTTTTTAGATTTTCCACATGTGACTCTTGAACGCTCTGCCAACGTTTGCTCCAATGAAAGGTTTGCAGAACAATTAACCCTTCCTCACTGTACTGGATTTCTAGTAGCACCTGACGTATTAATGACAGCAGGTCATTGTATGGAAAATGACCTGGATTGTGAGACAAGCAGCTGGATATTTGATTTTGTTCCCGAAACCACATTTCTTGAAAAGAAAAATGTCTACGGTTGCAAAGAAATTATTAAGCAAGAATTAGTTTCTAGCTGGTACAAACTTCGCGACTACGCCATTATTAGACTGGATCGTCCGGTCACTAATGAGCGCCATCCCCTTACACTTCGGAGCGAAGGAAAAGTAAAAATTGGAACCCGCACAGTTGTGATTGGTCACCCAAGCGGTCTGCCATTGAAAATCGCCGACAACGCCAAGGTACGTCCATTTAATTGGGTTGAATTGATTACCCCAATTCGCACCATGATCAGAAAACAAACATATTTTATTATGGATTCAGATACCTTTGCTGGGAATTCCGGAAGTCCGGTGTTTAACGAAAACTCAGGTGAAGTAGAAGGTATTCTTATTCAAGGTGCCAATGATTATGTGACGGATATGGCCGCTGGCTGTATTCGCCCTGCTTATCGCGGGAAAACCACTTGGACGGCGATAGAAAAGGCCTTTCGAGTCACCAAAATCCCCAATCTTAAAAAGCTTATTGAGAGCGATGTGACAAAGTAACAAACTCTCGCGCAAAGTAAGTTAAAATTATATCAGCACCTGCTCGCTTAAATGAGACAAGGCATTCGTCCATGCCCTTTTTGAAATCCATAAGTCCGCGTTCGGCCGCGAGTTTAATCAGAGCATATTCCCCGCTAACATTATAAGCGGCCACCGGCAACAAGGTATGTTCTTTAAAATCGCGAATAATATCAAGATAGGGAAGGCCAGGCTTTACCATGACAATATCGGCTCCTTCACTACTATCCAGCGCTAATTCCCGCAAAGCTTCCAAACGATTGGCAGGGTTCATTTGATAGGTTTTTTTATCGCCCTTTTTCGGTGCCGAATCCAAAGCATCGCGGAAAGGCCCATAAAAAGCGGAAGCATATTTGGCCGTATAAGACATAATCATCGTGTGATGAAAACCTTCGGCCTCCAATGCAACACGAATGGCCTTAACCCTTCCGTCCATCATATCAGAAGGCCCAATGATGTCAGCTCCGGCCTCCGCCTGCATGACGGCCATTTGGGCCAAAATGGCCACCGTTTCATCATTTTTAATTTCACCAGTTTTATGATCCACGAGACCATCGTGGCCATCACTAGAATAAGGATCGAGGGCCACATCAGTCATCAGAACAACTTCAGGAAAATTTTTCTTAATCTCCCTTAAGGCCAAATAATAGGGACAACGAGCATTCAGAGCATAAGAAGCATTTTTATCCTTATGCTTGCTCGCAATCGCTGGAAATAAACAAACTCCACCAATATTATGGCGAGCTAAAAATTCCACCTCTTTTAATAAATCCTTTAACGGTAAGCGATAATGCCCAGGCATGCTTTTAATAACTTCTTTTTGTTTTCCATCAGTGAGAAAAAATAAAGGGGCCACTAAATCTTGGGGACGCACAAAATTTTCTTCCACCAACGCCCTTCTCGCAGCACTTTGGCGCAGACGCCGAGGCCGCTCAAGCTCTATTGTTAAAATTGATTTTGAATTCATAAACTCTCCTTGCCCAACATCTACCTTGAAATTGTAGCAATTAATTATTTCCCATTTTTGCTTTGGCATCGAAGGCCACCGCATACATAACAATTTGCTTAAGCATAGAATTCAGTCCATTGGCACGACTCATGGACAAATGCTGTCGCAGTCCAATTTGATCAATAAATTGTGGTCGAGCAAGCATAATTTCTGAGGGAGAAAGACCGGAATAAGCATAAACCAACAACGTTACAATTCCCTTTACAATTGAGGCATCGCTATCTGCCGTAAAGTAAACACGACCATTATTAAAACTTGGAACTAACCACACCTGGCTTTGGCATCCTTTAACTTTAAATACCTCATTTTTTAGATTTTCGGCCAAGGGTTCACTATGTTTACCTAAATCGATCAATAATTTATAACGCTCTTCCCAGCTCGCCTGGCCACTAAATAATTGAATAATATGGTTCTCTCTGGCGCCAAACTCTTTAAAGTTAGGATCAAGAGGATTCGCATTCGATTCGCTCATTTTTTCCCTTCAGGCCAAATTTTGGGTAGACCTTTTATCCCGACTTTTTTACTTGATTTTAAGTTAATCTATTTAACATGACTGCGCCACATTAGAAAAGCTTTTGCGCCTAAATAGAATTATTTTTGTAAAAAATTTTGCCGATAAGTTAAAATAACTTAGCTCACCATTTCCCATTTTTTATAAGGAAATCCATGGCCCTAAATCGAATGACCATTGTCTATGTAGAACCTGATGAGGACATCCGAGACCTCTACTCCATGAAGCTCGAGGCGGATTTTTCCGCATATATTTTAAGCTTCATCAATGAAAAAGAAGCGATGAATTTTTTCCAAAATAGCAAAGAAAAGCGCCAGGCCAATTTAATTTTAATTGATGCCGGTATCGCAGGCCCTGACTTCCAAAATTTCTACCAATATTTTGTTAAATCGACCTCAGTCCCTATTGTCATTATCCACGATGAGGAATCACTGAAAAAATTGAAAGGACTGGAAAATTTTACAAGCGACCACACCAGTAATCGAACTTTAAAAAAGCCAATCCAGGCCGAGACTTTTCGCAAAACACTTTTAGATGCCATTTCAAACCAGACCAATAAGGCCAACTGGTTAAAAAATTCAGAGTTTGGCCACAACAAAGTAAAAATTGCCAACTTTCTAAAATTTAACCTTCTCCCTTGCGATGCCTTTATTCGTCTAGGGGACAGCAAGTTTGTAAAACTTATCAATGGCAATGATATGTATACAACCGAGATTATAAAAAAATATATCGATAAAAATGTCACTTACCTCTACGTGAAGCAAGAAGATTATCCGGTATTGGCCAATACTGGTATTCAAACACTGATGTCACTTTATGATCGAAAAACTGAAGGCTCTAGTGCCAGCAATCTCCAATTAACAAGTTTAGAAAATATTCACACCGCCATTCATGATTTAGGACTTACAAAAGATGCTGCCGAGCTAACCAAGAAAACGATTACCTCCTCGGTACAATTGGCCAAACGCGTGCGCAGTATTAGCGACCTCTTGAATAAAATGAAAAAATCTGGAAATTATATTTACGATCATAGCTTAAAAATGAGTTATATTTGCACCTCAATAGCGAAGCATACTGAATGGGGCAGCGACGCCACCGTGTTTAAACTTAGCTTGGCGTGCACAATGCACGATATGACTTTAGACAACGACCAATTGGCGCGCATTCAGCTGCTCACCGATCCGCGCTTAAAAGAATATGATCCTGCTGTGGTAGAAGCGTACAAGAACCATCCCTTTGAAGCGGCAAAACTAATTAAAGATTCTAAAGAATTCCCAACAGACGTCGATTTTATTGTGGCCCAACACCATGAAAGGCCGGATGGCAGCGGTTTTCCGCGCGGGCTTTCAAAATTGCGTATTGCTCCCCTATCTTGCGTCTTTATTTTAGCGCATGAATTTGTGACCCGCATTGAAGAGATGGGCGGTGTCTTCAATCAGGAAAATCGCGACAAGGTGTATGAACAACTATCGAAAGATAAGTTTACCACGGGCAATTTTAAGAGGCCTTTTGAGGGATTACGCCGCGCTTTTAAGTTGGCCCCAAAAGAAGGTCCGTCTGCAGAGAATGCTGGGAAATAGCCCCTAACCTTTTTTATTTTTTTCTATAAAGGCACCACTCTCCAGAACACTCAACCACGTCCATCATTTGATGGATAACTTGCTTAATCTGGCCCTCGATGGGGTTGCTGGCATAATACATGGATGAAAAAAGTAGATAATCTGCATGCAGCAAATCTTCCGCCTTAAATTTCCAAGGATGCCAGTCGGGCGTATTATTTAGTTTAATATTTCGCTTATAACAAACGGGCAAATGAGGTGCGTAGCAGGCCCAGAATTGGCCGTTAATTCCATTTTGCCTAATGGTATGAAACATGGGCATAAAATGGGTGAGGTCTAAAATTTTTGCAAAATATCTACTCTTATTGGCGAACATGACCGAACCTAGAATTTTTCCAGGTGGCACTCTCTCAATTAAGCGAATGGGGACTTTTGTTTCACCTTGATAGAGACCAGAATTAATAACAAAAACCAAATAGGCCGTGGCCGCCATCACAGTAATGACAATGCGTTGTTTTTTTAGTCGCGCCCAGGCATCTGGGAAAAATGGAATAAGTAAAAACAACGTCAGCGTCAGCAAGCGATAATTAATAAAGGTAATCTCGCTTGGAATATAAATTCCCCATGGCAAAAACAGCGATACAAAAAAGAATAAAAGAAGAGCGTTGCGATAAGGCAGACGCAATTTTAAGGCAATTAATGGAGCTTCCGCCTCCCCCAGTTGTTCGCCTGAATAAGTCGCAGTCTGTTCATTTTGTTTAGGGTTTTTCTTTGTAGGAGTCTTTTCATTTTGCTCTTTGACCCCGTATTTAGCTCCGTATTTATCCTCGCGAGAATTCCATTTTGAAAGGAGCATCAAAAGAAAAAAATAAGAGATGGCCAAGGGAATATGTTGTTCAAGTTTATAGGGCCCAACAAAATTCCAGAATAAATAATTGACCGTGACTGGCCATGGACTCCATGTCGCATTAAAAAGATTAGTGATAAATTCCCAATCATAAGCATGCACAAAGGCCTGGTCCCAAGGAATTTCCTTATGCTGGGTAAGACCTCCTGAGCCGAGACCTCCGTAGAGCTTGGCAGTCACCACAAAAAACAAGGCATTCGCACCCAAAATGACAAAGTTGATTTCGCGACGATCAAACAAGGTATAGCAGGCCATAAAGAATACTACGGCAGCACTACAAACGATGTGGGTAATCGATAGAAAAATCAGGGCCACCGACGCCCCAAAAATATTATGCTTTCTTGATCCAATTTTATGGGAAAGCCGCAATAAAAAGCTCACGGCCCAAGGGAAAGCGGCCATACTTTGCACAAAGGGCATAAATCCCATGCCAATAGTGGCATTCCAAAAAGTAAATTGAATGAGAAGTTTGATAAACCAAGATCGTTTTTTCCCTCCGCCCAGTGTGTCCATGAGGTGAGAAAGACCAAAGGCCAGTGTTAAAACGTATATGACCAATAAAAGGCGATGGCCCCACTCAATTCCCATGAACTGACCTAAACCGGCCAAGACCCAATGGTAGGTGTGATAAGTTGAAAATTGCGCCACGACCTCATACCAACGGTCAAAGTTATTTCCAGGTAGCCCGGCCTTCGCCATAATGGTGGCGTAACTTAAGTGTTGAGGCATATCTTGGAACGGAAATATATCTGTCCATAAAATATAGGCGATATTGAGCACGAGCAGTACATACCAAGCATATCGAGCATTGCTATCTGAATCAAAAAAGTCTCTGAGGGAGAATTTAGATTCCTTTGAATTTTGAATCTTGTTTTGAGAATTGCTCATAAGTGGCCAACATCCTTGTTGGAGTCAAATTTATTGAATGACTTGTTCCACTCTATTTTAAACCGAAATTGCTCAGGAAAAAATAACTGTTTTTATAATTTCTTACTGGAGTCAGTATTGGGATTTTTGTAATCAATGGAAGATCCCATCGCCTGCTTTGCACCGGCCAATAGCATTCCTGTTGGTAAAAACCGCGGCAAAGTAGTAATCATATAATTTAGCACACCAGGAATCACCGAACGCTTGCGGGACAACATGCCCTCTGCTGCAATACTGGCCACATCTTCGGCCGACATCATCCCCATATGGGCCGATTTTTTCAATACCTGACCGGCATTATCCATAAATTCTGTATAGGTTCCACCAGGACTCACCAATGTTACACAAACATTGGAGTTTTTAAGTTCATGGTGGAGGGTTTCACTAAAGGCCCGGACAAAACTTTTAGTAGCACAGTAGACGCTAAATTCCGGCACAGTCACGTAAGAAGCAATGGAACCAACATTGGCAATATGGCTCGTCAATCCATGGTCTCGCATGTGTTTAACAAAATGGTAGGTCAATTCAACTAAAGCAGTAATATTCAATTGAATGGTTTTTGCGTGGTCGCTATAACCGTAATTAGTAAATGGCCCATAGAAACCAATCCCCGCGTTGTTGACTAATATACTTACTTTGCGACCACCTGTTGTGGCCTCATTGAAAACTTTTTCAGGTGCATCCGCAAGACCTAAATCGGCAGGTAAAGCCACTGTCTCCACACCATATTTTGCTTGAAGCTCTTGGCCCAATTTTTCCAAACGATCCAGTCGTCTTGCCACTAAAATAATGGGATGACCGCGCCTCGCAAATTGGCGGGCCATCGCTTCACCGATCCCACTAGAAGCGCCCGTAATAAGTGCCCATCCCTTTTGATTTGCTTTACTCATAAAATACTCCTTTTATTATTGCTCTATTTTTTGTTTAAAATTTTTTAAACGTGAGACCATTCTAATAATATTTTTCCTGTTCCTTTTCTTTGTTCAATATACTGGTGGGCCAAAGCTGCCTCTTTGGCGCGAAATGTTTTGCCCAAAATTGGACGCAAATTCCACTCGCTAATGAGTTTAAAATTTTCAATATTCTTTCTTAGATAAGTTTCATCTTCCATCAGCTTCAATGCATTTAAAGCATACACACCTTTATTTCTATCAAACATGCTTATTATACTGAATCGAGGCATCGCTATTGCGGCCTTGGCAATTGCGATGAAATCTCTTTTTCCGCCTTTGATACCTTCCGATAGTCCAATACAAACAATTCGTCCTGTTGGCCCTAATCTGTCGTAATGCTTACTGATGGTGCTGCCACCTTGGCTATTCAAAATAAAATCGAAGCGGTCTTCGTTGGAATTCCAAAATTCATCATGAGTCATGGCCTTGGCACCCAATGATTCAATCAATTCCTTTTTATTTGAAGCACTGGTAAGCCCAATAGTCTCAGCACCTAAATACTTAAGCATTTTTAATGCCATGGTACCCAGTCCGCCGGTAGCACAATCGATGAGAACTTTGTCCCCCTTGCGTACGCGACCCATTTCATTGATGGCGGCATTGGCCGTAATAAAGGCCACTGGCAAGGCGGCCCCTTCTTCCAAACTGTAGCCTTCTGGTAAAGGAATGGTCATGTGTGCTGGAACTTTTATCTGGTTTGTATAGCCTCCAAAAACCGTTCCACCATAAACTTTATCTCCGATTTTGAGATGCTTGACCCCGCTACCGATTGCGACAACCACACCAGAGTATTCATAACCAGGAACAAATGGCTTGGGTGGAGCATCTTTATAAAATCCTAATCGCATCACGATATCGGCAAAATTTATTCCCGTGTAGTGAACTTCAATTAAGGCCTCATCGCTCTTTAATTCCGTTTGTGGTTTTTTTTCTAGATTTTTTTCTTCAAAGGAAAGAACCGAAGCAGGGCCATTTTTTCGAATAAAAATTTGTTGTAGCATGTTGTCCTCTTTATATTTTTATTGGTTTTCTGCATCAAATTTATGCGACATTGTTTTGGCCTCACGCGGAGGAGCGACCACCACAAAATCTTTTAGTAGATTGAGGGTTTCCATATTCGGCCGACACAAAAGATATTTTCCCTGTTTCTTCGTGTGAATTAATTCGGCATTAATAAGTTCTTTTAAGTGGTGGCTCAGAGTCGATGCACACACTCCAATATTCGCCATCAATTTATTTAAAAAGCAGGGATCATTTTCTGGATCTAACCCCTTACCTTGACCTGCCTCAAGCGACAGCTCATGGGCCTCACGAATTTTTTGATACAACTCCAAACGGTGAGGGTTGGAGAGGGCCTTAAAAATTTTGACTAGTAGTTTTTGTTGTGTCGCTTTCATAGTTCGAAAATATTCGAATTATGAAATTATGTCAACCCCCCTATCACTAACTTCCCTATAACCCTGACTAACTTCATGAAATTTTAAGCAAAATGGCCGCATAATCCAGACAAAGAGCTAGACGGGCCCCGTCCTCCTTGGGACACTAAAGGGCATTAATAAAGTGATTTATCCGTTCGGGCATACCAAGGAGTTGGCCATGACAGCATTAAGAATGACAAAGCAATTGCGTCCAGTCGTAATCGTAGGTGGTTCGAGAATCCCCTTTGCTCGCTCTGTAACGGCCTATAAAGATGTCGGCAATTTAGAAATGCTATCGGCCGCCATGAAAGGCCTAGTGGCAAAATACAATCTGGAAGGCAAAATCCTTGGCGAAGTAATCGCTGGTGCTGTTCTAAAACGCAGCAAAGATTTTGGAATTGCCCGCGAAGCCGCTTTAGAAAGTAAACTCCACCCGCAGACCCCAGGCACTGATTTGCAAAAGGCCTGTGGACTAAGCCTTGAAGCCGCCATGGTTGTGGCCAGTAAAATTGCAATTGGCCAAATTGAAAGTGGTATTGCCGCCGGAACTGACACTAGTTCTGACGTCCCTATAGAATTATCCATCCCCTTAAGTCGCTCGTTAGTCCAACTATCGAAAGAAAAAGATTTTCTTGGCAAGGCCAAAACTCTGGCACACCTTTCACCTAAAGATATTGTTCCACGCATTCCGGCCGTCAAAGAGCCGCGCACGGGACTTACCATGGGCGAGTCGTGTGAATTAATGGCGCAACAATGGAAGATTGCGCGCCAAGAACAAGACGAACTCACTTACCAATCTCATAAGCGCGCTGCCAAGGCCTATGAAGATGGCTTCTACCGCGATCTTGTTACGGCCTATCAGGGCCTGGAAAAAGATAACAACGTTCGCCCCGATGCCAACGTGCAAGCACTATCAAAATTAAGGCCGGTATTTGGCAAAGGTGACAACGCTACCCTCACCGCCGGCAATAGCACACCACTTACTGATGGCGCCGCCGCCGTATTTCTCTGTAGCGAAGATTATGCCAAGGCCAACGGCCTACCTATTAGCTGTTACATCACGGCCTTTGAATCGGCCGCAGTCAATTTCTTAGGAGAAGAAGGTCTTCTCATGGCCCCTGCTTACGCCGTTCCAACCATGCTTAAGAAAGCAGGTATGTCTCTACAGGATTTTGATTTTTATGAAATTCACGAGGCCTTCGCCGCCCAAGTTCTTTGCACGTTAAAGGCCTGGGAATCGTCAGAATTTTGCCAAAAGAAATTGGGACTCTCCTCACCTCTTGGATCGATTGATCGCAACAAACTCAATGTCAAAGGTGGATCTCTCGCCCTCGGCCATCCATTCGGTGCAACAGGTGCAAGGATTTTATCCACGGCGGCCAAGGCCCTAGTCGAGAAAGGTCAGGGAAAAACTCTTATTAGTATTTGCACCGCGGGTGGTATGGGCGTCACCGCCATTTTAGAAAGACCTTAATTATTCAATTAAGCATGCGGTAGGAAGAATAAAGGGACCAGTGCTCTTGGTGAATAACACCATTGGCCCTAAAAAATTGGGGAAACTTGTGCGTAATCATACTGCGCACACCCTGCCCCCTTGCGACGATATAAAATTGGCGATTGTCTTTGGCACTTTCATTTTTTAACTTCCACCGAATCCATAACAACTGCAGAACATGTTTGATGTCACTAGGGTGGCTAAAATCATAAATAAAATAAAGATCGGCATCAGGCAGGACAAATTCATTTTGCATGATATCCGTTTCAACCATGGAACAATTTTCTAATCCCAAGAGTTCAAAAATTCGATTGGCCTCTTTGGCCCTTTTTGAAACCACCTCATATCCTAAAAACTGACAGTCAGGAAAAAGAGAAGACATGACTAGACCAATTCGTCCGTAGCCTCCACCCAAATCGACAATTTTTTTAGGTGGCTCAAGCTGAAATAAATGGAGGAACTCATAAATTTCACTATAGGGTGTTTGTAAGATTTGAGGATGCAATCCAATCCAAGTACAGGATTGATTGCTTTCATTAGAAACGCTCCGAGACTTCAGAGTATGTGTGTATTCAGGATTTTTACTCGCCAATTTTTTTTCTATATTGGCAATGTTATATCCAAATAGCCCATCTAAATCGTGGCCATGAATGCGGGGTTGCTGGCCTTTGGGCAAGCGAAAAAATTCTGGATTCTGTAACTTCGTTTTTAATGATGAGTAATCGATGCCGTCCACAAATGCCCTTTTAATCAAAAGAGTCAGTTTATGTTTGGGGTTATCCTGTTGGCCCGATTCTTTAGATAATCTCTTCTAATGCTAAAGCAAAGGGATGGCAACTTGTGACTAGGTTTCTCATAATTTCATCGACTTAGGCCATAAAACTAGTTCGTTTCAAACCTGTAGAAATTACTTATGCGCTAGAGGAGTCCCTCGAAACGGAGTAGTATGCAAAATCTTAAGAATTTAGTTCTTGTTGCTGGAGAGGCCAATGGACTTGCTAAAATTTTATGTATTAACAGGTGAAAACGACCAACAGGCCGACCTAGAAGAACAATTAGTCGTGTTTAACCGCAATCACATTGTGAGCATCAAGCCCATTCGCATTTTGGTCGGCCACAACGTCATTGAAGGGTTTTGGATTCGCTTATCCAACGGCAAAAAATACAAGGCCACGCAGGTTCCAGACGAAATCAAAAAAGTTTTCGGCGAAAATCCTCACAAACGCGCCATCGGTCTTAATTTTAAAGACGATGCCGAATTCTCTGAAGACTCAACCGATCTCCACTAATCGTCGTTTCCATTTCCCAAGCGTCATTAAATAACATCAAGCAATTTGCGTACAATCTGCGTCGATGAATTTGCCACTTGGTTAGGGAAATTTTCTGGATTGTTTACCACGCCATCATAGTTCTTAAGAATCTCAGTCTGGCGTTCGATATCAACCATGATCTTGATGACCTGTGCGCCTTGAGAACCATGACTTCTTAGGTAACGCAATTCCTGCATCGGAATGTTTAGTAAAGGTATTACTCTCATGCTCAACCTTTCGGAAGACTGAGTTATTTACTTTAGTGTTTTTATCAAGTTTTTAATTACTTAATTTTACTGCGCTTTTTGGACAAAGGACCAATCAATTTCTTTCTTATTGAGATGTTTTAAATGTTTATTGGCCAAACAAAAATGATTGTTTCCAAGAAAGCCGCGATAGGCAGACAAAGGCGAAGGATGGGGACTTTCAAGCACGAGGTGCCTTTGTCGATCCACATTTTGTGCCTTCTTTTGCGCATGGGAGCCCCATAATAAAAAAACCAAACCCTGACACTCACTATTCAAAATCTCTACCACTCGATCGGTAAATTGCTCCCAGCCGCGCTTGGCGTGGGATAGCGGCCGATGGGCCTCCACCGTAAGGGTCGCATTTAAAAGCAGAACGCCTTGATCGGCCCAGTAACTGAGATCGCCCGCTTTAGGCATAGTCGTTTGATACTCACGTGCAATTTCTTGATAAATATTGACCAGGGATGGAGGAATGCGAATGCCCTCAGGAACGGAGAAACATTGTCCGTTGGCCTGGCCAGGCCCGTGGTAAGGGTCTTGGCCAATAATCACCACTTTCACTTGATCTAAATCTGTTTTCCAAAAGGCACTAAAGATTTGCGAACCATGGGGATAGATGGTTTTTCCTTTGGCAATTTCTTCTTGTAAAAATTGTTTGAGTTCTAGCATATAGGGCCGATTAAATTCTTGCCCTAAGGCCTTCATCCATGCGCGAGGAAGAGGTTGCTTGGAGCTACTCTCCATTGCGAAGGAGGGCTGCGAAATAGGTTGAACAGTTTCTTCTATCGCTGGGGAGGAAGTAGATGAAGACAAAGAAAACTCCTCTTAATAACTTTTAGTTAATAGTGGGAGGAGTATGCCAAGCTTAGATTAGATTTAAAAGTCTAAGCTTGGATTCAAACCTTATTTTTTAATAACGATGGCCTCGAGGTCTTGCAAACGCAGTAATTGGCCCGATGCCTCCAACGATTCTACGTCACTTAAGACGCGCTCCCGTGGAAGTCCTTCGACACTTGGTCTTACGGTCGCGCCGGCCGGTTTGAGGAAATTTATTTGATCGATTTGGCCCTTTTCAAAGGCCTCGCGTTTACTGACGACATAACGAATTTTACTTATCGCCAAATTTTTACCACCACCAGTAAACTCGCCACTGGCGACCAATTGGTGACCAGATAATTCTAACTGTTGCCATGAAACGGATTGGGATTCTAAAATGGCCACGGCCCGCTTGCCTGCTCCGGTGAATTCGCCGGCCTCTAGCCTACCTAAAAAGATCAACGCACTTGCGCCAATAAGGGCCCAAAGAAGATAAAACTTCATTGCAGAACTCCTCGTTCAAAGCGACTGTCGCTTTGGTGATTTTTAAGATCGGTCTTGCCATCCGCACTTAACACTTCACAAAGTTGCACAGTGAAATAGGGAACGTTTCCGGAATATTCCGGAGCTTGCATTATTTCATAAACTTTTTTCGCAGCTTCGCGCTGGATTTCCTTAATCTTTTTTACGCCTTCAAGCGAAACACTTTCGCTTAAAGTATAAAAAAGGTTAAGACCTGCTTCTAAATTTTCTGGACGATAAAATTTCACCAACTCAGGCAAATGTTCTTTGGCGATTTCTAAATCAAGAGAAAAGTTTTTTTCGCTGGCATGATAAACCACACCTTCAAGCTTAATCAGCCCTTGCTCGCGCAGTTTTTTAAGTTTTTCCAATCCTAATTGGCCGTAGAGGTCTTTCACTTCATTTTCTGTGACACCATTGCGATTGGCGGCCAACTTATAAATAAAATAATTGAGACGATCGCGCAGAATTTCATTTAAATCAACGTCAAAAGTATGGGGCGCGCTTACTTCGACATAAGCACTGAAACTATCGCGTAATAATTCACCCACTGGCCCTTCGAACATATGGATCAATTTGCTTAGTCTCTTCTCCTTGGACACCGCGCTCGCAATATTGAGCACTGTATGAGGTGAAGGATCACCTTTGATTTCCAAACTCAAAATACGGCGCAAGGTTGTTGCACCAACAGTACTTCTCATGGCCAGACCATTGATAGAAGTGTTTGGAAAACGGCCAAAATAATCATTGAGAATGTCACGCAACTGCTCTACGAGGGTCATGCCTTTCTTGCTCCTTGGAATTCTTTCCATGGGAATAGGATTCTTTATAAGTATCAAGGGCAATGTAATGGAACAAGTATGGTGACCCCTCGTAGGTGGTCTTACATCTTGAATGTCATATTTTGTTAAATTTTCCATAAAAACTTTAATTAATCGGTTACTTTTTACAAGGTTTTACCCACCTAAATTGCGATCTAATCAGCTTTCTCCTTAACCTGGTTCCTTTTGACACCTCTTTTTCCCTTCTAAAGCAATCCTTTTCTATCGCCTACAGGCACGAAAACTTGGGTCGTAAAATGTTCCAGGAGGACATACTGGTCCACCACCGCGCACACTTGGAGCTCCCCCGCCAACACCAGGAACTGGACCGTTCCCCACACCTGGTCTGGGCCCAGGCCCGACTCCAGGTCCTACGCCAGGTGCCCCACCACCATTGCCGCGCCCATGGCCGTTTCCATTGCCGTTGCCGACTGATGGAGCGCCTCCACAACCGCGCGACACGATTCTAAATTTTAGACTGCCGGCCATATCCGCGCTGTCTACTTGCATGGATGCAATACTGTTGGGAGAAGCGGCATCAATTCTTGTCATTAGAACATTTTTTAAAACAAATTTAAGCGCGCGATCATGTCCTCGAGCACAGTGAGGCCGATCGGTAATAACATTTTTATTTTCACTAATTGACCAATCTTCATCAACACCTGCCGAAGTACCGTTGTACCATTTCTTTTCAGCAATAAGTGTTCGCCCTGCCGCACCTACACCACGGGGCCCAGTCCACTCTAAAAATTGTGTGTGAACAAGGGCTTGGGCCCTGGGATCCAGAGATACCGCCCCTCGCAAATCAAGTTGAACGCCTAGACTCTCTACCATTTCGCCTTCTTTTAAGTTGGCCATAATAATGATGTCACAAACCATTTGGTTTATAGTCAAGTCCACTCTGCGGCCACCACCCGGGGCTTGCCTTGGGTCGAGCGGGGCATTGACTTGGAATCTATCAAATAAAATAGAAAGGGCCTGGTTATCTGGTGAAGTCACTACAGAGTAACTTCCCTCAGGACATCCGCTGCCAGATAATTTAATTTGGGTAAATTCGAAAGGTATTTGAGCATTGGCATCGTTGTAAGACATCAGCAAAACAAAAAACATGATAAAAACAGCAGCGACCAAATTAAATTTTTCTTTGTTTAAAGAATTCTTCATGCTGCAAACTCCTCTTCTTATTGCGACATTATTCAGAAATTACTAAAGCACATTTTTCTGTCGGTAAACCTAATTACCTTTTTAATATAGTTAAATCGCACCACCTGGCGGAATGATTTTTAATTTTTACCACGTGGTGACCGCGTGGTTTTTTTCATTAGCCGACCAAACCACAAGGCGTCGTTTTAAAGTTCTACTTGCAATTTAGGATTTTAATTTCAAATTATTTTTTTTAATCTGCTTTCATCGGACGAAAACAATCAGGATGATGGTTTTTAAAATTTGAAAAATAACACGCATGTGTTTTTTTCTTGTTAAAAAAAAATCATCGTCCCAAATAATTTTAACCGGCCCATTTTACCCAAGATGGGCCCAAGAGAGGAGGAAGAGATGGAGAAGTTAACTTTGGTAAAGCAAAACGTATGGTCCCTAATCAAAAAGAGCGTGACTGTTTCAAGTCTTGTTCTTTCAGCGATTATGATGACTGCCCAATCAGCAAAAGCTGATGACATCAGCTTGGGAATCCCTGGCTATGGTGGTAATGGTTGTCCTGCGGGAAGTGCTTCAGTAACTCTAAGCCCTGATCAAAAGTCATTAACACTTATTTTTGATCAATTCTTAGTAGAGGCCAACCGTCAACGCAGAGTAGACCGCAAAAGCTGTAATATCGCGATCCCAGTGCACGTCCCACAAGGTCTCAGTGTTTCGATTATAGAAGCCGATTACAGGGGCTATGTTTCTCTTCCTGTTGGTGCTCAAGCGCGCTTTTCAGCGGAATATTTCTTTGCAGGTTTAAGAGGCCCACGTGTTGACCAAGTATTTAATGGTTACCATGACAAAGATTACCTGGTTAACAACAGAATTGGCGTTCAGGCCCTCGTTTGGTCTCCTTGCGGTGAGGACGTAAACCTACGTGTAAACTCATCAATGACAGTAAGAACTACAACTGGAGATGCCTTGGCCACGGTTGATACAGCTGACTTCAAGGCCGGTATCGTGTACCAAATCCAATGGCGCCGTTGCGGTGGATTCTAGTCGCTCGTGATATAAATTCTTTTATGAACGAAATTTAGATCATCGTTCATCACAAGAAAAAGGGCCGGGTTTTTACTCGGCCCTTGTTTATTTTCGCTTAATAAACCAGGCCTCTTCATCTTTAATCACAAAGGCCGGATCAAATAGAGAGCCCCGAGAACTAACTTGTCTGACCCTTGAAGCATCATACACATGCCCAGGTACGGAAAGAATAATGAGAGGCAATACAAAATGCGGTAACCTTTCGCAGAAAGGCGCCAATCCATAAAAACCATAATTATAAAATAAATAAACAGAGGTACTCACTGCCCAAAAGGACATGCCATAAAGCATACCGGTAGAAACTTTATTCAACAAAACTAAAACACCGGCCATAACAGCGCCAAGACCTACCGAGAACAAAAGAGTTCGCGCCAAGGTTTCCCCTAATTTTAAATTCATATCTTGAGAAAAATTTAAAACGAAATCTTGGAATTCAGGCAGACCTGTCATCGCTTGGATGCCATAACCGATAAAAACTAATCCCAGTGACCATTTCGCAACTGTAAATACGATTCCAAAGCTCTGATCGTAATAAAAAACACATAAAGGAAAAAAGATTCTTCCAGCATAAATAAATACGGAGAGCCAATCATTGATTGAAGCGGCTTCTGGCCAAAGACCAATAGGATTTATAAGACCTGTAAAGACCAAATAACCAAGCAAAATATTGGCCAAAAAATTGCGCCAATATTTATCCCAAAATAGATTCAAGGCGGATGCATTGGTTTTTGGGCCGATCGGCGCCAAAAAAGACAAAGTAAGTAGCAGAATGAAACTGCCAATCCAACTGAAAGCAATCCACAACTCAATGCTCTTCAAACTTTCCGCCGAAAATTGAAACCATTCTTGAGTCAATAACCAATTCGATAAGGGCAAGCCGTAGTGACCCAATTGCCATGCTCCGGCAACTATTTGCACCCAAAAAACACACCAAAGTAAAAGACGAAACGAATTCGACATTATTTTCCACCTGAGAAAAAAACTATGAGCGTCATGGTACTGTTTTTCCAATAAGCACTCAAGTCCTAAAGGCCCAGTAATTAAAAGGGAATTGGCATTTTAAAACATAATGACTCAGTAATATGCGAAGCACTGATAAGCAGGAGTCCTTTGACAGCAACTAGGCCACAGTTTTTTGTCCTGACACACGATGCCCGGCCAGGGGAATAAGCTCAAGAATCTTCTTTACCTGAATGAGGATTTCTTTAGCATCGCTAATATGATCCCCTCGCTTAATTGAAGCAATGGCCTCCTGCTGTAACTGATCGGCCAAAGTAAGGAGATCGGTTTGATCAATATCACTCAAAGTAATATTTTTGTTGTTGGTAATTTGTTCTAAAAGAAGAGCAATCGTGTTGGCATTATTATTGTGACTATTCATAGGGACCTCCGTTTCGACCTGAGTTTCAGAAGCACCATGCTTCCTGTTAACTAGCATAAAACGGCTTCTAGATTCACTCTAGCGCACAAGTAATTTTTTCCAAAGGGGGTGTCAAAATGGCCATCAGGGAAAGCTGAAAACAACCAGCAACGGCATAGAAATGCAACAAATCCTTGAAATGAGGACCTTGCCTTGTCAAAAGAATAGCCAGCTTCTTTTAGTTAATTGGCGGGCGATATAACTATACCAACGAATATAGGCACTCATTAAGTCACCATGCTCAAGATAAGTCCCATGGAGAACCAAATATTGCTTTTGAAAGCGCTCGCTTAGGGTTACCAGGCTGGCCCGGTGGTTACTAAATTCCCCTTCCGTTCGCTCCAAATCGGCGCTATCACAAATAATTTCCTTGCGCACACATCGTTGCAACCAAACTTGCAATTGACCAAGATAATCGCGCTTAGATTTTACTCGATCAAAGAGATCCGTAAATTTTAGAATTTCAAAATTATCATTGGAGGAATTCAATGAATAAATTTTTCCTAGAACATAATACAAATCCAAATGAATCGGAATCATTTGTCCATAATGGCGCAAGGCCATGATGTGCTTTTTCCACAATCTTTGAACTCGTCCATTATTATTTTCTCTCATAGCAATAATAATTTTCTCTAGGCGCGCTTGGTGCTCTGGACTGCGCTCAATTTTATTTTTTTCAATTAAACGAAGTAGAAGAAAATTTCTATCAGGGTAGCTGGCCGCATTGTAGCGCATCTCTTCCAAAATCAAGTTATTATTGCGACGGCTTACCTTAACCTTTTTATCGCTAAAAAGGGAATTGAGATTGGGTGTAAGTCCATTTCCAATGGGTCTTAAACTATCAATATTCCCTAAATGCTGGTCTATTTTCAGTCTTAATTCTTGCACTGCTTGGTCATGTTGAATGAGATAGCTTGCTAAGGTTAATTTAAATTCTTCACTCTCTTCGGCAATATTCCCAGCTGCGTTGGGATTTAGCGCAATGGCCGCAACCAATAACCTAAATTGCCCAAAGCGCATAACCATGCCCTTACCTTCACTCGTAAGTTCCTTCATGCGCGCCATCAATCCAACGTCCTCATAATCAAAAACATTAATTCTCTCGGCCATATCCTTCGTGAGAGTGGCCATCGATGCAATGTAAGTATTCATTAAAATTTGTAACTGATCGAGGGATGTAAATATTTGACCTTGAGTAAATAAATGCCCGTGGGATTTAAGTTCGTTCTCTAGCTTTCCGAGATTTTGCTCAAATTCAATAAAGGCAAATCTTATTTTATTAAATTTTGACTGCAATTCGGATTTTTTGCTGATGTAATCGGCCAAAGTTACGCCAGGTTTTTCTAATTCCTCTTCGTCAAATAAAGTGAATGTGTGTCCTGTTACAGGAACTGACATCAACAACCAAGTGATGGCAATTAATAATATGGATTGGACAGACTGCTTATTCAACCTCATCTCCTGCCATGTACTTGGCCTAAAAATACCCGTGCGAAGGCCAGCATAAACCGCGGTCAAAATTAAGTCTAATCAATGACTTAAACCCTGAAAATTTTACTGATTTTGCAGCAGAAGAGGGCCTTCCTTCCAATAAACTTTATGGAAAGTAGGGCCCTGGTGTGAAATTTTTAGCTTTGGCCTGGCCCCTTAGGGTGTTGTACTTGCAATATACTGGTCAAAGGCCTTTCGTTGCTGATCGTAGGCGTAATTGAGGGCATCCCCAATCAGCCCGAAAACTTGTTGCAATGATTCGCCCTTATAGAGCCCTTGTAGGGCCTCCAAATCCTCTACGGATAGATCCTGATAGGTGTATTTCATGACCTCTTTTATAAAAAGGCCTGTCTGTAGTTCCATATCAGTTTTCATTCGCTCCAGACCTGTTTTGAGACGCTCGCATTGAATTTTGGAAACTTTATTTAAATAAAGACCCCGGAGCAACACTTCGTGATAATTTTTAAGTGACTGCTTCAAGGCAAAACTAACGCGATTAAGTTCGTCAAAACTTTCAATAATTTCTTCCTTTTTATCCCAGTCTTTTATTTGTTTGCGACTGGCCTCAAATTCTTTAAATTTTTGTGGGTCTAAATCGGTTTTTTCTTTTTGATGAATGTCCAATATTTGCTGATCAAAAAGTTTTCCGGTCATATTAAAAAATACTTCTTCTCCCAATCTTTCACGATAGAAAGATTTAACCTGGTCATAAAGCACTGGCCCAGAGAAGGCCTTAACCATCGAATCTATGTATTTTTTTTTCACCGCTTGAGGTAAATCCGTTTCGCTGGCCACAACTGTGACTAAATCCTTCATGGAATCCTGCCCTTGAAACAAGGTTTCTTGCACATGCCCCAAAACATAATCCATTATGGTATTGAGTTGCTCTTGACGCTTTTTTTCCTTTTCTCGAATTTTTTCTTCGGCACTTAAAAACATATGCCCACATGAAAATAGCGAAGGTAAAAGAATGGCCAAAGTAATGAGGGCCAGATGGGATTGAACTAATTTTTGAATGTGCATTAAGTTTCGAAACGCTGACATGAATGGCCTTTAGCTTCAAGGCCACTAGGCCTTTTTTGGTTGAAACTAAAGACTATTATGCCTAGAAACCTCTTAATTGGTCAAAACCCTAACTGATAGATTTTGAAAATTAGATGTTAATTCAAAATCAGGTTGAAAGCGCACTCTTTGACGAATAGGAGTACTTCCACTTCTGTAAGTTTCCCTCGTTTGACATTCGCCACTTCGGATAGCGCTTCTCTCGAGGAAATTAGTATCCTGCATAATACCCGACTGTCCATCAATGGTAAATTCTGCGCCATTATCAAATCGCACGACTAGGTTTTCTTGAGTCGAGGAACTTCCTGCTCGCGAACTAAAAACAAATCTTCCTTGGGCGCCCATAGAAATTTGCTTGGCCCAATTTTGAGAAACTTTATAATCGTAATCATCGGCATGGCCCCAATCAATGAGCTGAAAGAAACCTTTTGATCCAGGAATATTGGCGTCATAGCCGCCGAAACTCATGGCCCGACGTGTTTGTGAGCCAACTTGGCCTCGCGATTGGCATTGAACATCAGCATTTTGAATCAGCCAATTATTCTTCACTCCTTGCAGTAATGATTCACCGCGAGCATTTACGACTGATTTTTCGGAGTAACCAGTATAAAACGCACACTCGCCATCTCGCTCAATTAATTCGACGCGAACTTGTCTTAAAAATAGACCTTGGCCTATTTGTTCTGAATCACTTAATTGTAAATGGCACTGGGTTTTAACTTGCCCCAAGCTCTGCTGACATACCCTGAGAGCGTTCAATTTTTGTCTATAAGTGTCCACCTCTAAGCGAGTATTACTGGAAAGAAGTAATTCACTTGATTGAAACTGGAAGCGAGTTCTCAAGTTTTGTTTTAACAAATCCACTTCGGCAAGTTGGGTACTTAACAATTCTGGACGGCATTCCAATTCAGGAGCTGGATCGGAGGGACAATCTTGGCCTAAAACTAAACCGACATTGGTCAACAAAGACAATATTATTACAAATGGGTAAGCAAACACCTTGTTCTTATTCATGGTCCCTCCCCCAAATAACAACCGATATGTCTAAATATGCAATTTTTAGGCCTAAAACACCCAAAACTAGGCATACAATTTCTTAGCAAAAACCAAGACTTACAAAATAGGATAAGGCCTTACCAAGCATTGTATTGATGAAAAGAATAACACTGTTGAAATTATCTACAAGAGAAGATCTTCGTAAAAGGCGCCGTAACTTCCATCTTTGGAAAGAAGATGAATTTCTAGAATCCAAAGCATAGGAAGGGGTGTTTCTTCAATTTCGGCCAGGCCACCCTTAAAATAAAGGGCGTGAGGAAAATCGCCGAGGCGATGGCCATCCATTTTTAAATTTAGTTGGTGCCCCATCTTTTCAGCGCAATTTGCAGCAAATTGATAGAGTTCCATTCCATTAACTTTTTTGGTCTGCCAATGATTGGCCACTTCTTTAAAGACCCGTTCAGCATCCTTTGCCAAAGTATGAAATGGTTGATGATCCCCTACTACAAAAGTTCGTCCATAATCAGCTTCCATACCAGCAATCACAGGCCCCACATCAATAAAAAATATGTCGTTAGTTTTAAGCATTAAATTGGGAGTTGAGGCCTCGGAGAAATTTTTGGTGGTATCGACACCCAAACGAAATTTAGTCGGGTGCCAAGTACGATCAATCTGCATTTCTTTAAAAAGATTGTTGACCATGAGATGGCCATCAGCTTCGCTAAAATTCAAATGCCTTTTAGCATTGATATCTTCAACGAGTTGTTGTCCTAATGTATTGATCGCTTCGATAGTTTTATTTCTAGCACTAAAATAGAGTTCGCGGTTAAAAGAAGGGCCAACATTTTGAATGGATGTTGGCCCAGTATTTGAAATCGAATTATTTAACGTGTCTTTCGTGTCTTTCGTTATCAAAGGAACCTCACAGATGTGAATACCGTGAAGCTTAGTAAATGATGCGGTCGCTCTCTCCTGCTTCAGCTTGGCGCTCGACTTTCGCATCAGGACGGTATTCTAGAACGCCGCGCATATTAACATCAGTGTCCCGAGGAGTATAGTCATGAAAGTCTTTGATCATTTGATCAACTTCCGATTGATATTTCCTCTCACCGGCGCCGAGACTGTTAAACTCTCCACCGAGCATTGGTTTATAATCCTTCATAGTTTGTAACGAACTTTCCATGCGGGACGTGATATTGGCTTCACTCGCGATCCTGTCGAGTAGGGCCTCAGGCGCTCGTGCAATCAAAAGCATGGCCTGTTGAAGCGTATAGCCCTTTCCGTCAAAATACTGAGTTAAGGCACGTTCATGGGTGTACTGAACTCGATCAACGCCTTCAAATAAACTGGTAATCAAAAAATAGCGTTTAGCATTTTTTGAGCGGGCCACTTCAAAAAGAGCGGCCATCGCCTTAGGGTGACCAACACCATAATGCACGTGGCGAATATCGTGATCTTTCATAAATACTGGCCAACGATTGTGCTGAACTATATTTCTGTAATCAAACTCAGATAAAACACCATGACTGGCCTTTAGGGTTTTGTAAGGTGCGATGTCCTGAATGTAGCTACTCACCCATTGTTTATATTCTGCAAAACCAATGGCCTTGCCTTCAGCTGTTGGTTTTGCCAAATAGTGATCGTTAGTAACTTTATATTCGCTTTGCTTAAAGGCCTCCAATCGGGCCACACTTAAAGCAAGCATCATATCAAGTCCGTCGACAGACTGAGCGCTTCGCCCCTTATAAAATTCTCTAATTTGTTCACCGAATTGGGCCATCTTCTCAGCATTTTTTAAATCAACACCTTTGCTTCTAATGACCAAATAAACGTCACTAATGATGTCAATAAGGCGATTACTTTCCAGCTTATTAACTCCAAATTTCTTGGCAAGGGCAAGTACATCGGCCTTTTTGGCCTCTTCAATTGTTTCAACTCTCACGAAATCAAAACGTCTAAGTTCATGGGACAATTGATCGGTGCTACGGCCAAGTGACCTCATCACCATCTTGCGCAAACTTTCCTGACAATTGGCATTGGCATCAAGTGACACACTGGTGCTTAGAGCAAACAATGAAAGCAGGGCCAATCCCTTTTTAAAAATATTTTTCATAAAATATTCCTACCCTTAAATTATTACTTGCAAGATTTTTGAATTTCTTTCGCTATTTCTGCGTCTATAGATAAATCTTTTAAATTATCAAGTACTGAACGACCATTTTCTTGAGAACGCTCATAGGCTTCTTTTAAAACGTTGCGCAATTCTACAACTTCAGCTTGGTGCCACTCAGTCACGGCCTTCGCAACTTCATTAATAGAAATTTTCATGTTGCTACCAGATTTGTCTAATTTAATAACTAACCCAAAAATATCTTCTGCCGCCTTGCGATCAACTTCATTTTTATTGCTGGCACTTCCTAAAGTAAAAAGTTCTTTGATGGAATTCATATTTTCTGCATTCCAATTCTTTGAGACGTAATCAATAAACTCACGCATTTCAACTCTCATTCCAGTCATACGACGAGATATGTAATCGCGTTCGCGAACTTCAATTTCAGCTCTTTGACCGGCCCTGCGCTCGCGCTCATAGCGGCGAAGAATATCAATAATTTTACCGTGGCGCTCAAAAGATTCGCGTGCCACTCTGGCCTCAGCGTTCATACCAACCAGTGACATTACCATTGCAAGAGAAAGAATAATTTTTTTAATGTTGTTGTTCATAGAAGCTCCTTTTTATTTTTTTTAATTAATTAATTAATATTTTAGACCTAGATATTTTTCTAATATTGGGTTTAAGCGCTCTGGTTGGCTTAAGTCTGATTCAAAACTATCAAACAAACCAAACCATCCATCTTCAAGCGCTTTAAATGACTGACCATTGGAAAGATCTATTTGAGCATCGGTTCCCATATACTCATAAAAATCACTTACTAATTTAGAATCCAACCCGCCTTTGCGAGCAAGATGGGCCATGAAGTCAATTTGTAGCATATGGATAAAATGGCCATGAGTCCGACCTTTAAAGGCCACATCAATAATCAGTTTTCTATTTTTAAGAACTTGTCCGAACTCTTCACTGCTAACCGCTTTACTTAAAAAAGCAATTTTTTCTTCGCTTCCTTCGAAGCCGGCCCTTTTAAGTCTTCTTTGTAGGACGGTTTTCAACACGTCTTCTGGAATTTTTTTATCTGATTTAAAGGCCTCAATTTCGGCCGGATTATTGCGTGCATAAAGTTCATGCAAAGTCGAAGTATAAAGATCTTTCATCCAGCTAATCACTTCAACAGGATTGTTAATGCCAAAATAAATGGTCTTTAAAATATCGCGAAATCTTTCAGGCAATTTGTTTTCTTCGATAACTTGACGAGTTTTCTTAGAATATTCGCTATTCTTTTTTGCCAAGATAGTTTCTGCCGTTCCGAAGGCATTAATTTCTTGTTCAAAAACTGGATCTTTAGTTTCGCGGTGTTTTTTTGCTACTTCGCCAATAGCATAATTGTTAGTGCCTACGCGTTTTGATAAGGCCAGAGCGCGAAGTGCATCATAACAATTTGCACTAACCACTTGAGGCAGAACCATCCCTGCCACCAAGGCGCATTTTAAAATGAGCTTTCCTGTTTTGTTGCGCATACGATCTCCTTTAAAAGTTCCCTAATTATTTTTCTCTAATTTAAAATAAAGTTTTGATAAAATTTGGCCATTGGCACCCATGTCTCTTCATTAAAGATAAGATCCAAATCAGGTGTGCGGTCTCTTTCGGCCATGCTCCGCTCCATAAAATCTCTTAACTTGCGAGAATATTCCTGTTGCATTTCTACCGTCTTCTTTGCTTTATCTAAGTGTCCTAGAAATGGCGCATCTTGGGCGGCACCGGCCTTCAAGCTGTCGTAATAAATTATTTCTTCTTGCAATAAAGGCAATGCCCCTTCCATAAGACGAACATTTTCAGAAAATGGAATCACTATTTCGCGACTATATTCAGCGCGACCAGAGACAAAATAGTCAGATGTATTTAGTTGATGCTCGTATTGAATGCGAGTGCGGATACCACGCTCATTAACAAAATTATTCTCAAGCACAGTCACATCACGACCTACTAGTTCCTTTAATAGATCTTTATAGATAAGAACTTCATAGCGCTTAATGTATGCTGTTCTTAATTTTTCATACTTCGCAATGAGTGTTTCAAGAGCATCAAGATGGGCCTCTACTAATTGGCGGCGAACGTTGCGGCCATTCAATATCCCCGTTCTTAAAACATTAGAGCGGTAGTCCATTTGGTAATACTGACAAACTCTTTGCTCCATCCAAAATTTTCCAAACTCAAAGCGGCCGCCCTTAATATTTATTGGACACCACATCTTATCCCAACGACCAGGGGCAAATGTTTTATTGAATTTTTCTGGATTAAGTTTCTTGATATCATCATCACAAGCATTTTCCAAAGAGAAGCTCTTATAAGTACGAATCTCAATGTCGCGCAAATTAAACGACGGGGAATCGCTTGTATTTTCGGCCATCATCGTCGTTGTGTAATCATCCACGTGATAGGTTTGAAATGGAATGGGCAATCCTGAAAGGTCGCGATAAACACGAATTGCATTTTTTGGTTGAGGTCCGCAGAAAAATCCTTCGATAAATCTACCTCGATCATAATAAAGGTCATCAACTAACTTTTCGCGATGCCAATTACCATCATTTTCATCATAGCTAGAGCCCTGCATGCCTCTTGCAAGCCATTCCATATATTTGGTGACGGTAAGAAAGTTTTTACTCATTCCTTCCAAGATTTTTTCATGACCTGCATGTTTTTGCAGAGACGCTTCCATCACAGTGGCGCGCAATTTAAAATACTGGCGGCCCAATTCTTCGGAGTAACGCTGAACTGAGACAGGACTATTTCTCTCAATCGCCTTTTCCAACATTTTGCGATTTTCATAGGTATAGCGCAAGGCCGTTCCCAAACGCATTGGGTGGGCAATATATTTTTCTGTAAATCCAGACCACTCTAAGAAAATAACTATGCCAGTAATGGCCAAACCAATAGGAGAAAAAAGTCTAACAACACGACTTCCCATCATGACAGCTCGGCCTAAGCGAAGCCCCATGACAGCAACTCGGCTTCCACCTGCGGCCGCGCGAGTGGCCAAGGCAATTGTTCCCGTTGCGGTCCGGGCCAATATTTGCTGCGTTCCAGACGAAAGTGCCACTGCCGCAAGCAGAGATATTCCCTGAATCGCTTTACTGTCGCGCCATTCACGAGAACCAAAGGTTTCTTTCCACAATTTATTTTTTAATTCGCGCGCACGCTCCATTTTCTTATCAAGCGTAGGATAGCGAGCATCATTAGGAAGGTTCATCAATTCTTTAGTATGAGGAGATTTAACAAATTCCACCAACACGTCTTGCACCATCATCCCGATCATAAGACCGATGTTACTTGCAACAACCTTGGGTAGCTTTCCACGAGATAGATAAAGAGCGGCTTCAGTTCCTTTATTGGCCGCCATCATAAATGAAATAAATCCAACGTGACCAACTGGATCTTTTAGAGACTCCCAAAACATTTCACAGCCCGTTGGATCATTTTTCAAAAAACAATTTTTACTTTCAACTAAGGCCACGGCGGTATAAAACTTAACCATCTCAGCAGTCATACCTGCAAAACTATGGTGTCCTTTTGTAATATCCTTTATTTCGCTGTTAAATTGCTCAGGATTTTCAAGCATTTTTTTAGCGGCGACTTGTTCTTCTGCCGTCATTGTTTCGCCACCGCTGGAAACTAAATCCTGTGCCTTTATAGATAAGGAAAACAAACCGAGACTGATAATAAGGAGAAACATCTCCATTGAACGCATCATAAAGTTACCCACCCAAAGTATTCATTAACGATGAGCAGATTTTAAGGGATTGGGGCCTAATCTCAACAAGTTCTGGCCTAGTCCTGTGGCCTTTACATGGATGTCTAAAATTTAAACAATATTAAAAGAGGTAATTTTACCTAAATACTGAATTAGAGATAAAAACAAACTAGTAGAAATAATGTTGGAGCGATAGAGATATTTTATTATCGCGCTTAAGGGACTCGAGATTTTCCGTATATTTAGGCAATTGGTGAACTTGCACCTTATTCCATTCCAGCACCGTCCCCCAAGTAGGCGTTCCATAGCGCACAGAAAATTCCAATTCCCAAGGCCTTAAATAAGGCAAACGAGTAAGGTAACTTTGGCGCCAGGTAAGCAGGGTAGACCAGTTATTCATTCTGGCCCAAGTATAAAGGTGGGGACCGAATTCAAACCAGGACTCCTGCCCGCGTCCGAAATCAGCAGTCTGTGCCAGTCCCTCTAGCAAGGCCCCGCTCCAAAGAAAATTTGGGACGAGCTCAAAAGAAACACCGGACCCCAATTTTAAATAGGGAGAATATTCACGTTTGGTTGTCAGCTTTTCATCCTTCGCGCCAAATCTTAAGAGGTAACTAAACTTTCGATCGACGTCGTTAATTGGACGCATGGATATTACCGAGGCCAATCGAAAATCTTCGAGTGTTAACGCGCGCTCTGAATTCCAGTATTGAACCTTTATGTTGCCCATTTCCAGTTCGGTATTTTGATTGTGCCCTAAAGGAGAATCGAGTAGGTCGTGCAAGGCAAATCGATACTGAAACGACATTCCTTGCAACGCCTCCCTTGGCCCGAGCGCTCCCTTTGTCCTTTCACCCCACTGGCCTCCAAGCGAAATGCGTCGACTAGCATGCCCATGATCGGGCGAAATGGGGACAACCTTTTCATGGACCGATTGGCCTTGCTTGGCGGGAAGCTGACTGCGCCAAATAAGCAGCTGTTGCTTAAAATTGGCAATGTCTTTTACACCTTCACCTTGGGCCAGCAATAGTTCCTTGGAAAAAATATAATCGACATCATCAATAACCACATCGAGCAGGGTCATTTTTTCCAACTCGCTCACATGAGTATTTTTAACAAAGAATTCTTCTAGTGAAGCTTTTATAGTATCCAACTCTTTGGAGTTCGCATTCCGAAGTTGCTGATGCCAGCGATAAAATGTTTTTTGATGCTCTCTTGATATTTTTTCCAGATGATATTGGATCTTTTTATTTTGACCGGGATAAAAAACAATTCTCTTAACCATTCCAGAGCGCGCGATGGCCTGAACGGTGTCGATCGGTATGACAAAAAGACCTAGTCCCTTTTCTAAATTAATATCTGGTCTCACGACATTTAAAGTTCGCAAAATTTGAAAACTGCAGTTTTGACGTAAATAATAATAAGTCATGACCGCATTATCGAGCTCAAATAAATGGGCCACGAAAAAATCCATCTCCGTTTCATTCCAATCAAGCTGATATTCCCACAAATCCCTGGATTCCATATCGTTGTATTCTCGTATTTTAAAAAAATACGGCATCATGGTGTAATTTCCTTGAAATCCGCCTGTAAGGCCATAAAGGCCGTAGAGCAAAGGATTGCTGGTGGTCACAAGTGCGGCATGGTTAACACCGTAGTCAAGCAGTTGGGCCGCGCCACCACCAGCTCGCTCAGATTCCCTTCTGTGAAGTCGGATAAGGCTGTGACCAAAAGCAGAACTTGGGTTATCAGGAAAATAACTACTAAAAACCAAACTCACACCGGCAATACCAATTTTATTTTTAAATTTTTGGTAGGCTTCGCAGTCTTCCAAAGGAAAGGGCAAGGGCCTCTCCATCTGCCGCGCCATGAGAAGGGCCCGCGCAGGAAATTTACACTGCAGATGTTTTTGTCGTTCTTCTTTAAGTGGAACTGATGAACTCGCTATGGGAGTTTTTTCCAACGCCACTTTCAAACTAGTCAATTCACTCAAAAGATCAAAGTCACTGGCGGATTTTAAGCTGCGAACATAAAAATTGGAATTAATAACATCGGCGCGCGCTTTATGATCAATATAGTAAAGGCGCCGCCAGGCTTCGAGATCCGACCTACTCCATTTTAGATCCTCTGCTTTGGCGATTGAAGATAGTTGGCCCAAAAAGCTACAGGCCAAAAATAAAAAAGAGGCCCAAAGGGCCCCTTTCTTTAATTTCTTTTTAAGAAAATTAGATATTGGCCAAAATAGCATGGTGAACTTGTTCAGCCGATTTTTCTGTACTGAAGATTTGAGCAAAGTTTTTTTGCAATTTGCTGGCATCAACATCTTTCTTGTTCACAATTTGTAAGTAACCTTGAAGTGTGTCACCACCGCCACGAGCAACGTCATTGGCAAGGGCCACACGATTGGCCTCAACAAAAGAAACAGCGGTTACTTTAGCTGTTTGAGCATCTTCACAACCTAAAGTACCTGTCGACATACCAAAAGTTTGGTTACCAGAAGAACCATTAAAAGTTGCGGCCAAAACGTTAAATAGCAATCCGTCTTTGTCTTTAAAGAGAAGTTGGCCTAAACCACATCCAGCTGGCCCATGAGATTTTGCCATGGCCACTGTTGATAAACCCATTACCATTACTAAAAGCACTAATTTTTTCATCGATCCTCCTATGAATTCTTGAGGTTACAATCTTAGGTTCAACCTCTTCCTTGGGCCAGATAAAATTAATTTCCCTATATTTTTCTTCATTAACCAACCATCACTCTCGGGCTTGGCTATGCGCATTATCTTTGGCATTTTAGTTTTTAATTTAATTTAATGGTCCCAATATGACCCTTCATCCCAAGACTCGCATTGTAAATGAAAGATTTGGCGGGAAAAGCCCCATTTGGCCGATAGATTTCATTTTTTTAGCGCCTAAAAATAATCTTCTTAACAGGCCCCACAAATTTTTCTTTAAAAGTTGCATCCCATTGTTTATAGATTCTCTAAATCAGGAGAAATTTATGGATATTTTGCGTGGCTTACTCGGTGTCGTTTTTTGCCTTGGCGTGATGTGGGTCTTTAGCAGCAATAAAAAGGCCATCAATTGGAAACTTGTTGCCTCAGGAACTCTGATACAGCTGGTATTTGCTTTATTAATTACTAAAGTCCCATTTGTGGCAGTCATTTTTGATAAGCTTAGTTCCTTTTTCGTTGTTGTTCTCGACTTCACCAAACAAGGTTCAGGCTTTTTGTTCGGCAATATTCTCGATGTGAGTAAATCTGGATTTATTTTTGCCTTTCAAATTCTCCCTACGATTATTTTCTTTTCTGCCCTCACAAGCTTACTTTTTTATTTTGGAATCCTACAAAAGATTGTCTACGGCATGTCCTGGCTATTGGGAAAAACCATGAAAATATCCGGCGCAGAAAACCTTTCTGCTTCGGCCAATATTTTCTTAGGTCAAACTGAAGCCCCCCTACTTATTAAACCTTATTTAGAGAAAATGACTCGCTCAGAACTTCTTTGCGTCATGACAGGCGGAATGGCCACGATTGCTGGAGGCGTGCTCGCGGCCTATGTCGGATTCTTAGGTGGCGATAATCCAGAAATGCAACTTTTCTATGCTAAACACCTTCTTGCGGCCTCAGTAATGTCAGCACCGGCCACGATTGTGTGTGCAAAAATTCTTATGCCTCAGACAGAAGAAATTGATCAAACCATTAACATTTCCAAAGAAAAATTCGGCAATAACGCCCTAGAGGCCATCGCCATCGGAACCTCTGATGGAATTAAACTTGCCGTCAACGTAGGCGCCATGCTGATCGTGTTTATTGCCCTTATCGCCATGGTGAATTACCTATTTTCTCATTTACTTGGAAATATTTTCGGAATTAATGAAGCGATCAAAGCGGCGACAGGTGGCAAATATAACGAGCTGTCGCTTCAATTTTTGCTAGGATATATCGGCGCTCCCATCGTTTGGATGTTAGGTGTTGTTAAAGAAGACATGGTTTTAGTTGGACAACTTCTTGGTGAAAAAACCATCCTCAATGAATTTGTGGCCTACACAACCCTTGGAAATATGAAGGCGCAAAATTTATTTTCTGAGGAAAAATCAATAATTATGGCAACCTACATTCTATGTGGCTTTGCCAATTTCTCTTCTATTGGGATTCAAATTGGCGGGATCGGCTCCCTTGCTCCAGGCAAGCGCAGTACTTTGGCCGAATTGGGCTTTAAGGCCTTGCTTGCCGGTACTTTTGCCTCTCTATTAACTGCTGTTGTTATTGGAATGATTAGCTAAATGATCAGCTAAACAACTCCTAAAGATTCTCAATCTGGAAAGGGGCCAACTTGGCCCTTTTCTATTTTAAAAGTAAGAAATCCCTATTTTTGCGCCCTAAAATATCAAGAATCAAATACCTTGCACGGCGCATAATTGTTATAAAAATAAGGACAGGGCAAATATTCCACACTCATTTTTTTGCCACTTGCCACTCGCCGTTCCAATGTTTACCTTCCGCTCAATTTTGGAAATTGATCCCAAAATCGCCAAATCATTGTTTGGCCTATCTTAACTTTAGCGAGGAGTTATTATGAAATTTTTGAAAAAATCGGTAGCGACACTTGCCATTGCTGGAACACTTTTTACGGCAATGCCTGCCAAAAAAGCGGAAGCTGGCCTTATTCTTTTACCGGCCGGTGTCGGCATTGTTCTTGTTGTCCTTGGTGTTGTTTATGATCGTTTAGGTCTTTTCCTTCTTGATGGTGATCAAGCTCAATTAACTAAACAAGTTGAAAGCAAACTGGCTGAGCGTTATGCCTTTATTGACGATCAAGTAGCGCTTAACCAATTGGCCGGCCTCATTGTTGCGAAGATTGGTGCAGAACCAGTTGGTGCAGAAAAGGTAGAAGTAAGACTAACACGCGAAGAAATTCTTAATGTATTAGCTCCTACTGGCCTAGCTGAACTTGAAGCAGACAAAGTTGAGGCCATGATTGCTGAACTTCAGTAATTAGTTTTTGTTATTTTAGTCTTTTAAAGAAGGGCGTCTCATTATTGAGGCGCCCTTTTTATAAATGGGTTTTGAATGATATTTATTATTAAAACATTTATTTTGCTCTTTTTTCTTGGGACCATTTCACTCTCTCCGACCTATAGCTATGCAAGCTCGAATGTCACTCCCAGCTTAGCTAACAAAGATTTTCCATCCGTAGATCAAAACGATCTCAATAAATTTTGCCAAGGAATTATCGAAGCTAAAAAGCAGCATCTTGGATTCAAAGAGCGTGTTGGTGTCTTAAAAGATGCTCTTTTTATGAGTCTTGTTCCCTCCGCCTTTGCCAAACCAAAATTAAAAGAGTTGGAAATTCCTTCCCATTTAACTGGGCAACTACTACCGGAATACCTTCCAACCGCAATGAAAAATATTATTTTCACTCCAGGACCAACTGGCCCCAGCTATGCCCAATTTAAAAACTCACAAGCAAAGCAAAGTATATACAAAGATGCCAAAGATAAACTTGACCGAGACAATATTGTGTTAAAAAAATTATTGGCCAGTCGTGATCTTAAACAATGCCAAGAACGCGCCCTCAAATGGAATTTTAATTACGCTGATTACATTGAAAATTTAAAATTGTTGGAGCTCTATCCGTTTCCAAGGCAAGAGCTCGAACTTAATTTGGTTCTCAAACAAATTGCCAGGGCCAAAGACAAATTTAATTTAAATTGGGAAATCGTTCCCTACACCACCGTGGCCGATCTGCATCAAAAATTAAAATCCATCGACACAAAAAATATCGTGATCGTTAGCCACGGCCGCAGCAATGGCACCATGGTTGATTCACAAAATGTGCAATTCCCGCAGGGGCTCTTTAGCGATCTTTCGCCCAATCTATTATCTTTAACATTTTTTACCTGCCACTCGGACAAAATAGTGTCCCAATATACAATTTCTAATTCACTTACGAGTGCTCCTTCCGCATGGAAACAGAGATTGCTCTATAATATTCAGGACAGAAAAAGTCCCCTTACTGGAGCGGCAGCACCAATCTCAGGCCTCAGGTCTTATCTAAAAAAACTGGATAAACAGCTCTCTCGTTTTGAAACAAGCTTGCCCTACAAAGGTAGCAATAAAATAAAATTAGATGATCAATGTGAGGCCAGATTTTCCAATTTTACAGAGGGAGAATTGCCAATTGGCCTGCATATGAATCGCCAATTTATTGGTTACTTTGATTCACGAAATACTAAAGTGGAGTTTCCTTGCCGTTTTTTAAACCGCAATCCGTCCCTACTCGTTGGAACCCCTTCGCCAAAAATTTCTGAATCGGTTGAATCCTTTGGAGATTATCAATCCCTGCAACTGGAGATTTTTCGCCAAACAAAACCAGGCGAATTGCAAGCAAACGCGACTCTACTTTCCCGAGATTTATTTTATTTTGATGAAGCGAAAAATAAATTACGCAGTTTTATTTTTAAAATAGCGCCTTTTTAAATAGCGAAGGGGCCAAGGAAGAAAGGCCATCAGTAAAAGAGAACCAAGGACTGGTAAACTTAATATATCCTTTGCCGCTTGGATATTGGCCAGCTGATAACCGGCATTGGCATAAACCAACACAATCGGAATGCGCCCCAGCCATCCCACCCAAAAAAATGTCCAGGGATGTATATGGGAAATTCCCATGACTAAATTGGCGACAAAACTTGGAATAAAAACGAATAGCCGAATGGAAAACAAGGCCCAGGGGCCATGGTCATGCCACTCCTCTTTAAACAAAATAAGCTTGTCTTGATAGCGCTCCAGAACCCAGGATTTTAGAAGTATTCGCGCCAACATGAAGGCCATAAAATTTCCAAAAGCCGTGGCCAAAGAAGACAGCATGGCCCCCATCATAAGACCAAACAGGGCCCCACCCAAAAAACTCACCATACTGACACCTGCGAGAGGCAGCATGGCCACGACCAAATTGAAAATAAAAAATATCAAAATTGAACGAGTTGGATGGGAATGATAATAGGCCAACCAGTCACTATGGTGGTGCTTAATCCCTTCGACAGACAGGGCCTCTTGAAGCACCTGCACCCATTCTTGACCTGAGGAAAAATAAAAAATGGCCATCAAAAAGATGGCCAACGCAGCAAAGAGAAATAAACGCTTTTGCAAAGTCGCCATTAATTGCGCGTGCAAGTTAATTTTTCATTAATGGGTGTCTGTGTGAACAACCCGCGCAGCAAACCTTTAACATCGCTCACTAAATGGCCGCTCGAATTGAGGTATAAAACGATATCGGCGGTGGCCTGACCAAAAAATAAGCTGCCTTGGTAAACATCGCCCTTGACCTTGGCGAGCACTTGATCGCCCTGACAGTGGGCCAGGTAACTTGCATTTCGATAGTAATTTCCGTTGCTCACGCTACGACGAACTCCGTCTGCCGTTAAATCATTAAGTGGAAACTTCCCCTGCAATTGAAAGCGTCTTCCATCTTGTTTGATTGCGATATGATTCACGCCACCAAAACTTTCGGTGCAAGTAAAATTGCCACTTAAATTTGGGCACGGAGAATCCGCTTCTGTATTGAGAAAAGGCCTCAAACCCAAATATTCCGCGCGGGAGAAAACGGGAAAAAAAAGAAAACAAATAAAACAAAATTTGGTCAATATAGAAACAGTCTTTGTCATAAATAGTCACCTTGGTTGAATAAGCAAGAATTATGACAATGCCGAAGACCCTTTGCCTAGGGCCTTCTTCCCCGCCATTAAAGGATATCCATGGGCCTTTTGGGAGCGCACCAAATCTAAGGTTTTCTGGTAGTCCATCGTTGCAATGATGGCCACCACATCGAAATCATCGCTCTTGGTGGGAAGATTGACGTGCTTGCCGTTAGACAAAAGGTGACTAGAAGTATGGGGATAGCGGTCCACAATAGGGCAGCCACCAGCTTTTGCACTGTGGCAAAAGAAGCTAAGGCAACCGCTCAGTATAAGTCCTGCCAACAAAAAGGAGTGCCCGAAATATTTTGTCATAAAAATCCGAAGTTCATGCTAATAATTGGCCATGGAAAGAATTCCAAAACCACGGTGGTTAAAGCAACCACTTCCCACCAATCCCGCTTTTCGAGAACTGGAACAACAACTCTCTAGTAAGAAACTTTACACCGTTTGCCAAGAGGCGAAATGCCCTAATATTGGCGAATGTTGGAGTGCTCGCACGGCCACGATGATGATTTTAGGTGACACGTGCACCCGCGCCTGTCGTTTCTGCAATGTCAAAACGGGAAACCCCAAAGGTTTTATTAATTTACGCGAAATTGATGAGGCCAGTGCCATGGTCGAAACCATGGGACTTCGCTACCTTGTCATTACCAGTGTTGATCGCGATGATCTGCCCGATTTTGGGGCCGGGCATTTTAGTGCCGTAGTAAAGAGAATTCACCGCGACCACCCCAACACCCGAGTAGAAGTCCTCATACCTGATTTTAATAACGATGAACAGGCCATGCACACCTTGGCCGAAAGTCGGCCTTTTGTGATTGCCCAGAATTTAGAAACAGTTAATCGCTTAACCCATCCGGTTCGCGATCGACGGGCGGGATATCAAAAAACATTAGATGCTTTGAAATTTTACAAAACTCACTACCCAGAAATTGCCACCAAATCATCTCTCATGGTGGGCCTCGGTGAAACTAAAGAAGAATTAGAGCAGGCCACCCGCGATCTCATCAACCACGGCGTTGAGGTAATTACCTTTGGTCAATATTTACGGCCTAGTGCCCGACACTTAAAAGTCGAACGATATTACCACCCCGATGAATTTATAAGCTTAAAAGAAATGGCCTACCAAGCAGGAGCGCTGTTTGTCGCTGCGGGGCCAATGGTTCGCTCTTCTTATAAGGCTTCAGAGTTTTTGGACTTCTTAGAAAAGCGCGCCGTCCAACAAGGCCCAAACTTTGAGATACAATTGTGAAAACAATTACTCTTCAAGGCCAAGAAATTTTTTTAGCACCGAACCTCCCCTATCAAGATTTTTTGCAATTACAGTCAGAATTAACTGAAGTTGTCCAATCCAAGCGAGATAAAAAATATTTAATAATTTGCAATCACCCATGGCTACTTACTATGGGAAGAGGTGATCGCCAAAATCAAAACTCTGGCTTTACAACTCCGACATTTTTGCCTGAACACCTTCCCCAATTCCACATCAAACGCGGTGGAGGACTAACTTTTCACGGGCCCAATCAAATCATATTTTACCCGATCCGCGCACTCTCCTCTCAATTCGGTCTCAATGAGTATTTGCCTTGGCTGGCAGGATTGGCGCAAAGCCTGGCCCAAGAACTGGCCAAGGTTGAACTCGAGTATAAAAGAAATCCTTTGGGCCTTTGGCATTTAAACCACAAGGTCGCCAGCATCGGTGTCGGGCTTGAGCGGCTAGTGACCAATCACGGCTTGGCCTTGAATATATCGCCGATAGAGCAAGAATGGATAAATTTAGTGGCCTTAAACCCCTGCGGACTTCAAGGCCAGGTCTATCGTTCCCTGGTAGAAGTGAGTAAAATAAATCTATCTCCCGATCAGTGTTTTGAGTTTTTTGCCACCAAAAGGAATTGGTTATGAAATTTTTATTGCTTTTAACTTTTTTGTTGTCTTGTGCACCGGTAAAATTGCAAAAAGGAAACCAGGCTTCTACCCAAAGCGACTGGACCGAGGCCAATAAAGCGGCCATTCAACAATATTTAAAACAACTCACGCTCACTTCGAAGCAAAAAAAGATTGCGGTGTTTGATTGGGATAACACCATGATCAAGAATGATATTGGCGACGCCATGATTTTTTGGATGCTGGCCAATAATAAAATTAAAAATCCAAAAACATGGGCAGGAAGCAGTTCGCTGCTTTCCGAAAGCGCCCTTCAGGCCCTCGTCGCTCATTGCCCCCTTTCTTCTAATGTTGAATTTGTAGCTACTAAAAATAATAGCGATTGCAGTGAAATAATTTTGCAAATTTATACTGATGGGAAATTGGCGACAGGTGAAAATGCCTGGCGTGAAACATTTAACCGCGACTGGATGGAGCCCGCATACGCTTGGGCAGTTCAGCTTGCGCAAGGTTATACGCCTTCAGAACTTCGCGCGATGGCCAATGTAGTCATCGATCAATTTAGCAACAATCCTATTGGACAAAAATTGACCTTGGGCAAGCGCCAAATTGATCACTGGCTCCAGCTTTATCAACCCATGAAAAAATTAGTCTCTGATCTCTTGGATCATGGTTTTGATGTTTGGATTTCATCAGCTTCTTCCCAATATATTGTAGAAGAATTCGCGCGCCATGTGGGTCTTAGTAACAATCGAGTTATTGGCGTGAGACCTGTGTTGGATAAAGAGAATCGAATCACCACACAATTTGAAGGCTGTGGGCCGACTCCAGCTAAACAAAATCTATTAATTAACTACCGCCAGGGTAAGCGTTGCTGGATCAATAAAATTATTTTTGCTGAGAAAGACAAACAAAAACAAATTGATCAACCTTCCCCCACCCATTTTGCCGCTGGCGATTCTGATACAGACATGTTTTTTGTCCGAGACGCCAAGGAATTTCATGTTGTCATCAATCGCCAAAAACCTGAAATCATGTGCCATGCTTTGGCCTTTTCTCAAGGCCTGAAAGAAAAAATGGGTACTTGGATTATCAATCCTATGTTTATAGCTCCTAAGTCCAAAAAATCTTCACCCTATGAATGTCAAAAGTTTGGTTTTCCAAACCAACTAGAATAACTTTTGGTTAATTTCACTTTCTGAAATTTCCCTGACAATTTGAAATATCCTAGTATCCTAGGGACTCCCAATCCCATGCCGATAAGTTTGACCGCTTAATGAAAAGCACTCTTTTCTTGGGTACAGAATGGATTATAGCAAATTTGTTCCAATTCCTTTCCTTACAATTCGTGGTGAAGGCCAAGGGGCCCTCCCAAAAGTCATAAAACATTGTATAAATGTTTGCATGCTCGTCGTTGAATACCATCAACACCTCAATAGCAATGAACAAATTAAAACCGAGTCTGCTGTGGCCGCATTGCTGCACTACCTAGGCTTCAAAAGGTTTAGTGAACAAAGTCCAGAAGTCAAATACTACATGACTCATGCTGAACAAACTATCAAAGCACTCAAGGGCCAAAAATTTATCACGCCTACGATGCGCGACCTCATACTGTTTCACGAAGAGAATCTTCTCGGTACCGGCCCTATGAAAAAGAAAGATTTATTCTAAATTTAAAAGTGATATGACCGATGCCTACCCAATGGCCATGCTCAATTCATTTGGCCAATTTTTATGGGACAAAAATATTATCGAGCTAGAGCCGTTGGATACTTTAAGATTAAAAGACGTCGCCTAGTTTTAATTGCGCAATTCAAAATCACCTAACACCCCAAAGTGATCAGACAATTTATCACCGTCAATCTTATTCATGATGACTTGATAATTTTTTGTATAAATTGAACTCTGAAGACCATCTTGAAGGAAAAAATAATCTATTCTTCTTTTATAAAACTTTTTTCCAATCCGAACGGTGTAGATGAAACTTGGATCAGTGGCCCTCTCTGGATGTTCTTTTAGATATAAATCAAGGGCGTCGTCAAGGCCCATCACATAGCGAACATAATGATAATAGTCACTGCCAGGAGTTAAATTAAAATCTCCCAAGAAAATAGTTGGACGATCACCCCTTTTCTGATCAATAAACTGAGCGGCCTCTATTAGTTGATGCATCTTAACAGATTCATTACTACCAGCATTAGCGTGAGTTAAAAAAACATTAATTGTACCAAATCCTGGCACAAGGACTTTGGACCATAGTACCCCCTTGCGAGCAAAACAATCCATCCCCGAACATTTACTAAAGGCCAGGGTTGCAGTCTCCAAGATAGGAAATTTGGAGATAAATAAAAGTCCGGAATGGAGAATTTTAATTCCTTTCTTTTGTGGGCCTTCCGCCATGTAGGGATAGCCTTCTATTTCTTTTAGTGGTGCTGATTTTTTGGTAAAGGTTTCTTGAAATCCTATAAAGTCCGCATTGAAGCGACCAATAGAATCATGAATCTTTTGGAAGCGGCCAGGCTTACTTAAAAAAGGAACTGGCAATCCCCAAACGTTATAGCTTATGGCCCTAAACTTGCCAGTGACGGCGTCATTGGCAAAACCAAAAGACATCAACAAAAAAGTAGAAAGAGTAAAAAGAATAGCAATCCTTGCGCATTTAAAAACCATCATAGTTTCCTCACATCTTACGGGATGCTATTCTTTTCGAGATGTGAGGGAAAAATTAAATGAACGTTCAGTTAAAAGTGCCTAATCGGCACATCTTACCTATTTTTTGCCTAGCTTTTTTGTCTAGCTTATTTGAATGAAGAAAGAATTACTCGAAAGATAAGGGGATGCCACAAACTTGATCAGCTGAATATTTTGAATTGCTAAGAGACTTATCTTTGGTCATGGCGGCGGCCAAAACTTCAATATTCAAACTGGGTTTAAAATTGGAGCGATAGTAAGCAAATCTCTTTTTAACGATATCTAAGCTCTGGCCTTGACAAATTTTTAAGATGCGATTTTTAGCAGATTTATTCCAAGTTCTTTTGCCATATACAATAGGATAAAATGATTCATCAAAATGTGGTGTTACATAATTTCTGATGGACATTTTTTCTTTGCTATAACTCCAGCCCTGTTCGCCTAAGGTTAGAATTGGTGATTCTCCTTGGCAGAGATCGAGCGCTAAGCGCAACCCTTGATAATTGGCCTCAAGATCACTAGGTGAAGAAGTGCCATAAAGACCACCAAGCATTAGCTCACTTTTAATGCCTTCATTTAAAATTTTTATAATAGTTTCTTCGTGGTTCATTCCTCTTTTTCTTAGTTTTAAATATTTTTTAAAATACTTGTCTCCCATATAAGAGATATGGCCCAACTTATCTGTGCCAAAATAAATGCCATTAACGTTGAGGTTGGGTGCTAGCCCAATAAGCCATCTAATGATGGGGCTGGCCCCAGATCCCGCAAAAATGGATTGACCAACGTATTCATATTTTCCTACGCTAGCTCCTGGAAATCGAAATTCTGCCATCTCTTCACTGTCTTGGGCATATAAGCTTAACTGGCTAAAGGTAAATGTTCCTACTAATTTATGAAAAAATGCTTTGGATATTTGCACACAGGATTGTTTTTTGGCCTTCTTGCTAGCGAGAACCCTTTCCATCTGCTGCTGTAAATACTGATCAATTTTTTCACTTGAATCAGCAATTTCGATATTCCAAGTAATATATTGATCCGTTTCTCGCGCACTCAATGAATTGGTATTAAAGATACAAACCAGGGCCAGCCCAGTAAATACGGTGCGAGCTAAATTTCTTAAATTAAAAAAAATTGAATTTTTCATAACACAATAACCCTGAACATTTTTTATTTGGTCACTTTTTATCATATTGGACGGTTAGAAGGTTATTAAACAAAAAACCTTATAAATTTTATAGGCGCGATTGCTCGCGATCAAAACCACTCTACAATTAGATCGTTTGGGTGTGGATCATGGTGGGAGTTTTTAATAAAAACATACAGTTGGTATTTTTGCTCATGTTTTCATGCGCCAACCAAATCTTTGCCTACGATATTGCGGGTGTAGAAATACCTTTTGAAAATGACAATGAGTCGAAAGTTTATCAAAGGCTACTAGGCAAATACCCCATTCAAGAATGGAGGTCCAGGCCTGAATGCTTTTCACGCACTGAAAGTGAGATAAAAAAAGTAAATCATGCCCTTTGCCACTTAAGAGCAGCGATACAGCAAAGTGGCCAAGATCCTAATGTGGCCAATATTATCATTGAAATTGCCGAGCACTATCAACTCTTCTTAATGCTTGATCAAAGTAAAACTAGGCAGAGCATGAGAATGCAATTTGATCGAAGAACCTACGAAAATTATGTGGAATATGCCAGTAACGAATTAGAATCCATTTGGACTCTTGAACAGGTCAATGTAGTCAAAGAAGTACTTTCAAACTTACCAAAACAGTTAACAACTTTTGAGTATATGAAGAATATTTATCTATTACCTGATCACTATTTTCTTATGCGCGATCGCTCGATACCGCGCCAAAGGCCTAATATAGTGGCCATTACGGGCAATCCAACATTTTATAATGGCCAACTTAAAAATGAGGGAATAATGGTTCTATTTCCTTTTCCCTTTTATCGTTTTGGAAATAATTTAGATTCAAAAAAGACCCTCGTGCATGAGCTCGCACACGCCTGGGACCATGCAACTGAACACCGGAAAGGCCATATGATCTCCTCAGAAGAAGAATGGTGGTCACTCTCTTGGAAAAAGAACAACGGTGATTTTTCACCTTTGCCTAGGTCATACTTTGTCAGTGACTATGCGATGACTTCACCAGTAGAAGACTTTGCAGAAAGTGTGGCGACCTTCTTTTATAACCCGGAATTTCTTAAAAAAAATTGCCCCAAGAAATGGCTCTTTATTAAAAATCTTCTTTCCTTTAACAAATACTCCTCCCCCTTCCCTGTTGCTTTGTTTTAGATCGACGAACACACTCAGAGAGACTCCCTGCTTCTCCCCTTTGAAAATTGAAAGGTGCTAGCAAATCCCGCTGGCACCTTTCACTTTTTTATCCCGAGTAATTTAGTATCACTTGAATATTTCCAGATTTCTCTCTCCAGTAAAAATATTGATATGTTAAAATTGAGGCATGAAAGAACAATTTGAAGAAGTACGCCAATTAGTCATGCAAGGGCAAAAAAAACAGGCCTTGACCCTACTTGGACGCCTTCAGAAAAAAACAAGTTAGAGGGAGAAGATCGCGTCACCTACGCCGATTTGCTTCGTAGCATGGGAGAGAATGAAAAGGCCCTCAAGGCCACAGGCCCCCTCATATACCCCGACAGTAGCAACCCACCTTCCCAGTCCGACCTTTATATGGCCATTTTGCAGGCCAGGCTACTCAACGTGCTCGGTTGTATTATTTTTGCCAATCGCTTACTTGAAAATATTAAAAATTTTATTGAAGATAAAAATCACCTTCAGCATTACCAACTAACACCCTATTTCTATTCTCATTTGGCCAATAATCAAGTTGAGGTCATGAAACTTGATCATGCTGAAATTTCGGCGAAAAAATATAAACACCAGCTTATTCAATTAGGGATGTATGACGATCCAAAAATCAGTGCCGGGCTTCAATGCCTCGACCTCTTTTGGCGCTTGGCCTATTACAAAGGCCATGACGACTTGGCCTGGCAATACAGCAAGGAACAATTCGCGCGCATCACGGGAAATAACCATTTATGGTTTATCATCAACAGCGACCGAGCAGCTTGCCTCCATAACGTTGAAAATAATCTTGAAAAGATGCGACACTCTTTAGATCAAAGTGAAAAAATAATTTCTAAGAATTTGGGAGCATTCCCACTAGAAGAACGCTACTGGACTCGTTTAAAAATCCAATACCTCACTCAAATAGGAAAAATTGAAGAGGCCAAAGCATTAAGTCTTAAAGAAAAAGACCCTATTAAGGAAAGCGGGTATGGCCCTGAATTTATCCTGAGCACTTTCTATTACATGGAAAAAGTAGACTCGAAGATTTTAACTTTTGAAGAGAAATTGGCACTCAGGGCCCACCCCAACGCTAATTATTTTAGCTATATGACAGGCCGAAATTTAGGTGGATTGTCAAAAGAACATTTGCCCGCCTGGTGCCAACAAGAACTACCCTCATCTAATCAAAACGATGTCTGGCTTATAAAAAACCAAGAAATTAAGGCCACTACCTACGCAGAATTAAGATCAAAAATATTTGATCGCTTGGAAGAATCCAAAGAAAGTATGCTCGATCTTCAATCAGGAATCCTTCAATGGGAGGATAAAAAAATTACGCTGACCGATACTCAATCGATGGCCCTTCTTGGTTTGGCCGGGGCGGGCGCTCTCGGCATTGATAAATGGAGCCTCATGGAATTTATCTACCGCCAAATTTTTACCGACCCAATAGTCGGCCTCGACCGTTTGAGTAAATTAATCACGACTTTAAAAAAGTACGGGTTAAAAATTGAATTTAAAGAAAAGGACTATTTTTTTGATATTAGTGAATTTACATGGGTCATTTTACCTATGAAGTGGCATGGCCTAGGCCTGCATCATTTGGCCTTTGATAGACCTGGCGACGCGAGCTCAATCGTGGAGAGGCCTAAATTAAAAAAATGTCTTAATGCCAAAGATAGCACCCTCGAATCATGGATAAGGGAGTGGAAAGGACTTTTCGCCACAGCTAAAAACTAAATTACCAGCGAGAACTAGAGCCGCCTCCACCAGAACTGCCACCTCCCGATGAACCACTACTCGAGGACGAGGATGATGAAGAAGAGGAAGAGGAACTACTGCGTTGGGATTCACGATACTCTGAGGAACTAAACCATTCTTTGGTGTGCTCAAAATAACCTGGCCGTATCTCTTTTGCATAACCCTTCGTGACTTTGTCAGCATAAATTTTCCGTTGCCGTTCAATCCATGCTTGATAATGTTTTGCACTTCTATAGCGGTTCGTCTGAATCAATAAGGTTAAAAAAACGATCGTGGCCAATATTAAGAAAATGCACAGTGGCCCATGCCATAGCGAAGCAGTACCTGAAAAAATAAAAATAAATATACCGGGATTGACCAACAAGAAAGCTTTGAGAATCCATGGCCCCTTTTTATTTTGAAATTCGGCTCCACCTAAAAATGGATCATTGCTCATTTTGTAATCAGAAGTTTTTGCTTCTAACTGCTGGGCCTTCCTTTTGCGATACCACTTGGAAAAAGGGCCAATACCTAAAATAAACACGGCAAACATGCCCCAAGAAATTCCACCATGAGCGGGATTGGAAAAAACATCGTCTCCCTCGCCTTCAAATTGCATTTCTGTAGGAAGAGAGGCTTCCGAAACTCCGCGAATGGCAATGAGATTATCAAAGGCAGCAATAACGGCATCGGCCACTTTGCCCTCGCGCATAAGCGGGGCAAGGGCCTGATCGAGGGAGCGCCGGCATTTCAGGTCGGTTAACTCCCCTTCAAGTCCATAACCAACTTCAAAACGAGACTCTCGATCATCCATGGCAAGTAGTAATAATAGTCCATTATCTTTCCCCTTCTGACCCAGTTGCCACTGTTTAAAGGACCGCTCGGCCAAATCTTCGATAGTTTCTCCTTCTAAAGATTTGACGATATAAACCGCGGCCCACACATTCGATTCCCGCTTCAACTTATCAATGTGAAAATTGATACGGCCACGATCCTCCTCACTTAAAATTTGTGCCTGGTCCACCACGTTGGGGGAAAACTCTGGCACCGTGAGAGTGGCCTTTAAAGGGCCACTCAATAAACATAAAAAGGCCAAAACGCTTATAAGTAATTTCATAACGATCCCGATTTCAAATTTCTAGATTGTCTAGGCCCATTATAGGCCTGGTTGGCCCCGAGTTGGTATTTTTTCCATGCTGTCTACCCTCAATACTTGAGCATGTTACAATGCTTGCCATGAAAAGAAGGGTGTTGGAGTCCATAGTATTTAATTGTTTAATCGCTATCTCGGCGATCTCGGGCCTATCGGCCGGGGCATTATATGCAGGGTCATTTCATACCCAGACCGAAGTCACCAAAGCATCCATAAAGGACACCGGTTTTCTTCGCCCCGAAATTTCACGCATCGGTCAATTTCGCTTTCAGGGCCAAACTTTTACGGCCGAAGGAGTTGATCCTTTTGGAAAAGAAAGTGCCTGTAGTGGATACCTATTAACCAATAAAGTTATCCTGACTGCGGCCCATTGTTTTGGCGATATGGTGAGAAGCTACCAAATTAATCCCAAGGCCTTTAAAGAGAACTTTCCCTACGCGGCCTTTTTTCGCCAGCGCTTAGAAGGAGTCTATTTGGGCCAGGGAATTCACATGATCAAAAAGGTCTACATTCCTCGCCAATATTTTACCCAAAGTGACAAACTACCCGGCTGGAATTTTAACGACGAAGTAGTTCACGATTTTGCCATAGTCATCCTGGACAACCCAATCACCAATATTAAATTAGCACCTGTTTATCCATCTATTTTGGATAATAAAGCATTGGATAATCTCGACAACCAAACAATTTCTACTCTTGGTTATCCCGGCAATAAACCAGATTATACTCTGTGGCTACAACTTGAATGTCCGCTACTGGAAATCGAAACTGACTACCGCGTAATAAAGCACCAGTGTGAAACCTTTCAGGGACAAAGCGGTTCGCCCCTCATCATGCGCACCTTTGACAATAAAAATAAAATTGTTGGCGTGATTACCCACGGCGGGTACAAAATAAATTATGGCAATTATTTTTTAGATAGCGAAATCGAACAAATCAAAAAATGGATGCAAGACAAAAGCACTCCCGATGCTGCCGTTATTGATTTCAACAAAACAACCGTTATTCCATAAAATTATATATTTTCATTATCAAGAGCATCTAATTAAAACATCAACTTTCTTTTGAGTTTTACCTACTGCACCTGTTTGAAATAAGGTATTATACAGTCAATTTATTTAACCACCAGGTTTGTATGAAACCCTTACTAAGAGGCCATTTTCACCAGGCCATGTTTTTTGTCGCCCTCGGCGCAGGGGTTCCCCTGCTGCTTAAATGCCAAACTGGAAAAGAATTTTTTGTTATTTCAATCTATGTTATCTGTGCACTTCTCATGTTTGGCATTAGCAGTCTTTACCACCGGATTAATTGGACAGTAGAAAAAAGACAACTTTGGCGAAAATTGGACCATTGTGGGATTTACCTTATGATTGCCGGAAACTTTACACCGGTTTCAAGCTTGTCCCTCTCTTCTAAGAGCTCCCAAATTTTATTAATTACCATTTGGGCCATTGCCGCCTTTGGTATTGTTAAATCCATGTTCTTTATGAAACTCCCTAAAGCTGTCAACACCCTTCTATTTTTACTAGGTGGTTATCAAATCATTTTTTATTTTTCGGAATTAAGAAATGGCCTTGGTAACTTTTTAACTGCTTTAGTCATACTGGGTGGGGTGTTTTACACTATCGGGGCCCTTTGTTACGCATTCAAATGGCCAAAGTTAAAACCTGAAATTATGGGTTACCACGAAATCTTTCATATCTTTGTAAATCTAGGGGCCACAGCTCACTATTTTGTGGTCCATCAATTACTTTAATTGTTAGCATATGGACCTATATCGAGCGCGCCAGTATGAAAATAGTCTTCCGAACAAGACTAATTCCAAAGCTTAATTATTCTTAGAAGCTGCTTATTCAGCGAGAACCAGATTCATGCAACCTTCCTGACTAATTCGCTCACTATAGGAGATTTAAAAGAGATCTCTTGTGACCTTTTTATCTAGCTTTTGCTATTAAAGAAGGCCTTAGTTTGCCTATTGTTTTAGATTCACAATAAAATATAATTAAATTTTAAAATATTTTTTAGGAGTGGAAAATGAAATTAGTTCTTTTGTTGCTTACTTTTGTCAGTTTTTTTGGTTGTGCCGCAATGAAGAAGCAGGCCAATATCGCAACGGCCATGGAGAAATATGAATTTAAATTTCCCGCGGCCAAAGTCTATGAAGGTGCCTCACAAAAGTTTGCCGGCATGATGGTTACCATCAAAAAAGTAAAAGATTTTGAAGGTGTATCTGACTGGGTTGAAAAAGAAGGTGATCCACAAGTGAAAAGTGAAAAATCTAGGTCGCGCTTTCGCATTGTAGTGACTGGCAATAAATCTAGCTGGCTTAATATTTTCCGAGAAGAAGAATATTATTTAACATCAAAATGGTCAGGCAATGTTATGTCTCACCGCACTCAGATTTATGAATACAATGTACTTGAGAATCTAGACCCAGCGGCCGCCAAGGCCATTGATGAGGCCGCCAGTAAATAATTTATATTAGCCCCGACTTAAAGAGTAGATAATTAAGTAGGGGCCATTTTTTTTCCAGGTAATTCATGGCACACCTGGGCCCGAGTAAAAGGCCCTCTCTTAAGGATGAGCGTTTAAAAAGTCGAATTATGCAAGAAGCCAAACAAAATTTGGACGTGCTCACTGGAATTAGATTCTATGCCGCTTTACATGTCGTGCTCTACCATAACCTTTATTTATTGGGAGATATATCTAACTCAATCCCAATGGCCATAAAGCATTTCATATACAAGGGCGAGTCTGCAGTTAGTTTTTTTTTCATTTTATCAGGTTTTATCCTGACACACGTTTATGGCAGCAAAGTCATTACAATAAAACAATCTAAAACCTTTTTCCTTGCAAGAATTGCCAAACTTTATCCTTTATATATTTTGGCCATGGCAATGGATATCCCCAGAGTTTTTAAGATGTTTATGGAAAAATACGGATACTCTGTAGGGTTACTAAAATTTTTTATTAGCGCTGTCGCTTCTTTAGTCATGCTTCAATCGTGGATTCCAAATTTAACACCGGTTTGGAATTCGCCAGCATGGTCCCTGTCCTGTGAGATATTTTTTTATTTCTCATTTATTTTTATTATCCCATTTATGTTTCGCATAAAAAGAATTGAGCTATGGGCCATGGGATTTTACTTAATACCGGTGATCCTATTTTTTTCTTTGAAATACGGCCTCCATGTCAACTTAGATCAACCCTTTTTACGTGTACTCTGGAGAAGTTTGCCCTTGCTACGTCTTTTTGAATTTATGATAGGTATCCTATCCTATCGATTAATCACCAACGAAAACTGGAAACAACGCGATTTTTTCAAACGTTTTCGAAGTACAATCTTTTGGAGCTGTATCTTCATTTCTATATTGCTGACAATTCTATTAAAGGATTGGAATATTCAAGTTCAATATCATCTTTTCTATACGCCACTTTTCACATTAATAATAATGAGCTCCTACTTTGGCGCTATTGCTTTTGAGCAATTCTTTACTTCCAAGTTAATTTTACTTTTAGGCGGCGCAAGTTATGCATTGTATATTATTCATCAGCCATTTAAGTATTATTTTGAACTATTTTATACTCCGTCTCCTCAGTTATTTGCCCTGTATTTATTGGCATTGATTATTGCTAGCATTTTTCTATTTAAGTTTTTTGAAAGACCCTTACAGAAAGCTATTAACAAATATTTTTCCTAATAATAATTAGTCACTTTTATGACTAAGCACCCTATTTCTATTTCTATTTCTATTTCAATTGCAGGAAATTTAGCGCGCCATTATTTCTTTGATCCAAGTTACAAACAAAGGATTTTTGGCGTGATCAGCGCGATAGATTAAACAAATGTGGTAAAAATGCTCCATCTTTTTAAATGGATGAAGCCTTGAGAGTCTATGAGCGATGGAGTCGGGTAAAAGAAAAATACCATCTGAATGCTGCGCCATCGCCGCTAAAACTTCATAATCTCGTACGGGAATTTGGCGAAATTCCTTAAAATGGCGTAAAGCTCGTTGCACATGAAGCATATCGGGATTGTAATAAAGGATTTCTTTCACTGCCTTTTTAGCTCGACTCCAGGCCCAAACACTTTCGCTGGCGATCCGTCGAATAACTAGATCAGGATGGGGAATTGGATCCACTGCCAAACCTAAATCAAGTTCACCTGCAATAACTCGATTAGTAATTTCCTTTGAAGGAGCAAAAACATATTCCAATTCAATTTTTGGGTACTTTTCCAACAGGCCCGGTAAAAAATGAGCACCATGTCCAGTAGCGATGCTTGGATGGGAGCCCATTTTCAGCGGCCCTTTAACTTCATTTGAGGCCATCAAAAGTTTTCCCTCACCCTCCCGATTAAATTCAACCAGAGAGCGCAAATGTTTTTCTAATTCCCGGGCATAAGGTGTCAGGACCACACCTCGCCCTTGCCGATAAAATAAGGGAGTCTGATGAATATCTTCTAGGCGTTTAAGTATTTTTGAAAGTCCACTTTGCACCAGACCACACTTCTCGGCTGCTCTGCTGATATTCTTTGTTTCACACACCGTTAAGAAATATTCATATTCAATCTTAAAAAATTCCATACAAGATCCATTGATAGGCTAAAACAATTTATTATTCCTATTTGGAATACATCATATTCCTTTCTTTACTTTTTGGAATATGTGAGTCATGCTAAATCCTTATGCAAGCGGGAATAAACCTGAAAAAAGCGAGGAAAACCATGAAAGCACTATTGCTCACACTAAGTCTTGCACTCTCCTTTCAACTATCTGCCCAACAATTAAGGCCGGCCATGCTGGAAATGGGGGATTTATTTAAAAATATCGCAAAGGCCGCCAGCGAGATGAAAAGTGATGAGGAAACGCTAAAACAACTAGAACGTTTGCAGGAAATCCTAACTGAAGCAAAAGAAATTTTACCAGACCAATTAGACCCTCAAGATGAAGCGCGCGTTGATCAGTACAAGGGATTGATGTCCGAGCTTTTACTACTAAATCAAGATTTAACTAAAGTATTTTTGTCACAACCTTTTAATAAAGCACTTGCTTTAAAAATAATCGCCCAAATGGGTGCAGTAAGGAAAAAAGGTCATGAACTTTTCCGTTAAAATTTCTTCCCTCATGTTCTTTTGCCTGCTATGGGGTTGTCTCCCCCATGATGATCGCGGTCCACTCACCTATCGCGATCATACTCTCAGTCAACCAGTTCAGGGCAGAGATGATCAAACTGGAGAGATTGAACCGGGGACATATGCCTATTTCCATAAACATTTATTTGAGAGAAGTTGCCTTAAATGCCACAATGGCCGACAAACTCGTTTACCTCAATTTGATACGGAAGAGAAAATCAAAGAGACTGCTGATAATATCATTTTTTATATGGAATCTGGCTGCGATATCGGTTCATGCATGCCGCCTGTAAGAGACGACGGAACTGCCACGGCCCCAGTTCCATCTCCTGAACTTGTGAGCGCATTCAAAATATGGCTTGAGAGCAATTTATAGAGGATTCTTAAATTCAAACACAGCGCCGTTATTGACCGTTATGCCGTTTTCGAACCGGCAAAGGCCGACAAAACATTTTGTTCAGCATCCAGGAACATATTGATCAGTGTGGCGCACATCGCGCAGAACATCTCTCAATTCAATCCCAAACTGTAAAAGATTTTCCTTAGCTTGATCGGTGATTAAATACTTAATCTCAATAACGACTGGTTTAATTAACTTATACTTTTTAAGCTCCACAAATTATCTCCCAGACAGAAGGGATTAAATGTCCACACTATCTTGTAATAGTGAATAGGGAATTTTACCGCCTTCTGTCTCACATTTTTTTCCATACATTATATCAATCTATTCGTTTCTTTAAATCGATTAATAGAAACTTGCCTTATTTTTAGCAACTTGCAAGTATTAGATTAGTGGTGAACTCTGTAGACATTTACAATCTTACCGATTCATTTTTCCGAATTATCCAATTCGCTTGTTCGATTATTTCAATAATCGACAGTTATGTAAATATTTCAATTCCTTCCTGCATCGCTTGAATCACTTCTTTAAAATGATATTTAAGCACAAAATTACGGAGCTAAAAAATGAACACATGCTTTCCAACAATAGCATTAGCAATTTGGATTTTAATATCCTCAATGACACCTCTACAGGCACAAGAAAAATCATGCGCTGATGCCGGTAGCTTTGACGACCGAGATTTAAAAACCTTATTGCGCCAGAGCAAAAAACATCGCACCCTCGGTGTCATTTATAGCTGGTCTCCTCATATGGTTTTGTCTTTTGAAGGCATCAAAGAGCTCAAGGAGATTGCAGCTCACCGTAAAATCGAGACCACAATTCTTCTAGAACCTTTTGCAGATGCACGCGATGTCGAAGTGGTAGCCACTCATCCTGATCATGGCATCACTCCATCTGATTGCCGCAGAATCAACTCAAGAAAACTATGGGCAGCAGGGATTGGAATCCACTACCCGACCTATATATTTTATCGCCATGGAAAAATCCTCATGCCACGTTTTCCAGGGTACGAAGCACCAGAAAAACTAGATCAATTTATTATTAACAAATTTAATTTACGTTCTATCAATTAAGGAGATCAACCATGAAATCTGTTCTATTTATCGCATTGACTCTTCTGTCGCCTCATACTTTTGCGAATGACAAAACATTGGATTACACAGTAAACCCAGAAACCGTGCGTGCTCGTTTATGCAACATTGAAGGGCCAAGCGTAATCAAAAAGGTACTGGTCCCATTCAAACCAAATTTCTTTTTTCGCTATTTAACCGGCAATCAAACAGCATACTTTTCTAGCAGCGACAAACAAAACCATTGGATGAATCTCGAAACCAAAGAAATTTTGAAAATTCCAGGTGTGCATGACCCGGTTCCTCTTTGGGGTGAGGATGTTATCACAGTCCCACGCCCGGCCAACGCCTTAGCAGGCGGAGGAGTTGAAATGGAATTTTATCGAGTTAGTGACATAAAAAATTCAGGTCACCTGATAAAACCATTTTACAGCGATCCAAGCCTTAAAGGTGTTTATCAATCCATTGGACAAATCGGCACAATTACGTCCGAAGGCTACGTTAATCGCGTTCTGACTGATGATAAAGGCATTACCTATCGCGACTATCGCGTAAGTACCTCCAACGGCGAAGTAACAGCTATTACGCCTGCTAGTCCCCTCCGCAATATCTGCAAAAATTTTAAAATTAAAACTCCAATGCTATCTAAAAATGGTCAAGGATTAGCGGGCTTTGATACCAAAACTGGAACAACTAAAATCTGGCGCATCAGTGAGACATCTACTGATTGCCAAGAGGTAGCGGATTTAGGTTTTGCCACTGGCAAAGTCGACTTCAGTTTTAGCAATCGCTACCTTACTTTCCACATGAATTCATCCCTTGGAATTTATAGCGGCACTCCTGGTTTTCTCGGAAGATCCCGCTATACTCGTCGCCCAACCGAATCGCGCAATACTAATGTCTTCGTCTACGACCGGGAAACGAAGTTAATGAATCAGCTCACATTTAACTCCAATACGAATTCTTATTTCCCTGTCTGGGATAAGAAAGATCAAGTTGTCTACATCTCTTATAGCGGTCAAGGACAGATGGAGTTTGTAATTTCTAGCTTTGGGCTAGATGGTGCCAGCAGCGAATATTCAATGAATGCCTTTTGCGACCGCAAAGAACATGAGAAATGTATCGGAACTGAAGGTTATCAAAAAGCTTTGGTCCGCAGCATGATCGGCAACGCATGGTTAAAGATTTGTACATCTGTTGACTCCATCAATCCCCACATGGCCATGTTAACTTCAAAAAATATTGATTCTGTTAAATGTAAAATGGTCGTAGAGGACTTATGGTGGGGCAAATCGCGCAAACAACTAAATAAGTTGGTAGCCAATTCCTACTATAAATTTTCCAAGAGTAACAATGTTCCATTAATAACACGCTTGAAAAACAAAAAACTGATGAAACAAGAAATGGATAAACTTTCCGCGCAAGAATTGCTGAATGTTTGTGACATGAATAAGAAAATTAACACCACGACTGATATTGCTGTCCCAGCAAAATCAAAAGGTCTGAAAATATTGGAAACTCAGTGCATGAGTTGTCATGGAGATAAACCTTTTGAGAATTTAAACGAATTGCGCGCTATACCTGCTTACAACACGCGCAATAGCGCTGGCGAATTAACGGACTGGGCCCACGCCTCCATCATTCGCATGAAGGCCGAAGGCGGCCACAATCGAATGCCGATTGGCGCTCCATTAACAAATGCAGACTTAGCCGAGGCGATTAATTACTTAGAACAGCAATAATAATTTTAACCAATATGAATTGATGGAAAATATTATGAAATCACTATCACCAACACTAACACTTGCTCTTTCTCTATTTTGTCTGAGCGCACATGCACTAGAAACTGATCAATACATGATGTGGAATCGGGAATTAAAAGACAGCGCCAACGAAGTTAATCACTACTTGACTTCAACCTCGCGCGCCGTTGTTGACGGTCTCAACCAACAAAATAAAAAATTCACCTGCCAGGACGTTCATCGTGAAATCATCCGTTGGCAACAAAAAGACGGACTTATCCTTGCTGTCGAATCATGGGTTTATTCCAGTGATTTGTTAGAGAAATACCCTGTTCCACCTGAAGGACGCGACGAAGACCGCAAGCTGATCGGTGCAGTTGTAGATCAGACCATCTATAGGAAAGGCCCAATTTTTCGTTTGAAAATATTTGGTATCAACATCAACTACAACGGCGTCTACTTAGGTATAGACAAACTGGCCCACTTGCTTGAGACCGGGTATGAATATTATGAAAAATATCACAAAGCAATTGCAAAGGGTAAATCCCATCAAGAAGCTGAGATTGACGCCATTAAAAAGGGAATTTTTCAAGAGCGCACATATTATTATGGATATTTGGTTTCCGGCATCTTTTCCCACGCCGACCTAGAGGCCAACTACCAAGGTCTCTATCTTAACAACCGCTTCTGTCATGGCGAACGCCCGTGGCTGATACAAGATGCTCAAGGGAAATGGGCCCTACAAGAAGACATTGATCTAAAACCTTACGTCAATCCTTATCTTGATGAAACCTTCAATCCTAACAGTTACACCCGCGCTCGAGCTCGGGCCATCCGTCCTTTTATCAGGGAGTATTGCCCAATGGTGAATTCTCCGACCGTTGTCGCCCGCATGAATGATTATCACTCTCGCGCCATCCCCTCATTTTCCGTCGAATATCTAAATCAGTTGGTTAAGAAGGGAAAAATCAAGAACCCGGCCGAATTTGGCATTCAGAAATGGTGTTCAAAGGATTTGGATTAATCGAAGCTTGTGCTTTTTAGTTTTTTAGTGCGTGATACTTTTAATTCTTTTAATTATAAATAGCTGATCGGTCAAACTTGGTTCAAATTTTAGCTAAAAAGGGTGCTTGGGTTACAGGGTGCCGAGGGATTGGATTTTTTGCCGATGTGGGCCATGTCAAAAAAGGCCCTCTTTAATAAGACAAGAGGGCCTTTCTTCGTGTATTTATTTGGCGATTACTTGGTAAGGCCTTCAGTGAGAGTATTGGCTTCCGCTCTGGCAGTCATGAGCACGTCCACCAAAATCTCAGTATAATCAGTGGCACTGTATTCAAACTTACCTTCGAGCAAATCTTCAGTGGCGGCCTTGAAAAAGTTTTTGTTGTAATCACTTCCAAGATCGTATTGCTCGATGGCCTTGAATTGGGCATTCAATTCCTTTGTCAAAACACTGCCAAGTTTTTCAAAGTCTCTTCGAGTAAGATTCACACCGCTTCTGCCAGGACATTCGCTTCTTACAGTGAATTGCCAGTAATCGGTCAGATTGGCCTGTCTCATTTTGGTCTTAGAGCGTTTGGCCTCTTCACCGCTGGCGTTATAAAGACATTCTTTTTGGTCGTAAACACTATTTGTAAACTCGCCTTCATAGAACAGCTTCATCTCGTCTTGACCTGAGTGAAAGGCCGAAAGCAAAGTCACCTGAACCAAGGCATCGTCCCACTGATGGTTATTGCCAAGAAACTTCCCCCCAGTGGCGGTCAAACGGCGATATTGCTCGGCCACGTAAATGGCAACGAAGTCGGCGGCCACTTGCTTGTACTCGGTTTTAAGCCCAGCGATCTCACTTGGATCAGAGTCAACAATCACTTTGATAATGGCGCTGAAAAACGCGCGCACGTCTTTGTCATTACCAGCAAGCACATCCTCCAAAGTGGTGAGGTAGTACTTATAAGAAGCATCGGCCAAATATTTTTTGGTGCTGCCAAATCCAACCACACCAAAACTACGGCCGGATCTCTCCGCTCTATCTTCATCTTCGGACTTATATTTGACATGATAGGTAGTCACATCTTTGGTCAAGCTGACTTCAACACCTTCTCCTCTTTTGATTCCTTCGACGTGATCGCCTCCACCCTGCTCCGCCGCCTGCTCATTGATGGCAGGATAGATGACGTCTTTCATGACTTCAAAAAACGGCTGGCCAGCGTATTCGCTCAAATCAATGGTCGCCTTATAGCTACCAACTTTGATGTTCTGATAAACTTTCGCCTGAATGGAAAAGCTTGAAAGGGACAGCAACAAACTTAAAAATAAAAACGCCTTCATAAAAAACCCCAAACGATTAATGTTCAAAATTTCCTATTCATAACGGCAGGCCTCTTGATTAGGCCCGGAGGAGACCGGATATGGGCGCTGGTATACACCCAATACCGACATGGATAAAATAGAATGTTAGCCTTGCATCAATCTAATTATGATATAGGCAACTAGAGGCGTCCTCTTAGTTCAAGTGAGTCAACCTGTAGTCAAAGCTACAGATTAAGACTGGTTAATTTTACAATGCAGGTTTGCATTCTATAGCATCAAAGCTATCCACTTAGGAGTGGACTGTGAAAAAACGGTCTGATGGCTCCATCAGATCG
>Ga0172372_10000081_pt1 | contig 129988 bp, 198 predicted proteins | sample LakKiv5m_2_FD_114544 | JGI IMG/M metagenome (GOLD analysis project Ga0172372, IMG submission 114544) | Freshwater microbial communities from Kabuno Bay, South-Kivu, Congo - kab_092012_9.5m | ecosystem: Environmental > Aquatic > Freshwater > Lake | place: Democratic Republic of the Congo...
AGATACTGCTGTACGTACTGCTGTACGTACTTCTAAACTTATATTTATCATAGATCACCAGTTGTCTAGTTATTTAGCTAGTTAGCTAGTGTATTATACTCTCTTTTTAATAAAAAATAAAATTCTTTTTATCTATTATCAGTTTCTTTTATTTTTCTAATAGTCCAGAAATCATCAGATAATTCAGTATTAACAACATAATCGTAAGGCATATAATAATATCCTTTATCGCCTACTTCAGTTCCCCAGGAATTATGAATAGTAAATAATTTAGTTTCATCATTATAACCACAACATACTACAGCATGACCTCCTTCAGATTTTTCTTTCGTAGAAGGCATAGGAATAAATCCACCATTATTATCTGCATCATAAGAAGATTCGTACACCATAAATCCAAATATAAAAGGAAATCCTAATGTTAGACACATTTTTAGATTGTTAATTTTAGCATTATTAATTCTAAAATATTCTATAGTTTTATACATAGAAGCATTTTGATATGCTTTTGTTACAGGTTTGTTTTTAAATTTAGAAATCTCATAAGGCCATAAAGATTCATCACAAAAACCAATACGATTAACTGTTTTCATACCAGTTCTAATTTCTGCTCCTGCGTCTTCACTAATTGTTCCTTCTAATAATCTTTCATTATAATAAATGAATAACCTAGAAGGAATAAATTCAGGAGTTTCTTTGTTTCTTGTTCTTTCAAATTTAACAGCAGCAGCAATAGATTGTGCAGTACAAGAACCTAAATCTCCTTGATCCCATATAGGCGGCATTTGTGATCTTAAATCTACCATTTTTGGCAACTTATATGCTTTTTTAGGAGCAACAGATGCAAATTTTTTATCTCTAAAGTCTGGAGTATCTGGTCTCCAACCATATTTTCTTTGTTTCATATAAATCCTTTTTAATGTAAATCAATACTATCTTCGTTACGTTGACGAAAATATCTACGAATATCATCACGAAGTTTAATGTACTTTTCTCCTGTATGTACATTTAATCTTAACATTCCTTGAGAATCTTCAACAACATCTTTATATGGATTATAATGATTCTTAGTTAAAACATCCCATCTTTCAACATACTTTCTATCTTTTTTAGATCCATGCCAAAAATGCGATATTGTACCAGCAACATATCCAACATTTCTTCTAAAATGATATGTAACCATATCTTGCCAATTATTTACATATTCCTTATATGCTTTAGTTATTGTTCTAGGATAAGACCTTTGAGCTTGACCTATTAATGCTAAAGCCATATGATGATCTCCAGCTCCTAATATAGCTCTATCCAATAAAGGAACTCTATCTATAGCTGACCTTCTTGCTGCCCAAGCCCACCCAGGATGCCAGAAATCTTTCTTTTCTACATAATATCCACCATATCCTGCACCCTGTGGTGTACAATTTTCATTATTAAAATATTGATACATAAAAGATTTATGCATATTAACAATTTCGCCAGTAGGACCAAGATCAATTGCATGAGAAAACATTTGAACCCAATGATAATGTTGTAACTGTTGTGCAGTTTCTAAAATAATATCTGGTCTTTGAAATTGCACATCACCATCAACCCAAGCAACATATTGCCATTCTGGATCTATTTGATTAAGATATTGAATACCAATATTAATCATATTTTCTTTATGCCATAATTCTTGATCTGTCCTTAATTGAACATGAAACAAATTATCGCGTTCTGTTAACTGAAATTCTCTTTTACCAAAAGCTTGTTCAACAATAATCAATTTAGCACCAACATTATTCATATATTGTTCAAATTGTTTAAATAATTGCCATCTTCTTTGATAACGAACTGGATTTGAACATACTGATATTACATAAAATTTAGATATATCTAACATTATTATCCTCTATAATGGGTTTATTTTTCTGCTTGTATTCTTAAAAACTTATCAGCAACAGAAGATGCAGCCCAACTGTCTGGTTTAATTAAAGGCACAACATTACATGTCCCTTTAATATAACCAATAGCTTGATCTACTATTTGATTAGAAATATATTTTTTAGAAGGATTTAAATCCAAATGCACTTGTACTTCTCTATCACCTATAGATTCTATAAGCTCTAGATACAACTCCGATGCTTTATAAACCTCTTGCATTAATCTAAACAAAGGTTTTCTTTTATCTTTAGTATAATCTATTTGAGATTCTTTTCTACCAAATACTTTAGCACCATTTCTTCCATTATGATGTATTACCACAACGGAATAATAATTTACAATCCATTTACCATTTTTTAATTTCTTTACTTCAGAATCAGAACCAATATAAATTTTAGAACTCTCGCTCTCATTGAGAATAAATTCTTTCACTTCATCAATATCGAATTTCATTTTATTATACCCTATAATTGGTCGGTAATTTCGCTGATTTAACTATTTCTGTACTTTTATTTAGTTCTTCTTTTTTAGAAATCACTTCTTTAATAGAAATTAAATCATAATCAATCATCATATTAATAATATCTTCAGCATAGAAAGACAATCTATCTTTCTTCCAAAGCAATACTTGCTCTAGAAGCATTTCTACCCCTGCGTAATTCATTTCTTTCCGTTCCTGATATTGTTAATACTTTGTAAAATTGGCATATTATAATCTTTCTTCTTGGTATAATCAATGTCATATTAAATGTTTTCTTGTTATTTTACATGATACCCAATAATTATAAAAATTCTCATCTACTAACGCATTCTGATTCAATATTTCTTTCGTTTCGTAATAAGAACACCATCCTTTAGATTTACATAAATGTAATATATGTCTCTCTATTATATGTCCATTTTTTATATCTTCGTTGAGTATATTATTCGAACCTGTATACATAATCCAATCAGAAGATATTCTTTTACGTTTCTTTTTTTTATTCTTTTGATATATTTTAGATTTTGTAAACAATTTTTTGCCGATATATTTCTTTCCATTGGTAAGATTATGAATAATATATACAAATCCTACATTATCTTCTATATAATCTTCTTTAAACTCTTCGTTTTTATAAATCCACATACTAGATATCCAATTAAATATCTAGTATTTATATGTTTACTTGAAAATATTTTTCAAATCAACACCAACAAAATTAGCAATTTCTTTGATAAATCTAATTTTTTCTTCCATTTCACAATCTGGTTGATTTGTTTTTTCGTCAAATTTCTTTGCTGCCTCTAAAAGTTTCTTGAGTTCTTCTATTTCTTTTTTAAGAGCCTCAAATTCTTCTTGTGTTGGACCCGATTGAATTGTTGGTGTTATATATGGAACAGGAGTTTCTGGTTCATATGGATATGGTATAATTGGTGTTGGATACCATGGATATCTATTAGGAAAATCCTTTTTCCAATAATCTCCTATATTACTTACTATGCACATTATTCTTCTCCTTCTCCTTCTCCTATTTTATCTTCTTCTTGATGTATTTCTTTATATACTATATCGTACATAGGATCTTCTCCTAAACATTCATCAAGATTATCGTAATCATATTCTTCAAATGCCTGTATTAGTACATTATATACTTCTTTTCTATTCTCTTCATCAATATCTGTTCTTGTTAACTCGTCGATAATTAATGTCATTAATCCTGAATTCATTTATTTTACTCCAAAAAAAGTTATTACAGCAAGAGTGTACATTCTTTGCCACTCTCGCCATTCTCTGGTCAATTTTTCATATGGACATAATCTAGGGTCTGTTCCTTCTAATCCTGCTAAAAATCCTTCTATTATTGCTTCCATTTTACACTTCACAATTTCCAGCAGTACAAGCTAGTGTTTGTACTCCTTCAACATTATCCTCAAATTCTATCAAAGCATTCCAATCAATAGATTTTGGTGTTTTCTCTAATAATTCTTCGTATTTTTCTTTAGTAACTGTTTCATATGGTGCTTGTCTATATGTACCACCGTCATAAGGTAAGAACGATATACCTGAAACTTCATCAAAATGTTCGTAAACCCATGCACCAACAACCATCCATTCGTCTTCTTTAACAGATATTGTTACTGAAGGTTTATGTTCACACCAGTGACGTTGATATATCAACCATAAATTCAAATGATCTAATGCCGATATATCAGATCTTAAAATAGCTCCTTCTGGTGCTTTCTTAGGAAAAGTAAATACTGCTGTTGTTTCTGGTTTTGTTACATCTGGTTCGCTTAAAACTCCAGCAGCACTTAAATGTGAAGTAATAGGATCTTTATAATCTGCTCTTACTCTTCTAAAATAATATTGATCGTGTCTTGGATGTATACCTGATGCAGCATCTACAAGTTGACTAACTGTACCAGAAGGTTTCACTGCTGTTATAGCTGCTGATTGTGGTATACCTATATCTTCTGCAAACTTTTTATTTGTTATTACTGCCATTTCTCTAAAAGCTTCTAATCTAGCAGGAAGCTTTTTATCTTTATAATTATTCAATAATGGAGAATCATATATACCAGTAAATGATACTCCTAATAATCTTTCGTTTTCTGTATTTTTCTCCCATATTTTTCTAAGATAAGGGAAATATGTTAATGTTGATTGAAACGTCCCTAGAATAGTGGCTAAATATATTTTTCTTAATAACTTTTCTTCAGTATCTTCTGCACGAACAATTACTTCAGTCAAATTACAAAATTGATATGGTCTTAATATAATTTCACTGCATGGATTTGTACCAAAATCATGATCAAATTCTCTTCTTTCGTTTTTTTCTGCTACTCTTTTAGAAGCATCTCTATTAAATATACCTCTTTCGCCAGATTTTGATTGATATAAGGAAAGCCATTCTTCCATAAACATACCTATTTCTGGTTTTTCGGTATATACAGCAGAATTGTTAGATAATGCTCTTTGAATATTAGCTTCCCACCAAGCACCTGATTTAGCATGACGCATTCTATCATCGGATAAATTGGATAAAGATATCATTGCTGATCTTCTAACACCACCAACAACGACTACTTCTGCAATTTTACACATAAGATCATGACATTCAATAGAAGTCAATTTTCTTCCTGATGCATTACGAAACATATTTGTAACAAATTTAAATAAATCATTTAATGGTTCTGGTCCTGAAGATCTGCCACCAAAAGTTTTTAATCTGGCTCCTTTTGGTCTTAGTTTACTTAAATCCCATTTTGGCATTTCACCAGAATATAATAAAGCGATTAACATTCTAAGAGCTTTAGACCAACCTTCTTTAGAATCTTTAACTACTATTGTTGTATCTGATTCGAATAATTGATCTGGTATTTCTGGTAATTTATTAATATATTGCCTTTCAACAGAAAATCCAACACCTGTACCATTCATTAAAATATGCATAGCTTCGTCAAAAGATTTTGGATCATCTACTGGCAAATAGGAACAATTATATCCTGCTGTATTATCTCTTTCTAATGCTTGACCAGCAGTCATTAATGCCCTCATAGATGGCATTATATCCATATTATAAATGGCAAGATATAATTCTTCTTTTAATTCTATTCCTAATTTATAATTATGTTTTTTTAAAAGATGATCTTCTATAAAATTGGTATATCTGGCAACAGTTTCGTGCCAATGTTCTCTTCTATTAAATAAATCTAAAAATCTAGCATATCTTGATTTATGTATATATTGTTGATATATGTCTAATTCCATCTATTCTCCTTTGTCCCTGGTTATACCCAATGGATCTAATCTATCTAGTCTACGTTGTAAATGTTTAAGTTTTAATTCTAATATATCTATTCTTGTTTGTAATAGTATTACAGTATTGTTTGATGGTTTATTTGAAATTGTCATAAACATATTTCTTAACCAATTCATAGTTCAATATCCTTTAATACAGGAAAATGTTCTATTATATTATTCCAACAAGATAAAGCTACTTCTCTATGTTCTTTTTGAGTTTCTGGCCCCATACGCAAATTACAATAATGTATCCAAGAACGTAAAGATCCATTCATATACATACGAGATATTGTTAATCCTTCTGGTAAAACTGCTCTAGATTGTTCTTTAGCTATACCATTAATAACAGCCCATCTATAATTCTCTTCTATTAGATCTATAGTAGCTTTTTGCCTAGCTTTCCATTCTCTATCTAAAATTAGATCGTCATCTGTTATTTCTATGGAATTTTGTCTGTTTTTTGTATCTTGAAATCTTGTTTCTCTAATAATAAACCCCAAATCACTAGTAGGGTCAGCATATCTTTGTGAAAATTCTTGAAAACTAAAACTTCTATGCCTTAATATTTGTCTAGCAATATCTCTGGTTGTTTCAATTTCCATCACAACATTAATCATCTCAAATGGTGACCAATGTTTATGTTTAGCCAAATATTTTATAAGTTTATTAGATGTTAGTGCGTTATTTTGATTAGAGGGATTAGACACTCTTGCACAATAGGCAATAAATTCGCTAGGAGTAATTAAATTATCTACAGGTTGTGTTATGGCAATAATATTTGTTTTCATAATTTCCTCAATTTAATTGATCAAATTTTATAGATTTCCATCTATTTGGATAATCAGTTTTGGTTATTTTTTTGCAAGTATAGTCTAAATAATTTGCTATACCTACTAATCCTAAATCTTCATCATTATCTAATTCCTGTATTAAAGAATTTAATACAGAAGTTGTAGGTTTATTAGGATATAAACATACGTGTACTAAATCTTCATCATCATGTGCTATTATAGCATATTTAAAATCTTCTGCTTGTGCAAACTGATATATTCCTTTGTATTTACTCATAGAAACTATTCAATCTTCCATCCTCCGAAAAATTTTCTTTTTGTAAGTTTTCTAACCCAAACACCTTTTTTTCCACATTTTCTGCATAATACGGTATTTAGAGACCAAGATTCAACATGACCACAAGAATGTACATACCTTTCTGCCCAATAAGAATCCATTGAATAATCTACTATCCAACAAACTGAAAATATAAATATCAAAGCAAATATAATTGAAGAAGAAAATAATACCAATAGAAATAATTCTGCGCTCATATTATATAATATATCTTCTATCATATTTTTCTCCATTTACTTAACATTAACTTAGCAGTTAAGTTTGAATATGTGTTTTTATCTATTATACCTTCTATTTCAGTAGCAGAATATCCTGCTAATATCATATCATTTACATCTTTTTGTTGTATATTATTTGGCCATATACATACTTTATATCCTTGATTTATGGTTTTATCAAGTTTCTTTATTGTTTCTATTGATCTTGGTTCATTATCATACACAATAATCAATGATTCTCTATCAAAACCTTTAATAGACCCTAAATCTCCACCAGCAGTTGAAATACTGTTGGATATAAACATAGAATCTATTGGACCTTCAAATACACGAACTGGAATATTAAAATTTACAGTATCTAATCCATATACTTTTGGTATAGTTTCATCTATAACTATTGTTATATATCTAATATCAGAATTAATATGTACTGCTCTTCCTTGAAAAGCATGTATTTCTTGATTGCTATTTATAAATGGGATTAATAGCCTAGCTTCGTCGTGATTTAATGCATCTTTAGAAAATTTATTGGTTATTATCTTATTAGTAAATTCCATAAAATTAGGACAAGCATATAATTTATGATGAAATGTTGTTGGTATTTTTCTTTTTGTTACAAATTTCTTTACTATATGATTAGAAGGTAATTGAGATACTTTTTTAAGATCTTTTAATATAATAGATTGTTCATATTTTTTTGGTTTCAGTTTATCTACAAATGATTTATTACTTTCAGTTTTATTAGATTGTAAATTTTCTAATACATAATCAGAATACAATCCTTGATCTATTGTTTTTAATAATTGCGATGCAAGTATTGATACACCACAATTATGACAATGATACATCCATTTATCTTTTTTTAGATAAATGTATCCTCTAGATTTATTTTTTTTATTTTGAGAATCACCGCATAAAGGGCAACTAAAATTTAGAACATTACCTTTTCTTTTGAAGTTACGTAAACGAGAGGATAATAATGTTATGTATTTTATTTCGAGCAATCACACACCATAAAATAATTTTTGTTTTTAGTACCAATTGAAATTAATTCATACAATTGTAATAATGTTACATAATCACAATATCTTGCCATATTTTGATCCATATTGTCTTGAAAATACAACATAAGCTTTTCTAAAGATTCAGTAAATTTTTCACGTGTTTCATTGCTTAGATATAATCCACTAGATACTTCATTATCAGAAAACATTAATTCTATAAGACCAGTAGGAACTTGATTGTCCATGAAACAAACCTTTTTAATACATCATTAAATACAGTAAATTATACTATCTTTTAAAAAACAGGTAAAGTTCTGATTATCTTTCAGTAAGAAAATCAACTGCTTTAGTAGAAATAAAACTAAGAACAGAAGCAATTGAAATATTAAGAAGGTCTATATCAAAATTGGTACCATTGAAATATAAGTAAGAGATACTTCCTGCTACAATAATTTTTATTGTTATTAACAACGAATTATGAATCATTTATTTTGGCCCCTGTCCATTTGTTAATTTATTTTTCCAGAAATTTATTATGAAATTTAGCGCTTCAACACCAGCATATCCACCTATTCCAGCAGAAACATATATCCAAGTAGGATAAAAGAAATTCACAAACATGGAACACATATAACCACTAAACGAACAAACTACAATAGTAGCAACCATTCTAGAAATAGAAAAAGTTTCTATTCCTTTTAAATATGTATCTAAATATCTTGCTATACCTCCAAATAATGCTAAAAGAAGTATTAAAATCTCTTCTGGTAATTTCAATTATTTTGTCCCTTTTTATTATCGCTATAATAACAAAATATTATTGAACAATATCTCTTAACGATTTAGCTTTTTTTGGTTTTCCTGGCAATGCAGCTTTTGCTTGATCTTGTAATTTTTCGTACCAAGGTCTTCTCATGTTTTTATTATTTAAACTGTTTTTAATTCCGTGTACTTGAGTTGGTCCTGTATGTCTAGAATTATCTACTTCTATAGGATTCCATCTTTTAAACATTTTTTTTATTTTCAATAATGGGTCAAAAGAAGCTACTGGTATACCATCTCCAATAGAATTAGCAGGAATAACAGATTCTGTTTCTTTTAAATTTTTCATTAAATATTCCTTAATTTATAGATAATTAAATCATCCATAGAAATTTCTCTGGTATCTATAACTTGTTCTTTTCCTACATTATATATTTTATCAGGCAATATATTTAACAATATTAAAAATGGTTTAACATATTTCATTTGATGTTTTAATTTTAAATACAATATACGAGATAATGCTTCCGGACCAAAACAATTGTTTAAAACAATTATATGGTTTAATATTAATCTTTCTTTTAACTCGCCCTTTTCTATATAACGAGTTATAAGTTTCTTAATATATTTTATACGATTAATATCTTCTATGAATTCTTCGGTAGAATGATATCCATAATTATCATAATGAGAGGCACAAAATAGAATAAAATTTTCATCGGTTAATATCATTAGAAACTTGTTAAATTAATTGAAACCCTTCCCCAAGTATTATTAGATACACAAACATATATATACGTGTTATCTGCTCTAATCATTCCTGGTGTACCATTAGATGTAGAATTAGCTGGCACAGAATTAGATATTGATACTGAATTAATAAAATTGCCTACAGTAATAACTATAACATTAGCAGTTGTTGCTGGACTTTTTATCCCCACCAGTCTATCTGATGAGGATAAAGATGTCGTTAAAGTAACATTAGCTAAAGATTTAGAAGAATTAGGCATTAGCTGTCAGGCAATACTGAATCGTCAGAAGCATCAGCTACAGAAGCTGGTGTACCATAAGGAGCAGATTGTGCACCTAGTGATCCCATAGCTACTAATGTTTCATAATGAATTCTTCCTGCTCTTCCACCTGCACGAGAAGTAAAAGTAGCACCAGATCCTCCAGATGCTCCGCCTGTAGAATTAGCTATAGCTACATTAGGAGTAGCATTAACAGCTGTAAATCCGAATCCTGCATTTGTTAATGTAAGCACTAATGCTCCGCCTGTAGAATTAGTAGCTACAGTAGCAGTAGCATTACCTCCAGCTGCAGGAGAAGATACAGTAATAACGTCAGTATTATCATAATTTGTAGCAGTTCCTGTATAAGAAACACTAGCTATTGATCCTGTTCCTGCTTTTCTTATTTGCCAACCTGCGTGTGCTAATTTCCCGGCTTGAGCAGTAGTTTCTGCAGCATCAGCACCAAAAATACCAACTGCTACGTTTTCCATAAATGCTCCTGGTGTTGTATTACCAAACATATTAACATTTACAGATGCTCTTGATCCGGCAGAAGTATTTCCAAAGTGAGCGTTAGCCCCGCCTCCTAACTTAACTGCTGTATATGTGCCTAATGGTGCTCCAGTTGTGCTTTCTACTGTTGTAGTAGAATTAGCAGTTACTGATTGATCGTTTCTACCGAATAATGACATATAATTTCCTCGTAATTAATTGTTTTTATTATTTAGTTATCTTCTACTATAAGCATATTTAAAATATATTGAGATTGTGCTCTTATCTTTTTTTCTTTACCATTTATAACAATTGTTATAAATTTTTCAGGTTTACCAACCTTTGGTTTTTCTTCTGCCATTATACACCTTCTACAATTTCTTCTATTTTTAACAATTCTTCTTCAGAAAAATAATCGTACATTTTTGAATCAAAATATTCTTCGACCAATTTAACTTTATGTCTTTTTTCAAAATATGCTTTTAAATGTGCATGATTGTTAGCTTTTGTAGGTTTATCTGGTAATGATCCTGTTACTTTTTTAGTCAAACTCTTAAAAGTAGGAGCATCTAATTTTCTACTAGCATGATGTAAATGTAATGCAAAAGATTCAGAATCACCTTTATTATTTGCAACAGACATATGTCTATGATGGAAATGTTCAGGATCACCAGTTATTTCTAATTTAGGTTTTTTAGCGGCCGGTGTTTTTCTTTCTTGCGCTGCAATTATAGATTTACTTTTTCCTTCTAATGTAGCAATATGATCTATCATACCAGCCTTAGTTTTTGGTAAAGGACCTTCGTGTTCATAATGATGTGTTAATAAATGATGAATTTCTGTTGCTCTCATTTTAGAATCATCTCTAAGAGCTTGTATACCAACTTTATATTGATGACCTTTTGTTGCTGTTAATCTTATAAAATGTGCTTTAGTTTGATTAACATCCAATGGTGCTGCTGTTCTAGTAGCTTTTAATGCTGCTGATGCTGTTTTTGCCTTTAGTTCAGTATTTACTACTGATTTTGCTACTGGTTCAGCTTTTGCTTTTGGTTCAGTCTTTACTACTGATTTTGCTACTGGTTCAGCTTTTGCTTTTGGTTCAGCTTTTAGTTCATCAGAAACTGTAGGGTTACGTGGTTTAGGAAGTTTTACCTTTTTTGTATCTATTGGAATTTTCTTACCTAATGCAGCCATTGCAGCATCTACAGCACCTTTACCAGCAGTTGATTTAGGTTTAGATTTAGGTTTAACTTTTTTTGGTTCGTCTACACTTATTTTATGTCCTGACGCAGCCATTGCAGCATCTACAGCACCTTTTCCTGCTTTTGGTTCAGATTTAGATTTAGCCGCTTTCCATTTATCATATAGGCCATGTTTATCTGCATATGCTCCAATAGGATCTATATCTTGAAAACCTGATAAACGTCTTTGGTTTGCTAATACCCTTTTAGCTAATATAGATTGTTGAGTTTTTCCTGCTACAAGAGTGCCTTTTGGTCTGTTTCTTAATTCTCTTTTAGGATCTGCATCTGCTATTTCTCGTTGTACTTTTGATTTAGATTCTGCTATTCTAAATTTACTTCTTTTAACAGCAACAGCTAATTCGTTATCAATTCCTTCAGTATTATCGTTATCACCTGGTTTTCTTACTGATGGTCTTAAAAGAGAATTTATTTTCTTTCTATAATATGATTTATCAGGAGCTTTAACAGCTCTTAAAGGAGGAATAACTGGTTCTTTTTCTTCATTTATATTGTCTATTTTATTCCCTAATACTTTACTTACTGTATCTATTAAAGATTGAGATAGACCGAATTTTTTTATATACATAAATTATTCCTTTTCCGCTTTCTTAATATCTGGTCTAATAATTATATTAGAACTCTTTTTATTTTTATTTTTGGGTTCAGTTGGTTTAACCCAATTAGAATCATGATCTTCTTCATCTATAATTTTATTTTGTATTTGAGCTTTAGTTACAATTCTTTTAATAACAGTCAAAGTTTGGCCAGGAGTACTTTTTTTATAATTATCAACTAATTCTCTAGACCCATCAAATCTAGAACTAGGTAATTTAGAATTTTTAGTATGTTTTTCTTCTGATTCTATTAAATCTCTATCTAAATCTGCTGCAAATCCACCCGCAATAAACGAGTTAACCCTGTCAAACGCAAATTGTGTTCTAGTTCCTTTAAATCCTTTATTCCAGATAGTATATCCTCTATAATATACTTCTTCTAAAATAGGTAAAGATAATCCAGAAATTTTTGATTTTTTATACAAAGATAATTTTACTTTAGATGGTATGGCCATGGTAGAACCTAAATGTTCTACAAGTTGCTGAGGTTCAATAATGTTTACTAATTTCTTTACCATTGGAGGTTCCCTATAGGCTTATCCAAGAACATATGCAGGTCTACTCATGGCCTTACTGCACTAACAGTTCTATTTATATATTTTAATTTTCTAATAGGTTGTTTTAACGAATCTAAATCTTATTTTTTCACAATTTTTTCTTTTAAACCTTTAATACAGCAGTATTTGTGCCCCTGAACATATTAACATTACCAGGATTACCATTTTTAACAGATATTCTCGATAATACACCAGCTGCTTTATGCAAATGACCTATTACACTAAGTGTAGAATCAAATGCTCTCTTATTTTCATATACTTCATCTGACATTTTACCAAATTTCTGTGGATTTCCTGATAATTTTGATTTAAAATAATTCAAATAGCTTTCTGCAGTATGTTTTTCTTGCATACCATGTTGAATATAATCTTCTATATGACGTTCATGACCTTTTATTGCATCAAAATCATCCGGATCTAATTTTGAATAAGAATTTCTTACAGCGTTCATATGAATTCTGAATTCGTGTTGAGAATCAACATCAAAATGCAAAGGATTTGATCTTATTTCTGGATTTACAGTATATACATCTGGATGAACTTGAAACTTTGCTTTGTGTGCATTAGTCAACAAATTTCCTTGATGATCTGACTCAATAGCAATACCCATATTAGCATTAGATTTTGGTAGATAATCTGGTATATCATTTTTATCTGTATACAATACTCTTCCTTTATACATACCACCGCTTGCAGGAATAATCTTTGGTAATTCTGATAAAGAAACTTTTAATTTTTTACCAAGAACAGGATTTGTTTTATAATCGTGATTTATTTCTTCTGGAGAAAAACTATCATTAACACCATTAGATACGAAAAATTTTTTGGTTTTAGGATGTATACCAAAAGTAATTGGCGTTCCTGGTAAATCTACCATTGTTCTCATAGTAGATTTACGCCCTAACATAGTTTTCCTTAAATTTTCTAACATATCATGTGAAGTAGCTATGCCTTCATGACTATGATATAATGGAAGAAATTGTACTTGTTTTCTGTTTGCTAAATCAAATATATTTTCTTCTACTATATAATCTTTAAATTTTTTCATTTACATCCTCAATATTTTTACATATTTATATAACAAAAAAATCCAGGGGATTGCTCCCCTGGATTTTTCTAATCGACGATAGACTGCTCGGCGATCAGTCGCCGGAGTAATCCTCCTGAATCTTCCAGAACCGCTTCCAGTAGGAAGGACAGACGATCGTCGCGCCGACGGTCTTGAAGTAGGTGCAGGTGTTCTTGGTCGTAGCGCCGACGGCCGAAGACGTAGAGATCGGGACGACGAACACAGAAGCGGCGAACAACACCATCAAAAAGTTCTTCATAGCCATATTCCTTTCGTTTTTGTATTGAAGGAGTACCCCTCAATAATATTAATATAGTATTATTATTTTAAGAAGTAAAGTTCTTTTTATGTAAAATATACTTAAATTCAATTAAAAAAAACGCTGGAGTCCATCCATCAAACCCTCCTCCTAAATTTAGATGTTTTAATCGTTCTTTAGCTTTTTTTTCGTCTGAAATAGATTGTATAATTTGATCTGTTTGAGTTTCATGTATATCTGATTTATTTTTTAATCTATAATTTATCATATTGTCCTCTTAAACAAAATCATCAAACATATTTGTAGAAAATTTCTTCTTTTTCTTTGATCTTTCTATTTCTTCTTCTCCAAAAGTTGTTTTATCCATTATAGGACCGTCTAATATATCTTCTTGTGCATTTTGTTCAACATCATATAATTTCATTTTTGCTCTGTCAATACCAACCACAAACCTTCTATTATGAGAAGGATCTGCATCACGATTCTTTAATTGTTTAACCATGATTTGATTAAGTTGTTCTAACTCTTCTGTAGATATTAACGCAAACATTAAATCAGCAGTAGCTGGCAATCCAAAAGATTCAGAAGTATCTTCCAATCCAATATCGCTATTATTATACCCTCCTCTTGTTGTTTGAGTAGCTGAAACTACGGGAACATTAAATTCCACCGCTAATCCTCTTAACTCTTCTGCTATTGCTTTTACATAAGTATAAGAATTAACATTAGCTCCTGCTTTTAATCTAGAAGACATACAAATATTGATATAATCTATATAGATAATATCTGGAATAAATTTCTTCTTAATTCTTAACTCGTTAATTAAATGTCGAAAATTAGCAGCACCAGCATTCGCAGTAGGATATTCTTTAATAATTAATCTTCCATTAGTTTTATTGTTAAGTTTATGTACTTTAGATTCAAATACATCTTTTGGTAATTGTTTTAATTCTTCTATAGTAATATTCATCAAATTAGCATCAATACGTTCTGCTATTTTTTCTTCTGCCATTTCCATAGTGATATATAATACATTCAACCCTGCTAAAAGATTAGCAGCAGCAAAGTGACACATAAAGAACGATTTACCAACACCAGTTCCTGCTAAAATAATATTTAAAGTTTTCCTAGACAAACCACCATTGGTGATTTTATTAAAGTATTCTAAATCGAAAGAAATCTTTATTTCTTTATTATGATAGAATTCGTATCTTTTATCATAATCTGCTATAAAATCATGCCCAATATGGGTATCAAAAGATACTGCAAGAGCATCTGAAAGTATCTGTGGTATTAACCCTTTAGATACTTTTCCAGATTTATCACCTACAATTTCAATGCTTTTAAACAAAGCATTATGAATTGCTCTTTCTTGACAGAATTCTTCAGTTTTATCGACTAACCATTCTAAATTTTCTTGTTTTAATTGTAGATTAGATATAATTTCCTTACATTTTTTATTTGTTTCTTCATTTGTATTTACATTATCTAAATCAACGAATAAAGCTTCCTTTGAGGGAAGCTTATTGTATTTCTTTATATAAGAATCTATTATGTTATAAAGAATTTTATCAGGATATTCAGAAAAATATTCTTCTTTTATAAATGGAATAACTTTTCTGGTATATTGTTCGTTATATACTAGATTTGTAAGTATTAAATCTGTAAAATTCATTGATCTCCTTCATCATTTAGTAGTATCACCGTACCTATTTTATACTTGTTTTCTATATAATCTTTAAAATCTGTTTTTTCTAAAAGTTCTTTCCAGAAAATAGAATTATCTATAATATCTGATGCACGGTAATTTTTTTCTCCTAATTCACCTGTTTTACGGTCTACTAACGTATACCAACCCGCCTTGGGCTTAGCTAGGTAATTACCCTCTAAAGCTACGTCAAACAAGCCTGAATACTTATTGATTCCTCCTTCATATGATATAGTTATAGGGATTTTAGATTTTTCTTTAACATATCTTGATTTTTCAACATTTATAACAAAATGATATCCTGCTATTTCAGTACCATCTTTATCCTGTTGTCTACCAAGAATCCAGATATTATCCGCACCATAATATGCACCAGTACCACCACCAACAATATCTTTAGGATACATTCCTATTTCTTTGTAGGTATGATTAACCACTATCATTGGTATATTTTTTAAAGATAAATGTGGCGTGACCATACGAAATAATGATTTCAATTGCTTAGCTCTAGACATATCTGCTACAGATTTTTGATCTAAAGCGTCCTCTACTTCCTTCTTTGAAGCAAGATTACCGATAGAATCAATAGCTATCAAAACTTCATCTTCACGATCAATATTCTTCAATTGATTCATAATATCGAATTTAAGTTCTTCTATATCAGTAATTGGTGTGTGTACTATGGATTCTTTATTAATATTAAAGGAATCAATATAAGATTCTGGTGTTCCGAATTCGGAATCATAAAATAAAACTATACCATCAGGATGTTTTTTTAAAAATGCTGAAATTAATAATAAAGCAAATCCTGTTTTGAAGTGTTTAGATGGACCTGCTAACATAGTTAGTCCAGGAGTTAATCCACCATCTAATGTTCCTGATAATGCTACATTAATCATAGGAACAGGAGTCGGTATAATATCTTTCTTGCCGTATATTTTTGATTCTGTTAATTTTGATGTATATTTGATTGTACTATTTTTTATTAATTTATCTCTTAAACTCATGTATTATCTATTACCTTTCTACATATTTGTCGTATAATTTCTGTATTCATATTTTTCCAATAATACTCATTGCTTCTTTATATGTCGGGTATTCTTTCTTATGTTTTTTTGTCGTTTTAAGGTCTAATACACCATATTTTGTATAATTCGTTTCTAAAAGTATTATTCATCAACAACTTATAACCTAAATTCTTATCCATATTATTTTCCTTCAATATAAGTATTCATTTTCTTAATAAATTCTTCTATTTTTGGTTTTCTGTTTGGCCACTTAATAATTTCGTTATCAGGATTTGCCATCAAATTATTCAATAATGGCAAAATCATATCTCTTAGACCATATAGTTTTGTTTTATCTTCTATTGTAAGTTCTATTTCTTTGTGTGTAGAAAACCCAAAATCAAAATCTGTTTTCATCTTTGTACTACTCCAATTCTTACCTGCTAATCCATTAAACGCCAAGTCGTCTAAATATTTATGTCTGTTTGCACAATCACATACTTTAAAAACACCACAAGGGCATCCTCCACCTTGATCCCATGTTGTCATTATATTGAACTTTCTTCGTATTTACAAGTTGTATAATTATACTCTTGAAATTCTTGACACTTATAACATTTTCTATAAAAATATGGTATATTTTGCCAATTGAACCATTCATGTTCACAAAGAGTTTTTATATATGGATGTTGTTTTACTTCTACATCCATAATCCAATATTTGCCATGATCCATCACATACATAATCTTGGTTATTTCCCAATTAATATACCCTTCTGGCAAACTTCTTTCAATAATGTATCCTATATCTATATATTCTTCTATTCTTTTAGTTCTATCTAAATACTTGCCGTTTTCATCATAACAATTTATATATGTTACACTTATTCTGTCGCCCAATCTGGTTCTGTTCCCGCATCAAACATGTAATCATGAAATAATTCTTCATGTTGCTTAATATCTCGTAAGGCAACAAAATAAACAATATCACCATAAAGTGGATCACTATCCCAAATCTTTTCAACATTAGGGTTCAAAGAATGATTTATAATAGTGCCCCAACCTAATACAATTCTGGAAGTTCCATCAGGAAATTCAAAATAGTAGTTCCAAAGATTTGTTTTCTTAATAATATCGGAGTCATTCTTGTTAATATATATTGTGTAATTAGCTTCTATGATTTCTCCTTTATTAATATCTACAGCAGCAAAAATACCACGTCCCCTTTTTTTGGAGATAGCTATATAAATTTTAGTCATTTTAAAGTTTCTTTTAATGACATATATTCTTCTTTAGTTAATTCTTCAGATTTACCGCAATTTGGACATTTCTGACAAGGAATAATAAGCTTTGCTAGAGGAATAAAACTAGCAATCCATTTATACCTATTATTTCTATCATAAGGCCATAATGCAGTTCCTAATTTCATATCTATATCACATTTATTACACTTCATGAAAAGAAATCCTCTAATGTTGATATCTGTTCAGGTTGCCATCCAATAACATTGGTTATACTCTTTAATGGTTCTAAAAATCCCTTGTTAAATTGCTCTTCTCTATCAATATACTTATCCAATTCGAATTCAATAGGTAATTTATCAGGAGCAGCTATAACTGTATCATTTATAGGATTAGGCTTCTTAAGATATGTGAATTTTATTTTTTCACCATCTTTAATAGGAGGAATATTCTTAATACCATTCTTCTTCAATAAGCTATTAAACAACAACGAACCTTTTACTTGTATTGGTGTTCCTTTGCTGTATATTGTATTCTTATCGCTATACTTATCTAATCCATTAACACCTCTCGGAAATGCTATCTCCTCAAAAGATAAAGTGTTAAATTTAGCTCTAAACGAACATACATAATATTTTAAATCTTCTTCGGATTTATTCATTATAATATTTAACGAATCTTTAATAGCTTTTCTGCAAGCATTAGGAGTAGAAGAACGTACTGCTTCGATACCAGTCATTTTTAATTCTGGTTTTTTAAATTGAACGCCCTCAATATTCCAGGCGTTCAAAATATACATCTTAGCAGCTTTCCAGATACCCTTGTTGGCTATTGTTTCTCTTTTCATACGCATCTTTTGTTGATACGCACCCATTGTATTATATAACGATTCAAAAGACTTATTAATTATTGGTTGTATTTTGACTTCACAGAATTTATCTATAGCCTTAACAATAGTCAATTCATCAACGTTTCCTAATGTTTTTGCTAAAGGTTCTAAATTAAGATATATGGAATCTGTATCTGAAGCTATAACATAATCTAAATTATCAGTCATCAATATATTATTTAAGAATATATTAATATCTTTTTCAATCCAACGAACCGATAATTGTCCTGATGTAGTTACTGCTTCTGCGTGATTAAAACTAAACCATCTAAAATATTCATTACCTAATGCACCATAAGCTGAATTCAATTGAATCTTTTTAGCTAACTGTGAATTATGATACTTTGCTATAACTTTCTTTAACTCAGGATCTTTAGTTTCTTCATATTTCTTTTTGGCTTCTATCATCAAGTTTTTGTATTTTACACGATCGTTATACATAGTCTCCATTAATTCAGCCAAGAACCCTTGTTTTTCTTTACTATACACACAACCATTAGCTGTTACAGAATATTCTGATTTGTTTTCATAAAACCCATTAATGATTCTGTCTATAGAAGGGAAATTAGGTATTCTTTCAATAAATACATCAGGAGATATATTATATTGCATGATTAAATGTGGATACAAAGAATCAAGATCAAAAGATACTACCCATCGACTTAGCCCTATTTTAGGTTCTTTCACATATCCACCAACCAGAGGCCCTGGCATTTTCTGTTTTTTAAATTGTGGAATTACAATTTTTTTCTTCATTAAGTGTTTATGAATAATTACATCCCAAGGTTTAACCGTGGCTAATGTATCATCATAATTTACTAATGCGTCATAAGCGAATGCTATAACCTGTTGAATAAATCCTAGCTTCTCTTCTAATTTGTCTACAAGTATAGTATCCTGAATATTATATTCAATGAATTTTTGAAAATTATTTCTATATAAAGAATCTAACGAACCATATTTACTATAATCTAATTTATTTCCAACACCCTCTACTTGAGATATGTAATCAAGTTTATAAGATTCTTGATTAGAGAACTTTAATTTTCTATACAATCTATAATAATCTAACGTGGTTATACCAATTAGATCGTATATATCGCTTTCCCTATTCTGTATTTCTACTGTTCTTTTTTGTACAATTTTCCAGGGAGATAATGTTTCTGCTAAATATTTACTTAAAATTACACATATTCTATTATAGAGATATGGGATGTCAAAAAACTCTACATACCAACCAGTAACAATATCTGGTTTAATATGATTCCAAAGAGCCAGGAATTTAGAAAGTAGTTGGTGTTCGTCTTTACATTTCATATATTTGATATTTTCATCTTCAGATGTAAAATCACCACAACCGAAGACATACGAAATGCCGTTTTTACGAACAGTGATAGCTGTTATTTCTTTATCTGCCTTTTCCATATCAGGAAAGCTATCAGCAGAATCAACTTCAATATCTAAAGATACTATGGATATTAGAGAAGTATCATAATCCATATTCCTAAAATTATCATAGATATATGTATATGTAAAATTGGTTAAACCGTAAATATTAAATCCTTCAACATCTTCATATGATCTGATAAATTCTCTAGCTTCTGCTATAGAGTCAAAGTTTATCTTACCAACACGTTTATTATTGATAGTAGAATACTCTGTACCTTTACCTTGTAAAAACAGATAAGGTTTATATTCTTCTATATTTTGAAACGATCTACCGTCTTCGTAACCACGAGAATATATTTTATTTCCGCGTTGAAATACATTTGTGTAAAATTTCATTTATCCTCTAATTAATGGTGTGTAAATATCATACATAGAATGTGTAGTTATAACCGTAGCAAAATCTTCAGCTACAGCTTGTTTTAATAGAAACCCTAAGTGAGATATTCCTTTATTTTTGTCTTGTTCAGTAAAGGCTAATTTTACAATTCTTTCGTATCCATTAAAAGTATATTGGACGATTATTCTATAATTCAATTCAAGATTGTTTTTATCTAACAAACATTTACATTTAAAAGAATTATCATCACAAATAAGAGAAGCCAATATTCCTTTAATTGTTTTTTCACGCATTTCTTCTAAGATTTTTATAGAATCATCAGTAGGAGCACGATATTCTCGTACATTTTTTGTACCATAATCATGAGTAACTTTTATATCTGCTGAATAGAAATTATTATCCATAATATTTTCCTAATGGTTAATTATACTATAATTGGCTAAAAATCAAAACTAAGAAAATTAGCATAAGGTATAAATTCATCATCAGTTAACCAAATATGTTCTGTAGTAGAATTTAATATTGTTTCTTCTCTTAATTTCCATTTTTCTAAATGTGTTTTATACCTATTAGATTTATTTTCATATTCAAAATGTACACCATATTCACTGTAACAAACATGTCCTAATATTTTTAATGCTTCTTCATGATATCTTTTTTGAGACCAAAATAATTTTCTGATACCTCCTTCTTGAATTAATTCGTCAACTTTAGAATTTATTTTTTTCTTTTCAAGATTATCTGCTTCTAAAGCATGTTCGTATTTTTTAGAAAATGTAGTTATAGCAGTATCACATATGTGCAATAATTTATTTCTATGATATAATAATTTCATTTTTAAACTCCAAAAAAGTTATAAACATCTTTCATAGTGCCAGTAACTATATTAGCATATCCGGAAGATTCTCCAGATACATTAGATTTTTTACCTTTAGGAGTAGACTTATGCCCACATTTTGGTGTAACGACCCAGATATTTGTACCTGTTTTTATATCAGAAAACCTTATATCGTCATATAGAGAACCATATAAAGGACAATTATTTTTAAACCATACATACATATTATCTACATCTATTTTATCAGATTTAGATATTCTTACAACAATTTTTCCAAGAGTTTCAGTCTTTATATGTAAAGAAGAATCTCTACAAAACCAATCATACCATCCCGCTTTTATTTGTGTTTTTGTGGAAGGATTATTAAATTCATTATTATTAAACATTTCTAACCATAATCTTAAAGGAATATTCATTTTATACCCAATTTAGATAATATTTCGTCAATTGTTATTGGAGTGTAATTAATTTTTTCTACAGAAACATTAAAATAATTATCATCTACTATAGTTTTTTCGTGTATATGCCCATGTATACATAATGGAAACTTAGGATAATTTGTTTGAGAATGTTGTGGATAGTGACATAAAACAATAGGAACATTATCATGTTTTAAATATCTAGCAGAATATATATTTCTAAAATACTTGTAATATTCTGACATTCTTAAATTATCATGATTGCCAAGAATTAAAGATTTCTTACCTTTTAATCTTGGCATTATTTCATTAAAAACACGTGCATTAAAAGCAATATCACCAAGAAAATATACTTTATCTTCATTATCAACTACACGATTATGGTTATATACCATAGTTTCGTTCATTTCTTCTACAGAAGAAAATTCTGGTCTAACTTTTGTTATTCCATCTGTTCTTAAAAAATTCAAAATATTAGCGTGACCAAAATGTTGATCTGATATAACGAAAGTTTTCATAATATACTTCCATATTTAATGTAATTGCTTATTCATTTTTTCTTTTGAAGTTACATATACTTTCTGTTTATCAACATCACATAAATACATTGGAGTCAACCCTACTTTTCTAAAAATTTCTCCAAAATATATACATTTTTGAAACATGCTTTCTTGATCAGCATTATCAGCACAATTATGTAATACATATTCTGGTATAATTTTTAGATTATTTATTGTTGTTTTCATATAATTAATCCCATAAATTTTGATAGTATTTTCCAAATAATCTAAATCCATTCTGTAATTTTTTATGATATTTTCTATATTCTTTTATATCAATCTTATATTTTACTAATGGATCCTGAGAATCTGTTTCTATAATAAATTGTTCTTCTCCTGGAAGATCATGGGCTACTTGATCAAAAGACCAAATAATTTCATCTATTATCCAATTCCATTGTGCATGTACATCATTTTTTCTAAGAGATTTTGGAAGGTCTGAAAGATATACATGTGGAGAACCATGTTTAGTTTCTTTAAGCTGTATTAACAAAGGTAATATTATTAAAGATAATGTATGATCTAAATTCCAAGTATCAAAATTTTCTATTTGAACTTTAACTTTTCTTTTGGAATTTTTTCTATTATTCCAAAAGAAATTTAATATTGATTGTAATGTATTATCAATTTTATCAACTGTGGATTCTTTTAGATATTTTTCTAATCTTTTAGTATATTTATAAGAAGAAACGTAATCTTTATATGGGCCTATTTCTACTTTCATTATGAATCCTTAATGCTTTTAAAATTTCACTATTAGTTCTTCTTGTAAAGACTATTTGATAATCTTTATCATAAACAGCAATACATTTTTTTCTGTATGGAAGATATGTATCTAATACATATTCGACAGTTTCTAATATACTTAAATCCGGATTTAATTTCATTGCTTTTTCAATTTCTAATAATAAATCTTTATGCATATTGAAAATTCTCCCTTGACGATGCATTTAAATGCATCATCACACCATCAGGATCATAAATTTTCAATATATCCCATGGCTGTAAATAACCAAAATCCATAGCTTCTCTAGCTGAATCAAATTTGTGTTTTTTAATTTCTAGTCCTTTAGCATTCCATTTGAATAGTTCTACAATAAATTTACTCATATATTTCTCTTGTAAAGTAATTTTCCCATATCTTGCGAGTTTTTTTACAGTACTTACTTAAGAAGTACCTATTAGTCATTACATTTAATCTAGGATTATTATATGTTTTTTCTATTGCTTCTCTTATAGAGATAGAATCAACAGGATTTGCGTTAAATAAACTAAAAGACCAAGGTATTTCACTAGATCCTACTATAGGAACACCTTGTACAATATGATCGGCACCGACAATATTAAAAGTTTCTGAAAAAGAAACTTGTAATCCTAAATCCATTTGATAACATAAGTTTAAAAATTCATCTCTTGGCATCCATTCATGAGTTATTAACTTATGACCTCTGTCGTACACATGTTCAAATACACCACGTACATTATTTAATACTGGTTCGCCTTTCATTTCTACTCTGCCAGTATTTATATGAAAGGCTAATTTCTTATTTATTGATTCACAAAAATCAATTGCTGCTATAACTTGAGTTAAATGATTCTTTAACGGTCTAACAGCTCCAAAACAACTAATATCTATATATTCTTTATCGTAATTTATTTTAGAAGTTTTAACATACTTTTGAGGATAATAATTCGGTAAATACACCAATTTTCTATTTAGTTCTTTAAAATCCCATCCAGTTTTTGATCTTAAAAAGACCAACATTTCTCTATACATTCTTGGTGCATTTGGTGCAAGAATAATATTCTTATAATTAATATAATCACCAAACCATCTAAAAGCCATGCCCTCGTTGGCCATAAACGGTAATTCACTATGTATTCTAATTATCCATTTAACAGTTGGATGTATTTTTTGTAAAATATAAAATTTATCAGGAACTACCCACAATGCCTCAATTATGACATGAGTAGGTCTGTATAATGTTATTTCTCTATCAATACAATTATTGTCAGTTACAACAACAAGTTTTGATTCTATCTTAAAATCGTTAAGTAAATCTGACATAAAAGAAGCAGAATTATATAGACCAGTTATCAACCCTATTTTTGTATGTTTCTCTGGATTGAAATCTTCCCTTCTTTTAAGAATGAATAATACTCTTGCCATTTACCCCTTTGTTTTATCCGGTTTATCTATAAAAAGTTGTACAAACAATATAATAATCATACATAACATATTTAGATAATAAAATTCTTCGTATAATACTTTATCAAACATATTTGGATCTAAACTCCAAATACATAACATGATGCTAGTAAAAAACTGCATGATATATGTACCAGCTTGTTGATAGTCCATCATACTCTCCTATTTATAATCTATGATACACTATTATATCATAGATTGATGGGTTTCTTTATCAATTTAATACATTTAGTATTATTATTATCATTAATGCAGATAATACTGGTAGAAAATATTGATTGTTATATAACCAAAGTAATAATTTATCTATTAACTCTTTCATAGAACCTCTAATATAAAACGGGAGAGGCATTATAGCACAAAATGCCCCTCCCAACTACTGCGACTTCACCCGGATCTCGGCGTTTAATGTAAAAAATCATATTGATACAAACGCTTTTCCACTAAGCTACTCGCGCATACATGATTGGCGCGCGAGAATGGATTCGAACCATTGTCTTTTTGTTTCAGTTTTTTACACCTTGATAGATCCAGCACAGTAATACTCAACTTGTCGAATAAGCTAAAATTGATACAACCTGATACTTGTCATATCCGCGTCTACCGTTCCGCCACCCTCCGTTACATTGATACATTGGTCGGAGGGGTAGGATTTGAACCTACAGTTGATTGTTTTTTTAACTTAACACCAAGATTGAGCTTGGATTCGTTTACTTCAAGTAATCAAAGATTCTTGAAGATATATCTGAAACTGTTACCTCTTCTTGCATATTAGCAGTCTCCCTTGCTTCCTTGATTGCTCTCAATAAGACATCTATTTTAGATAGTAACGATGCCTTAGCAGATTTAGGAATAGCCCCTGAAGTTTTGATCTGATTCCAATAACCAACCAATATATCTTCAGTTATAAGCTGAGTTTGAGCGGGATGCTTATCAGTAGCATCATATAGAACAATAGGCTTCTGAAGTTTCTTTGTTCTATGAGTTTTCGTAGGCTCAGTCTTATAAAGACCAGCCTCAGAATCCATCTTCCAAGATTCTGCATCATCAAGTATAGGTAAATTGCCTATAAATGTTCTATAGTCAGTAAAGGTTTTTTCTAAGAAAAGCAAGAAAGATACTGGTGCATCTTCAACTAAAACTTGTCCGTCAAGAACAACATCAGCATTAGCTACGCAATTAGTATAATCTTTCCTAGCTGTTATTTGTATTATATCTGATAATGTTTGTCTGCCTTCCTCTAATAAAGCTTGTGTTGTATATTGAACAATTTTCTTTTCCGAAGGTAGTGTTTCTCCATCTTCATCTTTTCTTTCATAATTTTTAGTAAACCCATTAAACAATTCTGCTTTTTGAGCAATTTTATTCAATTCTGTTAATTTAGAATAAGATTGAGCCTTGACACCTTTCTCAATAGCTATAATATGATTCAATCTGGTTGTCATTTTAACCTCACTATATGTTATATGTTATATTTTATAATCGTACTGTATATTATAACGTCTATTTTATTTATGGTAAACTTTCTTTTATCTTTTAAATAATCTAGGAGATTGCCTATTTCCTTGTTCATCATCAAAAGCAATTTGATCTCTAGGTTTAATATTATGATAATTAGCTATCATATTAGATGGAAATGTTCTTGTAGATGTATTTAAGGCCTGAACACGTGCAATATATCTATTACGAGTCATATTACATTGATTTTCTGTTTGTTTTAACTCTTTTTGTAAAGATAAAAAGTTAGCAGAAGAAGCCATATTTGGTACTGATTCTGCAACAGCTAATAATCGTGTCATTACAGAACCCATACCTTTTTGAGCTTCAACAAAAGCTTGTATTTGTTCTGTAGTTGGATTATCTGGTAATTTAATTTGACCAATTCTAGAACGCATTTCTGCATTTCCTAATACTAAATCTTTTTCTTGTTTAGTAAATGCTTCTACAGTAGATTGCAAATTAGTAAATAAATCTGCTCTCTTTTGATAACAAGAAGCTATTTGTCTTTCAGCAGCAGTTACTGCTTCGTCTTTACTTTGTAAACCATTATAAGTTCCCCACCAAATTGCTCCTACTAATAAAATCAATGAAGTAACTATTATACCGAAAACACCAGTACTGTTCATTTTATTTCCCCTTATGGAATGATACTAAAAGCACAAATTAAACCTACACATATAGAAAAGAAAGCATGTAGTATTGCTGTTGCTGTGTTCAAATACAGATTTTTAGTCAGTATTTTATCTAATATTTTCTCTAACAATATTTGAAACAATCCTATGATTAATACTAATTCTAAAAATCCAAAAACACTGGCTCCAGAATATGAAGCAGATAATAAAGGTATAGTAAATCCTAAACTTACTCCTCCTAACATTATAGCCTGTGGAACATCACCATCTTTTATCTTTTGTATATTATCGTGAGGTGTAATATACACAAATATTTTAACAAACAAAAATAATGCAGTCAAACTATAAAATACATATAGAAAAAAATTCAAAAAAGCATATATATCATGATTAAACATATCCATCCTCATTAAAAATATGTGGTACAAAACAAGAATTATTAGTCGTTATTCCTACATCTTCTCTAATTCCAATACCACAGGCAGTATTTTGTATTATCCAAGAACCTATAACTGGTGTTAAATTATTAAATGTTAATGAATCAAATTTTTCTTGTTCTATATAACCAGTTTCTTTCTTAGAAAGAAAAGTTAAATCATAAATGCCTTGTCCTTCTCTTCCTAACATAGGTTTTCTTAAAACTCTTTTATAAAAAGGCCAACATTTTTTAGAAGATTTATGAGATTCTAATAATAAGTCATGATTTGGAAACATTTCCCAAAGTTTTACACACAATAATTTATTAGATAATAACATTTTCCATGGAGGTTCAATGAATACTGTGGTACTTTTCTTTATATTTTTATAAAAAGAATCTTCTTTAAACCATTCCCAAGGATATAATTTAAATATAGCTTCTATTGGTTTATTATTTATATCTACAAATATATTATTATCAGAACAATAACCAATTTCTTCAATATCTATAGATGAAACATTTTTATTAGCTTCTGCAGCAGTTTCAAGAAGATAATGTATATTACCCCAATCTTCTAAAGAAGCTTCTTTATTTGTAGAAAAATATATTTTATTATTAGATTTTTTATACCAAGATTTAATCAATTCTTCATGAATAGAATTAAATTGATCATTAGATGTATTAAAAATATCTTTTTTCCAATTCCATTGTACAACAGAAGCTTCTAATAATCCTGTAGGTGTATCTGCATTATACTCGAATAGTTTTATTTTACCATCTACACCTATGCCTAAATCAAATCTACCATAGATATATGGATGCCCGTATGTCCAAGATTTTTCTATAAGACTAATATCGTAATCATCGAAATTGTAATCACTATCATAATCTCCTTTTCGTATAGTATTTGATACATATTCTAAACACATAGAATGTAATGTATCTGTAGCAGCTTCTATTTTATCTATTTCTTCACTAGAAAAACAATAAAAGGCATTTTCATTCCAATACATTTTATTATCAATGGTATGATAATTCATACCAACTTCTTCTACTTTAACTTTCCAATCTGTTCTTGGCGAAGTTTGCATTCTATACATTATAAATCCTTTAAGAAGAACTAGATGAACTAGCTGAAGAACCTATACCACCTCTAGTTACAGATGTACCAACAATTTTTGATGTAGATTTATTAGTTGCTCTTGTATTAGGTGCTGTATATGAAATACTTTTATTACCGGAAGGCAAAGAAGTAAAATTAGCTGTTCTAACAGAAGAAGTAGTTATTGGTGTTATTTTTCTTCCGTTATGGGTAACAGACCTAGAATCTCCATAATACGTTGGTCCCATAAAGATAGGAACAAACCCACCGTCAATACTACCAGAAGCTTTAGCCATTTTTTCTGCATGTTCTCTAGCTTCTTTCATTTCTCGTTGACAGAGTTCTGTGTCACCCCAATCTATTACACAATCTTCTAAAGAAGTATAAACATCTCTTTGAGCAGGTTTGTCAGAACCAGAAATATCACAAGCAGAAACAGTTATTGATAATGCCACAACTATAGGCAAATTAATGTGTTTCATGTCACTATTTTTTTACCTTTAATGTTAAAGCAATAGTTTCTGAAATATTACAGATTTGTCTAAACATAAAAGCAGCTTTATGTCTATCTGTTTTCTTTTCAGAAGTCATTAAAACAGAAGCTTCTTTTAATAAGACATATATTTGCTGTACATCAGTCATCACATCACCCGATTAAGTTCTACCACTACTGGCATTCTTAGTTTACCATCTGGTGTATAATTCTGAAACCTTACTTTTGCAGGATTTCCGATGTATTTTTCTTTTTCTTTTAAAACACGAGCTAAATAATCTTCAGTTCCTCGTATACCAGAATCACAAGAAGAACCATTTTTCAATTGAAGTGATATACTTTTTGCTTTACCAGCCCAATTACCTTTACCTTCAATAATATCAAGAACAATAAATTCTTCATCTAAAAAATTCTTACGTTTTATTAACGATTTTGAACGTTTAGCATTTTCATAAGGAATTTTGCCAATTCTTACCATTTGCCCTTCATATCTATCTTCTAGATACGAAGAATATAATGCATCTAATTGATCTTGATCGTTTACAATTGTTGTATCTACGAATTTAATTTTTTTGAATTGTTTATTATCTTCAAAAAAGAATCTTAATGCTTGAGATCTTTCAAAGAATCCAGAATTTGGGTCTTTATCTCCCAAATCAACATCATATATATGATATTCAACTAATTCTGATGTTTCAGCTAATGTGATTGGATTAATGTTTACAGTTTTTCTTAAAAGAGAAGAAAGTTTGTTAAAATCATCTTTTAAATCATGATTATATAATTCACCATCAAATACTAAATTCGGCAGCGTTTTAAATACATAATTTAATTCTTCAAAAATATGAGGACAAGAAATTATTCGTTCTCTTCCTCTACTCCACATCCCATCTTTCTTTACAATACACCTAAATCCATCTAATTTTGGTTGTGAGTACACAGGAAATTTAAGGGTTTTCACATTTTCATATTTGATCGCTAACATAGGATCAAACATAGTGGAAAGATTATTTAATTCTTCTACAGTTTCTGCTGCGCCCATTTTAAGGCGCTTCTTATAATGAGCATCAATTTCAAATTCTGCTTGTTGTTCACCAGTAGTTTCGTTCGCGCGTCCAACATTTTTGGGGTTTGCCAACTTCCAATCAGATTCTACTTTTACACCATTTTCTAATCCTGATATTGTGCGATATTTATCGCCATCGCGTTCCATATACCATACACGAAGACGATCAGTTGTATCATATTCGTATAGTGTTTTGTAAGTGATCATTTGTAAGCCCTATTATTTTATATTATATTATACTATGAAATAAGCGGTGAATAAAGTTCTTTTATTACGTTTGCAGCTACATCTAATAATTCAGAAGAACCTATTCCAGCATACCATCCAGAAGGAGTAGGAACATCATTACATTTTTGCCATTTAACATAATTAAATTCGTACCATTGTTGATCATTTGGATCAAAATTGTAAATTTGTATTCTTCGTTCCATAGCCATTAATATGGCCCAAGATGTACCGCCTAATGGTTTCATATTTTCATCAAAAGGAGTAGTAGCATATACTTGAGAAGCATATTTAATTTGATAATAATTTCTACGAAGAAGATTATTTACATATTCAGAACTAGTAGGCCATGTTCTTTTTAAGTAATCATTGGCAAGTTTTAAATGTTTATCTGCTTCTAATAATTTAGAATAAGAAAGTTGATATATTTGTTCTTTCGGACAAGGCGAGTAATGTCCTTGAAAAGACCAATGATATACTTTATGTCCTGCTTTTGTTGCTAACTCTCCAAATAATTTATCCGCACCTTTAGAACCACCAGAAAAGCATATATTTTTTCCAATTATATTCATTTTCGTAATTTCAATTGCGCTTGTAATTTCTCTATTTCAGCAGTCAATAATGCATTAGCTTCTCGTTCAGAATCTAATTGATTCCTTGCTAAATATTCTAATCTATGATGTTTTTGATAATATCTTAATTGTTCTTCTATACAATAAGCTAATGTTTTTAACGCACTGAATTGTTTTAATAAATCATCATAATTATTTGCAGGATTAATCTTTAATATAGAGCTTTCATATTTCAATGTGTTGTAATCCTTTAAATTTTTTATAAGATGATTCATTATAATACCCACGTTGATTAGCCAATATTCTACATTGACCAATAGTATAATCAAAATTACAATGTGTATGACCATGTACCCAATATTTAATACATGGATTGTCTAATATAAAATCTGATAAATCTGAAGCATAAGCTGGATCTAATCCATTAATAGAATGTAATTGATTTATTGATCTAAAAGAAGGACACATATGTGTAAATATGAATGTATTTTTTTTATGCCATTTAATTGTATCTTCAATATATTTCATACTTTTAATATGTTCATTATAAAACAAATCTGGGGTAGCCTTAACAGTAGTATAAGGACTAAATGGTCCTTTTTCAGCACCAATTAATACATAATCATTCATATGATTCCATGCTATTTGTTTATCCATAGGATTATTTTTATTATAATTGGTCCATAATGTACTACCAATAAACAACCAATCTTCTATTACTTTACAATTATTATCAAATAATTCAATAGGAAGTTCTAAATTTTGAAACGCTTCTTGTAAAGTATTAGCAGATTCTAAAAAATTATATCTATAATGTTCATGATTACCCATTATATAAAATACATATTTATATTTTGAACATAAAACGGATATTCGTTTTTGAAAATAACGCTTAATTTTTCTTGCTTCTGAATCATTACTTTTTGTTTGCATATATTTCGCAGGAACAATATCTCCTGCAAATATTAAAACATCTCCTCCTTCTTCTTTATCAAAAGAATAAAAATTGCTGTTAATTTCTAAATGAATATCAGATACGTAAGATATTTTCATAATCTACCTCTTAGTTTTAAATACAAATAAATCTAAACATATAACAATTAAAGATATAGTGAAAATTATAAGAAAATTATTAAGTATCGCACCAATATACCAAGTTAAATTAACCAAAGTAGGATCATGCATTAAAATTTGTGATACATTATACAGATAGTATACATTTTGTCCTGTTAAAAACACAACAATGATAGTTAATAATATTATGAACCAACTTAAAAATATATTCATCATAAATCCTTAATAAGTTTGTATACTTTTTCCCCTATTAGGAATGGAAAAACAATATATGATAACAACCATTTAATATACATAGTAATATCGTATATGTATATATTTATTATATAAATCAAAATGACAAAAAGAGTGATAGAAACAAGCCCTATCACCCAATAAAAAAACAAAAATATTAAATTTTTCATAATTTGGTCTAGCACTGCGGAATCAAACCGCACTTGCATCCTTCCAAGGGACACCGATGACTCAGCCTCTTCGTGCCAGTTATTCGTTACAAATTCGTATAGAACCCTGATATAATACACAATTTTGAAGGTTTAATCTATCAATATAATATCCTAATGACCAAAGTTTAGACACAGTATTTACATATCCTATAACTACAGCATCTATTTCTAGCTGATCGTTATCCATATATTTATGTTTTTCATTTTCTCTTTTATTTGGACATGTTAATAATATTGTATTACCTGATAACACTAAACAAGGATGAACAAATTTTCTTGTTTTTACCGTTTCTGGTATTGAAACCGATTTAATCATTGTATCCTCATAATAAAGTTGGTTGGCGTGTACAGATTCGAACTGTATCGAGAACCCTAATCTGGGGCTGAAAGGTTTATAAAACCTCCCTGTGTACCAACACCCACGCCATTAAATGGTACCCTGTGTAGGTTTTGCTCCCACTACCTCTGCCGTGTAAAAGCAGCGCTCTCCTAATTGAGCTAACAGGGCTTATTTAAATTTTTCTAATTCTTTAGTCCTCGTATATTATACCTTATTTTTAATAAGAATACTAATTCTTCTTATGCTTTTTTACCTCCATCAGATTCACGAAGAAGAATCATTTCTTTAGAATCTTTAATAATTCTTAATTTAAATCCATCATCTGATCTAGGAGATAATACCCAACTATCAATATCACCATCTTCAACGAAATATTTTAATTCTTGTTGTAATCCATTCCAGAAATCTGGTCCATCAGGAAATTGACCTGGATACTCAACTATTAAATCGTCTATAATATTATGAAGATTGTTTACGATATCCATTAATATTCTCCTTTTATTATATTGGTGCGGCAAGTGAGATTCGAACTCACAAGCATCTTTCGTTTTAAGCGAAAGTGGTCTACCAATTGCCTACTGCCGCTATTTTTTGGTGGTTGTGGTGAGACTCGAACTCACACTTGCTAGTTTCTAAGACTAGTGACTCTACCATTGGCCTACACAACCTTGGTGCTTCTAGAAGGACTCGAACCTTCACTAAACTGGTTTTGAATCAGTTGACTCTACCGTTGGCCTATAGAAGCGTATTAATCAAAAGTTCTATCTTCAAATGTTTTTGTAATCCAACCAGTATTTAATTCTTCGGCTATTTGTACATACGGTGGAGTATTATTATCTGTTTCTTCAGTTATAGGTAACTTAGATATATGATTTTTATACCATTCACGAGCTTCTTCAGAAACAAACCACTTTATATTAGCTTCTGGATTTTTAGAATTTTCTATCTTAGAAAATGTGTATAACAACATTTGTTCTAATTTTTCTGTATATTCTTTTCTACGCATATATATCCTCGATAATGGCGGAGTTCAGTGGTCTCGATCCACAATCCTATTTATAAGAACCAGTTCGCTTAGCAGGCGACTCCAACACCCTGATTGGTTTAAACTCCTAAAAATCTTCGTCTTTTTTACATTTATCTAAAATGTTATCTATTTGTATTTTAACTTCTAAAAGTTTAGTTCTATCTATTAATCCAACAGGAACTTCTAATTTATCTCTTTTACGAGAAAGAATGTCTACTATTACTTCTTGCGCTTTATTCATTCTCTTTGTTAAGAGAGTCAACTCAGATCTAAATACTGGCATATTAAATACCCAAAGACCAAATAAACAATGCACCTAATACTATGAACGCGAAAACTAAAATTAAGTCGCCCATATTATTTATCCTTGTATTGGAAGACCCGAAGGGAATCGAACCCTAGTTTGACGGTTTAAGAGACCGTTGTCGTCACCAGACTGACAATCGGGTCTAAAATTTATTTATTAAGTTTAATTCAATATTAAATAGTTCTATTTAATTCATTAAAAATGGTGCCAATATCCGGCCTCGAACCGAATCCTATTCCTTACCAAAGAATTATGCTACCAGTGTACACTCTATCGGCAATTAAAAATGACTATTTGGATAATAATTATGATCGTTTTTACCAATTTTAAATATTCTCAAAATATTAATAATATTTTTCATAAATCACCAAGATTTTATATCAGTTATATTTTGCATATGTTCATGCATATCTGTATCATTTCTTATTTTTAAAAAATCTGTTTGTCCCATGATTAAATGTTTCCATCCTAATTCTCCTGGAATAGAAACTAAAACTATATTATCATTATTCTTTTTAGAAGTCAAATATAATTCTGTGATTTCTTTTTTAGTGAGAACAACAAATTTATGATACATTACACTAATCCTATTTAGATTTAGAATGGTGCTCCCTCTCTGAATCGAACAGAGTCCCCACGCTCTTCAGGCGTATGTACGCACCAGCTATACCAAGGGAGCAATTTGGGGGATCGTGAGGGAATCGAACCCCTTATGCGTGGATTAAAAGCCCACTGTCGGCCCAGCCTGACTATACATTCACGATCCAAATTTATTAATCTTCAAAATTAGAAACAGGAGCTTCTATTCCCTTATATTTATCATTTTTTTCTTTCAGTTTTTGAGCCATTAATTTTTTTCTGGCTTTTAAAGCTCTAATTTCTTCAGTTCTCTTTTTCAACTCTTCATAATTCATTTGTATCTCTTAAGGATTATTCATATCATCAAAAAAGGTTTTTGTCCAACTAGTATCAATAGGTTTTCTTTCTACATTATTATCTAATGCAATTTTATCTAATACCTCATTAAAAAATTTCATTGATCTTTGAGCTTTTAACATATCTTCTGTATCTAATGATTTCGCCACTTTCTTTTTAGCAGATTTTAATTTTGGTTTGTTTTCATCTGTATCAGATAACAAATATCTGTCTAAAATCGGAAATGATACCTTGGTTGTTATAGATACTAATTCTATAATAGCTAATACACCTTGTACTTGTGGTATATCTTTAGCCATATTATAAAAATCGTCTACTGTTTTATTCCATTCTTCCTGAGTAGTTCCTCCTTCTATACATTTTATTATATCTTCGCCTATTGTTAGGAAATGAGGAATAAGTGATATTATATTTAACATTATACTATCCTTAAATTATTAAGACTAATACTATTTATCTTTACATGCTTCTTTTAATGCTTTTGCATCTTCTAAAGCATTATGTGGGATAGTAGAATATGTTGGCGGAGAATGTATTAAATGAAATTTATATTCTCCTTTTAATCTTATACCCTCAGGTTTACATAATAATTCGAGAAAAAATGCTAAATCTTCTGGCCAATCTGCAACTATATCTGTTGCAGGAAATTCCAAATTTAATAACCAATCCCAAAGTTTTTTCTGTAAAATTTCTCTAGAAATTGGATCTTTATTTAAGTAAGGAATAACATTTTCTAATACCCATGGATGACATTTTTTATCATCCCATTGTAACACTTCATAAAATTCATGTCCTATTTCTGACACAATTCCCAGGGAAATTAAATCTCCCTGGAAACTTGTAAATTCTGTATCAATATACAGAATCATTATACTGTTAGTCCTTCTATATCATATCTATTTGATAATATTACATCTAACATTACGTTATATGGACTATATCTTTCCATATCGCTCTTTAAAATAGACTTAAAGATAGAAGTAGAAAATCCAGACACAATAGCTGTATTACTATCGTGCATCTTTACCGGATTATTATCCGATCTGCCATTAATTTGCCAGAAAACTACTGTTGGTAATACATATCCATATCTTTCGTACATTTCCTTAGCGTTGTTAAACATTGTTTGGTTTGGATTCTTTATGCAAGAATTAAATTCCATATCAGACAATATTAACAATACTTTAGGCATATCTTCAGCAGATACCTTATTCTTTATAGCTACCTTAAGAATTTCTTCAAAAGCTGCTTCTACGTTTGTAGACATAGACCAATGTGATCTTTGCATTTGAGTTATTTTAGAAACTAAATCACCAGAAAGCTTTTGTATCTTAGGGTCATCTGAGAATGTCATAAACATTCCAGAGAAATCACCTGTTTGCTTATCTGCACAATATAAACCTACCGATAAAGCAATATCCATTGGAGTTACCTTTATCTTAGGATCTATTGGTTTTTGACCATAATAACCCCAAGAAGTCATAGATGCAGATACATCTACTACTGGTAATATCTTATTATCACCTAAGTAATTTGGTAATGCTTCCCATTGAGCTAATGATACTTCTCTATCTCCATTATTCAGAGACTTAATAATATCATATGGATATACTGCTCCAACATTTACTTTACGTTCGGTTTTACCAGTTTCAGGATCAACTTTCTTTAATCCTTCTTTATATGCCTTATATGCATCACCACAATGGCGAGAAAATGCTTTTTGATAACGTGAGGAAGCTACAGATGGAACATGATCGAATACAATCTTATCCCATTCACGGGCACACATTTGCTGTTCTACTGTCTTAGACAAATTAGATAAGGTTTTACGATATCTCTTAGGTGTATATTCTAAAAATTTACGCAATTCTTCTGCTTTAACACCCTTACGTGGCATCCACTTAGCAGTTAAACCATTCCCGTCGTTTAGAGCATCTTTAATCATTCTGAATGCCTTCGCTTTTATTTTTGGCGAAGTAAATACCAATAAGTCATCCCAGCGGCCTAAGATAGGAATCATCGGTAATAACTTAATTGCATCATCTTCATAATGTTTTTCAATATGTTTTAATAAATTACGGAAGGTTTCACGTTCACCTGCACCGCCACGAATATCTCTAGTCCATAAAGCTACACGATAAGCATGAGATTTATTTTCAGCCAAAGCTAAATCAAATTCATTCTTTAGATCAACTGCACGATTACCAGCAGCACTAAAAAAATCTAATACTCTAGATTCGCTAGTTCTGTTAGTAACAGCCCCATTAAAAGTTTTTCCTATCAATTGATCATTCTTTACTGCATTAACAAACGCATTCATTTTAATATCTCCTTACAGATTCATTGTTTAATAATATTGCTGTTTTTGAATCTAAATCGGTGTATGGACTTTTTCTTTACCGTATCCAATTGTTCTTTTTACTTTATCTGGATTTTCTTGCATCCATTGTTGGACAAACCACAATTGTCCACAACCACCACCAATCGTATCCTGCCCCGCCGGATCGAATACTCTTACATTATAACCTTTACATAAAAGTTTGTTACCAAAATCAACTGCTAAATCTCTTTGATGTTGATTTGTAGCTTCAATACCTTCTGAACGTTCACATATTACAGATACTGTTGCACACCATTTACCTGGGTCAAACAGTTTATATAATCTATTCACATCTTCATCGGACACATTATTATCATGTGTACAATAATTGAAATAAGGTTTTCTGCCTGTTGCATAAAACCAATTGGTACCACAATCTGCAATTTGTTGCAAGTTTAATTTATTCTTAAATGGTATTAATTTATCTCTAGAATCATCAGTTGATTCATGAATCGAAAATTGTAACCCTATTTTAGAAATTCTTCTAGATATATCATATACAAGATTATAATCTATTTTAGGTGCTGATGTAGAAATTAATAATGCTGCATGAGGATATGTGATATCTAAATCCTCAATAGCTACAATCAAGTTTTTTAAATTAAGCAATGGTTCACCCATTGACATAAACATAATTTGAAGTCTATTAATTTCTGATGGTGAAACACCAGTATTTTTTAAGCAATGTTCTACTTGATCAACAATTTCTTCTGGTGTTAATGATCTTACAAAATAATCACCAGCACCACAAAATCTACATCCAACAGGACATCCTGATTGTGTAGAACAACAAATTACTGTTCGTTCTGCATATGTCGGGTATCTATATAAAACTGCTTCTGCAACCGCATTATCTTTATTAAAGATAAATTTGGTTACATGTTCTTTTTGATCTTCAACCGTTTTTACGGATGTCCAAGAATTGTATAACATTATAATCCTTTATAATAACTGAATAGTGGGGAAACTAGATTTCTCTAGCAGGCAACCTGCCCAACTCCCCATATGGCGGGGAGCCTTGGAATCGAACCAAGTATATATTTTGCTGTATCTATTCAAAAAAAATGTAAATTATTTTCCAAATAACGAAAACGATTTATTTCTTCTATCTAATTTAGGATTTTTATAATCTTTTCCTTTTGTTTTAGTTTTATTATTACCAGATTTTGCCTTAGTCCATTGCATTTGTTGAAAATAATATTCAAAATATGTTCTTTCAGTGCTTTTACCAAAATTTTCGTTGTAAGCACCAGATCTAAGACCCCAAAATTCGTTTGATGAAATATTAATCATATTTTGTCTCTATATACAAAAATGTCATAACTGAATACCTTTTTGTTGCTCTACCTTATGAGCTATATTTACTAGTTATGGAGGAAATACCAAGTACACACAATTTATGTGTTTGTTGCTGCAAGTATTCAAAACTAACAGTATATTACTGGATAGCTGCCTACTTTTTTATTACCGTGAGAAATCGAAACTTACGTGGCTTGCATACACTGCAAATATTATTTATTCTGCTGTATCTATCCAAAAGTTTTTGTTAACATTAATATTATTAAAAACATCAATATTGTTAACACTAATACAATTTTATCCAACCATTTAGGGTTGTTCATATTACAGAAACCTTTTGACGGAATCGAACCGTTCTTCCTGTATTAAAACAAGTGCTCTACCATTGAGCTATTTTTATTTTGCTGTAAGGTTTCTTTATCTAAAGTTAACTGTATGGTTTTTGTCGATCAAGACATAATGGAAGTTATGATCTATTTTTTTGCTGAACCCATACAAAAATATCAGGATGCTTTTACTTGCTCGTTTGATACAACGAATGTAAATTGTTTGCTGAATGCATCCTTAATTATTCCAGAAGTTCTCGTTTATAAAATTATCAAATAAACAATTGATATACATAACAATAAACTGAAATTAACTACTAATCCTACCTTATATCTACTAGGATATTTCATCATTTCTGATATATTTCGTATCGTTACCGAACATAATAGAAATGATCTTAACATCAGTAGTAGTGTTACAAGGTTTTTATCCATCATTTAAACTCTCGAGCCTTGATTATATACTCGTTTCTTTTACCAGAAGGATAAGACCAGTCAAATTCTATCGCATAGCCTCTTATTATACAACCATAATTCGTTATAGCTTCTATATAAACATTCGATTTAAACGGCCCCCAATTCTTTTTATTTTTTCTTAGGATCCATTCCATCAAGAATCTCCAAGTAGCTATTATAGAGTATAATACTTTCTAATAATTAGGAAGTAAAGTTCTTTTTTTGGTATATTCAACCGAATTAACTTGTAATTGGCAGGGGTAGCCAGAATTGAACTGACATCTCTGGGTCCAAAGCCCAGCGTAATAGCCATTATACAATACCCCAAAACAGCTTATGCTGCTTTATTCCAATATAATACACTAGTTCCTTTTTTCAATTTTCTATTAATAGAAGTTGATTGAACAAATATCTTATAATGAGAATGATCGCCAGGTGATAATGAAAAATCACTATTCAATGGTAATCCTAGCAAATTTCTAGCATGTACACCTGAATAAAAACCACCGTTTTTTAAATCTTGTATTACAATTTTCTTATACGGTTGTATTTTTCTTTCGTATTTAGTTAATTCATAGAATGCTGAACCCTTATTTAAGGTAACATTTTTCTTTCTTTGTATAAATTTAGAAATTTGTTCATCTTCTTTATCTACAAAGAACACATCAAATTCTGATGTATCAACTGATTTTAATGTATTTTTTACTTTATCAGAAGATACATTAGATAAATCGGAATAAAACCCTCTTGTAGAGGTTAAACCTTTAGATACATTAGAATAATATGTATCATACGCTGATGTAGTTGCTACTGTAGTATTTAGCATACTTTCTTCAGTTTGATCCCATTCAATAATATTTCCAGCAGGTATACCATATCTGGTTAAGTTAGAAGTATACCCTCTTGGTACCCTAAAAGTAAAGGTCCATTTATCTGTAGATTGTAATTCTCTTATAGTTTGTTCTAATTTAGAACCTGTGGTTTTAGAAGCATTTTCTGCACCATCGGTAATAACCTGTACTAAAAAATGTTACATTAGGATCATTATAATCCGGAACAGTTTTCATAATACGAACAAGTTCCATTACAGAATCAAATAATGGTGTTTGACCACCAGTACCATAATACGATAATGGTTTAATTAAACTTACTTCAGTTAAAAATGTTTCATTTTTAACATATGTGTCGCAAATAACTGTTGATACATATGTATCAATATCATATTTGTTTGATAAATCTTTAATTGTTTGTATTTGGTTGTTATAATCTTTTAATGCTGCACGAGCAATTGAATACATTGATCCTGAATGATCTCTAGATATACCTATATATTGTTTTCTTTTTACAGAAGTATTAGTTGTATTTTTCTTTGTAGATTTTTTCTTTGTAGCCATTTGTATATTCCTTATATTATTTTGTATTAATTATATTTCATTTGTATAAAAATGTAGAACATATGCTCCATTATCAAACATTAATGTTCGAAGATATTTAGTCTTTTTCCCATTTATGTATGGAATTTCTTTTCCTGTTTCTACTGCCATAATATATGAGAAAAATTCTTGGTCTGCATTAGTATCATTCGTATAATAAACTACAACATTATTATACTGTAATTCTACAGTAAGAATTTTTCCGTCATGAAAATGCCATATTTTCTTAGGTTGTAATAATAATTCATATGAATTAAGTATGATTTGTTTACATATTACAACCATTATATATCCTTATAATGTTTTTCAATGATATCTGCTATTTTATTGAACGATTTGCCATTATCATTTAATTTTGTTAAAGATATTAATTTATCTTTAATAATAAACGAACCATCCATACTATTTACACCAGACCAATCTTGTACTGTTTTTGGCAAATACGAAGGTTCAGAATCATAAAAAAGAGTAGAATTATATAAATTACATTTTACCTTAGATGATTTAGATTTAGTAGCTAGATCGCATAAAACACCAAGACAACAGAATGTATTTAATCTATTAAGATATTTTTTTCCTTGTTTATACTTTCCTGAACGAAGTGCTTTTACCCAGCGGTCTGCTATTTTCTTTTTCATAAATTTACCTAAGACAATGTCTAGGACAAAAAGTATTTCCTATTAATTCCTTAACTGCATCTGGTTTAGAATTACACAAATATCTTATATATTGTACATCATCGTTAGAACTACTTTTAAATTGACAAGAATTAAGTATTACTGTTTCTGCTTGTTTCCATAAAGTAACAATATTGTATTTTAATTTAGAAGAATTTAATTCTTTCCAAGCTTTAGGATATTCTTGTTTAGCTTTATCTAAATACGCTTTAACATAACTCATAAGAGCTACTGCACCATCTCTCCATTGATGTTCTTCTTTTTTACTAGATAATTTATTAGCTACATGTAAACCATATGTGTATGCATTAAACTCATCTAATAAGATGGAAAAATTTGTAGCTGAAGACATACTGTTTGGTATAGTCACCAAATAAAGTTCGGTAAATCTATCTGATTTAAACAATTTTAAATTTAGAGCAGGTCTAAATAAATTATTTCCTAATACAACAGGTATATTTTTACCATTTATTAATGGATATGTATCTGTTCTAGTAGTTATATCATGTACAGTTTCATGTACTGCTACAATTATATTGTCTTTAACATTATAACAATCATACCACCAAGCATTATCTAAATATGAAGTTTTCCCTCTATTATAAATAGAGTATCCTTCAGGACTATGTTGTTTTAATATTTCTATAGATTGATTTTTAATTGTAGAAGTACATTTTTGTGTATTAGGCCACTTAATATTCTGTGCATAACTACTAGTAGTTGATAATGCAACCAAAATACTGCTAATAATAATTTTTTTCATAATATATCTCTTGTTTGGTGCCTCGACCTGTGAATTGAACACAGTTTGTTCCCTTATGAGAGGAATTAGGATACCAATCCTACCGTGAGGCTTAATTATTTTTATCTTCTTCGTTATCGCGAACTTTACAATAAGCTTTAACTGCTTTCTTAGCAGTTGTACCTATTCTATTTCAACTTTTGAAACATAACAATTCTTAAAATTGGTTGCGGAGCGTGGGAGTTAAACCCACTCCTTCAGTTTATGAGACTGACGACTTAATCGTTTGTCCTGCCCGCCTTTAATAATGGTGGGTATAGATGGAATCGAACCAAACTGCTCCGTAGAGCCACGGTTTTACAGACCGCTCACAACACCAGTTGTTATTTATACCCTAGTTGAAGTATTATAATATTCTATTTAGTCATAATAAAGCGGTTTTTATCTAAAGATCTTCCCAATATTTTTCAATTATATCAGCAATTTGATCAAAAGTATATCCTGTATCATTAAGCTGCCAAAGTTTTTTATCTAATTCAGGAATATATGTCCTATAATCTAAAGATATATTTGCCCATTTTAATATTGCTACTGGTGGAAATCTTCCCACTTTATTAATTTTATTTCCGCCAGCAGAATATGTCATATAATCTAAATTTAATTGTTTATGTATTTGTAATTCATTTGCTGGTGCAATTTCACACAAAACACCAAGACAACAAAATTTATTATTCTTATTAAGATATCCCATTCCTTGTTTATATTTTCCTGAACGAAGAGCTGTTACCCAAATATTTGCTACTTCTCTTTTCATTATATACCTCTTTGGTACTGACCTCGGGAATCGAACCCAAACCTACAGATCCACAATCTGTCGTACTAAACCTATTATACCAGTGTCAGTAATATACTCTCCTGTTGGAATGGAACTCCATGAAGGAGTTGAACCCTCTACCTCTTCGTTCGTAGCGAAGCGCTCTATCCGGTGAGCTAATGGAGTATTGTACTATTTATCTTCCAACTTGGAGTATCAAGTATATTATCACACCAGCCATTAACATTATTACGAACTCGATCATTGTATAGCTTCTTTGGTATAGGTTTCTATCTTCAACGACTCAGCAGTTTCGTATTTTATACAGTTTAAATCTTCTAATGTTATATATCTAGGCACAAAATCTAGTTTAGATAATACATAAGACATCGCGAATTTATTTGCATCTGCTTCCCAAGGTTGTGTAAGTGTAGATTTTAAATCATAAATATACCCATTGTATATCACATAATTTGTTTTTATATCTAATATTCCGTTCTGAAATTGCCAAGAATGTCTTAATTCATGTGCTATTGTAAATGTCCATAAATTCATATTTACAATATCTAAAAATTTATAATCTAATCCTTCCAAATACATTATTAATCTATTTTTTATGGTCCATTTATTAATTATAATCTTATTTTCTTTGTAATGAAACTGTCCAAATACTCTAGAATTTATATCAATTATTTCTATTTTAGGAACATCAGAAATATTTAATCTCGTTTCCATTATTATGAAGTTCATTAATTCTTGAATTTTTATAAATTTGTCTTTTTTTCTGGTACCATACTTAACATGCATGATATACCTCACAAAATAATGGCGGTTCCAGCAGGATTCGAACCCGCACCCCAGGGTTTAGAAGACCCGGACACTATCCATTATGCTATGGAACCTTTTACCTTATATTATAGTAAGAATATATAGAAGTAAAGTTGTTATTTTTATTAAAGAAAACTAAAGATAGATCGTTTTACAAAATATTTACCGTTTTTACCACATTTTGAATCTGTATTTCTTATATTAATACATAATTCATATTTAGGTTCTCCTGTAACTAAATTAGATTCTGCTTTAAATAAAGTACATCTATATTCTATCTTACCATCAGGAAAAACTGGATTTTCATAATTGTATCATTTAGTACAAGAATTACATTTTATACAATAGTTAGTCATTTCTTATATAATCCTTCTAGATATCCATCATATCTTATATGTGCATCAATATAATGATTTCCGGCTTTACATTTAATGTACATATCACCTTTATGATCACCATTATCTTGTATATAAATCTTATGATATCCTTTAGGGATACAAAATATTGATCCATCAGAATATATTCTTGACATATTCTTTACTTGTATATATGATACTCTTTTCATTTCAAGTAACCTATTATCTATCATTTTCTTAACAGTAGTATTATACTGATCGTTAAAATATCAGTAAAGTTCTTTTTTTATGTAGATTGATAAAAAAGAGTTTAATATTCTATAAAACAATAAGTATAATATTGGTATAAAGGAGAATAATATGCATCCTGATTTTAAAGATTTATTGACTAATAAACAAGCATGGGTATGGATTATGATATATATTGCAAGTTCTAGTTGGGTGATATCTAAACTAGATATAATTTTATTTTATAATTCAGTTTTTGCTGGGCCTTTTTTGATTGTAACTTCTTTTATGAATGGATATATATTAGGACGATTTGTAATAAAATGGTATTGGGAAGGTAAAAAATGAAACAATTATGTATATTTTATAACAATAATGTTATTTGGATGCACACCAACAACAGAAGAAACTGTATATCCTGATATTCAATATACTAAAGTAGAGTATTATAAAGAAAAAGAAAAGCAAGCATTGTCATTTATATCTATGTATAATTTTATGCATAGACATCATAATATAAAGAAACCATCTCCAGAATTATTAGCAGAACTAAACAGCTACATATTAGGAGCAGGATTAGTTAAAGAGTGTAAAAAATCTTGTTATCTAAAATATAAAAACATTAAATTTTATCTTTACAAAGATAAAATTGTGATAAATAATAATAGTATAGAAAATACAGTATTTACAGCAGAAAATGCAACAAAATATATTTATGGGATATAATAATGGCACACGAGAGAAAAAATAGGCCACGCAAAGGTCGTCGCAAGATAGGTTCTAAGAAAAGAAGAGCAATAAAGAAAAAGAATAAATGATGCCTACTATTGAAAAATTAAGAGAAGCATATTTTGAAGATATAGATGACGTTTATGAGGTAGTCGAAAGTAAAACAGTTGGTAAATGGCGTCATGGTACAGAAGAACTAGTTATATTTAAAAGAAAAACTGATGATAGTTTCTGGGCTCTTAATTATAGAGCGGACACAAATGGAGATTATAATGAATTCAGAGATGAAGATTTAACTGACTCAATAAGACAAGTTCTTCCTATAGAAAAAAAGATAATTGTATATCAGGATATAAAATGAGTATTATAAGATTTTCTACCGACGAAGTATTCGGTATTGATTCACAAGAATATGAAATATTAATTAATGCAGCAAGAAAAGTAAATATTCCTGGTGCGATAGTAGAAATAGGGACTCGTCGCGGCGGATCTGCTGTAATGATGATGAACGCTTTAGTAGAAAACGGTCAAAATATTAATAGACCGTTTTTTTGTATAGATCCTTATGGTAATATTGAGATTATATGTACTAATCTTAATATGTCAGTGCATTACCCGGGAACCAAAGTAGAGGGAGACCCTTCTTCGAAAGAAGCTACTTCTCCACATAGATTTGATTATACTAATGATATGCGTAATAGAGTGATTCCTTCACTTTATTACTATGCTTACCAACATGAATTCGATTTTAGATTTTTTCAATTAACAGATTATAGATATTTTGAGTTATATGAAGATGGTGTACCTACATACGATCAAGAAGAAATTATAATAGATAATTATGCTATGGTATTTTTTGATGGACCGCATGATTTCAATGCTGTATCAATAGAAACTGTATTTTTCTTACAAAGAACTAAACCAGGAGCAATATTCGTTTATGACGATATTTGGATGTATGATCATGATAAAATAGAAAATTTATTATTCATGAATGGTTGGAAAGTCTTAGAAAAGAAAAATATTAAATCATCTTATATAAAAGAAATTTAATGTAAGGTAAAATTAAGGTAAAATTAAGGTATGAGGCTATTTGGCGTAGTCTCTACAAAGAAGGGGACAAACAATGAGAGAACGATTATACTCAAAATTTGAAATTCTTATAAACCAGGATATGTTATTGAACGGGTTTAACCCTATATGTAAATTAGATATTGAAAGATATTGGAGAACAAAATTAGAATGATAAAAATGTATTCAAAAACAAATTGTTCTTACTGTTCATCAGCAAGAACATATTTACAAACTAAAAATATCCCTTTTGAAGAATACAAACTTGATGTAGACTTCAAAAGGGAATTTATTATTCAACATTTTCCATCCGCTAAAACATATCCGATAATAATAGATAACGACGAATATATTGGCGGATTTGTTGATTTAAAAAGAAAATATGATACTCCTCTAGTCTTAGAGTATGGAGCTTTCAATGGGGCCTAAAAGAGAAGACCTTTTAAAAGATCTTAAAGAACATGTTATAGAAGTATTTTTTGTTACAGGAGCAGCTCCTGTTAGGGTAACTCTAAGATTAGAATTAATACCAGAAGATTCTAGAGCCGATGAAACAGAATTTAAACAATTTCATAATATTAATATAAATTCTGTTGGTTCTTGGAATGTCACCAAAAATCGTTGGGTGTTTTTTGATATAAAAAATGTTAATTATGTTCAAATAGTAGACGGATATTGATATAAATAGTACATCTTTAACAACTATATGGGGTTTGCATGAAATGGACACACAACACTGGGGATACCATTTAATGCTTGATTGCTCTGGATGCAATCAAGCAGTATCTGATCCAAATGTTATAAAAAATTTTAACGACGAATTAATAAAAAAAATAGAAATGGTTCCTTACGGCCTTCCTCAAATCGTTAGATTTGGCGAAGGATATTTAGCAGGAATTACCCTAGTTCAATTGATAGAAACAAGTAATATTTGTTGTCATTTTTGTGACGACGGTACTATGTACTTAGATGTATTTTCTTGTAAGCCCTATAATTCTTCTATTGTTATGGAATTAGTAAAAAAATATTTCTCTCCTAAAAAAGAAAAAATTTTATACATTACTAGAAACGCGGATTAAATATGAACTTTATATGGTCTGATTTTAATGTGAATTCTGCAAATTCACAAAAAGGCATCATGGCAAAAAGAATTAATGGACCAGATTACTGGTCCATTATGCGTGAAGTATTTGATTATGATTGTAAACATTTACCTTTAAGTAGATTCAGATTATGGGCTTCTGTACATAATGTACCGTTAGTAACTCAACAAAAAACTTCTAGATTTATTGGTGAGTCTTTTTATGCAGCAGCACATGATGTTAAAATTGCAGATGCATTACAAGAAAATTGGATTGGTATACCTGTTGTTATGTCCGAACAACTTAGAATAGCTGATACTGATACTTCTATGCAACGTATACAAGATTTAGCACATTTGCTTATAACAGATTTTACAAATTTCACAGATATAAATTCAATAGTAGAAATTGGTGCTGGATATGGAGATATGTGTTCAGTAATATATTCTTTAGGGTTTAAAGGAAAATACACTATTGTAGATATTCCTGAACTAAAACCTATTCAAGAATATTATCTTAATAAACAAAATATATATCCAACTTTTTCGTTCGAAGATGAGTTAGTAACACATTCAGATTTAGTTATAGCAACTTGGTCTTTATCTGAAACAGATTTAGAATATAGAAACAGATTAATGCCTAAAATTCGTGATTCTAAACAATGGATGATACTATCTCAATCTAAAATATTTGGTAATTCTTATAACGAAGAATATTTTGAAGATTTTTTTAAAGATAAATCTATGAAAAAAATCCCATTGATTAATAGTGTATTAAATACTTGGGATAAAGGGAATACATATTATGTCGTCAAAAACTGAAACTGGCATTACATTTGGTGCATTCGATTTATTACATTCTGGCCATTTATTTTTTTTAAAATTGTGTAAATCTGAATGTTCTAAATTAATAGTAGGATTACATGTTAATCCCGCTGCTGAAAGATCTTATAAAAATATTCCAATAGAATCTGTATATGAAAGATGGATGAGACTATATTCTTGTAAATATGTAGATGAAATTATACCATACGAAACTGAAAAAGATTTGATAAATATTATAAATACACAAATAATACACAAAAGATTTTTAGACGAACAATACAAAACTGTTGAATTTACCGGACAATCAGAATGTTTAGTTAATAATATAGAAATAATATTTTTTCCAAGAAAACATTCATTTTCTTCTACATCACTTAGAAATAGGATAGGATGTTAAATTTAGAAATATTACAATCGGCGCCAGAAAGTAGTTTAGAAATTTCTGTAAAAAATGCTTCTCCTGAGGGAATGTTTTTAGAATTTGGGGTAGCTAAAGGCGAAAGTATAAGAAAAATAGCAGAACATACAACTAATATTGTATATGGATTCGATTGGTTTCAAGGATTACCGGAAGATTGGTTTGCAGAATATAATAAAGGTTATTTTGCATGTGATATTCCTATTAATTTACCAGACAATATAAACCTTATAATAGGATTATTTGAAGACACATTACCAGAGTTTGTAAAAACTACTCAGAATAATGTGTCTTTTTTACATATAGATTGTGATTTATATAGTTCTACAAAAACTATATTCACGCATTTAACACCAAAGATACAATCAGGAACTATAATTGTTTTTGATGAATTATATGGTTATCCCGGATTTGAGCAACATGAATATAAAGTATTTTCTGAATTTTTAGAAAATACTAAGTATGAAATAGAATGTATTGGTAAATGGTCTGCACATCAAGCTGTATTTAAAATATTGTGAGGTATTAATGTTTAGTCAAATGTATATGGAAGAAATAACCAAAATAGCTCGTTCTATAGATTATGATGTAATAGAAAATATTGTTAGCGATTTGAAAATATTAAAAGAAATGAAAGGACGAGTATTTGTTATAGGTATTGGTGGATCTGCTGGCAATGCTTCTCACATGGTAAATGATCTCAGGAAATTGTGTGAGATAGAAGCTTATGCTCCTACAGATAATGTATCAGAAATAACAGCCAGAACCAATGATGAAGGATTTGATACAATATTCGAAGAGTATCTAAGAATATCTAATTTCGATTCTTATGATATGTTATTTGTATTATCAGTTGGTGGTGGTAATTTAGAAAAGAATATTTCTGTTGCATTATGTAAAGGGATAAACTATGCACGATCTAAGCATGGCACTATTTGCGGCATTGTTGGTAGAACTGATGGTTATACTGTAGAGCATGCTCATCACTGCGTAAAAGTTCCATTAACAGAAGAACAAAGAATAACTCCTCATTCAGAAGCATTCCAAACCGTTGTTTGGCATTGTATAGTGTCACACCCTAAAATACAAATACGAAAAACTAAATGGTAAAAGCGTGTTTTTTAGACCGCGATGGTATTATTAATAATTTAATAGATCGCGGGCACCAAAAAACTGCACCTTGGCATATTAGTGAATTTGAACTTAAAGAAAATATATATGAATATGTTAATATACTAAAGGAATTAGGCTTCCTGGTTTTTGTAATTTCAAATCAACCTGATGTAGCGGCAGGAAAACTGAAATATAAACATCTGGAATTAATGAATGCTATAGTTCTTAAATGGATTAAGGTAGATGAAGTTCTAATTGCTTTAGAAAGAAATACAGAATATTACAAACCAAATAATGGACTTGTCTTAGAAGCTTTAGAGAAGTATAATATAAACGAAACTTCATATATGATAGGCGATACGTGGAAAGATATAGTTTGTGGTAATATGAGTAATCTTATTACTGTTTATGTAAATACAGAACCTTATTCTGCTCCAGAACAATTTATAAGTATAAAACCAGATTATTGGGTCAATAATTTAAAACAAGTAGTTGAATTAATAGGATTTATGGAAAATGATAAAGTTATTTTGTGATTGTGCAGATTTTGATCAAATTGTTGAAGCTACTAAAAACCCCCTGATTAAAGGATTTACTACTAATCCTACTCTAGTAGCTAAAGCTGGAGTAACAAACTATATAGAATTTATAGATAAAACAACCTCTTATTTAAAAGAACATCGTCCAGACACTTGTATTTCTTTTGAAGTGTTTAGTGACGATTTAAATGAAATGAGAGATCAAGCTGTACAAATCGTTTTAAAAAGCAATATAACTACTTATGTTAAAATTCCTGTTATAACTACCAATAATATTTCTACCATTGATATAGTAGAAAACTTATTAAATGCTAATATTCCGGTTAATTTAACAGCGGTATTTACTTCAGATCAAATAGCAAGTTTTTTTGATATTATGAGACAATACAAAACTCCTTCAATTATATCTATATTTGCAGGTAGATTATATGATATAGGTATAGATGCAGTAAATTCTATAATATTTGAAACAGATTCTATGAAAGGTTATTTACATAACGTTGAAGTTCTTTGGGCTTCACCTAGACAAGTATATGATTATAAACTAGCGCAAGAAGCAGGATGTGATATTATTACTATGACTCCTGAATTAATTAAAAAATTATCTTTGTTAGAAAATAAAACTATTGACGAGTATTGTTTAGATACTGTAAAAATGTTTTACGAAGACGGAAAAAAAACAGGGTTTAAAATATGATAGGATTTGAAGAAAACGAAATATCTAAAAATGCATTTGGTGGTACTGAATTAGCTAAAAGAAAATTGGCTAAAATTCTAGATCCTAATTTATTGGATAATTTCCAAATTATTTCATCTAGATTTAGAGACTTTAATTTTGATAAAATCAGAGTATTTTGGTGTCATGATCTCCCTGAAGACCCTGAGTCTGCTAAATTTAAAGAATCTTCGTTTGTATCAAACATACACAAATATGTTTTTATTTCTAATTGGCAATATCAAAGATACCAATTAATACATGGTATACCATATGATAATAAATCTATAGTAATAGAATCTGGAATAGAACCAGCCCCAGAGAATGTGTTTGATAAAAAAGATATAGGAACTATAAGATTAGTATATACTTCTACACCACAAAGAGGATTAAATATTCTTGTTCCTGTATTTAAGAAATTGTGTGAAATACACAAAGATATACATTTAGACGTTTTTTCATCTTTTAAAATATATGGTTGGGATGAAATAGATAAACAATATGAACCATTATATAATGATATAAGAGAACATCCACAAATGACATATCATGGGTTTGTGGAAAATTCTGTTTTAAAAGAACATTTAACTAAAAGTCATATATTTGCTTATCCTTCTATATGGTTAGAAACATCATGTAGAGCAATGTTAGAAGCTATGTCAGCAGGATTAGTGTGTGTTCATCCGAATTATGGCGCTTTATCAGAAACATCAGGTTCGTTAAACGTGATGTATCATGGTGATTTTAATAATTTAAATATGCATGCTACTATATTTGCTAATCATTTAAATGCTGCTATTAATCTTGTAAAAGAATATAAACACCATAATATGATTCGTTTTGGTAAAAGTTACGTAGACTCTAGATATAATATTGATAGGATTAAATCACAATGGGAAATAATGTTAAAAGATTTAATAGAAGAATATCCTACAATAGAATCTAGACAACGAATAAAACAAGAATTTGTATATAAAACATGATAGTTTCTCAAACTCCTCTAAGAATATCATTTTTCTCAGGAGGTTCTGATCTTCCTTCTTTTTATCAATATGAAGATGGAGCAGCTTTATCAGTAACCATAGATAAATTTATCTATGTGTGTACTCACGAAACTCCATATACTGGTATAAAAACTATGTTTGATGATGTATCTATAAATACATCATTTGAAGGCATGCAACTTGGTATAGCTAGAGAAGTAATGCTGAATAATTATACTAAACACCCACAAATTACTATTGCTTCTATGTCTGATATTAAAACTAAAGGTTCAGGATTAGGGTCATCATCAGCATTTACTGTTGGATTAATAAAGAACGTATTAGCTCATTGTAAGCTTAGTATCTCTAAACTTAATCTAGCAGAAGAAGCTTTTAATATAGAACATAATTTTTGTAAATATCCTGTAGGTAAACAAGACCAATATGCAGCAGCATTTGGTGGATTTAATTTGTTTGAATTCAAACAAAATGGATATGTTACTAGAACAGAATTACCATTATCAGACAAAATACTAGAATTTCAAAATAGATTATTATTGGTTTGTTCTGGTCGTGGAAGAAATGGTAATAGTATATTAGGAGAACAAGAAAAAGCCGTTTTAGATAAAGAAAAATTTAATCTTATTAAAGCGGGACGTAATAAAGCTTATCTAGCGTTTGACCAATTAAAGGTTGGTAATATAGATAATATAGGAGAAATGTTACACCAAGCTTGGATAGATAAGAAAAAGATAGTATCTTCTATATCCGATGTATATTTTGACGATATATATGAAAAAGCTATAAATGCAGGAGCAATAGGTGGTAAACTATTAGGAGCAGGTGGTGGCGGATTTTTTATATTCTATGTTCCACTAGATAAGAAAGAAAAAGTTATAAATACATTTAAGAATACTGAATGTACAGTATATCAATTTAAATTTACCGAAGAAGGTTCTAAAATTATTCTATGATTATTGTTGATTTTTCTCAAGTAACATATTCAACTTTAATGACACAATTAGGGTTTGATACTTCTAAAATTACAGAAGTAAACGAAGATATGCTAAGACATATGATCCTAAATTGTTTAAGATCATATAATACAAAATATAAAGATAAATATGGTGAAATGGTCATTGCCTGTGATTCTTCTTCGTGGAGAAAAGAATATTTCCCTTATTATAAAGCAAATAGAAAAAAGGCTAGAGATCAATCAGAATATGATTGGGAATCGTTATACAAGATTGTCAATAAAATACGTGATGAAGTAAAGGCTTTCTTGCCATATAGAGTTATTCATATAGAAAAAGCAGAAGCTGATGATATTATTGCTGCTTTAGTAATACAATATTCTAAATACGAAAATATTTTAATCCTTTCTGGTGATAAAGATTTTGTGCAGCTACATAATTCTAATATTAAACAATACGATCCAACCAGAAAAAAAGAAGTATCTCATCCTAGACCAGATATATATTTGATAGAACATATTATAAAAGGTGATAGTGGTGATGGAATTCCTAATATTTTAAGCCCTGATAATTGTTTGGTTGTTGGTCAAAGACAAAAACCAATAACCAATAAAAGATTAGAAAGTTTAAAGAACGATCCAATTCAAGATACATCAATATTAAGAAATTTTACAAGAAACAGAAATTTGATAGATTTGTCCTTAACTCCTCAAGAGATTAAAGATAAAATATTACAAGAATATATTGATCAACAAGGTAAAAATAGATCAATGATGCTATCTTATTTTATGAACAATAAACTTAAGATATTAACTGAACATATATCTGATTTTTAAGGAGAAACAATGCAAATTAGTGTAAGTGAATTTTTAGAAAAAGTATCTAAATTAAAAACAGACAAAGAAAAAATTGAAGCATTAAAATATAATGATTCTCTAGTATTACGTTCTGTTTTACAAGGAGCGTTTGATCCAAATGTTAAATGGTTATTGCCAGAAGGAACTCCTCCTTATAAATCTAATGAATTAGTAGATCAAGAACATATCTTTATAAAAGAAGTAAGAAAATTACCATATTTTATAGAAGGATTTTATCCACAATTAAACCAAAATAAAAGAGAAATGATGTTTGTGGAAATGTTAGAATCCATAGATAAAAATGATGCAATTATGTTATGTCATTTAAAAGATAAAAAATTACCTTGGAAAGGTATAACTGGATATCATGTTCAAGAAGCTTTTCCAGATTTAATGCCTAATTATGTTTACGAACCTAATAAGGAGGAAGATAAAGAAACCTTTCTGGAGAAAAAAGATAAAATCTTATGTCCGCATTGTGGTACTGAAGGTTCTTCGAAAGCGATGATGAATAGATATCATTTTGATAATTGTAAGAAAAAACCAGTTTTACAACAAGAAACAATAACTAATGATGTAATAGAAATACCAGATTCAGTTCACGAAGAAAATAAAATTCTTGAAGGAATAGATTTAACTATATTAGCAGAAAAGGAGCAATAAAATACAACAATGAGTAAATCTAAACATTACAGCAAATACGATTACGAAGACGAAGAAATTTCTATTTCTAAAACTAAAGAAGAAAATAAAAATAAGAGACGACAAAAAAGATTAAAAGCGGCATTAAAAACAAAAAATATAGATGAAATATTAAGACAAACTTATGAAGAAGATTATTAATGCCAACATATAAATTTCTAAATACTAAAACAAATAAAGAATACGAAGATTTCATGAGTATTTCTGCTTTAGATGATTATTTGAGAGATAACCCTCATATAATACAATTAGTCCATGGTGCTCCAATGATAGTATCTGGTCGTGGTATGACCAAACCAGATAATACATTTAGAGATATATTGAAAGAGATAAAAAAGAAAAATTCAAAAGGTATAAGTAAGAGTACGATTAACGATTTTTAGGAGTATAAATGTCTAGAAAAGAAAAAAGAAAAATCCCTTCTAATCTAGAAAATAAATTAAATTTTGAATTAAAAGAAATAATACCATTAACAAACAATCAAAAGAAAGTCTTTCAATATTACAGTCAAAATAAACATTTAATGTTACATGGACTTGCTGGAACTGGTAAAAGTTTTATATCTATATTTCTGTCTCTAAAAGAAATATTAAATAGTACTGACTCTATATATAAGAAACTCTATATCATTCGTAGTGCTGTATCTACTCGTGATATAGGATTTATGCCAGGAAAAATAAAAGATAAAATAGGAGTATATGAAGCTCCTTATTATAATATTTGTTCTAAATTATATAATCGTAGTGATGCTTATGAATATTTAAAGAATAAAGGTATCATAGAATTTATGACTACTTCGTTTATACGGGGTATTACATTAGAAAATTGTATTATTATTGTTGATGAAATGGCTAATTTAAATTTACATGAATTAGATTCTATTATAACCAGACTTGGAGAAAATTCTAAAATTATATTCTGTGGTGATTTTTCTCAAACAGATTTTACTAAAGAATCTGAAAAAGCCGGACTTCCTAAATTTATGGATATATTGAGAAATATAAAATCTTTCGGTGTTGTAGAATTTGATAACGAAGAAGATATTGTTCGTTCTGGTATAGTTAAGGAATATTTAATACAAAAAAGAAAATTAGGGATATCTACATGAAATCGTTAAAAGAATTTATAAAATCAACAATTGAATTTAATGGAAATTCAGTTTATTCTGTTGCTATTGCTAATGGTTATAAAAATATAAGAAATCTTGACTCTAGTAATAAAATATACAATCATCCTAATGGTAAATTTATTAGACACAATAGTCGAACAGATGAATGGGCACACGGGGATAATGATAATATACAAACTGGGGTTGGTGGAGATGCACTTCACGATCATTTAAGCGGATAATATGAAATTTAAACATGAATTTGTGAATTATCTAAAATTAAATACTGAAACTGTTGATGGTAAAAGACATTATGTTCTTCCTACTGGAGAAAAGTTAAAATCAGTAACAACTGTACTTGACGAAAAATTAGATAAAACAGCATTATTGGAATGGAAGAAGCGCGTTGGACCAGAAGAGGCTCAGCGCGTTTCAACACAAGCACGTAATAGAGGTACTGCTATTCATATTTTAGCAGAACGTTATGTTCTTAACGAAGAAAATTATACGCGCGGCGCTATGCCTGTTAATATAGCATTATTTGAAACACTTATTCCACATATAAATAAGGGCCTTGATACCGTATTAGGTGTAGAAATACCGCTTTATTCAAAAGCTCTAAAGGTTGCTGGGAGAGCGGATTTAGTAGGGGTATATAAAGGTAGGCCCGCCGTTCTAGATTTTAAAACAAGCAAAAAAACAAAAAAGGTTGAATGGATAGAAAATTATATACTTCAATGTACTTGTTATTCAATGATGTTTGAACGAATGTATAAAATTCAAGTACCTCAAATAGTTATAATGATCGCTGTAGATAATGAACCCCCTCAAGTGTTTGAACTTGAGAGGGCTAATTATGTTGGTCGTGTATTAGAGATATTTGGTTAGTTGTTGTGTAAGTGTAATAAATGTTGAAGTAACTTATTCATACCCCTACCTTCTGTTTCTTTTCCTTTATTATCTACATGCGACCAATATGTTGAAGTATGGTGAAGAGCTAACCAATTACCGTTGTCATCTGCATGTTCAGTAGTATTTTGACTTTTATTAAACTCTGAACGATCTTCCATATAACCAAATGAATTTAATTTTTCTTTATATTTTGGAATACGATAAGGTTTTATTTCTTGTTCTATAATAAATTGTTTAAAGGTTTTCATTATTTTCTATTTTTTTAAGAGTATTTAAAAATAAACCTTCTAACTGTACAGTTAGAAGGTTTATTATCTGGCACCGGAGGTAGGAATCGAACCCACATCTTCTGTTTTGGAGGCAGACGTTATACCATTTCACTACACCGATATATTCTATTTATCCAAATTTCTTCTTTAATCTTTCGTATTCTTTTCTCTCATTTTCTTTTTTCTTCTTTTTATTTATTTTTTCTGTTTCTAAAGACTTTATATAATTTTTAAGAGCTCTTTGTTCCCATTCTTCTTCTAGTTCTTCTTCAATATATTGTATATAAATAATATTATCGTAATCGTAATCTTTTATAACTTTTGCATTATTACGTTGTTCTAATGTTAATTTATTTATATTGCTATGTAAATCTTCTAAAAATGTATCTAAATCAATATTGTATAAAAAGTTTATTGTTTTATATAATTTTTTTCTTGAGCTAAATTTCTTAGCCTTGGCTATCAATGTTGATGTTATTTTCATTTTCTTTCTTTTAGTCTCAGATTTTACTAAAAATTTCTATACGATATGGTAGGTTTCAACTATTTTGTAGATTTCCCATTCTCCTCAGATTCCAATTTTTCATCGTTTTTGGGGACTTGGTGCACAACAATTCGTTTTGAAATTTTCAAGGCAAGCGCTTCAACTTGGTACGTGACCGGCTTCGTTATAGCTTCAGGAAGGACCTTCACGGAAGCAACAATCATGCCCAATAGCGACACCACAAAGACGGTGCCTTCGAGCAGGTTGCGCGTATTCCCTTGGCGCATAGAGAGTAGTGTTCTACCGTTCATTACGCGGTCCGCTCATCTCAGTTGGCGACTAGTTGGGCTCTTAGGTGATGAACTGTGGGATAGTATGGCTAGCTGCTCCAGGATTACTTATTAGGTCATATCAACCTATTTAGTAAATCCTGGAGCCTATGCGGAAGAGTGGTAGTGTCGATCTCCATGGGTTTTAAGCCACCATCGGTTTTCAAGACCGTGACGAGGGCCGCCTCGCTTACTCTTCCTTATCTTTATTAAACTTTACAATCACTATATTGTCTTTAATTTCAGTAATTGGTTGTTTATTTCCTTGTTTTATCTTAGCAGCTTCATATTTACTTTTATCGTTAGATATCCACCAAGATTCATCTTTTGACCATATAACACTATATGTTTCTAACATATATTTTTTTAGATAATCAGATGGTAGGGTTTCAACTATTTTGTAGATTTCCCATTCTCCTGATTGCCATATTAAACCATATTTTAAATACCATGGATGAAATTCAAAATTATCATTAAATGCTTTTAACACAATTTTACGTTTGTTTGTTTTTTTACTTACAAAACAATATATAATAGCTTTAGATGTTATTATTTTTTCTTCGTTATGAAACTTTATTTCAGTATAACCCAAATATTCCCATTTACTTAGATTAACTCCAATCAGATATGTATCTTCTTCTTCGTATTTTGTATTTTTAGAGAATAATGTTTTTAACCAAGATAACATAACTTAATCTTTTATAATGGTATCCGTTGAGGGAATCGAACCCAACCATCACTCGCTAATCAGGCGAGGGCCTTACCGTTAGACGAAACGGATATAATATTTACTTCAACCATCCTCTAGTTTTTTGAGGAAACTTTAATGTAATACCTAAGCTTTCAAGCTTTTTAATTAATTCTACATCAGGATTGAATTTTACTAATTCATCAAATAATGGTGTTCTAACTGTTAAATTTAGTTTACCATCATGTTCTTCTTCGTAATCTCTAGAACCGTATTTTAATCCAGTTTCTGGATCTTTCTTATATAATGTAATAGTTATATATACATCAGGATCATTTACATCATAATCTGCGTAAGGAAACAAATCATCAGACTTAACAATTTCGCGAAGAGTTTGTATAATTTCCTTAGTATCGACCTTAATTTCAGCCATTATTTATCCTCATATTTTGCTTTTAATCTTTATAATTCAGCTAATTCTTTGTTTTTAATTTTTTTCTCTTTTATTCTATCTAATTCTTGATGTTTTTCCCACCATATCAGAATCATAATCTTTACAAGCCATTATTTATCTTCATTTAAGTGGTGCCGAATATCAGAATCGAACTGATGTCACTGGGTTACAAAGCCAGGGTAATACCACTATACGAAATCGGCTGGCGCCTGCGAAGGGAATCGAACCCTCCTCACCCGTTAGACAGACGGATCGCTTCACCAGACGCGTACGCAGGCTTATTGATGATGAAAGTATTTATTACTTCTTAAATAAGTAAAATCATAGTATTCTAAATCAATAATATCTGAAATATCATTATTAAATTGCATTAATGCAATTGCTTTTACTACATCATTTAATTCACGTTCTAAATCTGTTCTATTTCCTTTATGATTCGGATTAGTAGGATCAAAAGAATTATAACCGTGTCTTAAAATTTTACCAATAGCTTGTTGAACTTCACCTAATTCTTCAGACAGATATGCTAATCTTTCTAATTCAGGTGGAGTCAATTTGTTGAAAATTTGTACAAGTTGGTGTTCCATTTTCATCATATCTCCATTCGTCAGGAAAATTGGGATCTTCAAAATTATTAATTTCAGCTGCTAATATAATATTTAAATTACAATCCATAGAACCTGTAGTTTCATCTTCAACATAATGTTTACACCCATAACAAAATTTTTCAAAGAATAATTCTGCTTCGGTTCCATTACTAGGACGATATAACCTCATTATATTAATCCTTATATTAGAATGGAGAGCCAGGTCGGGCTCGAACCGACATTCTTAGGTTTTGCAGACCGTGCCGTAACCATTCCGGCGCACTGACTCAATTTCTTCTTTTAATTCTTTTAAAGCTATCTTTTTAAGTTTTTCTTCTTTAAAATTTATAATTTCACAACAATTACAACCTAATCTTTTGGTTTTTTTACCTTTTAGATTAAATCTACCAGATTTAGGATATTTCATACTACCTCAATTTTTGGTGCGGGCAGAAGGATTCGAACCCTCGTCTCTTGGTTGGAAGCCAAGCATAATTAGCCTTTATACTATGCACGCTCTTTTTCTTTTATGATACAATTTTATTTTTCAGAATGATTTTTACCAATATAAAATTTACCATTAATTTTGTTTGTTATTCTATAAACTGTGTAAACCAATATACCAACCACGCATTATTGTACTTTTGCATTTTCTATATAAACTGGAATACATACTCTACTAGAGTCATTTTTATCGTATAAAGCTACAAAGAAAATTTTGTTTCCGTTTGCCCAAAAAGATACTGATACTTTAACATTATCAAAATCGTTAGCAACTATTACTTGAAATTTTTCTTGTGAAACAAAAGATTTGAATGAATTTAAATCTAAACAAGGGATTTTGTATTCTTTTTCTGTAGTTTGTGCCAATGAAACATTACTAAAGCTCAAAGAATTTCTATGAAACAATGAAACATTACTAATGAAAAACAAACTAATTAAAGATAAAAGTAATTGTTTCATTATCTGCCCTTTCTTAATGTAATAAGGCCGCCGTTTTGTTTAAGAAGACGTGGTCTCAGCCTGCTAGAATATAAACAGAATTACTAACGGCACCCCTATACTACTGTTATACTGACCTTTCTCTGTTACTATTCAGTATCTAATTGGTGGACCCAAAGGGAATCGAACCCTTACTATCGGATTGCAAAACCGACGTGCTCCCATTATCACTATGAGCCCATATTAAACTTAACAACCTGACATATTATTCCTTATCTTCAGGAACAGGAATATCCTGAGGTTCTTCATTTACTTCTGTTTCATTAAGTACCTGTGGTTCTGATTTTGCTTCTTCTTTCACTTCTTTATCTTTTAATTGAGCAACATCAGATAAACCTTTCATAATCCCACTTAGCAAGCCACCCAAGGCTTCGCCAATTTCTTTTCCTAATTGCTTAACGCTTTCTGGAGAACCATCTACCATGTATTTACCCCTTAAAATTTAAGAATTTGGTGCGGCTGACGGGAATCGAACCCGCATTATCTTGATTGAAAGTCAAGTGTCCTAGTCCATTTAGACGACAACCGCATTAGTAATTATATCAAACACACACCAAACGATATCTATGATAACTTCTGGTACATTAGGGAATGTACTTTTTGATTCCCGTATATATTCTTCATAATTATTAGTATTTTCTTTAATTTCTAATAATCTTATTGCAAGTTCTTTATGTTCCATGTTTATTTATTTCTACAAGTATATAATCATTAACTTGTTCTAATGTTTCATTAATAATTCTAATACCAAAATCTAGAGTTTTCTCATCTATATTTGGAAACTTTTTTATCATTATTTCTTTAATTATTTCTGTGTCGTCTATTTCTTTATGAGTAGAAACAAACAATTTTATAGTTTCATCAGTTATTAACATACAAACACCTTTATGGCTCCCATCGTAGGGATCGAACCTACCTCATTCTCGGTTAACAGCCGAGCGCATTCACCATGATTGCTAGATGGGAATATTTCTTAATGACCTACTACTCTATAAGTAGAAGCTGCTGTATCAGTACTATTTAGTACATATTTGCGCTTATTCTTACCTATTCTAATTAAATTAATTGGAAATCCTTCCTGGCGCAATATATATATTGGATTTCTAGGATTAGATAAATTATACCTAGATCTAATTTGCTTTGTAGATAAAGATCCACCAGAAATCAATTCTTCTAATATCATATCAATTGTACTCATTATATCTCCTATAAATAATCTATTATATTTCCATACTCATCAATTGCTCTTACATGTTCAGCATTATACATACAAGAAACATTGTTCATCGCTTGAGAAATAGCCCAAGGATTATTTACTGGATAAGCAGCATCAGACCATCCACCCATCCGATTTCTATATTGTACTATAACGTTTGCCGCCGGTTGATTGCTTGTAGGGTCAAAATTACAACCAGAATTATTCTGTTGAACTGGTCGTTGAAAAAGCCACCAAACCATGGCAAACCTCCAAATTTACTTAGGTAGAGATATTATACCCCTACAATACCTGTAAGTAAAGTTCTTTTATTTCTTCTTTATACTAATTTCAATACTATCTATATTTTTATCTAGAATATTAAATACATTCATTTTTTGACGAATTTCGTATAATTTATCAGAAACCTCTTTAATAGTTTTTCTTACTACTTCGTCGTTTATTCCATTTTCCAGATCTTGTAAGGCTGCTTCTAGATTAGAGTCTAGAGAATAATCTACATAGAATTCTGACCCTTTATTGTCTTGTTTTATTTCAGATTTAGGGAATAATGTATTTAAAACATACTCTAAATCTTCTTTATCTTTATTTTTAGAATTTGTTTTAAAAAATAAACTAAACATCTTTATAATCCAATTTAGTTTCTATATCAAATTTGCGTTCTTGTAAAGTCTTTTTTGATTTATATCCATGCCTAGGATTTCTACACATCATACAAGAGCAACATTTCATATGATCAGCAAATATTGCTGATCCATATATCTTTTTAGATTGTTTCTTCTTACGTTCTTTATTCTTACGTTTTTTAGAATGTTTATATTGGTTTATCACCTTATTTTCAACAGGCGAATCTATGTAATCCGTATATTGTGTAAAATATTTTTTAAATTTCAATTTACCTTTTTTCTCCCAATATTATATTTTGCCTCAAGGACCCAATTAGTTTTTTCTTTAAAAGGCACTATTTTAATATGATTTAAAGAAGATATAGGAGATAAAGTTTTACCATCATTTACGATTTTAACTAATCCCCATTCTTGTAATAAATTTGCTATTGTATTTCTACGGCCTTTATCTTCTTCAGAAAACGTTGAAGTTTTACCATCTAACATAAACAATTCTTTAAAATGAACTATATAATATTTTCCTTGTTTATGTAATATATGACATGTTTGATATAATTTATTGTCCTTTTTAGAAGCTATACCTATCCTAGTCAATGTTTCTTTAATTTTAAGAAAATCTTCTTCTTCAGCTATCTTCACTTCTACTAGTTTTTCGATTAGATTCATTTTTTACACCACCCTTTTCAGTTTTTTCTTTTATCATTTTTATTTGTTCCTTATTAAGGATAGAAAGAGCTTCTTTAGTTCTTTCGTCATTATATTTATAATATTCTTTCACTAACTGAAAATTTGGGGTTTCTGTTGTTTTCTTCTTTTTAAAGAACCTCTTCTTAGGTTTAACCATATAAAACAAAAAATCATATTGTAATTTATGATCTAAATGCGCATTCATATTCATTTCATTAACTATAAGAATAGTATCTATATAGTTAGATAGAATATTATTGGTTCGCCAAGGAACATACTTATGTTCTATAGCATATACTTCAGTTTCTTCGTATTTCTTACTGAACGAAATAGAATTCTCGTATCTCCAATCGTATACTATTGTCATTCAATACATCTTTACAGGAAATTTAGAATATGCTCTGTCTTTAAGCATAATTATGTTTAATTCTGACCACCAGAAATCTTTATGTACTAATTTTAAATCATTTATCAATTCAGGATTTAATTTAAATATTTCATTCATTATAATTTACACTCTATCATACATTCGGTCAAAAATGCCATAAAATTAATATCAGGATTCGCTGAAAACGCATTCTGATATTGATATTTCGCTATCAATAATACCAACATTGGTACTGATTGTTTTTCAAAATAATCGTATGCTATATCATAAAATTCTCGATATAAGCTATTGATATCAGTATCTAAATTAGCTGATACCCAATGTCTCATATCTGAGTAATTTTTACCTTTCATAAGAACTATTAATTCTTTAATAGAAGCTTCCTGTAGATTGGCTAATATACCAGAATCTATATTACCAGTTGAAGAATATTTTTGAAGCTCGTTAAGAGTCCTTCTCCAATCAGGAAAATACTTCTCTAATACTTTAGCAACAACAGCTTTATCATATTCTATTTTTTCTATATTAAGAATATATTCTACTCTTTTAAAGAACATAGAAGCTAATTTAGCCATATCTTTTTTTGAAATTTTAAAATCAACAACCGAACATCTAGAATGTAGAGGTTCAATAATTCTATTTTTAAAATTACATGTAAGAATAAATCCACAATTCTTAGAAAATTCTTCCATGAAATTTCTAAGAGCTGGTTGAGTAGAATTTGGATTTAGATAATCTGCCTCGTCCAAAATTACATATTTTCTACCTCCAGATAAAGATATTGAAGAAGCGAACGTCAATATCTCATTTCTTAATGTATCTATATTACCGTTCATAGAACCGTTAATTTCTATATAATCACAACCTAATTCTTCAAGCATTGCTCTAGCTACAGTAGTTTTACCTACTCCAGCAGTACCTGAAAGTATAAGATTAGGTACATTCCTTTGAGCAACGAATTGCTCAAAGGTTTTCTTTAATTCTTGTGGTAATATTGTATCACTAACAGTTTTTGGGCGATATTTTTCAACCCATAAAAAATGATCCATAATCTAGCCGTCCTATCTTCACAACCAAATATTATATAATATTGTTTTTTACACCAACAATTAGAATGTGGAAGTCGATTCAACTGCAATAAAATACTCCACATTAGGAGACTTCCACAAGGAAATACCCTTGGCTGATATAGTAACATTATATGTATCTGGAAGAAGCTTAATATTCTCTGGTTTAAATATGGCAGAAAATTTCTTTTCTGTATTACCAATTTTTAAAGAATATACGTCTCCCGAAGGATTTTTTGTATCTAAAGCTTGTAAATAAATATGTTGTCCATCACCATGAACAACTATTTCGGGCACATTAAGAACCGATAAAGCTTTTTCGACATTCTTCATTTCTTCGTTAGTAATTTCTAACTCTACTTCTTTAGAAGGAAGAATTAACTCTTTTTCTGGAGCCTTTGTAAGTAAAGCTTCTTCGGCATAAACATATTTAATGTTTTTATTTTCGTCAGAAATAGTCACATACTTGTCTTCAAAAGTTAATTCTGGATCATTAAACAACGATAACGAAGATAAGAATCTATCTAAACTGTAAATAGCAAAATCTTGTTCAAATGATACAGCTATAGCAGCTTTACCAACGATAGTTTTAATTGGTGATATTGTTCTAAGAACGTTGCCTTGTTTTATAAAAATAGAATTATTAATTTTAGAAAAATTCTTTAAAACAGCAATAGTATTAGCATCAAGTTTCATTATATATAATCTCCATTATTTTACACAGTTACATAAATTAGCAGATTGATTTTTCTTTACTAATTCCATTATTTCTTCACAAGATTCTAAACATGTTATAGTTTTACCCATTTTTAATACAACAACAGTAATTTCTGGTACTTCATCATCCGGTTGTATAATTGATGACTTTATTTTCTTTTTCCTTTCCATAACAACAATTTCGTTCACATCAACCCATAAATCATGAGTATCTAATGGATGCATTAATTTAATTAACATATTAACCCTTTCCGCCTAATTTATTAGGATCAGCAGTTGCTGCAACTCCTACAGCAGCTAAATCTGCTAAAGAACCACCAAAAATATATGTTCCGACGTGAGAAAGTCTCATCCAAGGACAAAACCAAGTTTTAAGTCCTATTTGTTGAGCTTTTTGACAAAACCAATAATCTTCAGATAAATATCTTTTAGTTACAGGATCTACTTCTGCTTGAAAAAACATCATAATTTCTCTAGAACCATCAAAATGTTTAGTTCTTACATGATCAGGTTTATAGAGGTAATTATTATACTTTTCTTGGAATTTGAGTAAAGCTTCTTTTTTAATCATCATAAAACCTGTACCAATTTCTAATACCTCTACAGGTTCTCCTATTGGTATTTGAGATTGTCCAGCTATAGGATTAAAAACATAATCTCCAACAAATTTTTCTAAAACATTAGGGTCTTCATCCGCTACTCCACGATCTACTGCATGCTTAATTTTTTCCCAAGAAATACATTTCTTGGGATACGGTCCACCAATAATATCGTAAACAGGGTTTTGTATTTGAAGAGCCATTAAGGCTATAATATCTTGTGATTCAAACCCAATATCTGAATCAATGAACATTAAATGCGTAGCATCTGATCTCATAAATTCATCACAACAATAATTTCTAGCTCTAGTAATTAATGATTCATTGAATAAGAAATATAACTGTAACGGAATTCCATGTTTAGCACAAAATGCAGATAAATCTGAAATAGATTTAGTATAAATACCAGCACATTGACCACCATACATTGGTGTACATACCATAAGTTTTCGTTCTCTTAATTTTTCAATATCAATTTTTATCTCTATGATACTAACTCCTTTTTAATAAATTTACCAATTAAATATGTATAAGGCTTACCTTTTCTTAGTTCTTCCACGTCTATTTTTATTTTCATTCACATTTTTCCCTTTATAATGATCGTTATATAAACACATTAATATATAATGCATAGCTTTCATAAGATCAGCTTTATTAGAGCCGTTCTTCTTTCCATATCGCCAAAGGTATTTTAATGCTGTATTTCTAAAGGTAGGTGTTGCATCATCTAAAGCAATCCAAGCATCAAAACATTCGACTTTAGTTTCTTCTGTTTTGTAATGTTCATTGTATGTCGCCAGAACATAATTTTTAAAATCGTTTATTATTTCTTCTTCACAATATTTAGTATTCATATTTTATCCAAAAAAGCTGTCTAATGTTGAACCAATTTTAGAAGATTTATCTTTTAATCTAAGTTCTGCATGACCAGTAGCAGGACGAATATACATAGTACAATATTCTGGAAACATATCAGCTATTTGTTTGATAGATTTATCATTATATTCTTTATTTCGAACTGTTTGTAACCCACCAGGTTCTTTACGAAAATTTGTATCTACTGTATAATTATCTAATCTACATAATACACCATTCTTAATATATTGTCTAATAGAATATTCATAATCTTCGCCATGATTTGTAATCCGTTCTAAAAACGGATCATGTTGAATAATTATACCGCTAAACCAAGCTAAAATATAGCAAAGTTTAGTATATGTTCTATCTTTCATAAAATAGGCATTAGCCGCACCATATAAACCAAATGTTTTTGCACCAACTCTATCACATTCAGAAAAACCTAATTGAATTAATTTCTCTAAATCATCAACTTTTCCAAGTTTTTGTTCTCCAACTTTAACTTGTATTTCGTTTAAATCATCATCAAAAGTCATCAAATATGTATTTTCAGGATAATATTTTTCGATAAAATTTCTGGTTGCTCCAATTGTTGGAACATTTGAATTTACAATATTATACTTTCCTTCTAATGATTTATTATATGAATCATATTCTTCAGAGTTAGATACAAATACTGTAATTTTATCTTTGTTTATACCATATTCGTCTAAAAGTTTTAGTGTTTTTTTCTTAATTGTTTCTGACCTTTTATAACTAGGGACAGAAATGACATAATCTACCATTATAAAACCTTTCTTAAGCTAAAAAATCAGATAAATTAGACTGTTTTATGATTGGATATGGATTTTCTATATTATAATGTTTCATATAATTATACCATTCATCTTGATTCCACATATCCGGAGATACTCCATTCCATCCTTTTCTCCATAATGTATGATTTTCATTTAATCTACGTTCTTCTACATATTGATGACGTAATGACTCATATTCCCATGATTTTAATTCCATCATCTTTTCACGAAAATAAGCAACTACGGTCATTCGATCATTATTATCACCAATAAGAGCATCATTGCCATGTATACCGTCATGATTGTTAACTAACAACATATCACCAGGTTGAATATTAATAGCTATACGATACTCTGGAAGAATAAATTCCCCGCCTTTCCATCCTTTACCTTCTGGTCCAGTAAGACCACATATATTTGAGAATCCTTCATGTAAATCACCTGCGTCTCTATGACACGCTGTTCTCCAGTTATGGTTTACAGTTAATGTAGTAAATACGGTTGAAGATATAAGAAATCTGTTATCTAGATAACTAGAAGATTTATGTTGCTTTCTCCAACGATTAGGCAAATGTTTCTTAAATTGTTCGTTCAATTTTTTCAAATATGGAAAACATAAAGAAAATTTCTCAAAATTTTTCTCAGTATAAGCTGTTGCTCTTCCGTATGGAATACGTGGATATCTATCAAAATATCCAGCAATACCAGAAATTACAGGATTAGCATAATTGGTATCTGAAATATAATTATCAGAAACGTATTGAGCTTCTTTACGTTGTTCTTCTCTAGATAAATTATGTAATCCATTTACCCATTTATCAAACCAACCATTATAATCTTCATAGCGTTCTAAGATTTTATTTCTTAACCAAACAAACCCACGAACTTCATCTTTCTTAATACAAGAAAGATGATGATTACGAATATATTGTATAGATTGATCGTCAACAAGTATATTGTCTGGACGCAATAAAAAATCCAGAATATCGTGATGATATTCTGTTACCCAATCTCTATTTTGGAGTTTTTCATTACGAGGGCCAGCGGCTACACCTCTATTTTGAGATTCTATAGCCGCTCCGCGTAATCCTGCATAAGCAGAATCACACTTTTCTTTAGTAAATATATTCTTACGATATTTAAAGATTATATTTGCTTCAGTAGTAGTTCCATCTATTGTTTCTGCATAAAGATCAGTATCATCATTAATGATTTCGTCAGCATATTCAGCACAAGTAATATACTTACCTAATGTTTCTTCAGAATCAACTTTTTTCTTAACTAATATTCTTACCATTTAATACTCTCTCAATATCTGCTGGTTTATAATTTGGTCTTTTTAGAACCTTACCATCTTCACGATATATTGGGTTACCATCTTCACCTAGTTTGCTCATATTTGAATAATGAACTTCTCTATATACATCATCAATAGGAATACCATAAGCAGCCGCAGTACCATATACTACATAAAGTAAATCTGCAAGTTCTTTGGCTAATTTTGGTAAATTTATAGAATAAGAATAATCACATATTACAGGACCACTAGCCTGAAAATAACCCATTTCCTCCATAACTTCTTTATATTCTTCAACAATCAATTTTACTCTTAGATTTCTTATATCTTTAGATTGTTCTGTTGGTACTTCTGGATCTTTTACTTTATTAAATGCTTGATGGAATTCTTTCACTAACTCAAAATTTGTTTTCATAGCCACTCCGGGGGATTTCTATTAGTCCAACGATGTAAATCTTTTTTACCTAATCTGTAATAGTTTCTATAACTATTTATCACAGAATTTGGATCTTTATACTCGTCAGGCATGCATTTTGGCATTTCTGTCATATCAAAATCGCATAAATTCTTAGGTGGGCTTTGTAAGATATAACCCATAGAAAAACATTTATGTTTCTTATTATATCTATGAGTATATTCGTTACATAAGGCGAAAAAATGGTCAACTAACCAATTATAATTTTCTACAGCTGTTCTAGTCCATATAGCTGATGGATGATTGATATGTGTTGCTTTATACATTATAGGTTCACGTTCATCATATAATGTATATACTGTTTTATTATTTACTTTTGTTTTAGTACCATCTAGTATTCTGTGTGCAGTAGAAAGAAGTTGAGCAGATTCCAATATCATTTTTACTACATGTTTATCTACCATCCATTGTGCTGCTTGTACAGGATTTTCATCAATATAAAATATGTTCATTTTAATCCTCCATTACAGAAAAATTCATACCAGATAAAATAATTGGTATCATAAACAATTCACTGCCAACGGTTACTTTTAATCCTACTTGACCGGAATATAAATCTACAAACCCATATATTTCAGTATTCTCATCTGCTATAGATGTTTTTAAAAATTCTCTTATTTCTGAAGCTAAAATATATGATTTATTATCATAACCATGTTTGTTTATAAATTCGCCTATTCTAGCAAATGCTATATCTGATTCATTATTATTCATTTTTTCTTTAACTTTTTCAACGCCATATCTAATTTTAATTTTGAAACAAGATCTGTAAAAACTTTACCTTGAAGGTGATCATACTCGTGTTGAAATATGCGAGCAGATAGTCCTGTAAATTTTTTGGTTAAAATGTCACCATTAGGTGTATTAAATCTCACACGAATATGTTGTGGTCTTTTTATTTTTAATAAAAGACCAGAAAAAGATAAACATCCTTCTTCTAATTCTATTAGAGAATTAGATGACCAAACCACTACAGGATTAAAACAAACAAAATTTTCTGGTGCTCCTCTCATAGCAAATATAGAGTACGGAACACCAACTTGATTCGCCGCCAACCCCAAACCGCCTTTATCATACATATATTTTACTATATCCTTGGAAAAGAGTATAGGGTCAAAAGGCGGCGAAAGAAAATTAAATTTTTCTGTTGGCGTTCTTAATATAGGATCATTTTTATCGACTAAGTTCATATTATTTCATCGCATATATTAAGCTTGTCCAAGCCTTTAAAGTTGGCGGAGGGGCAATAACAGTACTAAAATTTGCTTTAAGATAACTTGTTATGTATTTGAATTTACTTTGATCTTTATCGTTAAGGTGGGATTGATGCCATTCCATCATAATAGTATCTGCCGAAGACCAGTCTATATCGTTATTAAGGAATATATCATATTCCGCGCCTTCAATATCTAATTTGATTTTATTAGGCTTGATTCGATTAACTTCTTCGGAAAATCTTTTAGCATTAACGGTAACAGCAGTTCTTCCTCTTTTTTCGATAAGAGAATGCATACCTTTGTTTTTTAAATTGTTTACATAAAAAGAAACATTAGGAACATTATTTGATATTAGAGCATAATTATATATTGTAACATTATTACAATTATTATGTTGTAAATTTTTACTAGCTAATTCAAAATTGTCTTTATCTGGTTCATAAGAATGAACTTCTTTTACTAATTTAGATACTCTTGTTGAATATCCACCTATATTAGCACCTACATCTAAAACAATATCTGTTGGTTTATAACTGAAAAACTTTTTGAAATATGTTGTACCATAACATTCATCAATCACAAGTTGATCAGAAGTTCCTTGTCTTACATAAAAAGATTCTGATATGTTTTTTTTATTATATATTTCTAATTTCATCTTTTCTCCATATTTTATCTTCCACACGCTTCATGTATAGCAGACATATAATCTACTGGTTCAAGTTTAATTAACTCGCTAGGCAATTCTAATTCTTCGCTTGTTAATGTATGATATAATTCGTTTATTAAAATTTTATGTAATTCAAAACTTGGATCTAATCCTACTAATTGATTACAATCTGTTTCTAATTCTTTTATTTCTTCAAGAGTCATCTTACCTAAAATAACCAATATTGCTCCTAGTTGAGAACTCTCTAATGATTTAATTTTATCACGTAAATATCTCATTTATTATTCAATCCTCTAGTATAACCATTATCTATATATTTTTGTAACAAATAGTGTCAGATTCGAGCTGCCTGAATCTGCATCCAATCATAATTTCTAGATCTACCTAAACTTAACCAACCTTCTTCTTCCCATATATCCCAAAATCTAGCACAATCTGATTTAGCTAATCTAGCTCTATCTCTTCCCCACTTTAATTGGTTTCTATCAGGATCAAAATCAATAGCAATACCCCATGAATGCATTGACCAAGCAGAACCACCGCGCATCTTACGTACATTTAAACTACCACCAAATAAATCTAATCCCAATTTTCTACGAACATCAGCATCAGGATATGCATCAGCTATACGAGCAAAACAACGCTTTGCTGAATCGTGTACCTTTTCGTGTACTGATATTCTTCTAATTACTTTATCCGTATCCCAAGCTAATACCATTGGAAATGGTAATACTAACATTGTTTGATTTTCACCAACTTTGCCGTAATATTTAGATACTCCAGATTGTGTAGGCCAAGCGTTCTTTTTAGCTTCCTGAAAATCTTTATCTTTCCAAGTTTCTACTTCTTTAACTTTCTCAGGATCTCCAGATTGTTTAGCTTCCCATACTTCTCTAGCATGTCTAGTTTGAGGGCCAACTAAACCATCTACTGTTCCTGCATTTATTTTATTTGTCGAATAGATTGCTTGTTCGGCAGCTACAAGTAATCTATCTTTATTCCATGAAGCGGTTTTAAGCTTAGGATAAGCTCTTTTTAGATAAGATTTTATTGCTTCTAATAAATCGTCTGTTGCCGATATTTTTAAAAATTGTTGAATTTCAGATACTTCCATGGGCGTTTCCTTTTATAAATATAATAAAAATTGGAGTTTATTGTGTTTTGCACTTATTTAACAATTTATAGAGGAAATAAACTTCCTCCGTTTTATATAGGTTCTTGTAAATTAAGCAAGATAGAAAAAGGTTATCACGGTTCTGTTTCTTCTAAAATGTATAGTAAAATTTGGAATAAAGAACATAAAGAAAATCCAAATTTATTTATTACCAAAATTTTAACATATCATAAAATTGATACAGAAGCTAGAGAAAAAGAATTATATTTTCATATTTCTTTAAATGTTGTTAAATCTCCTATGTATATCAATATGTCTAGCGCTCGTAAAAATGGATTTTTTGGTATGAATGTTTCTGGTTCTAATAATCCTATGTATGGTAAAAGCAGAAAAGAAAATCACCCTAAAGGTATGTTAGGCAAACATCATTCTACTAAAACTAAACAATATATGTCTAAAATAAGAAAAGGCAAACAAACCGGTTCTAATAATCCTATGTACGGTAGAAAATGGACGTCTGAAACAAGATCTATTATTCTATCTAAAAGAATAGGTGTTAAACGAGGTCCATATAAAACTAAGACTAAGAAATTCGTGAAAAATTCTGAACTTTCTTAAATCTTATAACGTGTTCGAATTTTTCTACCATCTGTTCTTTATGAGAAATAATAAAAATGTTACTATGACTCATAATAGTTTTAATAGTATTCATAAATAATTCAGTAGAATTACCGTCTAAAGAAGAATCTAATGTTTCATCAAATATTAATAAATTAGTGTTCATTGAATTTCTTAATTTAGATACTGCTCTCCAAGTAAACAATATTGCTAGATTAATTTTTGACTTTTCACCTTCTGAAAACGACGCATAACTGAAATCGTCTCTATATCGTGACTTAATAGTTTCTTTAAACTCTTCGTTTAGTTCAAATTGAACAAAAAAATCTAAGGCCGAAAGATATTTATTAATCAATTTATTAATGATCGGAACATATTGCTTAATAATCTTCGCTTTAATACCAGAATCTTTCAATAAAGAAGAAGCTATAGATAATAATTCTTTTTCAGTATTAGAGTCTGATATTTCTTTTTCTATTACAACTAATTCTGTTTCTAAAGCTATCAGCTTATCTTTATCTTCTTGATTGTTTTTAACTTCTACAGAACGTACTTCTCTTTCTAACTCGTTTTTATAAGATTGTAAAGATTTTTCTTTAGTTTTTAATTCAGCTAACTCTACCTTTGTTTGAGATAGAACTATTCTGTTTATCTCATCGTCTTTTAATATTTCTTCACAAGATTTTAATGATTCTTCTAATTTATTTAGACCGTTTAACAATGCAACTAATTTTTCATTGTTCTCTGCTAATTTCTTAGCCTTAAAATCTTCATGAATGTCCTGTAAACATGTAGAACACTTGTTATTTTTATTATAAAAATTTATCTCTTTAGTAGCATTATCTCTATTAAATTCGATGCCATACTTTAAATCATTAAGTATTTTATGTTTGTTTCTAATACTATCATTATTAGACAACATAACTTGTATGTTGTGTTGAAATTCTTCTTTTGTTTTTATTTTTTCTAATAAATCTTTAATATCTGTTCCACACTTTTCAATTCTTTCTTTTTTCTCGTTAATAAATTCTTGAGTAGAGTTCATCAATTTTGTTAAGTGATCTTTAACAATATATATCTTATCTTCAATACTTTTCTTAGAATTTATGGCTGTATTGTTTCTATGCCCATTCATCATTATTCTGTTTTTCAACAACGAATTCATAGAAGTAAATATTTTGAGATCTAATAAATCTTCTATAACTTCTCTTCTTTCATAAGCTATCAATTGCATGAACGGTTTAAAAGTAGCTGATCCTAGAACAACCACTTGACAGAACGATTTAAAATTGACCTTTAGAATTTGAGTTTCTAGAGTAGCTTGATAATCTTTATTGTTAGCAGCTTTATTAATAAGTTCATCGTTTTTATATATTTCAAAAATTTTAGGAAGCAATCCACGAACAATCTTATATTCTATAGAACCAACAGAAAATTCTATTTCTACTATAGTATTCTTTTTTGTTATAGAATTAACAAGCTGTGGTATATTAATAGGTCTGTAAGGTTTACCGAATAGACCAAAAGTAAGAGCGTCCAGGATCGTAGACTTACCAGAACCATTTTCACCAACGATTAGAGTAGTTCTGTTTCTTATAAGATCTATTTCGGTAAATTGATTTCCTGTAGATAAAAAATTCTTATAACGCAGTTTCTTAAATATTATTGCCATGTTTCTTCTAAACTCACTGCCTCAGTATATAAATCTACAATCAAATTCTCTAAAGATTCCTTAATAGAAGATTGTATCTCTAATTTTCCTATATATTTTCTAAAAATATCTAATGTAGATTCTGCTTCATCAATAATATTTGATTCATCTTCCAAATGTAGATTTAGATGATCTTCTACTATTTGTAATTCTACAGGATTAGCCGCTTCTAATTCTGCTATAAAATTGTCGAATTTATATGGATCCTCTTTAGATTGAATCACTACTTTAATTATAGAAGTATTTACATTATCAGGAATTACTGGTGTTATACTATCCTTGTAAAATATTTTATGAAATACTCTATATGGATTTTCTATAAAAGTCAATTCTCTTGTTTGTGTATCAAATATATGAAATCCTCTTGGATCATTATAATCTGACCAAGTAAATTCTGCGTGTGCACCTAAATACCAAATATTTTTAGCATGACTTCTAGTATGATAATGTCCAGACATAACCATATCAAATTTTTGAACCATAGAAGGCGAATCACCGTATTCAGAAGGCATTCCTTTATACATAGGAAATTTTTCAATTTCAAAATGCCCCATACATATTTGAGCTGTAGTATTATCTATACATTCAAGAATATTTCCTCTATTATTATCACATATCCAAGGCACCAATAACATATTTAATCCATCAAAAGTTACTTCTAATGGATCGTTATCTATAATATGAAATGGTTCTAATACTAATTCTTGTAAAGCATTAATCTTATTAGTATTTTTATAAAAACAATCATGATTACCAGCTATAATATATACATTCATACCCCTTTCTTTTAGAGGATCAAGAAAATCCTGACGAACACGAGTTGCTGTTAGAATATTTACATATTTTCTACGATCTACTAAATCTCCTAAATGAATAATCGTGTTTATGTTTTGTTTCTCTAATTCTGGGAAAAAAACTGTATCCAAGAATTTTTTATTTAGATCTAAAAATAACGTACTATCGTTTCTAACCCCCCAATGCGTATCAGTAATTAATGCTATTTTCATATATCACTAGCCTGCCTTTGTTTTCTATCAGAAGATTGTTTACTCCTTATTTGAGATAAAGGAATTGGTTGATCAGAAACAGCTATAACATTCCATAATCCACTTTCTCCTTTTAATTCAACTTTATTGCCTTTTTTTGCGCCATAAACAGGAATATAAGCAACTTCTATTAATATACTACCATCTTCTAATTGTTGATTTAATCTACATTGTACATATAATTCTTCTTTCATTTATCTTTTTTTCTCCAAATTGTACACCAATAAAGCTTTTTCTATTGCAGTTTTCGTTTCTTCTAGATATCCTGCATAATTTTCTTTTATAAAGATTGAAGAAGACTTATCATTAAGCTTTTCTATCCATTGTATTACAATGGGCGCGACAAAATGTTTTTTATTCATTTTCAGTTTCCTTTATTATATTCTCTTTTTTATTTTTAATCAAGTTGCTTTCAAATATTCTTATGATATCATCTGAATACTCATTTTTAAGTTCTTTATTATGACTAAACTCAGACATATCATTTAACATAGTTATTTGAAAATTTTTATGCTTAATATAAGATTGTTTCTTTTCTTTATGGATACGCCTTACAAAAGCATTCCAAGCTATTTGTGTAAAATATGCGAATGGGTTATTTGTTTTATTAGGATCAAAATTATCTATTGCTGCTAAACAATCTACTAATCCATCGCTTATCATCTCATCTCTATATGTATAACCACCAAAGTTTGATTTAGTAGATAAGTTTTTACATATAAAATATATAGATTCACCAATATAATTAGATACTAATGGTTTTGGTTTGTTTAATTCTATACATTCTTGCGTTTTTTGTTTGTGTAAAATCATATTTTCATAAAGCGTTCTATTGTTTATATAATTCCTTGGTTTTTTCATAAATTTACCTTTACTTCCTTTAAAAACATCAGTATAATAACATTGTTGTTTATGTCCTCCTGGATGATATTATATTCTTAGTTGTACTTTATAGTTTTTGTATACAAATTTCTCTTCATTATATATTTTTATTCTTTCCATAAAATGTGTCAAAGTAGTATTCTTCTTTTCTCTCCAAGTTAAATCATCAGAAATATCGTATAATGTTGATACCATATTCTTCGTAGATAATCTTAATAATCTACCAATAGATTGTAAAGTATTAACTCTAGCTTTTGAAGGGGAAGCAAATATAGCATTATGTAATTCAGGAATATTCGTTCCAGTTGACATAGTTCCTTCTGATGCTATTGTAATAGATTTTTTATGTGAATTAATTTTTAATCTTATTTCTTCTCTAGTATTACCATCTACTTTACCATGTATATAATATACTGGACAATCTGGATTAGCACTCTTTATAAGATTATATAATTTATCTCCATGTTTCTCAATATATCTGAAAAGAACTATGGTATTTCCTTCTAATGATAATGCTAAATTAGCTATAAATTGATTTCTCTTGTCACAGTCAAAAAGAAAATTTCTTTCGTCTTCGTACTTTAATTTAGAAACCATTTTTCTTACATCATCAGGATACGATAAAACTATATTTTTAATTTTAAAATCAGCAGCATATTTCTGTTCAATCATTTCATGAGTTGTTATAATTTTTTCTACTTTACCGAATAGTCCTTCTAGAACTAATTTATTAGTTTGAGAACCATCTAAAGTACCAGTAGTACCATATCTATATTCAGTAGTTTTTAATTTTTCCATTATAGAAATTAGAGATTTTGCTTTAAACTTATGCGCTTCGTCTCCAATAACAACCTCAATATCTTTAAAGAAATTTTCTGGTTGTTGATATATAGATTGCCATGTTGTACAAATTAACTTTGGTATTTTGTGTTCGATTTTAATTATTTTCATTTGTTTCTTTCTTTAAAATCAAATTCGCCATTTTTCCTTTTTTGGTATTCTACCAGAAAGAATATAGTTAAAAATAGATATAGACCAATTGTTTAGATTACAATTTTTTTAACTGGCAAATTAGGCAAATCAATCCATGTTATTCCGTATTTGAACCGTTTAAAGATCTAGATATTATATGATGTTTTTCAGAATATTGTTCTAAAGATATAGGATTTTTTATTCTATTGATTATAATATTTCTATATCATTTAAAATACTTATTGGTTATAATATTTGTGTAACCATCTATCGTCAATTTCGTCATTAATAGTAATATCCTTTGCTTTCTTATATAAAATATCACTGTTTAGTATTTTTATATTTACATTGCCGTCAAATATATATTCTTTGCCTAAATCTGAAATTATATGTACTTTTAATGGTTCTTTTTCTTGTCCAGCGTATATTTTATACATATTATTAGTATCTTCGTATCCATAAGATATGAAATCAGAGTACATTTGATGTATAAGGTTTAAATTCGGAACAACTAACAAAGTTCTTTTATTTAGATATCTGTAAATAAGGTATATAATCAAAGATTTACCAGAAGCCGTTGGAGATAAAAGAAGCTTTCTTTTATCTCTTATAGAGTGTATAAAAGCTTTTAACTGATAATCTCTAGGTTCAAACGGAAGATTTAGTGAATTTATAAATTGTTTAGCTTCTTTTACAGAAAATTCATTAGCAGAAATATCTGTAATATACGAAATATCATACTTTTTTTCTTGTGCAAATTCTTCTATATACGGCAGCAAGCCCGCATATACTAAGTTTGTTAAAGGATTAAAAAGGTAGATATCTCCATTCCATTTTTTATTTTTATAAGCAGGAGTAAATTGATATCCAGGAACTTTAAATGTAAAACGATCTTTTAATTCATACAAAATATGAGGTTCAGCATATACTTTAATATGTACTTCGTTTATTTTTTCTATATTTAACATTATCCTCCCATTGTAAATCTAGCCCAATCTATACCGTTTTTAATGATATAACCTCTATTCATTATAGTTCTGATAATTGATTCTAGAAATTCTAATTTTTCTTGTTGAAGCCCTATTTTTAGAGAAAGATTAATTATATCCTTATCTGCATCTAAATAAAGAGGAATATCAGATTTTAAAATCATTCCTTTAGCTGGTAAAACCCAACCTTTATTACGTGTTTCTTCGTTATGTCCATCTTTATAAAACTCATATTTTTGGAGTTTTAATTCTTTCATAAATGCTTCATATTTTTTTAGAAGCAATCTTTCTTGTATTAATATTTGGTAATATTTTTGATGAAGTTTAGGAATTTTAAGAGATTCTTCACCTAATTCTGTTTTATCTATATTAGAATCTATAGCCCATAGTTCTACAATTTGTTCTATGTTCATAATAACCTCACGAATAAAAGATTATTATAATACATATTTGATAATAAGTAAAGTCTTATAAACTCGTGATTTTATAGTGTGTGTATTTGAAAGCTGCTTCTACAGTTAAATATTTTACATCTAAATCAACAGTATTTAATGTTAAATCGCCTAGACGTATTGGAAAAGCATCAATAAATGTTATTTCATAATTGATCATTTTGTTATTATTTTGTATTAATAATGAAACATCAGAATATATACCATCACCAGTATATTGTGGATGATTTTGTATTTCTTTATATTGTTCAAAAGATTCAGGTTTACCATATGCTATTATCCAGTTCCAAATTTCTAGATAATTTATAAGATCTTCATCAACTTTATATACTATGTTTAATTCTCCAAAAGTAACATGTTCACCAGTATAAGGTGCTACGACAAAAGGATTACCTACATCTACAGATTTAACAAATATTGAAGGAAGATTTATCTTTTGTATGAAAAAATTAACAGAAGGAGCCTTTTTAATCTTAAATTCGAAATTAAGTTGTGATAAAAAGTTTCTGTTTTCTGGTATGTTTGATAATACTGTCATTAATAGACTACTTTCGGTTTATTTACTATTGTATATTTATTAATTAAAGGATGTATAGTTTCTTCTACTTTCTTTTTATTTTCTGGTGTTAATTTATCATACCAATCCGGTATAGTTCGTTCTTCTGAATCTAAACCATGATCAGAAATTATTGCTAATTTATCTCTAAAATTATTATTTCTATAATGATATAATCTATGTCTTATTGGCAATTCAGTATAACTTCCTGTTTGAGAAATAGATTTATTGTTTCTTAAAAATATTCTTTCTATTTCATGTCTTTTTTGTGCAGTAAAAGCAGATAATTCTCTCTTAGAATTATAATATCCTGTTGGATCTGATTGATCGTCGTATTCTGGATCTTGTTCAATGGCTTTGCCATGATAATCTACTAAATGTTGAAACTCATGTCTAAACGCACCATAATGATTGTTTAATGAATCTAAAAATTTTCTATGTGTTACTTCAATATGATCGTTAGGATCAGGTTCATGTATTCTATTTAATAATATAAAATGTTGTCTGTTTTTTACTATATCTCTTTTAGAATTTGGTGTTTGTCTATATTCTGCTTCATTAACACTATCAGTTTTTCCTAAAAATATGCTAGATTTACTATATTTTCTTTTTAAACTTTTGTTTATAGGAAGATCTTGTATACGAACACCAAAGTGATTGTAATCAAAATTGTTAATTTTTCCTGTTTTTAAAAGCCTCTTAAAATTATCAGGATCTCTTAAATGTTGTTTAAGACCCATCCAAATTAATTTAGAATCAGTATCATGTATACTATTATTATTATATTTAATTTGTTCTAATATTTTACGAAACATATCTAGCAGCTAATCTTATTTCTTTATGACCTAAATGTTTTTCTATAGGATCTTTATTGGATATAGAAAAATATTTATTTGTTCTACCATCATAACCATCTACAATAATATTTGGTTTTCTTCTTAATTCGTCCCAAGTTTTAATTTCTTGTGGAGATAATGACCCTGAATGTAAATGTAATTTTTGTTTAGTTGTTAAATGATGGTAGAAATCAGCATTAGACATATTAGAACCAACAGTAGAGCCTGAAGATTTTATCATAAAAGTTTTTCTTGGTCCATGTTCTCCAATTACCCATGATCTAATAGATTCTTCATTAGGAAGGTGAACAGTATATTCTCCTTCTTTTTCTTTCGTTGTTTTTTTATATTTAATTGTTCTGTATTTATCACTATAAACAACTTTTCTTGATAAAATTTGTTTAGTTCCAATTAATAATTTAGATTTTTGTTTTGTTTTTTTTGTTGCTTCTGTTATGTTACCATATTTTTCCGGTTTTAAATGTTTCCATAATGCTAAAGATTCTGTTATTTCTTCTTTTTTCTTTACAGAAAATCTACTACTTTTATTCATATATGTATCTAAATTCGTATTAGGAGGGATATCTTGATATTCTCTTTTAGCCATATCGTATACTTGCATATGAATATCAGGCATACTTTTTAATCTGTCATATACTTTAAATGCGCCTTTAGATAACGCATAATCTGAATGCCAATGTATTCCATGATTTGTTACTAAATGATGTATAAATTCATGTGCTGGCAACTTATTTCCAAATCCATTCATATTATCAACATAAAATTTGTTGTCTCTAGTAATATTACCATATACTCCTAAAGAAATATGATCGTTAGGCTCATGTAAAGCAAAATGTACACCAGGACTGTTTCTATGATAATATCTAGATACTTTATGATTACCAATATTTGAAATATATTCTCTAGTAGGTTTTTTTGGTTCTTCTTTATATGGTGTTAAATCTTTTTCTTTATCTACATCATTATAAAAAGGGGCTTCTTTTAAATATTGTTTAAACTTTTTCATATCTTATTACCGCGTAATGGATTTCTAAAATTGCATCTTCTAGCAATATATTAAACCATTCACCCTTAGTTCTTTTATGATTTAATACTTTATGTATTTTCTTTTCTATGTTCTTTACATCTGATTCTAATACTTCTTTAGTATATAGAAGGCTTAATTTGTGTGGATATCCTGTTTGTAACGATTTTAATCGTTTTTGAGGTTCTTTGGAAAATCCTATTTTATATGGTGAAGATATAGATCCAATTATATAGATGTAACTCATTTTAATCCCTTTAATATATCTTCATTAGGAGTATTTATAGGATGTTTTGCTACTCTAGTTAAAATATTATGATCTAATACGGCTACTTCAGTTTGATCTATAGGCAATCTGCTAGTTCTTATTTGTGGTTCTTTACCTGATTCTCTAGGAGAAGGTAAATCAACATACTTTTTAGATCCATAACTAGCTATCGTTGTTTTGGGTATTTTAAAAATATGTAATGTTTTTAAGCCTTTTGCGTATTTTTCAGAATATCTTTTTGCCCAATTTATAGCACCATGTGCTTCTTCTTTATTATTAGGGTCAAGTATATATCCATATAACCCCTTTCCTAATGGCCTAATATTTCCTGGTTCCCCCGTACCATATTTTTTAGGGTCTATTTGATCAAAATCACTTCCACCATGAATCATATAGTAATGATCTTGTTGTTCTTTTAAAAAGGATTTAAACGACATCATTTTTTAGTGACTCCAAATTGTATTCTACCATCAGTTGTTCTATGCAAAGCTGCTACTTTAGGATCTTGTTTTATTTTTGGTGGTTCTTGTAAATCAGTATATCCTAATCCTTTTAACATAGAATGAGCAGCATGTCTAGCTAATGTTGTATCTTCTAGAGCTTTAGATTTATCATATAAATTATCTTTATGATTTATCCAATAATCTCTTTTTCTTCTTGCTATAGACATTTGATGTGTATAATGTATTTTTGTATTTGGTTTATCATCACCTAAATGTTTTTGTATATGTTGTAATACATACATATTAGTTAGATGTCTTCTAACATATTTGTGTACATTTTCTGGTGTTAATTTAGGTTTTAAATCGTCAGAAACTTTAGCATTATCATCATAAAATGTTAATTGATCGTGATTGGCTTCTGTTAAAGATTCGATATTAATATATTGTTTAAAAGATTTCATTTTAAGAATTTCCTAAAATGTTTATTTAAAGTATTATCATCGTTATAAGGATCAAATTCTTCTTCTATAAAAAATTTAAAAGACCTCATTAAATTGCTCCTGTATAAATGTTTATCTAGTATTTATAAAAACAACTAGTCTTATATATTATGGTATAGTATAATTTAGCCTAAAAGGAGGCTATACTATGCTTGAGAAAACAAATCCTCAATTTCTTGTTGGACCTACAAAATTTGGATCAATAGGAGAAGTACGTGTTGGTAGATATATGGATGGTATGCTTGCATTAAAATTAATAGATCCTAAAACTGGAGAACCTATATTAGTAGCCACAGTATGTATGTATCCTGCACAATATGCCTCAAAGAAACATGTTTGGATTAAAAATTGGTCAGAAAACGAAGGAATTTTAACGGCTTTAGAAAACGCTAATGTTGTTGAAGCAACAGGAGATACTATACCTGCGGGATATGTAGAAGCTTATGAAGCTGAATTAACCTCAAAATTTATTGATGCTCTTCCTGATAATGTTAAAGAATATATAAAATAATATTCCGTACTTTTCTTGCATACTTAATCCCATAAATAAAAAATCCAGGGAACCGGATGGTCCCTGGATCTGTTTAGGTTAAAGCGTATGCGTTACATCAAATTATTTACAATAATTCTTCTGTAATACTTATTAGTGCTGATCACATTAGAACGACCAGAACCCTTTGTTAAACCTTCAGCGAATGGATTTGCTACCATACCATAACGGGTTTTAAATCCAATCTTAGGTTGGAATGAACCTTGATCAACAGCACGCACCATTTGTAGAGGAACGTAAGGACAATAGAACAGACCTGCGTCAAACGCATTAGATCCTTTATATCCCATAGTTAGATAATTGCCACCGATAGCATAAGGATCGATATAAACTCTTATACGTCCATTAAGCACACCAGCAAAGGTATTACCTGTATCGTCTACTTGTAGATTGTTGCTATTTAGAGCAGGTGTATAATCTAGAACACCAGCCATTTGTAGAGCCGAAGCTACGTCAGAAGAACAGATAACGATATTACCTTTCCCTCTACGGGTTTGTTTAGCGATTTGGTTAGCTTCACGTTCTAATTGGAACATTAAGCCTTTAAACTTTTCAACCATCCAACGACCGTTAGAGTCGGTATCTAAGTCGAATACACCAGCTACAGTTACGTTTTCTTGTGCACCAGGAACAGCTGTAATATTAATTGTACGAACAACTTCACGATTAATTTCGGCTAGAATTTCTGCAGAAAGAATATTAGATAATTCTGTTTCTGCGTCTAATCCATGAATTGCCTTTAAGTCTTGTGCAAGTTCCATGGTATATTCTGCTTTTAACGCGCGAGTATTAGCAGTAACAGTAACCTTTTCAATGGTGAACGCCATTTCTGGGAAGGCTGTGTTAGAATCAGTACCTAACGCTTCTGCTTGTGCAACACCCATACCCAAACCAGTATTATATGTATTAACAGCGGTTAACGGAGAAGTATTAGTTGCTCCAGGTATTGTACCAACGAATTTTTGACCGAAGGTATTAGCACCAGTAGTAACAGATGAATGTTGAGTATTTACTTCGTTATAGAATGTTTCGTCGCCTGTTTGATTTGCATATCTTGATCTCATTGCGAAAATAAGACCAGTAGGACCAGTCATTGGTTGTACGCCACAAACATCATATGCTATTAAATTAGGCATAGCACGACGAACTAACGAAATTAATACAGGATCGAAAGTATCAATACCACCTGAACCTGCTGTAGAGCTAGAAGCCCCCATAAAGTTAACAGGAATAGTAGAAGATGTTTCTGTTAATGTTTGATATTGACCGTGTACTCCTGCTTCTATTAAAGCTCTTTCAGTATTTTCAAGTACTGTAGCAGTAACATAACGTTTGTGATAGTCTTTAATTTGACCACAAGATTCGTGGTCTAATACAGGCCCCCACTTTTTTTGAATTTCCTCAGCTAAATACATTGTTTCTTCCCTTAAACTATTAAAACTAGTTGTTTCTTTATTTATATTATTTTATCTTTTACCTAATCTAGATAAAGATTCTACATATCTATTAACTGCAGGATTAGTTACAACTTGTTTCTCTTCAGTATCAAAAGTTTCTTCTTCTATATTAGAAGAAATCACTTTCGTTTTATCTGAGAAATAAGTTTCCTTAATAATCTTCAGTTTCTTTTCAAATGTTTCTATATCACCATCGAATTCGATACCTTCAGCAAGAGTTTTAAACTTTTCTTGTTGTGTTAGTGCAAGACCTTCTGAAAGTTCTTCCAATATTTCCTTTTTAGCAACAGTTATTAAAACTTCTTTATATTCATTATTTTCAGTTAATACTGAATCTAAATCTTTTTCTAATACTTCTATCTTATTAGATAAAGCTTCAACAACATCTACTTTGCTTTCAGGGATATCAAAATTATGTTCAACCATCAAATTCTTTAATCCATTAATAAATTCTGAAGTAATTTCATTTCTTAATGTAGATTCAATTGCTACTTCGTTTTCAGACATCCAATTTTCTACTACATAATCTATATATGAATCTAATTTATCTGTTAATTCTTCTGTAAATATTTGTAATTCTTCTGTTACTTGTTGTACATATTCTTCTTCTAATTTAGCAACTTCTAATGCAACCCTAGCGCCAACTGCTGCTTCAAATAATACAGATGCTTTTTCTGTAAATTCTTCTGATAATTCTTTAGAATTAAACATAATTTCTATTTCTTCTTTTGACAAAGAAGGCATATAATCTTTATAATGAGGTTCTCCTCTACCTACAGCAGCAGAAGGTTTCATATTTAAAGTAGATTGATTATGATCAGAATTATCATCTACTCCATAAGATTTACCTGGTCCAAATTGAGACATTACTTGATTGAAAAAATTAACTTGATCTGATGCTGACATTCTATTCATTGCATTCATTACACCAGACATCATTCCTAATTTAGATGTAGAAAGAGCTTGTGGGTCTGTTATTGATTTAGCAGCAGGATGTAATGAAGATGCAGCTTCTGTTTCTTCTTCAACTGTTTCTTCTTCAACTGTTTCATCTTCAACTGTTTGTTGTTCTGTTACAGATTTTTTAGAGATAGCTTTTTTAGAAGTTACCTCTTTAATTACTTCTTCAAGTTTTCCTTTTTTTAACATCAGAAAATTACTCCTATTCTATCTTTTGTTTTATTTATATATTACTGTTTTTTAACTAATAAAGAGGCTAAATGATTTTCCCAAAGAATTAATTTTGCTTCTTCTAATTGTTGTTTAGAATAAGTTTTAATTTCTTTCTTTACTTCATGTAGTTTTTCTTCTAACCATGTACCTTTAATTGGATCATAAATCCAATCTACATTTTCCATAATACCATTAACGAATGCACCTGGTGCACTAGGATCAGCTACTATATCTGCTGCAGTTGCTAATTTAAAATCGTTTTGAACTTCCATTATTCCGTTCGAATTTTTTTGTAAAGAACCTAAACCTCTTGAAGAAACACCTAAAGAAGCACCGGAATTTAATAATCCTTTTGCTAATTCTCCCATTGGAGTTTCTGTTAATTTTGCTTTACCAATAAATACATTACCATCTCTCTTTAATTCGGTTATAAGATGAGATACTCTATGAAGATTAATTTGTGGTCCTTCCGGGTGACCTAACTCGCCATATCCTCTTCCTTGTTCTACATTTTCTTTAAGATATCTAGCAACTTCTTGTTCTAAAACATTCATACGATATATTCTACCGTTTTTATTTTGTTTTTCTGCTACTAAGAAAGGTCCAGTGATATAATAATCTTTGCCACCTTTTTTATTATCTTCGGTAATATATTCTATGTTTTCGGTTAATTCTGTTATAAGTTTCATTGCTTAATCTTTGCTCTTATTGTTGATAATGGAGTTTTTTTAAAGCTAATTACATGATATCCATATGGTGCCATTTCATGTTGTTTAGTTTCAAACTTACCATTATGTACTCTTGCTAATTTTTGTCCAAATTTTGCATATAAATCCTTTTTTACACTAGAATTAGGGTTCATCATTAGTACATTTGGTTTAAAATGATGTACAAAAGAATGTACAGAATTTTGAACAAAATGTAGTGCCTCCATTTTATGATCTAATCTACCAAAATTACTTCTCAAATTAGAAAACGTGTCATCAACTTTAAAATCTACATAAGATGTATTCGTATGCCCTTGTGTATCGAAATAAACATCTACATTTTTATCGCCTATTTTTCTAGAAATAATATGTTTTGTTACTGTATCACCATCAGACGTATTAAATCTCTTAGGTTTAAATTCATCTCTATTATATATTTCTTCTTTTAAAAAATCTTTAAATTTTATCATTAATAACGATATGCTATAGGAGAAGCGACCAATCCTGTTCCTTGTATTCTATAAGTAGGCATTTTTTCTATTAATATTTCAGAATTAGCTAATACAGAAAATGAAGCTATATTTACAGAAGAATTAACAGACATTGTACAATTAACCACACCTGTAGTAGAATTTACTACTCTAATAATAGGACAATCATATACAGTATTTGCTGTACCTATAGAAAGTTCATTATTACTAAATTTATATATCATTAATTCAATCCTTGTTTAGCTCTATAATATCTGTTATTTGTTTTATTTGTTTTATTTGTTGGTTTATTATTAACAGAACGATTTCCTGGTTTTTTAACAATACCTTTTTTTCTATTGTATTCTGCCCAAGCATGTGCAGCTATTGTTTTTAATTCTTCTGGCGTTTTTGCTTGTGCAGCTTCTTTTCTAGCTCTTGCTGCTATAACACTATCTGGAGGAAATGCTTCTGTTAAAAAATCTTTAAACCTTAACAAGATTAACCCTTTTTATTTTTTCTTCATTAGCCAATTTTTGTACAGGATCAGACAATCCATGACGTTTCATTTTTGCTTGTTTTATACTTCCAGCTTTATATATATCATCTTTATTTCCAACACGATCTGCATGTTTTTCAACAGAATGTTGTCCAATAAAATCTCTATTTCCTGGTGCTTGATTTAAATCATCAAGATTCATAGGTTCTGTTTTGCTAGAATTACAACTTACTATTTCTCTTAAATACTTAGACATTTTCTTCCTCTGATTCTGGTTGATCTTCTGTTTCAAAATCTTCTGTATCTATATCGGAATCACCAGAAAACATAGTTCTAGCCAAATCAGATTTTCTATTATCTATAGCAGTACTTATTTTATCTAACAATATATTTTTTAAATGATCACCAAAATCTGAAGGCTTTTGTTCTAAAGATGTCGATAATAAATCTTTAATATCACTCATTATTGTCTACTCCATTGTTTTCTATTTTTAGAATCAGAAACACCTATTGCTGATAATAAATCTTTATTTTTAGCAACTATTTGAACTGCTGCTTTATATTTAGATTCATCAGTCATAGATCTATTACCTTTTTTACGTTTCATTTGATCTATAGTTACTTGAGCTTGTCTAAGTTGTTCTAATTTTTTTCTCATTTCGTCACCACCAGGGCCATTTCCTTGATGTGTAGTATCTGAATGCATATCTTGTGGATTTGGTTGGGCATCACTAGTACCGTCATCAACCAATTGTTGTGGTTGTTGCATTAATTGGTTGTTTTGTTCAATCATTGGATTAAACCATCTAGGTTCATTAGATTCCATTTCCATCATAATATTTTCATCTCTTTCTTCAATATCCTCATCACTTTGTCTTAGAACATTTTTTCTAATCCATCTATGATCGTAATATTTACCAGCCATATCTTGGAAATTACGAGCAAGATTAACTCTAGCTTCAGCTATTTCAGCGTCTTTTAATTCTGTGAAATAATTATCTCTAGCATAATTGTATTTTATTTGTTGTGCTAATAATTCCCAATCTTCAGGAGTAACTATTTGTTTTAAAATTAATTGTTTTTCTAACATTTTTGTGAATAATTCAGAAAAACGTGATCTTAATCTTACTACAAATCTAGCAAATTTTAATTCATCTCTAGTAATTTCTGTAGCTCTACCTATAGAAAATAAAGCATCGGAGCTTAATCTAGAAACAGGAACGTTTAAACATTGTAAAAATTTCTTTTGAAAATATAAAACGTCGTCTAATTGTCCTAATGTTTCACCAGCAGGTAATGTTGTAACTTCAGTTCCTCTGCCACCTTCTTTTCTTGGAAGCCAATAATCTTCCAACATTGTATTTTTTGTATAAACGCCGGCATCAAGTAAATATGTATGATTACTATGATATGTTTCATCTAAATCAATAGTTAAACAACCTACATCCATAGTTTCTTCTAACCATTCTACAGAAATAGCTTTATGATTTATAAGTTGTTCTGCAAAATATTTTTTAGATCCGAATTTTCCTTTAATATTTGTTCTATTTAAATTATTATTTCTACAAAATTCGCTTAAATTTTCTAATATAATTTCTTCACTTGTTGGTATTTTAATTTTCCATGTTTTACATTTTGGTATACGATTTTTAGCAGCAATACTTAATTTAGCTCTCCATTCTAGAGTAAAATCTTCTGATTTATTAATTTTATTACCAAATCCATATTTTGCGCAATCCCAATGATAATTCATATGATCATTTCTGTTCATACGAACTAAATTATCTGGTGAATTGTTATATTTATTAAAATCTTTATGATGTATTGTGTTTTTTATGGAATTAGCGTATTTTTCGTTGTGTATCATTTCTTCACGAATATTATTATTATCTTTCCATTCTGCTACTTCTCTATGAGTAAATTCCCAAGTTTTAGTATCGTTTTTATAAATTTGTTCATAAAGTTTATTAGAATATAATTCTTTTTGTTTTCTATATCCTGGAATGATAGATTCTCCAATCAAATGTTGAGCTTCTATCATTCCTTTACCCCAAACAGGAAATTTATGATCTGGTGTACATATTATTGTTTTACCATTATCTAATGTAACTTTTACAACTTGTGCTTTTTTCTTAGTTATACCTGCCCAAGATATTGGACCAGGTACAAATTTTCCAGTAATGGGATCACAAGAATAAACCCAATTTTTCTTTCCAGATTCATATTCTTTTTGAATTTCAAATAAAGTTAACGTTCTACCATCAAGCAATGGTATTTTAGTTGTCATATCTAAGCACATAAATTTACGATCATCTCTGATTTCACCAGTAGTTGCGTCATATATCAATCTATTTTTATGTTTTACCATAATTTCGCGAATATATTGTTCCGCTTTCATTTTTGGCAAATTACCAACGTCAATATACCATACTCTTCTTTCTGGTGCTCTTGCTAATCTATAAATTACTAACGCATCTTCCAGAGTTCTTAATTGATTTAATGCCTTAATTGCTTTATGCAAATAAGACAATACCATTGTTTGGTTATTATCTGTAAATCCAGAAACTACATGTAATATAGAATCTTTGGTAATTTTTAATCCTGTAGTTGAAGGTCCAACGTTTTTATTACCAAAATTAAATCCTCTATCACTAAAAACGAAATATTCGTTAACAGTTTTAGATACATTTACATCGCCTAAAGCGTTTAATCCCATGTTATTAGGAAGTTTTTTTCTTTGTATTTCTTTAACTTTTCTAATTTTTCTTGGATCAATATATCTTAATTCTTTAATACCCATTTGAGGGTTTTTTTCGTCAATTACAACATGATAATATAACCTTCCATCTATATACCAACGTCTGTATATATCATATGCTTTTGTATTAAATTCTAATAATCTTAAACAAGTATTAAATTCTTCTCTAATAACCTTTTTAACATTATCAGGAATTTGTATATTATTTAAATTAATATCTACAATTACATCTTCATCTATAGATATGGATTCGTTTATTATTTCATCCACAGCAGAATCTACTTCGGGATGAAGGGACATTTCTCTATATTTTGTAACTAATTCAGCTTCTGTTCTTACTGTACCTTCTAAATCTACATAAGTACCATAAGCACCACCAGCTGCAACTAATAGTGCTCCATCATCTTCTTCTTTGTTAACAAAAGATGGAGCACTATTAGATTCTTGTTCTGCTTTTTTAAACTCAAAACCGAATAATTTCATAAACTAAAATCCTTATATTTCAATAATTTATGCTGGTCCTTGAGGGCCATCTATATTAATAGAAGGTCCATAAACATTAACACCACCAGCCTTCTTATCAGAAGTTTCTACTAACGGTTCCCAATAATCATAAGCAAATGTCACATTAAACAATTCATATTGATTTTGAGCATCCCAATCTAATCCTATTGGTCCTATATCAGTTGGAAATGCACCAATAACAGTATAAGATCTAATAATAGAACCATCTTTAGAATATTGAACAACTTCTAAATCAGATTTATATTCTTCTGCTGCTAAATTAGGATCTCTAACATTAGCAACTAGTCTATTCATACCGTTAGACCAAGTTTCAAATAATGCACGAACAGAAAAATCTTCGTCATTAATAATAGAAACAGTCCAATCTGGAAAATTACGATCACCAGCTACCTTAATTTTTCTACCAAAATAACCTACATCAATTGCTCCCAATAATGCTGGAGGCAATTCTGCTTGTTTACACATAAATCTGAATTTATTAACAGAAACATTATCAATACCTAAAACTGGTGGTACAGATAAGAAAACATTAAATAAGGAAGGTCTTGCACCACCATAAACTGGTCCGTTTGCTTTAAACGATGCTATATTAAAAGGCATTTATTACTCCTTGTTGTAAATCTATATTATTTATATTAATTTCCAGCCTTTCCTACAACTTCAGAGAATTGAACCCCTGTACCAACAGCAACAAAGTTCAATTGAATAAAGTTAATAGAACGAGCAGGTTTAATGTAAATATCTCCAACAAATTGATTGCTATCAATTATAGCTGGTGTATTATTGGTGTCATCACATACAACTAAGAAATCTGTTATACCTCTACGTCCTTGTATAGTTCTTAAATAAGGAACAACTAGGTTCTTAAATTGTGCTCTAGTAAATGCATCGTTAAATTCGAATAATGAATACTTAGCAGCAACAGATATTGCTTTTTCTAGAACTATAAACAATCTTCTTACATTAATTCTATCAAACGCAGAAGGTTTTGCTTGAAGTGTTTTATCTCCGAATAATATAGTTCCTTGACCAGGGAATGTAACCACTGGATTTACACCATTCTTATAAAGAATATCTCTTTCTGCTTTTCTAGGGTTATATGCTAATTTAACTAGATTTTTAATTTGACCTCTGTTAAATCCAGCAGGAGACCACCAAGCATCATTAGTATTGTCTGTTCTTACACATACGCCTGCTATATCTCCGTTTAATGGAATCCAACGATATAAATCGTTGTATCTATCATACATATATTTGTATCCGGAATCCATTACAGCATAAGAGGTACTATGTAATGCTCCTCTCCAAGCTTCTAAGTTTAATGCTTCATTACCTAAAGCATTATAAATTAATGATTTTTCAGGGCTTACTAATGCCACACAATCTTTTCTTATTTCACAAATATTATCTATAATATAATTTGCCAATTGATATCCTGTAACTGTTCTTCCATTAACAACAGTAGAACCTCCAAGCGGTTTTCCTTGTAATACAAGAGAAATATCTACATCTTCAGAAGAAACGAATAAATCATATGCTGATCCTATTACTGATAACGGAGCAGTTGATTCTGAATATCCATCATTGCCTAATGTAAAATTAATATTCAATGGTTTTGTAGATGTAGAAGAAGCAACATTAGTAGAATTAGCTGATGATGCAGTAGATCTATCTCTACCCCACCAAACATATCCTGAATTTTGATTAATAACCTCTTTATAGTAATTTGTAGTATTATCTAAATTCTTAGCATCTGTAGCTCTAGATACATTTTTATATACTTCAAGAATAGTTCCAGGAGTACCAGTAAATCCTCCATCTTCGTCTATTACAACTACGTGTAATTCGTCATTAGCTGAAGTGTTCCCATTATTTAACACATAAGGAGATTGTCCAGGAACAGTATCTACCACATTGAAAAATTCCCAATTTCTTTGTATTGTATTTGAAGAATAAGCAGTATGTAATCTATATGGATCTTCAAAATTAATAGTTAGAACAGTATTAGAAGAAACGCTGTTATTAACCGCTACAGAAGTAATTTGCATATATTGATAACCAATAGAAGCATTTCCTGCTAATATTTGGTCGCCAGTATTAAAACTTGTTTTAATTGTAGTAGCAGAAGCATTAGAAGTTCCAGAAAATTGAGCTGTAGCTTCAGTATTTCCTATAACAAAATCTAACGTAGTGGCCATAGAAATATTAGATTGATAAGAAGCTGCAGTATCACAAACAGCAACTCTTAAAGAATTTCCTAATGCACCAGGATATTTTGCCAAATAAAGTACATCTGTATCAAAAGTACCTTCTTTATTATTGTAATCTTCAGAATTTTTAACTATTTGGTTTACTAAATTAGCAACAATACCAGCAGAAGAACCATCTGAATCTATAGCGATTGAATTATATGCAGTTCCTGGGTTTGCGAAATATAGTAATGTAGCAGTATTAACAGATGTATTTTGAGATAATACTATTGCTGTAGAATTTACAGAAGAAATAGTAACATTATTACCTGAAGACATAACAGAAGAATTAGAGCTTTGACTAACATACATACCTGCCAATAAACCAGTAGTATTTCCTGTGAATATATTATTACTTACTGTAGAGTTAGCAGTAGATAAGAATGATGCTGAAGGAGTATTTCCAGAAGTATTTGCTCCTCTAGAAATATATAAACGATTAGCATACGATAAAAAGCTTGCTGCTGTAAAAAATGTTTCTGCGTTGAAATTAGTAGGTTTTCCAAATCTAGAAACTAATAGGTTTTCAGAATCTATTAATACTCTTTCTCCTACTGGTCCCCATCTGAAAACTCCTGCAAAAGCTCCATCTGATGTAGCTACAGCAGGCACAACAGTTGTCAGGTCAATTTCAGTAATATTTACACCTGGACTTAATTGAAACGCCATTTTTTTCTCCTTGTATTATATATTATCTTGATTTTATTTATTAAAAATCAAGTTTTACGTCGTCAGCCCACATCCAAGCTTCTTTAGAAAAAACGGGTTTATCGTCATCGAAATAATCTATAGGTTCTTGTCCAGTAACTAAAAACCCAAAAGGCGCTAAATCTTGTTCTAAATCTTCTTCAGATTTTTCTCTTAAACTTCTTAATGTGTTAATATCAGTATAATCTTTAAAATATTGTTGTTCTGTCATCCAACCAAATAATACTAATCCCATAACTAAATCGTCAGTTTTACCTGGTTCTGCTTCGTATGAATTGTGTCTTCTTGAAAATGTTTTTAATTCTGATATTGTATCTGCATTATTTACTATTAATTGGTTTTGTTCTATTAATAATTTCAATATAGAACATCCAATAGATTTAACAACTTTAGTTGTTTTTATACCTTTATCCACCGAACCAGAACCACCAAAGCCAGAAGTTATTCTTTTTCCACTTCTTCCAGCATTTTCAGTATATAATATATTTTCATATCCAAAATCATAATGTAATGCATGAGATACAGATTCACCAATATCGTTTATTTCTACTAATACTGAAGCATTATTGTGTCCTTTAGCTACTCTATGTATAACTTCTGCGTAATCATGTGGACCAATAGCATTGCTTCTATATACTGCAACTTGTTGATAAGGCATTTCAGTAACATCTAAAACATGAAACGCAGAATAATCTAAACCTTTTCCACGAGATACATCACATATTATAATATAAACACGTTCTTGTTCTGGTTTAAAATATTGCCACAATCCTTCTTTTCTAGATATAGGCATTTGTTCCACTAATTCTTTTAATTTCCATCCAGATATAAGCGTACCCGAAGATCCTAAGAATTCTACTTCATGTTCTTGTGCGAATTTTTCAACATCAAAATTCATACCAGATAAAGTTTCTTGTTTCCATTTTTCAGATCTACCGGGCACATCTGACCAATGTACACGAATCCATTTGTAATTATTTTTTTCGTTTATTGCATTAGCCCAAGTAGTATGAAAATGATTTAATCCGTTAGGAGTAGAAACCAAAATAATTTTAGATTCTGAACCAGAAGAAATAGTAGGAAATACAGATGTAAAAAATTGATCCCAATTATCAATAAAAGCTGCTTCGTCAATGAATAAAAGATTAATAGAATATCCACGAATAGAATCAGAACTAGTAGAACCAGCTATAACTCTAGAATTATTTTCTAATTCAAGAGAACCTTTGTTCCATTCAACAATACCTTGTTGTAACCATTTTGGAAGATGTTGATATGCTAATTGAATACGCCCTAGAATTTCTCTAGCTGTATCCCCTTTATTAGCCAATAATGCTACTGTTTTTTCTTCGTGGAACAATACGAACCATAAAATAAAAGCACAAGTAGTGGTAGACTTACCTGCTTGTCGCGCTGTTGCTACAATATTATATCTATTTTCTGCAAAATTTTGTAACATTTGTTTTTGATAAGGATATAATTTAAAATTCACTAATCCTTTATCAACATTAATAATTTTCATATAATTTTCAATAAAATAAATTACATCTTGAGAACATTTAACATATTCTTGTATAAGATGTTCATTCCATTCTATTTCTTGATTTGCTTTTTTTAATAATGGATTACCATTATAAGATTTAAGATTATTCGTTTCCATCAAATTTCATCTGTTTTAATATTTTTTGTAATTCTGCTGTTGAACCAACGATTAATGTATTATTAATCGTTTTTCCAGAAGATTTTCTATTGGTTTCTCCTGTTAGTTTTTTAGTTTTTTCTTGTAAATCTAAAAGACTTTTATTGGCAAATACAGCTGAATCTGCTAATTTACCTAAAACTTCAAATGCTCTAGGATGTTGTGATTGTGTTGCTATTTCTGATAAAGATTCCATAGCAGTTTTTATTGTATCTACTACAACACAAATATTAGATCTTGCAATTTCAAAATCTTTTTCTATAGAATCATCATTAGCGTTTTCTATAATTTCTGTTACTGTATCAGAAGAAATTAATTCGTTATTCATTATCTAAATCCTCGCTATTGTATATTTGAGTAATATAGCCGAAATCATCATCTATATTTATTTCTGTATATGCTATTGTATTACTTATATTAGATGTTGGTTCACCGTTAGCAGTTAAACCTGGTTGAACCGTTATTCTTTCTACTGGACTTGTTATATCTACTGCTTTATCTAATTCACCATCGGGAACAGATGGTATATGAAAATTAACTTTAACAAATTTAATAATTCCTGATTTTTTAATAGGACCAAATAAATATCCATGACAAACAAAATGTAAAGTCCAAATAATAGCTCTTCTTTCTGTAAAATTACCAGTATAAGTATCTTGGTATTCAATATTTTTAAGTATTATTGATATATCTTTTTTATCATTCATTTCTTCTATTAAATAAACTGGTGTAGTCCAATCTGGAGTAAAAAATGGTAATATTTGTTCTATTATTTTTGTTCCGTCTTCTGCATTTTTAGCATATATGTACGCTTTAAACTCTATATCATAAGGAACCCAATTATATTGATATTTTACTAAGTTTGAATTTGTATCGTCTTTTACAGAAACTCTTTGTGTTGTACCTAATTTTCTATCTCCAGCATAATACATATTACCTTTTTCAAAAGAAATCATAGGTAATGGTGCAGTAGCAGAAGGTCTATCTATATTAGGGTCTTGTATAACTCTAGCCAACATTTTATCTTTTGGTGCGTATGTAATAGGAACCTTAATTAATCCTACATCATTACCATTTTCGTCTGTTCTAGTAATATATATGTCGTTTAATAATGTTCCCATTAAAATAACATATTTTCTTATAAGACCATGGTAAAAAACTTGACCGAACATTTATATATTTCTTTCTGAAAATGGATCTTGTTGAGTAAAATCTACAAATTGATCTGATTCTTGTTGTATTTCATCAGAATCATCTCCAGGAATATCATTTTCTCCTGTTGGATTTAATGGAGAAGAATCTAATATAAAATAATTACCAAATTCGTCAGTAAGGTAATATCCTTCTTCGTCTAATATTCCCCAATTAAATACGTTGGTATCTAGAAGTGTTTGTACTTGATCTATTTCTTCAATTCCAGTATTAAAGTTTTCGCCACCATATTCGAATAGTTCACAAGTTAGTTCCCAAGTTTGTAATGCGCCTAATTGATAAAACATTTCCATTTTGTTAACATATTTAATTTGAAATGCTTTTTGATTTAATGGAAAATATATAAGGTCGCCTTCGTTTGGCCTTATTTGTTGTGTATATCTACCAACTTCATGTTGAAATGTTCTTCTAGCAACTGTAAAAATAATTCTATCTCTAATTTCTAATCCTGCAACATTAGAAAAGAATGTTCCATCACCAGTAAATCCTTCTACAGATTTAATATATATTTCTATAGGATATGCTTTTTCAAACGAAGAAATACTGTCTTCGCCATATACTGAATCATAATTATTAAGCTTGCGAGGAATATAAAACATATCCTCGCCCCACATTTTAATTGATTCAATAACTAAATTTTCTAATAATTCTTGTTCTTGAGAAGATTGATAGTTATTGAAATAAAAATTTGTAGCCATATTATCCTATCATATCGCTAGCAGGAAGTGAATAAGTGTAAATCATTTCTTGTTCTAATTTGCCACGTTCTAAAACAGCATCATCATATATTTTTTCACCATTAAGCATAATACCACCAGTCATCTTAGCTCCAACAAATTTAGTAATATTAGATCCCCATTGTTCTTTTAATAAACAAGTAGCATATCTTTGTAGCCATCTATCTTTCCATACATCAGTATATGTAGTCGGATCTACTACTTCATAACATTCGGCAATTAAATAGTTTCCCTCGTCTACTCTTTCCCAATCCATATCTATATATAATTTATTTGTATGTCTATTATATCTTAATGGTTGTTTGCCCACCAATATTTCTTCTAAAAATTGAATATGATGAATAGCCATATAGTATGGTATCATAGATACAGATGTTAATGTGTATAAATCGTTTAAAGCTATTTGATAACGAATATTGAACATATTATTAGTGTTCAATGCGTGTCCTATGTCAAATATATTAACAACACCTATGATGTTTTCTGGTATTGTAATATATTTGTCTATCTTATTATTGGCCGTTACTTGATGCTTTAAATACACTTTTTCTGTACCATCGAAATGATAGTCCCAATAATATCTTAAAGCTTCGTCTACACGATCTTCTACTTGATCGTCGTCTATATTAATTTCTATAACAGGTGCACCTAACTTTCTTAGGCAAAAATCTTTAAATTCTTGACGGCTTGATGGTGAAGGCATGATTTCCTCTTTACTTGTTACTAAATATTATTTATAATATCATGAATATAAAGATGGAGATTTATCATGAAAAATAATATAATCTATAATAACCCTACACAAAGAGCTGCATATACATATCCCTGGGCTTATTGGGACGATTGTTTTACAGAAGAAGATCTAAATAATGTTATTAAATATTGTGAGTCTTTTGATCTGAAAATGGGTACTACAGGCGATCTTACAGAAGAAAATAAAGAAAAAATAGAAAAAATAAGAAAATCTCAAGTAAATTTTCACGAAAGAACTCCAGACAATGCCTGGATATTTAATAAAATAAATTTCATATTACAAAATATAAACGAAATGTATTATGGATTCGATTTAAACGGATATTCATTTTTCCAATATACTACATATAATGTTGGCGATAATTATACTTGGCATATGGATACTTTTATGGGCGATGAAGTATCTGCTGATTTGGGCGGTATAAGAAAATTATCTCTGACTCTTCTTCTTAATGATGATTTTGAAGGCGGTGAATTTCTTATAAACAATGGTAGAGAAAACAATCCGATTAAAGTTATCAGTAAAAAAGGAAGAGCTATACTCTTTCCTTCCTTTATGATACATAAAGTAGAACCTATATTAAAAGGCACTAGAAAATCTCTAGTAGTTTGGTGTTTAGGACCCAAGTTCCAATAATTTATATTCTTTACTAAATTCTGATGAAACCATATTAATGAATTTGTTTATTTTAATAGATTCATTTAATATACTGTTTTTGTATATGTCTAAAAATTCTTTATGTATCTTTATATATTGATTTAGAATTACATTGACTTCGCTATAACAAGCAGGATTATCTAGAACCCATTCAGGCCTAGATACTGATTTTATTGGCGATATTAATGAATTATATTCATCTCTAATAGCTTTCTTAACTTCAATATAAGATATATCAGGGTTTGTTTGTAATAATCTTGCGTTAATATAACATTGTTTGATGTGTAATTTTGGAAATTGTTTATCTGTAAAAAATAGTGTGTTTTTATAATAATTAGATGGATTAAATTTTTGTCTTACATTAAATTTTGCATAATATCCATCTTTCTTTTTAATTACCCAAGGATCTGTTTCTCCATATAAATGACAAGTTTTTCCTTTTCTATTCATAGAAATAGTAATGTTATTTTTTTCAAAAAATTCTACATTAAATCTAGCACAAGAATGAAGTAATCCTGTAAAATTTGGAGTGTCAGATAATATCTTATCGTTTCTTAATATATTCAATATATCTATTATAGATAATTCTATCCTGTTAAATACTCCACAAAAATTGTTATTAATAAGGTCTAATCTAGCTTTAATTCCTGATACACAAGGATAATTTATACCATTAAAAGAAACTGTTATAATTTCGTCTAATGGAATTTTATTTCTTAAAAAAGAATTTAAAACAGTAGTAGAATCACTACCACCAGAATGATATAGAATAATATAATCGTAAGAATCTCTTAATTGTTGTGCTCGAAGTTTACATAATTCTTGAAAAGATTCGATTGGTTCTTTAGACCAATCGAATTTATCGTAATTAAAATTTTCTTGAATATATTCAAAATTTATATTATGGCGTGTTAGCTGAGACATCTAATTTATTTGTTTCTTCAATTATTTCTACATACTCAACCGTATTAGCAGTTACTTGATCTTTTGGAGTTTTTAAAAATATTTCTATTTCGGTTGCATCTTTCTTAAATGTTCTTTTAACTAAAGTAGATAATATATTAAGTTCTTCGTTTATAGTTTTGTTTTGTATTTTTTCCATTCTTTCTAATGCAGCTTTAGGCGCATAAGTTAATAAATATTTATGATATTTTCTTTCTGTTGGCAACGCAGGTATTGGAATGTTTATAGAAACATCGCTACGGCATCGTAGTGGTCTGCCATCTTTATCTTTTTTATTATCAGAAGCTAATAATTCTTCTGTTAATTCGTCAGTCCAATATCTTACGGTCATAGTTCCATTATCTGGATATATATCTAATATTCTATAATATATATTCATTCTTTCCTCTTTAACTTGTTGGTCCTGTTATTGTTCCAGTATTAACCCATCTAATATTTGAATATCCTAAAACTGCTAATCCTTGTGGTCCATTAGAACCAGATCCTCCAGGAGTACCAGTAGAGCCGGTTGGTCCTGTTGGACCAGAAGAACCAGCAGGGCCAATTGAACCAGCAGGTCCAGTTGAGCCAGCAGGCCCAGTTGAGCCTGTAGGACCAGTTGAACCTGCTATACCTCCGCTTCCTGCTCCGAATCCAACATTTACACCAGGTGATCCTGCTGATCCTAAATTTCCGCCGCTGCCACCTCTGCCGCCTGGATAAGTACCAGCACCAGCACCACCAGTACCACCTGTTGTAGATGTTCCTGGACTTCCTATGTCAGCACCACCACTGGCAGATCCTCCAGTACCAACAGGAGAACCTGCACCGCCGCCACCTCCTCCTCCATAACCTGGATTAGCTGGACTACCCATTAAATTTCCTTTCTTTTATTTTTATTATCCTACTGGCCCACCACTGCCACCTCCTCCGCCGCCTCCGCCTCCAGAACCTCCTGGGCCTCCTGGACCTCCTGGACCAGCAGGGCCTCCTGGACCTCCGGGACCTCCTGGACCTCCTGGGCCTCCTGGGCCTCCTAAACCTCCTGGACCTCCAATAATAGAACCATCATTATTAAATACAACTACTAATCCAGTAACAATTGGTACTTGTAAAGCTGTTGATCCGGTAGCCCCCGTTCCGCCAGTTCCTCCAGTACCACCAGTTCCTCCAGTATCACCAGGGCCTCCAGTTCCACCAGGCCCTCCTATACCACCAGGGCCTCCAGTTCCACCAGGCCCTCCAGTACCTCCAGTACCCCCTTGTCCGCCTGTACTTCCAGAAGTACCACTACCTACAACATAACCTCCTGGACCACCAGCACCACCAGAACCACTAGATCCTTTAGAACCAGGCGATCCGGTAGAACCAGGCGATCCGGTAGAACCAGGCGATCCAGTAGAACCAGGCGATCCGGTAGAACCTGTAGAACCTGTAGATCCAGTAGCTCCCGTAGTTCCTGTATTTCCTGTTAATCCAGATATAGTAGCATTATTATCTATGTATATATAAGTTCCTGCTTTCCATTGATCGCTTACTTGAAACGCTGTATTTCCTGCGACATTTGAATTAACATTAGCATTAACAATACAAATTACATTAAGAGGATAAGAAGGCGAAGAAGAATCTACAAATAAATTGTAATTATTTACTTGTGCGTTTATTTGTACGATTTTAGTTGGTCTAGGTAATATGCTTAAAAACATTATCTTACATCCGGTATAAATGTTCCATATAAATTAGTACCATCACAAACAAACGAAAATATATCTCGAGTATTAGCAGCAGTTGATAATGTAGGAGCAACACCAGCAGACCATTTAAATACAGAATTCCATGTTGTTATTGTTTTATTACCTGCTCCATCTTGTATTACATTTAATATATATGTTCCAATTTTCATATTTGTTGGAGCGGCCATTGTTCTACCAGTACCTGAAATAGTTAAAAATCCTATTCTTCCACCAGATAAATCCCAATTAATAGTAGCAGCATCAGTTAATGTTTGAGAAACAACATTAGCTGCCGCATCACTAACTGATCCGGTAATATATACTCCCACACCGTTAGCTTTTAATCTTTCTGTAATACCATTATAAGAAAGTACAAGGTTATTTCCTGCTAAATATAAATCTTTATTAGAGACACCAAGAGTAGCATCCATTGCTTGAATAAACGCAGCACCATCACCACTAGACTGATATATTCTTATACCTGCATTAGAACCTTGTATACCAACATATTTTGTGCCGCTTCCTAAATCAAATTGTGCTCTCATAGTAGAAGATGGTGATGTATTATCACCAACAACGAAACAATTAGCTAATAAAGCTGTATTTGTTGTTTTGTTAAATATAAATCCGTTAGAAGCACCTGATGTACCTGAATCGTTAAAAAGAATGTTGGTATTACTACCAGGAATTGAAGAAGATATAGTATTCCAATATAATGCGGTACCATTAGAAGCTAATACTTGTCCTGCAGAACCCATTATACCATTAGCTATTAATCCTGATATTATGGTTAAATTACCTGAAACATATACTGGGCCTTGTACAGTTAATTTATGTACTGGTGCTGTATTACCTATACCAACATTAGCTCCTGATGTTATAATTACATCATTAGCTACTGTTAGTCCTTTTCTTACTTCAAAATTTTTATCTGCCATTTTTCATTCTCCAAATGGGATTATTATTTTACGTCAGGTAGAAAAGATCCATATAAATTAGTACCATCAGAAAAGAATGATACAATATCTCTAGAACTAGCAGCTGTAGATAATACTGGTGCAACACCAGCAGACCATTTAAATACAGAATTCCATGTTGTTATTGTTCTATTACCTGCTCCATCTTGTAATATATTTAGTATATATGTTCCTACTTTTAAATTCGTCGGCGCAGCCATTGTTCTACCAGCATCAGTTAGTGTAACTGTTGCTATTTGTCCTAACGAAGTATCCCAATTAATTGTAGCCGCGTCTGTTAATGTTTGAGATAATGCATTAGCACCAGAAGTAGAATAGACCCCATTAATATTTAATCTGGTCGTAACTGTTATAGAATTAGAAGTATTATCATAAGTTAACCCTGAAGCACCTCCAGTAACACCAGAATTATTATATTGAAATTCTGTATTTGATCCCGCAGGAGCAGCTACTGCAGTTGGTGTTCCCCAATATATTGCTGATCCGTTCGTTAATAATGATTGATTAGCAGTACCAAACCCTCCGTTAGCACTTAATCCTGCCCCAGATAATATTACAACATTACCTTGAAAATATGATGTGCCGTTAACTGATAATTTATGTGCAGGAGCATTATTACCAATACCAACATTACCAGAAGGATCTGAAACTACTCTTATATTTCCTGCACCATCTGATAATACTATATAACCGCTTCCTGTATTAGATATAGGAGCCCCATTACCATTATATCCACCAATTACAACATTATTAGACCCAGTAATATATCTTCCTGCTTGATATCCTAATGCTACATTGTTTCCTGCTGTTGTACAATTAAATAATGCTTCTGTTCCTACAGCAACATTTCTTACACCAGTAGTTGTAGAATTAAGAGCAGAAGCACCTACAGCAATATTAGTGTTAGAAGCACTAGCTCCATCATAATCTAGAACTCTTACTCCTTGTATTTTTATTGCCATATATTATCTCGTAGGTTTTATTATTTTAATCCAATTATAAAAATCGCCTTGCCATTTTTTAACACCAATATGTCCACAATTAATTGTGGGATCTATGTATATCTTTATACCCAAATTCGCTAATTTATTACAAAAAACTATATCTTCTGAATACAACATATTATCTTCTACAAGAACTTCAAAAATAGCTTTTGATTTTCCTCTATTATTTGGTTCTTCGTATTCTTTGTATTCTTTTTCCCACATAAGTTCAATAATATCTTTTCTAATGCGCAAAAATCCTGTACCAATACCATCAACTTCTGCTAAACCATTTTCTAAAACTTTAAAATCGCCAAGAAGTCGTACATTATATTGTTCTATATCAGATTTTTTACATACAGGAGCGCCTACTACAGAAACATTATGTTCTAGTAATTTGAAAAAATCATTAGAATTCCAATCTTGATCAACATCTATAAAAACTAGATCATCTACTTTTGCTTCATAGGCTAATTTAAAAATATCATTACGAGCACGTTGAATCATAGCATCATAAGACATATAAATTGGGAAAATATTAATATCTTTAGTTAATCCTATTTTACATGTTTCTACCAAAGCCGAAACATGCCAAGCTTCTACTTTGCCATCATAGCAAGGAGAACCAATCATTACATTTTTCATAGTTATTGTCTTTGTTTCAAAATATTAACAGAAAAAGAATCTAATTTTTCTTCAGTTGGTTCAGTATTATGTGCATCATAATGTGCATCAAATATAACATCCATATTCGGAGGCATAAAATTTATTAATTCTTCTTTTGTAAATTTATCTGGTGTTTTATCAAGATATTCTACTTCTTCTGTATGCGAATATGCACGAGACCATGTTGTATTATTAGGTCTTGTATAGGTATACAAAACTTCTATATCCCAACGAACTGTTATTCCGTCTGCTATTTTTACTGTTGGTTTAGCTAATTTAAGTGTTTTCACCGTTTCATATTTTGCCATCTTCGACCTCCTTTAGGATTACTAGGCTGTTTAAATGATTATTTATATAATCTATTTGTAATTGTTGTGATTTTATACAATCTATCAATAATGCTATTAATTGTATAGAAGATATAGTTTTTAAATCTCCCTTTTTATGCACAATATCAGGGATAATTTGCTCTACTTGTTGTGCTATTAATCCATAATTTATTCCTTCGTTATTTTTAAAATTAAAAGATACTGGACATAATTGTTTAATTATATCTATAGAATTTGATAATGTTTCTATATTTTCTTTAACATTAATATCAGAAATATTATCAAAATGAGTAGCAGATATAGTATTAGCTACAGATAAATTATTAGAAGTAGATGTAAAAGTAAACCCTGCACTACCACCAAATACTCCAGAATTGTTAAATTGTACTTGTGTATTTGATCCTCCTGGTGTTACAATTAAAGGAGTAGACCAATAAGTAGAAGATCCATTTGATGTCAATACTTGAGTTGCTGATCCAAAAGAACCATTAGCCATAAGGCCTGAAATAACTAAATTGGCTGTTACAGTTAATGTTGTACCAGTAAAATTAATGTTTGAACCAGAAAAACTTAAATTGCCAGATAATACTCTAGAATCTGTATTTTGTACGTAAGAATTTCCTTGAATTCCTTCTAAATATGCAGAATTATTGGCTGTTAATGCGTTATTAACATTTAATGCTGATTCAGCTTTACCGTTTAAGAATGACGAATTATTGGCTGTTAATGCGTTATTAACATTTAATGCTGATTCAGCTTTACCGTTCAAGAACGATGAATTATTAGCAGTTAGAGCACTATTAACATTTAATGCTGATTCAGCTTTACCGTTTAAGAATGATGAATTATTAGCTGTTAATGTAGCAATATAACCTGAATTTACAAAGATACCTGTAGAATTTACTACTAATCCTGTATTAGGAACTAATTCTATGGTACCAGTAGTTGTTATAGGACCACCAGAAAGACCATTTCCAGTTAATATTTCTGATACACCACCTACACCATTACCCGAAACTACTACCCAAGAACCATTTGCGTTTAAATAATATGATCCATTATTAACTTGTGCTAAAGTAGGAGATTTCAGAGTAAAAGATAATGTAGTATTTGAGATAGTTAAAGATGTAGTATTTACAACAACATTGTACGAGTAATCAGCATTGGCAATACCAATAGTATCAATATTGACTACAGAGCCAATATTATCATATTTGTATGTATAAAATATTCCATCTACAATAAATGTATAATTGGTATTTGCTGGTATACTCATTAGGTTCTTTTTAGTTTGGTTTTAACATAATTAATTATGTTTTTTACAGTTACAGTTACTCTAACCATTATCTAGTAACTCTTGGCGTAACTGTAACTACTCCTTCTAATACCCTAGTAACAATACCAGAATTAGCAGAAATTTTTACGTCATATACATATCTGCCAGCTACAATATTAGCAGTTTGTGCTGCTGTTAATGTTAATGTGATTTTATTATTAGCATCTATACCTGCCGAAAATGCTACATTAGTATTAGAACTATAATGTTTTCTTAATTGAGCATTTGCTGTATGGCCAGTCAAATCTATTATATTACCATTAGCATCTGCTACATCTAATTCTACAACATAATCTGCTCCTTGATCTATTATCAAGTTAGATTTAATTGCCATCTTTTTTACCTCTTAATCTTTCAATTATACGATATGATCCGGTTATATCTTTTGGTGTTTTTATATTTATTTGTATTACATTATTAGCTGTATATGCGGTTGATATTTTCTCAATATTTAAATATCTTCCTACTTTGCTTATTAATCCTATAACACCTATATTCGCAGATGTATTCGCAGATATAATAACAGATGTTTCTATCTCTTTATCGAAAGGTCCTATAGAAGATATGGTATTAGCTGAAACTAATATATCCCCCTAATATTGTTCTAGATATATTATCTAATGTAATATTAGTAGAACCAGATACTAATATATCGCCATCTATAGTTTTTGTAAATTCACCAATTGATTTATTTAATGTTAATGATATTTCTGGATCGCTTATAGATCCTTCTATAGATTCCGTAAATATTCCTATTGATTTATTAACAGCACCCGATACAGATACTATACCATCTATAGATTCAGTAAATTCGCCGATTGATTTATTAACAGAACTAGATACTAATACGTCACCATCTATAGATTCAGTAAATGTACCGATTGATTTATTAACAGAACTAGATACTAATACGTCACCATCTATAGATTCAGTAAATGTACCAATTGATTTGTTTGTTGATGCTGATATAGCAGGGTCATTTATAGATCCTTCTATAGATTCAGTAAATATTCCTATTGATTTATTAATAGTTCCTGATATTAATACATCACCATCAATTGACTCAGTAAATTCACCGATTGATTTATTAACAAAACCAGATACTAATATTGTACCATCGATTGATTCGGTAAACTCACCAATTGATTTGGATGTTGATGCTGAAATTGATACATCACCATCTATAGACTCAGTAAATGTGCCAATTGATTTATTAACAGATCCAGATATTGATACATCACCATCAATAGATTCAACAAATTCACCGATTGATTTATTAAGAGAACCAGATACTAATACGTCACCATCAATAGTTTCAGCAAACGTTCCTATTGATTTGGATGTTGATGCTAAAACTAATACATCACCATCAATAGATTCTGAAAACTCGCCAATTGATTTATTAAGAGAACCAGATACTGCAGGATCAGTAATAGTACCTTCTATTGATTCAGTAAATGTACCTATTGATTTTGATGTAGATGCTGAAATTAATACAGTACCATTAATAGATTCAGTAAATGTACCTATTGATTTGGATGTAGATGCAGATACAGATACAGTACCTGTTATAGAAGAATTAAAATTACCAATTGATTTACTAAGAGTTCCGTTAGAAGAAGTATCGCCTTGTAATTGAGCAGTACTTTCTAATAACGGCTGAAATGGCCACATTTTACGCTACTTTTCTAATTGACCAATCTATAGATCTATCTGTACCAGTTATTTTTTTAATGGTCATATCCCAACCATGTAATAATATTAAAGAAGGAGACGCCCAAATAGGTCCTGATTGAGATCCCGCTATTCTGGCAGAATATACTGCTCGTTGTGTTCCTGAAGATATTACTTTCTCATATACTTTATATTCAAAAACATCACTACCAGCGGAATTATTAAAATCTATAAATGCTTGATATACCCCATCATTAGTATCAGTATCTGGTCCTGCTGTATTGGTTGTTAAAGACCATTCAGTAGTATTAGCAGTTATTGTTCCTGAATATGCTTCTGAAATTGCCAATTAATAAACTCCGTATACACAATAATTATGTATCTCTGCTGTACCACTAGCAGTACCTCTGCATTGAAATACTGTATTTGCAGGTGTATTGCAAGGAATAATAGTGGTTGCATTTTTACCCATTAATTCGGCTGTTGATCCGCCACCATAATATGTTTGAGAACCAGGTAATTGTAAGTTGTCTATCCCAAATTGAAAAAAATAATTTACTGCAGTCGTAGATGAATCTGTTGCATTTAATCCAAATTGAACCGCACCATAATTATACGAAGAAGCAGTAGCATTAGCCCAATTTCCCCATGCAGAAGAATTTCCTGGTGTAATATTAATACCTTTAGAAGCAGCCGTATTTGCTCCTATTGTCTCTACTTTTTGACCACACCACCACATTTCTGGGCGACTAGGTTCTCCATATACTACTAATATTGCTCTAACTGTAGTCAAATTAGCCGTGTGTCTAGTTTGACCTCTTATACCTAAAGATGTACCTGATTTTATCCAAATTGGAAAATGATACCATTGAAAACTTGGATTAGATGCTATGGAAGTAACAACAGATCCTGCACATAAGTTATCAATAAACCCATTAGACCAAGAAGTACCTCCTGCTGGATCAACCATTATATCAATTAATGCGTTACAATCAGCAGTAGACAACCCAGTTCCATTGATACCTATAGTCAAATAATGAACATCATGTTGTAAATTGGCAATTAAAGATACTGTTGTACCTTTGGTACTATTAGCGTTTATTGTAAAATTTGTTCCATAATTGTTCGTTGGAGTACCTGTATTTGCATACAAAGGCAAATTACTAGACATTCTACTCCAACCCCAAGGACTTCCAAATAACATTTACGCTCCAGGAGCAGTTATTGTAAACGTAGTAACAGTAACAGATTGCCCAGTATTAATAGAAGTATTATCTAATTCCATATCCCAACCAGAGCTTGTTGTGCTTACATTACCTTGGAAATGACAAAGTTGATCCAGCAGAATCAAAAATTCTAAAGTGTCCTGCTGTTCCTGTTCCAGTTGCTGTATTAGACCAAGTACCACTCTTAGCTTTAGAACCACCGCTAGCAGCAGCCATCCAATCAGAAGGAAGTGTTAATGTGGCTAATAAAGATCCAGAATTAGCAGTAGCACAAGTTGCTGGTGGTCCACCAGTCCAAATTGTTAATAATGGAGCAGTTGAAATTGTAGTTTCAAATTGATCCAAAACATTATTTCTTAAAGTAGTAGAAAATTGTAAAGACATCTATTCTCCTAATTATACTTGTATAAGTTGTTTATACCCTTTAACTTGGGTATTTGATGCAGTTGGTGTTAATAATAATCTAACATGAGTTGTATTAGCATTTGCTGAATATGTACCTAATAATGTATTAGAAAACATAATACTATATTCATTCCAATGAATCGACCCTCCATCATGTAATATCAATATCTTATTTGTTTGATATCCATTTGCTGAATTATTCGTAATATTTAGTATATATTCAGCAGATCTATATGTAGCTATAGCGAAAGAATCTACTATTTGTGCAGAAGTTCCTGAAGTTTGTGTATTCACATAATATGGTAACACATCAATATTGCTACGATTAATTGTAGTATTAGTTACGCTTAAAGAACCAATAGTTATACTAGAAGAATTTGTTACTACATTTATAGTAGAATTTCCTACAGTTAATATATTTCCAGTAGCTATAGTTAAATTAGATGTTACTGTTAATGCTGTAACAACAGTAGAATTTCCACCATTTATAGAATTACCTATTAATCCTGTTGCAATTACATATCCATTTACAGTAGCATTACCTGTTGTAGTATTAGAATTAGTCGTAACTACTTTATTCGACATAGCATCTGCTAGTTCGTTAGTACGAGTTTTCCAATAATCAAATGTATTAGTATTTGCTGTATTAGCAACGGCTATAGTCATTTAATTCTTTCTAAAATTAATGTTAATAAAGATTTTATATCTTTAATTTCTTGTTTTAAATTATCTATTTCATCAATTTTTTTATTTTTTTGTTTTAACGATTTATAAGCCTTTAATCCAGCAATATCAGTATTTAATACTGCACCAAGATTATGTTTATCTCTTATATATAACTCTTTCATCTTATACCTGTAATGCTATTCCTCTAACATCATCTATTTTAGGTACTAAGACAGGATTTGAAGATAATAATACCAATTTAATAGCAAATTCTTTATATCCTTGATATCTAGTACCAGTAGAATCATAATATTCTACAACTCCATCAGCAGTAGTAGGTTTAAATACATAAAACAATGAAGCAGTATTAGTAAATTCTGTTCCTGTATCTATAGTTAAATATGTATTGTTTGATATTGATGTAATAGTTTTTATAGAAAATGTGCCACTAGCTTCTTGTATTCTTATTCTATCTCCAACATCAAAAGTTTCATTAAAGAACGATCCAATTAAAGTATGTCCTGTTTCAGAAATAGAAGAAGCAGTTATATTAATATTAGCACCTGTTCTTGTTGATGCTAACGCTAATCCTGTAGTATTTGCAAACGATACATAATACTTAGTATTAGAAGTTAAACCAGAAACAGCGGTATTTCCTGTTGATACGTGATACATAATAGCATCACCAACACTAAAATATGTATTTGCATTAGTTATTGTAATTACATCTGCAGCATTATTTATTCCTGTATTAGCATTAAATGTGTGATTTTTTCCAACAATTACTACATTACTAGAACCTATTTCAACACCACCAGGAAGAGCTTCGTATATATCTACTCCTGAATTAGAAAACGCAGATTTTGTGTTTATTGATACTATATTAATAGATCCTGTAGAAGACCCTGTTGCTGCTCCAGAAGATAATAATCCGCTTTCCATATCAACAGTAACATTATTACCACTTCTAAATACTACAGTTCCTATAGAACTTGATTGTGTAATAGTTTCTCCTACTTGCAACGAATTATTATTTGCAACAAAATAAACTTTTCTAGTAATAGAAAATCCTAATTCATATTCTCTAAAATCTTTTTTATTAGACGAAGAAGAATATACTTCATCACCATCGTCTATATATTCTAATTCTGTCCAATTTTTATCATTAAAATCTTCAAAATCTTGAGCATTTTTTATTTTAATATATGCTTTAATATCAGTACCAGATGGTCTATAAGCAGAAAATAACATTTTTACATCTTCTGCATCTTGATCGTCTTCTAAAATTATTTTTTTAGATATATATTTTGTAGAAGAATTACCATATCTAGTATGTTCATTAAGAGTATCATTGTTTATTTGATTTTCTATAAACAATGATGTTTTTTGTGATAGATTTATCACAGGAGAAACATAATCGTTTACCGTAGCAAATGATATCTTATATGTACCAGATTTTGCAGAACTCAAACTTGCCACTTCATTAGATTTAGACATAATATGACGTTCTTTGTCAATATATTCTAATTCCATATTATTCTGAACAATTTGATAATTACTATCTGCTACATTTGTATTAGACACACCTTTGTATTCGTAATTAATAGAAGTACCAGAAGGTTGCATAATTCCAAATTTAGGTACAACTATATGATACGATTTATTATCAACTGTTGTAATTGTAGTCCAGGCTATTAATGTATTAGCATTAATAACAGTAGAATTAGCTATAGTAACATTATTTGGTCTATAAACTGCTATAATATCTGAATTACTAAATCCACCATTTGCTGAAGAATCTAACCATACTTCTCCGGTTTCTTCGTTAAAATATTGTATTCTTCCTTTTGGTAGATTATTTGTTGAATTAGATATTAATGTATTGCTTACAATACTTGTTAAATTAGCTGTATTTGCAGATGTATTAGCTCTATATACAATATCTCCTACTGCTATAGATATATTAGAATTAGCTTTAGTAAATCCAGACACAGTTAAAAATTCATCATTTTCGTTAGTGAATCCTGCATAACCACCTGAACTATTAAATTTAGCTCTATACAACTTAAATTTAAGATCTTCTTTTTGTATTGGAGTCCATGTTTTTCTATTAGAAGAAATAAAGGCTGTTCCTGAGTATGGATTAGAATATACTTGTTGATTGGTTAAAACATCGAACCCACCTGTTTCTCCAACCCAAATTGTATATTCTGGGCTATTACCATCAGGTTGTACTATAAATGCATAATCTTTATTTGCCATCAAATATACTGGAAAATCCAACGTAAATTCTGTTTCTGCGCTGCTTGTAGAAGAAACAGTTATATCAGCAGCTTTTTTATACGATTTTCCTATTATTATATTTTCATTAGGAGTGCTATTTTCCATTTCACAAATATATAAAGACACACCTAAATTTTCATCTTTAGATTTAAAAAACACACCTACTTTACTTAAAAATAGACCAGAACCTTCTTGAGGTATATTAACAACAGTAAAGGATTGTGCTATAGGATCATCCCATTGCGGCCAAAATAAAGCTTGTGAAATATTTTCTGATGTTGTTGTAGAAGTTCTTCTTTCTGTTCTGTCTTGAACAGTAATTTCTGGTTGTCTTACGTTAATAGTTGTAGAAGTACGAGTAACAGATAAAGAATCTGCGGTATATGTAGTTTTCCCTAATGTTAATCTTGCGTCTGCACCAGTTACTAAATCGTCTACATTAGTTAATTGGAATATTCTATCTCCTGTTCTAAAAGTTTCAGCAGGAATTAAAAATACTCCAGAAACAAACCCATTAGCATCAGATACTAAAGCATCACCAAAATTACCAGTTCTAGAAACTACATTATCTTCTATAGATTGTGCATAATCATATGGAGTATTATTTCCATTATATGTACCAGGTGCACAATATATATCTACATTAACAGCATCAAAAAATGCGTGCAATGTAGTATTAGGTTTCATATTATACGCAACGAAAGATACTAATCTAGAAGCCATATAAGGTTGTAATGCTACATCTTTAACATAAGAACCTAAATCAATAGTTTGCGAATTAACATCTACAACTAATCCTTGAGAAGTTCTTTCTTGTGTATTTGTAGCTGTTATAGTTTCTATATTAGTTAGAACACTAGCTCCAGCATTAATACCTTCTGTTATATTTGTCCAAGTTTCTGACCAATCACGAATAGCATCTGAAGATACAGTTCTCCAATCTCCCCAACGAGAACCCCAAGGAGAATTAGCAAATTGTTCCCATGGAGAAACTAAATCTATATCAACATTAACATTTGGTGCTGTATCTTCATCTCTATGAAAATCATAAGAAGGATATAAAGAAACTTTACCATTCCATTGCCATACTGCTTCTGCACAGTTACGGAATTTAGTTGCCATATTTTGATTTATATATAATTCATCAGTATAGCTTAATGTAACATATGGACCAGTTATTACAACATTACTAGATAATGTATTTGAATACATCATATCTATATCATTTCTAACGATAAATGGTCTTATTACAGTTTCTGTAGGATCTACTGCAATCTTATATTCAAAATCTGAAACATTTCCTAAATTGTGAGAATTAAATGGATCAGCAAATATACCATTCTTAAATCTGTCCAACCCATTAGAATCAGGAATTGTTAAATCTTTAGCTTGTTGCTCTAAAGAATTTAATACTGTATAGTATTCTATTTTCTTAATACGTTTTTCCAACGAAGCTATATCTTTCATTGTATAACGTTTGTTTGATTTAATTTTTAATAATGTTTTAGAATTAGTATTATATGTTTCTTGTTCTCTTACTGTTGGTGTAGGATACGGAGGAACATAACATTCAGCAATTAAACTTTGATCATTTTCAAAAAACGGAGACACAGGATTTACAGCAGGATTTCCTTGTTGTACTTTAAAATTACCATAAGGGTCTAATGTAATTAAATCATATCTAGGCAAATAATATTCAAAATCTGCTATAAAGTTTGTGTCCGGCGAGATTACATATTGTCCAGAACCAGATACTGAAAATGTAGTATTAACTACTGGATTAATAGTAGCTCCTGCTTCAGTAGTAGAATTATTCGCAGAATTATTATATCTAGGTCTATAATCTATCACATTTCTTAATTCAACACCGTTATATACTGGAATTTCTATAGTTTGTATAGCATTAGTATTAGAAGTATTGGTATCATCTATTGGATAAGATTCCACAGAAAAGAAACCAACAGAATATGATGTATTAGCAGTAAAATGATCAAGTTCAATCAACATTTTTGTTGAACTTGTTATTTGTGATCTATATGTAGGTTTAATAACTAATTTAGAATGTGAATATTTGTCGTCTGATTGTCCTGTATATAATTCAAACCAATTACTTCTGTCAGAATTAGTGTTGGCATATGTTGTTCCAACATATACATGTCTTATTTTATGTACATCTACTAAACCTAAATCCCAAGGACCAACTGTATTAGCCACATTGTTTGAACAATCTATTTTTACATATCTGTTTTTGTTAATAACTTTACTTATAGCACTTGCTTGATTTCTATACACAGGGAAAGAACAATATACGTTTTGTGTACCTGAATCTAATGTTACACCTAATTGTGAAGTAAAAGACGTATTAGAATTTATTGTAACATTAGCAATAGACAATACTGTTCCGTCTATATAAAATCTTTGTATTTTAGTAGAAGTATTACCAGCCGCATCATTTATAGGGCTATCTATAGTTAATGATGTAGAATTAGTAATACCTGTAACTCTTCTTATATAAGTTTGAGTAGAATTAGCAGTTATTCTAACAAGATTATTAGCAACCAATTCTGTAGTAAATAGTGTTCCTGTTCCTGTTATAGTTATATTGCTACTATTAGAAAATGCTATATTTCCTGTCAAATTGGCAGAATAAGCATTAGTTGATAATATAATATTGTAATCGTTTAATTGTGAACCAATTAATACAGAACCTGTGGTTGAAGTTAATTTTTCTTCTGCAGAACCAGGAGCAGCAGTACGTAATGTTACAGTTACTGCTCCATTAGAATTTATTGTAGAAGGTTTTATTTGATCATATACATATAATGTGTCGCCAATTCCAGTATTATCTGTTAATCTTTTTATAGCTGTTAGTGCAGTATTAAAGATTAATTTATTACTTCCTGACGATTTTAATACAGCTAATCCGCTTTCTAATACAATATCTGCTTTTGCTTTACCATATGTAGCATGAGAAGCATATAAAGACTTAACATCAGTATTAAAAGATTTATCCGCATTCATTCTAATATCAGTCAAATATACTAGATATTGTGATGAAGATAACCCTTTTGTACCATTATAAAATACTATAGCACGAACAGAAGCTGTACCTACTGCATTTCCTATAGGATTACCTAATGCTGCGCCTTCTTTATCAGTAATAGCATATTGTGGTTGATCGTATAATGTTACTTGAGATAAAGTTTCAAAATCAAAAGCACCCAAAAATTCACTACATATAACATAATTACCATAATTTCCTGTAATTATTTGATTTTGTGCATATTCTGTAGTTATACCTTTATCTGCTTCTACCCTAGTAGAATTAATTTTTTCAATTCTATGCCCTCTAACATATCCTATACCAGAAGAAATTTCATAAAAGAATGATTGTGAATTTGCTTCATTTACTCTAGTTTCAATTTGAAAAGGTTTGGTAACATAATCACCAGATTCTTCATATGTTCTAACAGCAAATTGGTCTAATATTTTATTATATTCTGTATTTTCTTTTTGTTCTGTTGGTTTATCACCATCAAATTCTACAATAGAAAAGAAGTTGATATTATTTGATGTGTCTGTGCGTGATTTAGCAACTAATTCTGGAGTAAGTTTTAATCTATGCGCACCTGGAGCATTTTCGTTAGAATATCCTAATGCATTATCATATAAATTAGGATCAGCATATTCGTCTATTATTTCTTCTGTAGTTTCAAATCCTACTACATAACCAGAAACATTAGTAGAAAAATCTCTTACAGTTATTACATGTTTTGGTACTTTTATAAAATATCCCTTTTGGTATACTATACCATCAGTACATCCTATTAAATACGCATATCCATTAGAATTAAAAACTACGTTTGATGATAACGTATTAATGCTATTTACTAAATTATTAGCATCAAGATCACCAAACTTATTTTGTGTATTACTGTAAAAATATAAAATATCTCCTGGTGAAAATACGTTAACATCTTCTCCAGAACCATCTGTACCTGTTGTTATATAATCAAAGTAAATTCTGTTAGTTTCCGGATATGCAGCTTTAACACCATTTTTACCAATTTTTATTACAGCTCTTACAGCATTATTAGAATCTGTAGAATTAGTGATTAAATAAGAAGAATTATAATCTGTAACAAAAGCATTTGCATCTATGTTAAAATAATCTTCTAAAGAAATATAATGAGTATTAGGGTGATATATAATACCGACACCTTCGATAACAGTGCCGTCTTTAAACATATGTTCGCCTAATCTTCTAATTTGATCTTGAAGAATAAACTCTATTTCTGATAGTTCTCTTGCTTGAACAGCCGTATGTGGTCTAAATAATAGAGCATGATATCTATTATTAGCGTCATAATCTATATTGTATGGAGGTACATTTAGGTTTTTATCTAATGCCATTATTTGTTTTTACACCTGTATGAAAATCTTAAAAGTTTCGGTTTGAGTATTTGATCTATTTACATTATTTATATTGTTTACGTACAACGGAGATAAATCTTTTGTATATATATCTCCTCTAGAAATTATGGTAATAACAGTAACATTTCCTACTGAAGTATTACCCACATATTCTCCGCTTTGAAATTGTTTTTCACCAGTTAAAAATGTTTGAGTAGAATTAGAAAATACTACAATACCTTGTGCTTTACTGTTTGATCCTATTACTGTTTCTCCTAAAGTAAACGTATGAGATGGAGATACAGTAAATTTTAATAAAGAATCAAAAGTATTTGCTGTATATAACGCACCTTTTGTATTATTGGTCTCTAATATATAAGGATTCTTTATAATTCCTATTTTATTGTAAACCGTATTGCTAGTTACTATAGTGCTATTTTCATTATTAGAAAATCTAATTCCTACAACAAATCCTTTCACGTTTAATTCTTTTACTGGATCTGAACCATGACCTCCTGGTGGAGGAACTATGGCATAAATATTAGCTCCAGAACCAAAACTACTTTCTATATATACATTAGCTCTTGTAATATTTGATCCTATATCTAATATTTGTACACCCGATATAGCATTTATAGAAGTATTAACTATCGCATATCCAATAGGAAAAGTATCTCCATCTGTATCAAATACTAATTTGGGCGTTATTAGATATTCTGTTTGTGATGGTAATATAATTGTAGTATTTGCTTCTTTTTCTAAAATAACCCAATTACCTGTTGAATTTACAATATAATTAGAAACATTACTTAATTGCGCTGTTCCTAAACTACTATTATACATATAGATTGCATTGTTATTGTAATAAAAGTTAGAAGGATTAGCAACTGCTTCTATTTGAATTAGTGTGCTATTAACTATAGATTGTATTATTCCATTTGTATACGCAGAATATCCAGTTCCTGTATTAGAAACAATTATTTTTTCAACACCAGCATAATTATTTGCTGAAGCGACCAGTATATTGTTTGCGTATATTGGCATATAATCATCAGAAAAAAATCTATTATAGATAGTAGCAGAAACTGTAGTCACATATCTCCATTTATAACCATCAACAGTTTGAAATGTAGTTGGTTGTGATGGAGTTCCTATAGTTCCTGGATCTACTGTTGAATTCGCACCATTATTATTATCTATACATTTATATACATTATAAACACCACCAACTTCATTCGGATCTGATACTACATAATAATTATTATTAGAATATAAAGTATTAGAAGTTTGGTCATAAAATTGATAAACAGTATTACTTTCCCACAAATTAGAATTTATGATAGGATATATATCATTTTTAGTTATTTTTTTACCAAATATCATACGATTAATAAATTCATAAGAAAAATTTGATTCATTATTAGCAATTGTTGGTATCGTATTAGCAAATTCTATTGGATTTGCACCGAAAATATAATAATTAGAAGTATTTGTAGATATAGAATTAATTAATTCTTCTATAATAGATTTTTTATACGAAGGTAGTATTTTGCTCATTTATACTCCTATTGCAGTCCACATAATATTAGACGCAGTAGCATTTCCTGTTCTTATAACCGCAACTGTAGAATTACTAGATATTATAGCTGGTTGATATGTTGAAACTGTACTATTTGCTGTTACACTTACATTATATAGTGTTGTATATGCTGAGGTAAATGTAGCGTTTCCTACTGTAGTATTGCTAGATACCCATCCCCAATTTAATTTTAATCCATTCGGTAAAAAAGTATACCCATTTGCCGCTTTAGTAGAAGAACCTAATATTAATCCAGTGTTTGTTACAACGTTTGCTGTTCCTGTTCTTACTATTGAACTTGTTATAAATGTGTTAACTGTAGAATTACCAAAAAACATTGTAGTAGTATTAACAGTAACATTAGATCCGACTGATAATACTGTAGAATTGGCTTTTACTATATTAGCAACATTAACATTAGCAGAAACTACTAATGAAGATGAATTCATAGTTGAATTTATGGTAGAATTACCAATTAATAATGTATTTGCTACGGTAATATTATTTGTACCAAATGTTAAAGAATCATAAATTTCATCAAAATTATCATTAGTTTTATCAAATGCATTACGGATAGTATCACCAGTCCCATCATTCGGAGTAGAACCAATATTGATTATTTGTTGTGCCATTATATCCCTTTATATTGTTACACTATCCGCTGTATCTGAACTATCAGCAGTTTCGTTTATTGTATCTGCCATAAAATATTCTAATAAAGTTGTATTAGCAGTATTATTGCTTTCTAATACATTTATTAGCGAATTATCTATAGTTTTTAACATATATTTTCCAAAAAGTTCGGTGCCAGCAGTATGAAAAGTATTGTATAAAATATCTTTGTATTTAGATAAAATTTGTGGGACTTTAATTTCATAAGAAAAATCTTGATAATAAAAACTGTCTTGTATATATTTATCAGAATTCAAAAATCCTCTAGTTGTAGACCAATACCCTTTTCCACTACCTATACCTTTCTTTTTTACAATTCCTGTAATACTACTTGTAGTATTAAATTCTGATAAAAATGGCCTTAATTCTGCTCCTGTACCATTAGCTGTATCTATAGCAGCAGAAGGATCTATAAAATACCCAGATCCTGGTTGATTAACAGTAACTGATGTTATACTTCCATTACCATTAGTAGTTATAAAACCATTAGCTTGTGTACCTGATCCTTGATTTCCTATAAAATATACAACTTCATTATTAACATAATTTATTCCTGGTAAAATAATTTGAATAGTATTAGAAATAGCCCCATATAAATACGCAATTACTTGTTCTCCGTCTAAATAACCTTTTCCTGAATCTATTAATGCTGTTGATTGTGCAATACTATTACCAGAAAATGGATATCCTACGATATATTCGTTCATTCCATGTATTTCACCATCAACATTATACATTGGCTCTTCGTATAATGCGTAATTAGATTTTAATATAGTTGGTGCTATTTTATAAACACCACTAGCAGAAGTATTAACAGGTGGATTATATAGTGTAATAGATGTAGTATTAACTACTTGTTTTATAACACAAAATTCTGCTGTATCTGTTGCTGTGCTATTAGTTTGCAACATAATAACTTCGTTATTAACGAAAAAATTAGTAAATCCCGTACCAGATCCTGTTACAGTATTAGAATTATTAGCATAAGAAATAGTACCAGTCATTGTTGTATTTGACAATAAAGTAGATCTAGCAAAACAATTAGCTTCTTGTAAATATCCATTACCCGTAAATATATTAGATAAAGATAAAATAGTACCAAACACAGAATTAGTATAACTTAATGTAATCCCTATATTTGATGCTAAATTCGCTGTAGGACTTCCTGGCATTCCAAAAGCAGAAGAATTTAATGTTGTTGTAAGATAATCTGCTATTAAATCTGTATTATATGTATATTCAACAACATTAGATAATGTTCCTACATTAAAAGCCCCATTTTGTCCATTTCCATCTGCATTATATACAAAAGTTAATGCATTAGAAGTATAACCGAATCCACCATCTTCTATATTAAAGAATAATATACCAAATCCTCTAGAAAGATCTGTTACTCTTAAATACCCTTCTATTCCATGAGATATTATTGTGTTATTACTTTTATGTGCAATTTTTACTATATCACCAACAGAAAAATTTCGTCCCCCATTGATTATTTCTAAATAATCTAAAGAACCTAATACGGTTGGTGCAGTTTCTATGATACTTGTATTATTTTCTTGTCCATAAAGAACAATTTTTTCACCAATATCAAAATCACCTCCAATGGGTTTAATATTAGTAATGTACAGTAAATTTAATATATTGTAATCAAAAAATTCATTGGTACTAATTTCTATAATAGCTCTTGTACCAGAATTAATTCCTATGATTTCCATTCCTTGTGCATTTATGAATTTTTTATTCGAAGAAATTTCTATATATTTCGGAACATGCCATGTTCCATGAGATAATCTTAATACATCTCTACCAGGAAGATAAATTTCTATGTCTTCATCATATATTAAACGGAATAAAAGTTTGTATCCTTGAATACTGCTTTTTGATCTATATACATCTAAAATATGTTTTAGAAGATATCTTTTATTAATAATAACATTAAATGGTATACCATACAAATATTTTTTTTGAAAATGTTCTAAAAATTCTTCTAATGTATTATCAATGTCTCTATAATCGAATATTCTTCTACTTTGATATATAGATTGGTTTTCAGATTCCATCCATTCATAATAAGCTTTCATAAATAATATGAAATTAGGTCCCTCTTCTTGATAGAATTGAGGAAATTGATTTTCAATAAGATTGCTTATTTTCTTTTGTATATTAAAATCCATTAGTTACTTTCTTCTGTAACTGTAATATTAACATTATATGCATCTATTAATAAAATTTGTGAGTTATTGATAATTATATCTTTTTCTTTAACATAAAGATATATAGATAAACTGTCTCCTGTATAATTAGCAATATTTAAATTGTTTATTGTAACAAATCCAGTTTCATAATTTATGGTTCCAATAGAACTATTCAATACTGTTAAAATATTGTTAATATAAGTGTAAACATATAATATACCTTCACCATCATCTTCTATCTTTGATAATTGATAATTTGTACCATCTTCTGCTACATAAGTGAAATAAGAAGATTCAATAACTGAATGACCATGTGTGTTATCATGAGATTCATTATTAAACGATATAGTATAAGAAGTAGGATAATTTGATTTAGGATACAATTTCTTAATCAATCTAACTTCAGTATTATTTGATGTTATAGATTCATCAGAATTATCTATAGCACTAATAAATTTGCTATATCTAAAATCTTCATTAAAAGATTCTAAATTTTCTTCGCTATAACTCATAATAGCTTGTAAAATTATGCTGTTTATATCAGAAGCATATTTAGATGTTGAATTTTTATTATATTGTACAGTAGATGTAATATTTAAATGAAAATAATCCGGATCAGTAATCTCTACCCTAGTTGGCAAAGAAATAAAATCGTTCATATAAGAAGAAATTTGATGTTTTAAATAGTCTGGAGCAATTAAACCAGAAACTGGTTTTAAACAAATAACAACTATACCATATTGTTTTGGTTCTAATAATTCACCACCATATACATTAACATCTTCTATAACATCACCGAATTTACTAAGAATAATAGAACTATAATCATCTGAAGAAACAGCTCTAAGTTGTGTAGCGAAATATCTAGGAGCATAAAAACGTATAGATTCAATGTTTTCAGAATTAGACCCTCCTGAAGAATTGGCATTAACAATTATACTATCTACTGAAACTAATCCTCCATTTATAGGCCCTAAATCTGTGCCCATAGATAATTCATATACACCACTGGCATCTGAACCTGAACAAAGTATATATTCAGCAACAATTAATGCCTCGTTTTGTGGTTTTTTCCCTAAAAATCCGTCACCAAATAATATTTCATATTGATTATTTTGTGCAGCCTGTACGAAATATACATTAGATTGAGAATTTAATCCAAATAATGTATCTACTCTATTATATTCTGCAGAATCTTGTTGATTATTTTCATATACTGTTATAACTAAACTATCTAAATCAATATTATCATTAGTTAATACAAATCTTTGAGCTTCGTTTGAATAATCAACTATAAACGAATTATTAACATAATTACCTTCAAATACTTGAAGATTATTGATTGTTATTGTTGAATTAGAAGTAGTATATGTAGATTCGTCTCTAGTTACAAAATTATATGTTCCATTTGAATTCGTACCAACAAATATAGTATTTTTCGGTACAGTAAAAGGACTTAATGTAGAATCAGCAGATAATGTTATTGTAACATTAGCAAAAGCAGAACTATGTGATCGTGGAGTATAATTTAGTTCTTTTGCATGAGATACAACTGTATCTAATTTTTGAGCAGAATCTAAAAACATTTCAGAAGCTACCATATTAAGATAAAAAGCGTTCAAATATGTGTTGTATGACATTACATCTAATAATACATTTATATTAGATCCATCAAAATTATAATCTTTAAATACAGATTGTGATTTTAAAAATGTTTTAAATTGTTCTTTTAATGTATCAAAATCTAATGAAGTTAAATTTAACGAACTATTAGCCATGCTCTGGTGATCCTAGATACTTTATTAATTCTTCAGGAGTAGTTTCGTGTTTTTTAGTATTAAACATATTCATTCTAAAATCTAAATTTCCGTGTTTCCAACCACCATACCTAGAATGCATTATTTTTTGTCCTGTTTTAATATTAGTGTATAAAACATTACCTTCATTATCAAGTTCATAATCTCTATAACCATATTGCTTAGCTATATGATGAATACTAAGAGATTGTTCTTTAATTATTCTTTTTATTAAATTTAAACTCATTAACGGATTCTCTTTAATACGAAATTAACTGTTTGTACTTCTGAATTATTTATTAGATTAAATGTTATTTTTATTAACAAAGTATTTTCTTCTACATATATACCTTGGGTTAAATCTAAAGAAGTTAATACCTCAACAGAAATTAAATTTACTCTTGGTTCATTAAGTCTTATAGTATTTTCTATGTAAAATTCTAAATTACTTTTTATCAAAGGAGTATTTAATTCAAATAATGAAGCATATACATTACCACCAACTACTGGATCAAATAATCTTTCTCCTAAATTAGTTTTAATGAGATTTTTAAGAGATTGAGTAACTGCTTGTATATTAGTAACTCTACCTAATTGATTCCCAATAGGTGTTTTATCAAAATTATTTAAGAAATCGGAGAAAAATTCCTGGTTTCTCTTTAATGCGGTAAATGAGTCTGCTCTCGTTGGCATTATGGATTATGTATACTTTCTAAATATCCGTCTAATTCTTCTGGTTTAGATCCTGATTGCGGGGCAGACATATATACATTATTATATGATTGATGCCCCCATTTTCCATTATCAATATTATGATGTATGTCATAATGCATATTAGAATCTTTTCTAGTGTATATAACCCAATTACCTACATTTTTAGTTGGAGACGTAAAATATCCATGTTTAGTAGCTATATCATGTATTGTTTGTGAAGGTTTTTCTGGTTTTGGATATACCGGCTCTCCTTTATCGTTAGTGATAAATTCTAACATTAATTTTTTGAAATATTCTTTCATATAATTTTCTTCTCTTAAATAAACGTTGTAGGAGGAGCTACAATACCACCACCTTGTACCTTGGTTGCACTACCTTGTGTTACTATATCACCACTAGAATTTATTGTTATACCACTAGATGTTATATTTATTATAGAAGAACCAACCTTTATTTCTATCTCTGTTACTGATTCTATTAATAATTTAGCTCCAGATTTTACTCTAAATCTGCCTGTTTCCACTTGAATATCCATGTTCCCACCCTGAACATGTAATCCTATTTCTCCATCTATCATAGATATTTTATTTCCAGTAACAGATTGAGTTAAATCGCCTTCAAAATGTGTAGCAGTATTACCCGTATGCTCACTTATTCTATTGCCAGTAGTAGTCGTGTATGTATCACCATTATCAGCGTTATATTGTCCAGCATCCGAACCATTAACATTAGATTCTCCTGCACCTGAATATATGTTTCCTTTAGCAGAAGAACCTCTATCACCAGCAAAATTTTCTCTTAAAGAGCCTTTTCCTTCTAAACTTGCATTATCTTGATGCCCGTCTGTAGTTAAAGAATGTCCTCCTGAAGAATATTGTCTAACTTCATGATTTAACGAATTAGTTAATCCCTTTTTATCTTCATCAGCGGTTTCATTTATTTGAAATGAAGCATCATGATTAAATTTCTCAGTAAAAGATTCTTTATAATTATCAGGATCAGCATATATTGTTGTTGTTGCACCCAATATATCAGATTCTCCTCTAATCCAAGGATATTTTGGATTAGATCTTCCTACCTCATATGGTGCTTCTTCTAATTTTTTATTATACTTTGTCATTGATTAATTCATTCTTTATAGAAGATATTAAATTTTCAATTTTAGCGGCTGTATATACTATATTAGATACTCCTAATGTTGAAGATAATAAGCTTAATATAGATCCTCTATTTAACAATTGTAAAGGTAAAAACGCAGAATTTGTTATAGATTTTAGTCTTTTAATTTTTCCTATATTCAATTTATGCTGTTGAATCGTTGCAGCAACAGAAGCAATATTTAATACTGATTCGGGTAAATGATTGCCTTCTGTTAAATCTACCATAACACCAGCAATACCAGCAAATTGTGATAACATTGATAAAAGATTATTTTTACTGTTTTTTCCATTAGTTTTTTCAAATAAATCATCTTGTATTTTTGTGCAATAAAAAATTAATAATGCAGACAATATTTCTACAGTAAGATTATTGTTTTTTATATATTTATTTAATTCATAAGCTAAAGCAAATTCTGATAGAGTATATATTTCTTGTTCTGCAGATTCAAAAGGATAATCTATAGATAATCTGCGTATATAACAAGAAATATCATTATCATCCATATAATGTATATATCCAGGATAAGGATCTAATTCTTTAGTATAATATTGTTGTACATAATAATCCGGGACTTCTTGATACGAATTAAATAATATAGGAGGAATAGAAGAACTATATACTATTTCTGGTATAACGGATACAGGTATATTAGTTTTACCATACTCATTTTCTTTTTTTATAACTTCTATTATAGATTCAAATACTATTTCTTGATATTCGGTTGATAGTTTGTAATAATTATTATTACCTAAAACAGTAAATAATCTAAACATAACAGTATCAAACGAATGTTCTTTTATTAAAATACAAAGAGCACCAGTAAAAACATTAGTAATAGAATTTTTTGTATAAGCAGCTGGTGAGGATGCACTGTTATTTTTTGAATTAAAACTTCTTAATAAATTTCTTACCATCATAAATTTTCTATACATATGAGGTAATACTTGCGAAATATTATTAGGATCAACTTCTCTCAATGCTTCTGGTAAAGATAATAATACATTAGCAGCTGCTAATGTTGGCTTATCTCTATGTTTTGCATATTTTTTACGTGCAACTTCTATAGCTTTTTCGCCAGTTGTATTCTTAATATATTTCTTTTTATTATATTTTGAATTAGAAGGAGTTGCTTTTTTCGTACTCATTATACACTTTCTGTTTCAATATCATTAGGTGTTATTCTTGGATTTAAAGGATTTCTACCAATATTATCTTCTATAGATCGAGCGTTAGAAGGTAAATCTACACCTTTTTGATCTTGATCTACTGAATCAAATCCATCTTTATTTGAATCTGATTGTTGTTCATTAACTATTGGAGGATATGCTCTAAAAAACGAACCTAATACAATAGGATATTGTTTTTCTGTATCTTCTGCAGCAAACATTACTGCTACTCTAGATCCTACTTGTAACCCAGTAGGTATTACTCCTGCTTTATTTGTAGAAGCAGAAGTTATTGGCATTAAAGGCATAGCCCAAGGCAAATCGTCATCTTTGATATTTTGTTCATCGCTATAATCTAATCCATATTGTGGATAAAATCTTAACTTTACCCTTCCACTTTTAGAAGGATCATCTTCTATATTTCTTATTTCTGCCCAATATATCATTCTCCACCTCTATCGTACCCACCTGCTTTTGTTACTCTTAGAACCATTTGATACCTAGGTACTTGTCCTATAGGATTAATAATATGCCTTATTTGTGTTATTAATACAGGACCACTAAATTGTGATTCATATAAATTAGAATCTGTTGATTTATTAGGAATATTAATTCTTATAATATTTCCTAATTTTATTTTAGGATTTCCAATAACTACTAAATCTGCATGATTTTGTGCAAAATAACCTAGATATGCTGATCTATTTTGTCTAGCCGAAGCTACATCTGTTGAAGTTTTATTATTTACTCTATCATGTTGAGTATATGCCGCTTGAGAAAATAATGGAAAAGATGTTTCTGAACCACTTTCTTTATATACAGGATTTCCTAAATGTGTATATTGAGAATTTGGTTTAATTCTTGGATAATTAGCTTTTCCTGTTACTGTGTCATATGTTCTCATTTGAGTGTCTATTTTATATCTTGGAGGACTAAAAAACGAAGATCCTACTAAAATACTAGTAATAGAATTTTGTTTTTGTTGTTCTGAAGCTCCTGCTCCTAATGTTGTACTTTGGCTTAAAGTCAAGACTTCAGGATCTTTACAACATTGTTCAATTGTTCTGTACATATACTTATTATCTGATACATACAATACATAAGCTGACGATTTATTTCTTAAAGAAACTGCTCTATTATTAAGTTGTTGATATATATTTAATGGATGTCCAGTAGCTATATGTCTTATTTTTCCTTTTGTAGGATCATCATTAATAAATTGTTTTTTAGAAGAAAATCCTGTATTTTTTACTAAATCTTCTATAATTTTATGTATTTCTAAATTATAACTTTTTTGTATATTGCTTTTAGATTGAACGTTCAAATATTCCGGGGAAACACATTTAATTATATATGTCTTTGACTTCATTGCACCACTTTTAATTTTAGATCTATCGTCTAAATCAGAATTTTCATAAGACATTAAATCAAATTTTACTCTTTCTTTTCCTTCGTAAAGAGAAAAATCTATTTCTATTTTTTCCTTGCCATTCAAATTGTATCTTCCTAAACAATCTGTAAAATCATTAACTTTTATTTCTGCAGTAGGTCCGTATGGATTAAATAAATCTTCATAGATATTAAAACCAACATATTGGCATTCATCTCTTCTTAGAAGATTAAGAGAACCTATATTCATTTTATTTACTACTATATCACCAACTGGCATTATTGCATTATATCCCTAAAATTTAATATTGTTTGATTCATTAATCTATTATCTAATAATCTTATAGTTTTATTGAATTCATTTTTTTCTGTTTCTAAATTAAAATATGTAATAGGTTCCCAATATATCTCTTCTTCTGCCGATATATTTGAAACTATTAAAGAAGAATTACTAAAAGATGTATTAACTAATGTTTCTCTACCGTATAAGTAACTGTTAGCTGTTATAACTATACTATCGTTTGATACAGTAACACCAACAGTATGTTGTACATATACTGAAGTATTAGTAGTGTATAATACTTGTGCTATACCAGTATTATCATTATCGAATATTATATCACATATTTCATTATTAGTAAAAGATGTATTGGAAGAAGTATATTTTACTATCTTATTAGTATTTATAGACCAATTTTCTTTTTTTCTAGTATAAGATGTAATGTTATTACTTACAGAATAAACAGGTGTCCAATATTTTTGTTGAGATACAGCTAAAGCATTATATGCTGATATTGATATATCTTCACTGTTCGCCCAATTATGTCTATAAAATGCAATTTTATTGTATGCATTTTCTAAAGAACCATATTTACCTGTAAGAAATTCATCAAATTCTCTAGGATGTAAATACCAATCGTAATAAGGATCTACTATTTTATTTGTAAGATATATTAACCAAGATTTATATTGATCTCTATAATATCTATAAGACAATTGATCTGGTCGTTCATTGTGTGCGATATCATATGGATAAAATACATAAGGATTATTAGATACTGAATCTAATAATGCTATTCTTTTAGTTATATCTATTATAGAAGAGTTTCCATATTTAATAACAGGAAATTCTGAAAAATATGTATTTTTAGGCATTATAGAAAATAATTATTCTTTGTCCAAAGTTCAATTTCTTTAAAATGAACGTCTAATCTTACCATAGTTGGTGCTCCGTTTTTAAAAAACGATGGTTGTCCTGCAGCAGAATAATCAACATGTACCCCTAAAACTGCGCAAGGTTTTATTCTAAATGTAAATGCATTATTCGGAAATAATTTCATTATTGCTATACTTGGATAATTCATAACTAAATCTGCATTAATTTGAGGAAATCCCGGAACAGCTACATTACCCCAAGTAAATGGTAAACTATTATATTTGAAAAATTTTATAATTTCAGCAATATCTTCAGATTCCTTTTCATTTGTAGCTGTTAAAATCCAAGAAAATATGAATTCTTTAAATGTTTGATGTTTAAAAATAGCCCATAAAAACGGATTAAGTTGTAAACCAAAATATCTACTTGCTGCTCCAGCAGCAACCCCAGTTAATTGTGCTGTTGCGAACGCTTGCCATCTACTATTCCATAAAAAACTATTTCCTACAGCTGCTGCTGCATTCATCATAGATTGGTCTTCCCATAAAATGATTTGTTGTTCGTTAAGTTTTAATGGTATAGGAAGAATTATTCCTCCTGTTGGTAATCCAGATCCTGATAAATGAAAATCATAGTCCACAAACTGAATTTGTAAATAAAATTCTCTGCCATCAGATATTAGATCTTCTGGAAATACCCTTACTCCTCTGTTTCCAGTTAATGTTTTTGCTGGAGGAGTAGGAAAATTTGAAGGTAATTCGTTGTTATTAGTAGGCATTGATTTCCTTATAAATATATCAAGATATAATAATGGTATTTAGTAATAAAAAAGGCAATTATGAAAGGAATCTTTAAACCCAAAAACCCTAAAAAATACAAAGGTAGTTTAAACGAAATTGTTTACAGAAGTTCTTGGGAATTGAAATATATGATGGAATTAGACAATAACCCAAAAATATTGCTTTGGGGTAGTGAAACTATAATTATACCCTATAGATCACCAGTTGACAATAAAATACATAGATATTTTGTTGATTTTATTGTTACTGAAATAAATACAAAAGGTGAAAAAGAAATTTCTTTGATAGAAATCAAACCATATAAACAAACACAACAACCTAAGAAAAGAGATAAAATAACAAAAAGATATTTGACTGAAGTAGCCACATGGGGCGTTAATAAAGCAAAATGGGATGCAGCAGAAACGTTTTGTGCTGCTAGAGGATGGAAATTTAAGATTTATACTGAAAAGAGCCTTAATATTCCTTTATGGGAGAAATAAATGTCTTCGTTTACTGATTTATTGAAATCTACTGCATCTATTCTTTCTAGAAAAGCAAAAGAAGCTCTTGATTGGTATAAACAAAAAATCCTAAAAATAGGCACTACATCTAGTACATTTGATCCTGATAATATAATGAAACAGACTTCTGTTCCAGAAATTGGAAAAATGTACCTATATACCTATAATCCTCTTACAAGAGAAAAGTTGCCATTTTTTGATATGTACCCTTTAACAATAGTTACTGACTATTATTCCGGCCCTAACGGCCCTGGGTTTATAGGACTAAATTTACACTATTTACCTCCGGTCGCCAGAGCAGCATTATTATCTCAGTTATTAACATTAAGAAACAATCAACAAATGGATAATACAACTAAATTAAATATTTCTTATGGTATTCTTAAAAAATACAACAGTCAATTTAGTGGTTATAGAAATTGTGTAAAAAGATATTTAATGGCTCATGTAGTATCTTCTTATCATGAAATAAATTCTAATGATTGGGAAAAAGTTGTATTATTACCGTTACAAAGATGGATTATTAATCCTAGAAACCATAGAAGAAGTCCTCCATATTAATGTTTAACATAAACAGATTTAAAGAAAATATAGCAGTATATCAAACATTACCAAACAACAAATTTGAAGTGTTTGTTAGACCACCAAACATATTGTTAAATAAGGCTATAGATAATTTAGGAACCGAAACTTCTACAAACGAAATAACAAGATTATTGAGATATCGTATAGAAGAATTAAGACTTCCTAGTATTAATATATTGGCGCCTGAAGTATCCA
>Ga0172372_10000082_pt1 | contig 129640 bp, 162 predicted proteins | sample LakKiv5m_2_FD_114544 | JGI IMG/M metagenome (GOLD analysis project Ga0172372, IMG submission 114544) | Freshwater microbial communities from Kabuno Bay, South-Kivu, Congo - kab_092012_9.5m | ecosystem: Environmental > Aquatic > Freshwater > Lake | place: Democratic Republic of the Congo...
CTAGTAGTAACAACTGTATTTTCAGATAATGAAGTCATTATGCGCTCACTCTTATTGGGGTAAAACGAAGGTGTCTTTGTCCAAAGTTTGCAGTTCCCGTTCCATTTCTTGCGTACAGAACTCTTAATGGATTCGTAGTAGTTAGTGTTAATGCGCGGCTAGTAAAAGAAGTTTGAACGTCAGCGGTCGTTGCATCAATTTGAAAAAGAGCATTAGCAACATCTAATGGCGCTCCAGTTGACTGTGTAACAATTGTGGTAGAATATCCACCATTTGTTTCTTGGGAAATATATGAAAGATCTACCATATATTGTCCCGCGAGAGGAACTGAAAGCGACGGCCCAGAAGTTGCTAGATTGGTATAATTTGGGTAATTTGTTGTTGTTCCTTCCCAAGCAGCAATAAAACTATATAAAGGTTGACCCCCAATAAACTCCCACTTATGGGTTGAAGAAGAACCAGCCCTATATCTAAAGTTCCATACAATTCCATTAGTATTATCGGCCAAGTATCTAACCTCTTGCCCATCTATAGCATTAGAAGGAAGGGATGTTACTAGGGGCGCATTGGGTGTTTGTACTATTAGTTGAGAGGCTTGGATGATTTTAGATACACGAAGATACATACCATGAGCATCTCCTGCTAACCCCAAAGTTCCACTTGCTAAATTTTTAGAACCCATAACTGTTATTGTATGAACCCCAGCAGCCGGTTCCCATCTTCTTTGTATATAAAAGGGGGTTCTAAATACTCCATTAGATGGAGTTGCAAAAAAACCGTTATTTTCTTGAGCAGCCCCGTCTAAACTAAAACCTATCAATCCTTGAACAGTTGCAGTATCGGAATAACAAGTTGGAGAAAAATACTCTATTAATAAAGGACTTCCATCTGATACAATTGTTATAGTTGGCATAATTGCAGCAGAAGATGTTGTTAAATTATAACTAGTTGTGCTTCTAGAGAAGCCCAACTCAACTAACCCACCCGGAGCATTAACAACATTAGTATCTGATATAGAGGTCATGATTTAAGCCATTTCATAAGTGATGTTCCATGTAAAATAGTCGCCATTGCCCCAAGTGAAGGGATTAGTCTGATTCACTCCACCAAAGTTTCCAGACTCTGTGTGAATAATATAAAATTGTCCAGCGCTCCACGGCGCACAACTTCCCGTCCACGCTCTCGTTCCCCCATCAATCATTAATACAGAACCAACAATTAAACTATTGTAAGCGTTTGTTGGAAGATTAACCACAAAGTATCCACTTGCTGAAGTAGTAGATCCCCACTGTAGTTGACCTATATAATTTATAGTTTTTCCATAAACACGATATCTACTTTGTAAAGTTCCGTTTCCAAGAGTAATATTTGCAATTCCGGGGCTAAATGATTGCCACTCTGCGCCTCTAGAATCTCCCATCATATACCAAGCAGAGCCATTCCATTTATATCTTTGATAGCCCGCATAGGGAGAGGTAACGTAAAGGTCAACTTCTTGACCCGTAACGAGGTTGCCTGCGGGCAAAGAAGTAACAATGGGCGCATTAGATTGAGTTACTAATAATTGAGAGGCTTGGAGGATTTTGCTTACGCGGAGGAAGGCGGGGGCGGAACCAGTTGTACCGCTTCCGGCCTCAATGCGTCCAGTATTTGTAGATGGGGACGTATTGGTGACGTACGCCTTGACGCTGTATGTGTGCGAGCCAGCAGAGGGAGACAAGCGCGCCATAAGATGAACTGGCTTGTTGTCGAAGTTTGCTACGCCGTTGTACTGGCGACCCCAACTTCTGATCTTTTCAGACGAATCCTCAAATAGAGAGATGTTGAGTTCATAGTTTGCCGCATTGTACGGGCGTGCTTCGGGAGTAAAAAACTCCACCATGATCGGGCTTCCGTCGCACACAACTGTAAGTGGCGCGATAACTTCTACGCCGGTTCCAGCGACACCATTATTTATTGCAACGCCCGACGTAATCTGCGAGTACCCCAACTCAACCAACCCACCCGGCGCATTAACTACTTCTGTATCTGATATAGAGGTCATTATATTATCCCATCAAATTTCCAGTAAAGAAACAATGGTAACTATGCATTGTACCTCCTGTTATCCAAATTTCAATATAATCTCCAGCGTTAAGAGGAATAATGCCACTTGCAGTATTGGCAATATATTGAGTTCCAGAATAGCCTCGCGGGAACGATCCGGTTGACATAGTAGAACCATTTTTTCTAAAATCTGCATAAAAAGCAGACGGTGCAGAATTAAGAAGCGAATAGTGAAAATAATATGAGCCAGTGATCGGTGCTGTGAATCTATTATTTGCCGCACTCCAGCAATTTCCGTCATTCACAGAAACAAAATTGAATGTTGCTTTATTTGTTGCAGATACTGTTGAACCGACTTCATTTGCAACAAAAAATCTTGGTTGAGTAGACCCGCCCGCGCCAAATATTGTCCATTGGGTTCCGTCCCATCTTTTATTCCTAATAACAGAATTTTCATAATGATAAACTTCTTCACCAATTTGAGGATTAGAAGGAAGTTGAGTGACAACAGGTGGAGAGTTTTGATAAAACCAACCGCCTCTAGGAAGATCGGCCACAGCCTTAATAATATAATTAACTACTAGATAGGGGGGCGCGTCTGTTGGCGAGTTTGACGAAGATGCATTTTCAGGATTAACTTTGATTCCTGTTGTGTTTCCTTGCGTATCACTATAACCAGCGCCTGAATTTAATTGTAATCTATAAACCGTACTAGTGTCTGTTCCTTGACCGCTAGCAGCAACATTTGTTCTTTGAATGCTGTGCCCGTGACTAGGATCATAAACAGTATGTTGGTGCTTGGGTCTTCTATTATCAAGAGAGGCACCTTCATTTTGTCCTAAAGATGCAACATCAGCATGAGTGCCTTTTCCAAATGGCATTCTTCCTCTAAGATCGGGTATGTTAAACGTAGCAGAACCATCGCCCGAACCATATGTTGTGCTTAACGCCGAAAATAATTCAGGATATTGAATTCTAGATATAGCAGAGCCATCGCAGAATAACCAACCGGCAGGGGCATTTACTCCTGCAAAGGCTTCTATGACACCCACAGGGGTAGTTTGGACTACATTGTTTGCTAATGCTGATAAATTACCCATTATTGCTCCGCATAAAAAGAAACTCCGTCAAGCCCTACCCAAGTATTTCCTGTTCTGCTTGGATAAACGTTTCCTGAAGAATCTATATCAATTCTTGAAACAGTCCACGGTTCTCCAGATGTTGCTGGAAATAATTTTCTTGATGCGGGTCTATACCCCGCTGGCAAAACAAAGGAAATATCATTTGTTTTAGATCCTCCGTTTAACAAACCTTTAAGTATAACCAAACCATCTGGACTTTTTAAATATCCGGCAGTATCATAACTTGCCCCATAGTTACTCCATCCATTAATTAGTGCTGGGGCAATCCAAGAAGGTTTGGTAACTGCTCCCGTATCATACCAAGTACCTCCGCTATATCTTTTAGCAGTTTGATATATCGTTCCTGCAACAGTTTGTTGTAAATAAACTTCTTGCCCCTCGTATGGATTACTAGGAAGAGAAGTAACTAAATCAGGACTAGAACTATTATACCAACCGCCGCGAGGCAATTCACTAACTGCTTTAATTATGTAGTTAAGGATCATTGTGGGTTGGGTATTGTTGTGGGCACCCCCACCGCCCGTGTTTTGATTAGTTGCAGTTCGACTATCTGCATAAACGATACGAGAGGCGTCAGAACCGTCGCCGCCACCACCACCATTGTCTACAATATTATAATAAACTCCATCAGCGGCATTATTTAATGTAATAAATCTATCACCGGCAAAGGAATTCACTCGCATTTGGTGAATGTGAGCGTCTTGGGTGTGAGTGTGGCTTGGCATCTGGGATGTTGATAAAGTATTACTTTCAACACCACCATTATTGCCCAAAGCAGTTCCCGAGGCCCCAAAATAAGTGGAAGTTAATCTATTAGTCGGCCCATTATTCATATTATTAACACCATCTCTACCGGCGATAGTGCGACCTCTTAAGTCAGGAAGAGTAAAAGTAGTAAACCCATCTCCTGAACCATAGGTAGTTCCAATAACACTAAAGAGTTCGGGATATAATGCTCTTGATACTTGTGAGCCATCGCAAATGAGCCAACCATTGGGCGCGTTTGATCCTGCAAAAGCCTCTATGACTCCTACAGGTTGTGGTTGAACTGCAATGTTTGCGACTTTAGATAATACTGCCATTATTCACTCTTTGGATATTTTTTTTTAATTTGAGATATTTTAGAAATCCAATTTTCAGTTCCATTAATTGAATCCCAATAAATCATATCTAACTGTTCTACTATTTCAGGATATTCTTTTTTTCTATTTAATGAATAAGAAAAGTTATCCCAGTCTTTTTGCATCTCATCTATTTTATCTTGCACTTCTTTATCAGTAGGCTTTTCTTGGTGTTCGTCAGCCCAATTAATTTTCCAATTATTTTTTGCATCATATTCAACTGACCACAAAGAATCTGGTTTTAAAATATGAAGTGCGTTTTCTACACATGGGAATTTATTATTATCAATCATTGAGCAATCTCCATCGCAATTCCGTATGAAACCATAGATTCATACGCATCTTGTGTTGCTCCGTTTAAGGTTCTGTTTACCGCAAGAGTAAAGTTGCCTCCACTGCTAGATCTGATTGCTGGAGCGTATGTTCTAGCGTTTGTTGACCCCAAAGAACTATCTACATAAGTTAACTTCCAATTACTTGGTGTAGAATCTTCATTCTGATCATAAAAACCACTCATCATTCCAGACCATCTAGAGTTTCCAAGAACAGTATTATATCCATCTGAAACTAATGATCCATCTTTGTGAATTAGAAATACATTATCTTGATGCAATTCTCCATTGATAGTCCACTCGCAAATAATTCTAGAGTTACTAAATCTTGGAGTAATTGTTAAATTTAAACCAGTTATTGTGTTTCCGTTTCCAGTATTTGAAGAAGCAAACGTTGTTCTGGTGTCCATTCTAGTAACTACTGTTTGAATAACAGAACCCGTAGGTTGTGCGACTCCAGAAACTTGCTGCCAGTTTGAACCACTATACCAGTAATAGACTAAAGCAGTTCCTCCAGTAGATAATAAAGCAGTTTCTCCATATGCTGGATTTAATGGAAGTTGAGTAACGACAGGTGGACTAGAATTGTTATACCAACCGCCCCTAGCAATATCTGCTACTGCTTTAATTATGTAGTTAACAATAAGAGTAGGTTGGGTATTGTTGTGGGCACCATTACCACCTGTGTTTTGATTAGTTGCCGTAACTCCCATAGCCGTTAAATTTTGACCCCCATATACGCCAGCCCAAACCCCAGAAGGGGAGAACGTAAATGTTGCTCCACCTGAAAGACCTCCAAAGTTTGCACCCCAACTGTGTCCTCCGGGAGATTCTACAGAGTGTGAGTGAGCATTTTGAGTGTGAGTGTGAGATGCTAATTGTGCTTCTGTTAATTGATGGCTTTCAGACCCACCGGAAGCCCCAAGATTGGTTGCAGTTCCTCCAAAATAAGAACTTGTTAGCCTGTTAGCCGCAGTACCACCCATATTATCTTTACCCGCAGGAACCCGGCCTCTTAAGTCTGGAAGATTAAAAGTCGTTGCTCCGTTCCCGGAACCATACGAAGTTCCTATGGTGCTAAATAAGTCAGAATAATCTCCACGGCTAACCGCACTGCCATCACAGAGTAGCCAGCCAGTAGGGGCGTTTGCTCCAGCAAATGCTTGTATAGAACCGACAGGTAAACCGGGGGTGGCTACATTAGCAACAGTGGAAAGAACCGCCAATTTTAATCACTCTCCGTAAAGAAGGCAACGCTCTGAGTGCCGCTTTGAGCCACACCATGAATTGCCGCTTGTGGAGCGCGATCAATAACAGCAGTCTGTCCGGGGGCTAACCTTAGTCCCGAACCAGATGCAACACCAGATGCTCCAAGCCAAATATAATCTGTTCCTAGATTGGTAAGAACAGCGGTTCTTCTCGTTGAAGATGCTGCAATAATTTGAGCAGATGATGAAACAGCAGCGGAGCCGTGAGCAATAGCAGAACCGCGCTCAATTGTATTTGCTGTTCCTGCAACCGATACTGTACCTTGTGTATAAAGGGCACTTGCAGAACCGTTGGTAACTGTAGTTGTACCTGCAACATAAGCGGGGGCAGAGGCTGGAATAGTTACCGTACCAGCAACATAACCGGGAGCAGATGCGGGGATAGTTGCAGTAGTTGTTCCTTGAACAAAGAGTGCGCCAGCGGCTGCATTGGTCGCAGTAGTAGTGCCTTGAACAAACAACGCACCGGCAGCAACATTAGTAGCAGTAACAGTTCCACCAACAAACCAGTTACCTGATTGAATAGCAGTTACGGGCCAAGTACCAGAACCAACATTAGCAGTAACAGTCCATGAGCCACCTTGATTGACAGTACCACCGATATTCCAGTTGCCTGATTGGATGGCATTTACATTCCATGTGGCATTTTGAGATACAGTACCAATAATTGCTGCGGTGCCCGAAGGAGTAGATGTAACAGTTCCTTGAACCTTAACGGTATTTACTACAATTGGAGCGCCCATTACGCTGTAATCCTATTCACGAATCCACCTACATTTACAACCGAGCCAACGTCGGCATATGCTTTAACAACAAGTCCGTTTTGTAATAAGAATGAAGGGATAATTTCGATAAGACCTACGTTTGCAGGAAGAACAAATTTAACTTCATTGTTTGCGCCAGTTCCACCATACTCAACAGTAAGAGTTGCGTCGGTGCTGTGATAATTAGTTGCAAAGATATGGAGTTCATCAATATTGGCGGTGCCAGAAACGGCAGTGTGGATAGTATTGGCTCCTGCCGTAGAAGTGCCAGTTACTTGAATGAATCGGCCATTAGTAGAGCCGGATAGTAATAGTTTGCTAATAGATGCCATTATCCAAATACCTCTTTGTTAAGTTTGACTGCTAGGGCCAAATCGTCCCCTCCTACATTAAGGTTCGTTCCAACAACAAAGGCTCCATCTGTAGTTAATGAAGCAGAACCCGAACGATATAAATTAGTATCTTCTTGTGCGGAACCTGAACCCCACTCAACAGTTCCTCCAGCATCAATGCTTAGACGAGGTTGAGTATCTCCATCATCTCTAATCTGAAAGTTTTCGTCATCGGGGCTATCACCTTGAAGAAGTGATTGCTGCGGGTGATTGACATAATAGCGAGAAGTTGCAACTCCATATTGTGAAGAAATTGTTATGTCATATAAACCAATTTCCAACCAACCAGTGAACGAGCCATCGGCCCCCGAGATAAGAGGTTGCGATACTGTCCCTGCCCCAGTCTCTCCTGAGTAAACGGTAGCAATAGTTGTTCCGGGAGAAACTGTAATATCGGCTGTGGCACCGGAGATTGCATTACCATTAAGGTCTTGGACCTTGCGAGTAATTGGAGTGCGAAGAATTAAGGGATTGGTTGACATTTATTTACTTTCTATAGTAAGCATAAATTGCATCATTTGCGCCGGGGGCAACAGTCATTGTAACTACGGTGCCGCTTAATGTATAATCTCCAGCAGATCCCGGAGACATAAACAAACCTCCAACATAAAGTTGGAGACTGGCAGAAGGTGTTGGGGTGCCAGCAAGAGTAAATGTTACATTATTGCTGTTTTTTGTTCCTACTGGAATTTCCGAATCAACAAAAGTAACAAAATTTGGAATTGCAGTTGGAACATAAGCCGTTCCATTAAAAATTAATGCTTGTCCATTTGTTGCAGAACCTGCTGAAAGAATAGATACTGGAAGACCAGCGGTACCGATATCTGCGCTACCAATGTTTAGTGGACCCAATCTACTCTTTGGTACTTTAGAATAACTCATTTACTTTTCTCCATTGTTTAGCAATTGTCATTTGATTTGCTGGCGCTTTAACTGGTTGTTGAACTACTTGCTTAGGCTTTTTTATTTTTTTCTCCCATTTAGTCTCCCAGTATGGCTTAAATCCAATTGGTTTGAGAGAATCGTGAAGTTGATGAGTTCCGGGTCCAGTTCTCACGTTGTCCCAAACTCCCCATTGAAACGCGCCTAAAGGCATATTTTCATATTCTGGGTATTGAGATTTAACTTCTTTTAATTGACTTTCATATTGATCGTATTGTTTATTTGTACTAGGAACAAAATCGGGCTTTCCTAAAAAATTCATCATGTGACGATCTACGGTTGCCAATTCAGAACTCTTTGGAGCAAGTAATAGCCACGCAAAAGAAGCAACTTTATTATTAACACCGCTAATTTTAAGGTTTCTTAATCCCTCTCTCCAAAAATGTCCAGTACCACCAGTTTTTTTAAAATCTTCTCGGGCTAACTCTGTTAAACGTTCGGCTATAGAACCTAGATTAGCAATGGAGTCTAAGTGTCTATAAATATACCCCGGATACTTTTGCCAGTACAATTCTTCTTTTTCTGGCATATCGTATCCTTCATCGTCAAACAACATGCCTTGTTCTTCTTTCATGCCAAATGGGTGTTTGCGATGATAAATATCTCTTTGTTTATTCCATTCCTCTCTCGTTATGCCGAGGTGTTGCAAATAAACATTTACATCGCTTTGATATGAAGGAATGTCTGCAATGTCTTGATAATGAATAGCATTATGTGAAAGATCTTTCATAGGAGAAAGAATGCCAACTCTAAGAGCATTAATTACAGCCTTTTTTTGATCTTCAGAAGATAAGTTTAAAAATGAGATATCTTGCGCTTCAAGAAGTTTTGCATGAGGCCCTTGCCCACCTTCCCAATCTAATGGATCATTTGGATTTTGTCCTTGCAAAACCATAGATTCTGAAAGTTTATTCCATTTACCTAAAAACTTCTTTACTGGACTAACATCAACAATCTCACCCATAATTTCTTTTTCCGGTTCTTCAAGAGGCTTTTGAGGATTCTTAAGATTTCTTGGTTTTGTTTGAATAAAAGGGTGTTTTTCTGGGTCTCTAACCACCCTTTGAAAATCTTTTGTAAATCCTTGGGCTTTTATTAGATGAGGCTGTGAAGGAGCAGTTTCGTGGATAGGAAACATAACTATTGTGTCTATTTCATCTGAATATAAAACTTCTCCAATTTTACCTTTAGGAATTCGAACAGTTTCATTCATTTCAGAACCCGGGGGGCCGCTTTTCCCGGGAGTTTTATTTTTTACTTGCTGTTTATATTCTAAATTAGCAGATTCTTCCGGTATTTCGTATTCTTCTCTAGTTGGAATTTTTAAGAGTTCGGGCAAGTATGGCTGAACAACGCCAAAAACATCCGTCTTAGTCTTAACAATATCACCGTTTTTAAATGCACTCATCTCTTATATTAAGGCAAAGTGTCCCAACAAAAATGAGGCCCCCGAAGAGACCTCATCTGTCCTGCTTATTTATTTTTTGACTACTTATTGGGAGAAAGTGGAGGAGTTACGTTTGTGTCTGAAATTACAGGATCATCCTCGTATGTAACAACACTATCTCCAACATCTGCGGTAACTGCTGCCGGATTGGCGTAAGCAATGTTGCTTACAAGATTAACCTTCTGCTTGGCGAAGAATACGCGAGAGGCACCAACAATTGCCTGAGCAAGAGCAGAAACGATACCTGCGGCTGTCGCTAGCCAAAAACCGTATTTGTCTGAAACTGAAGCGGGCAGGCTACCTGTTAAGGTAGTCAAAAATGCTGCAATTGCAAACAATCCAGAAGTTACAGCGGTTACGATTCCAGTAATTGTTACTGGACCCCAACCAACGTTTACATCTGTGTTCATTAAATCTCCTAGTTAATATTAACTTGCTTTCTTGCGGAAACGGCGTAAACCGTGTCCAAGTCGCTTTTCAAGTGACTTTTGTGCGGCGTTTCTAATGTCAACTGTATCAAATGCGCCATAATACTTCAAGTTGCCGATGAGGATAAAGTAACGCTTATTCTTACCCTCACCACGGCTTACAGGCCTAGGCCTTAGTTGACGGTACTCAGGATTATTCTTAAGTAGTTCAAGAGTCTTATCTCTTGCAGCCTTACTTTTCCAACGAGCAACTTTTCCATTAACTGTTAAAAGTTGAGGACGAGCCTGAGTATCTTCAAGCCAGTATTCCCACTTGGGAGGAGGCGGCAATAGTTTAATTGAGGGAGGGATAATAATAGTTGCCCCGGCAATCGGACGACGGCCAGTTGCTACCATGTTGTCTTTATTTCCTTCAATTGTTGAAACAGTTCCGTCATTATTGTGCTTAGTAATGATGGCAACATGAACTCCACAGTTCACCCAAAGGGCACCGGGAGGAATTGTACTTCTTCCATCCCACTTATATTTCTTACCATTTACACAAATCTGCGAAGTAGCAGGATGATTAATACCACTATCATCTACATCTGCTTCCGCATACATTGCATCAGAATACATTCCACACCAAGGTTCACCCTTTAAACCCCACCGAGCCTCCCAACGATCAATATCGGAGCCGCGATTAGAGCCTAGAGGTTGTTCTTTTACACCAAGGTATTCAAACGCTTTCTTAACTACTTTTTCACCATTTGTCATATATTTTTCCTTTACAAAATATTGGGCAACATAGCGCCAATAAATGCACCAACTAATGGGCCTATAATAGCAGCAGTAATTGCCATTGTCAAATTGCGTGTATGCCGTTTATCTTCTTTACTTTCAACCAGTTCCCGATCCATGCTCTTTTCTGTTTGAGACAGTTGGAACTTTAATTGATCTATCTGTAATGTTTGAATTTCGTTTTTTAAACTTTCCACTTGAATTCCCAACTGGCTAAACTTCTCGTCTATAGACTTGGACAAATCACCAAACGCATCCCGACTTTCCTGCCTAAAGTCTTCAAATTCTCTATAGTTAACAAAATTTGAATCTTCAGGAGAAATTGTTATAGGGAAACTGCTTGACATTTTAAATCCTTTTCCACTTTGTTGTTCTTATCCCCGGCTGCGGGGTAGTATATTGTTCCATTCCCGGCAAAGTTAATTGAGTTCCCGGTTCTTCTGGAATGGTAACTTCAGGAACTTGTTGCTGCATAACTTCGTAGTTAGGCATAGGTGCTGGGGGCATTTGCCTTCTCTGCTTAAACAGAGTCATTTGTGGATCTGAGGTTAAAGGTTGTCCCCAAGATTGCCACATCGCGGCAACAATGTGTGAACAAGGACGACCTTCAAACTTCTTCCATTGCCTTGTTCTTTGCCACGCATACTTTCCCCAGTCACAGCCACATTCCCAATTTGTTATCTTATTGTTGTCTGGATTTTCACGATAGATAACCACATCGTACAATCCATTATCTCCTTGAACTTGACCTTGGACAATCTTAACTTCATTGACATTAAGCAAAACCTGACCGTTATCTTTAATACGTTTTGCTTTATTTCTAACATCAACCCAAGCCGCTTCCTTTACTAAGGCAACGGCCTCTTTAACTGTTTTTGCTTTCTTAACAACATCTAACTCAGACATTAATAACTCATTGCGTTTACGTTGTAATTTTCCTGCAAATGCTCAGGATTTGGATCGTCATCATCACGATCTATAGGATATTCATGAGCAATATCCGGTTGTGTATTAATTACTCTGCCGGAACTAAAGTCATAAAAGGCTATTTGTTGTTCTTGTTGGGCCAGTCGTAAGGCGTTTATTTCTTCTGGGACAATTCTTATTAGGTCTAGATAAACTAAGCCTTTCCCACCTTTTGTGTCATTCCAAGATCCGATTTTTACATCAGGATTGTGAGATAAGAACTTAGCGTGTTCATTTTTAAATCTTTTCACATCTTCTGCATCAAAATGATTAATATCAATAGCAGTTCCGTGATCGTTAAGGCCGACCCCAAATCCTTCTCCTTCGTACCCTGAGAAGTCTGAGTTCCAAGTAAAGCCTTGTCCTTCTTCAAATGTTTTGCTTATACCTTTGTGAAAATTAGGATGAACGTTTGCGGCAAATTTCATTTTTGATGATACCTTAGAGGGGTATAGAGTTTTTACAATATTTAACAATTCTTGACGATTGTTTAGGGAAGGATGCTCAATGACCAAATCCATTATTTTTTTAATTATTTGCCCAACTTGTGGGCCTGATGAGATCCCCAATAACTTAATAATATCATTACCGTTAATTGCAAGGTCTTTAGGAGAAAAAACTGCTTGCGATGCGGCTTCATTATTAATAAGACTTCTCATCTTATCAGTCATCATCCGGGTAGCATTTTCATTACCTTTGCCCATATGATCTGCTTCTCGGAGGTTAAGTAGGTCGTGGGCTGTTTCTGGCGATCCTGAGTTATTAAGAAACTTTCTTGCGCCTTTTGGAGAATTAAAAGAAGGAAACATATGATTGTTAATTAAGTGTTTAATTCTACCAATTCGGTTTGCGGGATAGCGAAGCCTTGACAATATTCCTTCAGCCATTTCTGCGCCAACTTCGTCGTGATTAGCACCTTGTCCTTGCTCTCCTTTATAGAAATGACCCACCCCGTTTTCATCTTCCCACATGGATGAGGGCTTACCAATATCGTGCAATAATGCTGCCATACGAACATCGGTGTCACTTGTCAATCCCGAAACATTTTTTAATACATTCATAATGTGTGTGCCTAAATCATGCTTATGATAAAAGTTTTTTTGATCAAACCCAAATGTGGAGTGAACTTCGGGAAGAAAATGATCTAACACTCCAGTTTCTTGACCAAGTTTAATTGCCTCAGATGGATAATTGCCTGACAAAATCTTTTCTAATTCTTGTCCAACGGTTTCCATTGGTGTCTTTTTGAGATGTGGGGCGTGCAATCTCATTTGTTCTTTTGTTTCTTCATCTGGTTGAAGTCCGTGTTTGCTTAAGGCGGTTAAGGCTCTCATTGTGCGAGAAGAATCATCACGAAAAGAATTTGAGTGAACCGTTTTTAGAACACCATTTTCAATATCTTTTAATCCGTCAAATGGATCAACGACTTGTCCGGTTTTAGCATTTACAGCAATTGCGTTTGCAGTAAAATCTCTTCTTTCTAAATCTTTTTCTACAGGAATAGAAGAGTCAGATTTAATCTGCCAATCTTTATTTCCTTCTCCAGTTTTTACTTCAATACGAGGAAGAGCAATCTCTACTTCGCTTCCCCCATAATTAAAACGATATACTGGGAATTGCTTTCCGGTCAAAGATAATTTTCCTTTAGGAACGCTTTTTAAGACTGATTCAATTGTATCTCCGTTGACCTTAGCCATAATGTCAATATCTTTAGGCTTTTTGCCAAGGACAACATCTCTTGGCGCTCCACCGACAACATAAACTTCTCCAAAAGGGGAGAGGCTGTCAACTGCCATCTTTGCAGCGGGGTCATCATTTACAAGTCTTAAAATTGTTTCCGATAAATTCATTTACGCAATCCTCTGGCCAATATTTCTCAATCTGTCAAATGTTCCATTATTGTCAAGAAATTTATAAATAATATTTCCTTCACTATAGTCGCCATAAATGATTTGATCTTCTTTTCTTCTCTGATGTGCAATTTTGTACATCGCTTTAGCATCATCATATTTATTGGCATCTATTAATGAATTAATCTTGTCTGAAAACTGAATCCCTGTTGCAATCCAATCTGGCTTTTCTTCAGTTATATCAACTGATTTTGAGCGATCTGGTTTAACAACCCAATCATCTTTTTGAAAGTCCCAAGCAGCCCTCATTCCGAGGGAAAAGAGGTCGTAAATATCTATTCCATAAGGCTGTACAAAATGTTGATACCTATGAAGTGTTCTGGGGAAGAATTCTCCATCTAAAGAATTAACCACAATTGAAATAAGATCTGCACGATCTTCTTCACTAAAGTCATCAAGGTTACAAACAATAGATACATCAACATCTGATGTTTCAGAATATTGATATGTGCAGAGCGAACCAGTCAGAAAATAATCAAAGGCATGTTTGTTAAACCCGTACTGACGAAAGACTTCATTTACATGATCTAAATGATAATCAAATAGTTCTTTTTTAGGAGTCATCCCGTTGAACACATCTTGATCAAGTGTGGCATGAATTGGATCTAATATGTTGGCTTCTTTAGTTTTCATTTAAAAAATATCTTTCGGGTCTGGAGATTCTTCATATTTTTGTTGCCAGTCAACTCCATGAACTCGTCTTTCAGGAAGGCGAGATTGGTGATACGGATCTGGATGGAAATTACTAAAATCAAAAGGCATGTTTTCAATTAGCGGAATAGCACCTTTTGCAGATTTACTAAAACTTCCAATCGCGTGAGGGAGCATATATGCGTCTACCGCATTGTCATCATATCTCATAGTAAGCCCAATTGTTGCTGGAGAATAATTATCCCACAAACTTGTGTGAGAGAGTTTGTCAGCAATTGCTTTCTTTGAAGATTTTGCGCCGTATCCAGTAACTATATATTTGTATGGTCTCAAGTTATGACCAGATGACGCTTTAATTTCGGCAGCAAAAGGTTCCTTGCCGTTACCAACATCATAATTGAATAAAGCATCTACGGGATGTTGGTCTGCCTCAACATCATGTTCATCATCAGAAAGCATCTGTAGCCCCGGAATGCGCCCGTGCCTTATAATCATTTCACCCAGACGACCAACAAGGCGATTTCTTATCTTCATAGTGTCAGGATCTTCATCAGGGTGGATGTGACCCGGAGAGTTCATATATTGACCAAATTCTGGGTACTCATCAAAATCTAGTCTTTCCAGTTTCTTTTTGGGAACAATAATTTTGCTTGCGGCAGTTACAAGTTTATCTGCAACATGAATATCTGAAGCAGAGATAACTTTATCTGGATAAGATGCATTCCACAGTCTCGTAAAGTAATCAAGATTTGCCGGGGCAGTGACATTATCTTGGTGCAGCACAACTTTCCAGCCATCATCTGTTTGATGGAGTTCTCCAGAGATGTACTCGCCCTCTGGATCGGCAGTATTATAATTATCCGTTACAAGGATCAGGTCGTTCTTGATATCCCACAATATTTGCTTCATGGCCTTCATTATCTTATATCCAACAAACTTTCATAATATCCGGTAAAAAACGCGAGCGCAAAGTAATACATCTCTTTTCGTTCGATTTGGTTTTCAATTGCTGAGTCCCAAAACTTTTCCATCGCATCTCCAAAAGAATGATCTATCTTTTTAAAATAGTCTCTCTTTTTCTTATGCCCTAGTCCGTCAATTATCTTATCAACTGACCTAAGCCATGCCGCTCCGATTATGGTGTCCATATTATACATGGAATCACCCCCAAAAGGCTTAAATAGGTGCTACACTACAAGTTAAGGAGTAGTAATTATAGGTTACTTAGTGAATACAGAAAGGATATAACTGTTGGTAGAACTACCTATAGAACTTACTAAAGATGTAAGCCTAATGCTTGAAAAAGCACATGATGGAGATGCTGGTTTTGATCTTCTAGCATCAGAAGAAGTCAACTTAGTTCCCGGAGAAGTTAGTGTTGTTTCTACAGGAATGGCAATGGCAATTCCAGATGGATATTGTGGATTAGTCTTGCCAAGATCTTCTATGGGGAAGCATGGAATTATTATTCCTAATTCTCCCGGACTGATTGATTCTGGTTATCGTGGTGAAGTTAAAGTTCTGCTCTTGAATCTGACGAAGGAAAACTATAGAGTCTATATAGACAACAAGATCGCCCAACTCGTAATCGTCAAGTACGAAAATGTAAATGCGATAGAAGTTCCTAAATTGCCACAGTCTCATGACGGAAGAGGTGTCAGCGGGTTCGGATCTTCTGGAAAATAAGATCTTAAAACAAGCAACTTACAAGACATTAAATATTACTTTCGTCTGATTTGTAAAAGGAGTTAGAATGGTAGAGATGCAGAGTAAAGAAAAGTTTGAGCCGTCAGGATTGGGCGAGATTATCTTTAGAGAAAGATACGCTCGCAATGAGGAAGAGAGTTGGGAAGAGGCCTGTGAAAGAGTTGCGCGTCATATTGCCGACGCAGAGACTAATGGAAAGGTCAATAAATATGCAGAGAAGTTTTACGAAGAACTTGTCAGTAACAGGTTCATGCCCGGAGGGCGTATCTGGTATGGTGCCGGTCGTCCCAAGGGTCAATTGCTTAATTGTTTTGTTATTCCAGTAGACGATTCCCGAGAAGGTTGGGGAAAGATGCTTTACGACACTACAGTTATTTCTGGACTCGGTGGCGGCATTGGTGCTAATTATTCTAAGCCCCGCCCCCGTGGTTTTGCTATCAAGGGAACTGGTGGAGTTTCAACTGGCGCTGTTTCTGCTATGAAGATGCAGGATGGTATTGCTAATGAACTTCGTCAGGGTGGTGGCCGTCGTGCTGCTCTTATGCAGTGTCTAAATATTAACCACCCCGACCTTGAAGAGTTTCTTCATGTTAAATTGGATCGCAAGGAACTTGAGAACGCAAACATTTCTGTTGTTCTTAATATGCCGACAGAAGAGTTTGTAAGACTAGTGCAAGAAGATGGCGATATTGAACTAGAGTTTAATGGGCTTCCCACAGGTGAGGTACTTAAGGCCAAAGGGGTTTGGGAAACTCTTGTAACAAATGCGTGGAATTCTGGAGAGCCGGGTGTGCTTAATGGGCACCTTGCCAACAAAATGAACAACATTTATTATTATGAGGAACTTATCTCAACCAACCCTTGTGGAGAAATTTGGCTTGGGGCATATGATTGTTGTGATCTTGGCGCTCTTGTCCTTCCTCGTTTTGTAAAGGATGGAGAATTTGATTGGGATCAGTTTGATGCATCAATTCGTCTTGCTGTTCGTTTTCTAGATAACGTTCTTGACGTTAATTATTTTCCACTTTCAGAAATTCAAGAGAAGTGCCATTTAAATCGTCGTCTTGGCGCTGGTGTCATGGGTCTTCACACGATGCTTCTTAAGTTGGGTCTTCGTTATGATTCAGATGAAGGTTTTGCTTTTGTAGATAAGTTGTTTGAGTTTTACAAAAATGCTGCTTATGATGCTTCTTGCACGCTTGCCGCAGAAAAGGGGCCGTTCCCCGGATTTGATCGTGAAAAATATTTGCAGGGAGGTTTTGCAAAAACTCTTAAGCGTGGCATCCGTAACAAGATTAAGGCTCATGGTCTTCGCAATTGTGCCCTCATGACAATTGCCCCTACGGGCACGACTTCAATGGTATCTGGCGTGACTAGCGGTATTGAACCTCTATTTGCTCCAGTGTATTGGCGTCGTTATCGTATTAGTGATGATAAGGGCCGCGATCAAAAGAAGCAAGAACTTGTTATTACAGATGAATACAAAGAATTTGGAGAGATTGCTGTAGGAGCCTACGACATTCCAGTTAAGGCTCATTTTGAAATGCAAAAGACTGTGCAAAAGCACATTGATAATGCTGTATCAAAGACTATTAATCTTCCAAAGGACTATCCGCTGGATAACCTTAGCGACATTTGGCTAGAATATCTAGACTCATGTAAAGGAAGTACAATTTATCGTCAAGGTTCTCGCGGAGAGGAACCTCTGGAACACATTCCAGTCGCTGAGGCTAAGAAAATTATTAAGGAGCAGGGAGTTGTTATTGAAGGTTCAAACTTTGCCGAACTCAATTCTCTTGAGTGTGTTGGTGGAGTTTGCGACATTCCCACAAGTGAGGAAATTTTAGTCAAAGCATAGTTGACAATTCTATCTACTGTTGATAGATTGAAAGTATGGGGCCGGGGGTTTGATTGTCTCCTTTACCTCGGCCCCATTCCTTCGGGAGTAGTTCAGAGGTAGAACGAATGGCTGTTAACCATTATGTCGCAGGTTCGATCCCTGCCTCCCGAGTAAGCGGCTATAGTTTAGCGGTAGAACACTGGCCTTCCAAGCCATTAGCGCGGGTTCGATTCCCGCTAGCCGCTTAAAATAAAAACAAAGATTGGAGTATATTATGATTAATGAACGCAAAAAGAACACAGATCTTCACAAGGGTAATCCAGAAATACTTCACCCAAACAAGTCCGAACAAGACAGAATGCCTTCAGCAGAAAGGCCTAGAGTTAAGAAAGCCCAGCAATGGGCAGACAATATGCAAAAGGAGAGACCTAGCGGCATAGGCTTAAACGGTTAGTCTTATGCTTCTCGGTGTAACTCAGTGGATAGAGTGACGGACTTCTAATCCGTAGGTCGCAGGTTCGAATCCTGCCACCGAGGTTTGGGCGAGTAACTCAGCGGTTAGAGTGCCTGCTTTACACGCAGGAGGTCGGGGGTTCAAATCCCTCCTTGCCCATCAGAACGGAGCGTGGTGGAATTGGTAGACACAGCAGACTCAAAATCTGCCGGGGGTAACTCCGTGGGGGTTCAAATCCCTCCGCTCCGACTGGCCTATCGTTCAATGGTAAGGACGCGATTCTTATAAAGTCGTAATTCGGGTTCGATTCCCGGTGGGCCTATTTTCATATCATAGATGGTTAGAAAGGGAAGACACAAGAAGTAAATCGGTAGTTATCAGATATGAAAACGTAACCACTCGTTTTAAAGTTAAAAAACGAGCAGATAAGTTCTAACCTAACCCACAACAAAAGGTATTTATGTTTAAGTATATTACAATTGCAGCAGTGGCAATAGCCACGGCTATTGGAGTTTCCGGTTCGCTTCAAGCAGCAACCCAAGTAGCCGGTGGAGCGGGCGTGCAGGCAAAACATGAGAGAACTTACAAAAAGAAAGTTCCTTGCTATCATCATGAAGGAAACGACAAGAAGAAATGTCTGACAGAATATAAAAAGCATCGTCAGCGCGATCTTGTTAAGTTTCCTCCTAATCCAACTCGGGAAGATGTGGCAAAACGAGTCCCTGATTGGCAAGGCTTTGTAAGATTAGGCAGATGTGAACAACCGGGTCATTCTAAGTACGGTGACGGTGTTAATTGGTCACATTCTGGGCCAACATGGGGCGGTGGTTTGGGCATTTATAAATCCACTTGGTTTATGGCAAATTCCCCATACAAACTCTGGTCTGGAGATAAGTGGGAAACAATTTTAGTTGCAGACGCGATTCGTGATCAAGTCGGTATTACGGCTTGGGGCGCACACGCATGTTTCTATGGCTAGGAAGTTAGCATGGTCTGAGGCTGTCTGGTATACTTTTAAGACAGCGGGGATGTGGCGGAATTGGCAGACGCAGAGGACTTAAAATCCTTGGCCTTCGGGCTTGTGGGTTCGACTCCCACCTTCCCTATAGTTTAAATAGTGCAAATTTATTAGAATTTGCGGGGCATTAAAGTGCAAAGGATTGGACAAATGGTTGAAAATACCGTGAGTGAAGATCAAAATCAAAGTCAGTTCGATAATCCATTAGATGAATACGAACGGGCAAAATCAGACTATCTATATGCTAGCAGGCATTATCCAAATTACTACGCAGTAAGTAGTTATATTGAGGCCGAAGAACGTGCTTGGGAAAGATTTGAAAGAGCATATCGCGCCCTACAAAAACTTGACGATTAGCCGCCTGATTGATAGTCTACAAATATAAGCGCTCGGGGCGTTCGTTTAGTGGTTAGGACACCGGGCTTTCATCCCGGCAACGCGGGTTCGATTCCCGCACGCCCTACTAATAAAACAACAAGGAAAAATATGGCACGCGCAAAACATCGCTGGAAGCACGCTCATAATCAGATGATTGCTCTAGTTAATAGAGTAGAGAGGCAACGCAAGCATCAGGAAATGCTTGAAGAGCATCGTAACATTAAGAAATCTGGACTTCGTGCGGAGGCAAAGTCTATCGAACCAGATCCCCAAGATTAGATTTATTCCGGGGTCATCTAAAGGTAGGATAGGAGACTTTGAATCTCTTCATGGTGGTTCGAATCCACCCCCCGGATCTATATCATGAATATACTTTGGCTGTCTTGGATATTAGCAATACTTAGTTTGATTGGCATGTGGAATGTCGGAAAGTACCGTCTTTGGGCTTGGATTTATCTTGGCGTGCTAGAGATTCTTTGGACATTCTATGGTATATTAACTGAGCAGTATGGTTTTCTTCTACTCACCGTAGGATATATAACGATCTATACGATCAATTACAAGCGTTGGAAGCAAAACCAAAAAGAAGTGCTATAATAACCTTACGGCTCTATGGCGTAACGGCAGCGTAGGGGACTTTTAATCCTTCAGGTCTAGGTTCGAATCCTAGTGGAGCCATGTTCTGTAAACTAATAAAGGAGGCTGTGCTTTGAATGCGGCTCTTGATAATCGTAATGTAGTTGATCATTACAAGTATTGGAACGAAGATGCAATCCGGGCATCGCTTGATACTAAGCGTTTTCCCTTTATCGTGGTGTGTGAAAATTTTGATAAAGACTTTAATATTTCAACTGTGGTTCGTAACTGCAATGCTTTTACGGGCAAAGAGATGTGGATCGTTGGGAACAAGCGTTGGGACCGGCGAGGGGCCGTAGGAACCCACAATTATGAACACATTAAGCACGCAGCAACTGTTGGTGAAGTGGTGCTTAAGTATTTAGATTATAAAGTAGTCGTTTGTGAGGCTTATCCAGAGGCTAAGGATATCCGCGACTACGATTGGCCTTTGAAGACTATTCTTGTCTTTGGTCAAGAGAGCATCCGGGTAACTGACGAAACTCTTGCAATTGCTGATGATGTTGTGTATATTCCTCAGTATGGAAGTACGCGCTCTCTTAATGTTGGGTGCGCTTCTGCAATTGCAATGTATTCTTATATTCAGCAGCATGGAGGTTAATGATGGATCGTATTGATGATATTCGTGCCAACTTAAACGAGTGGAGCGATCTTGGCATCGTGGAGCAAATGCGTCATGGCGATGATTACGCCGATGGCTTTGCAGACGACATTGCATACCTGCTGGCGGAGGTTGAGCGGCTGCAAAAAGTAGAAAAGCATAGAGAAGAGTTGAGCATCAAGTTGCGTGATAATCTCAATAATAGGAATTATGATGGCTAATAAGATTGAAGAATTTTTAGCCGTAACTGAAAATATGGCAGAACGTTCTACCCTTAAGCGTTTTCAAGTTGGTGCCCTTATCCACAAGGATGGAGAGATTAATACCGGCTGGGCGCATATGTCTGACCTTAAGTTGGAGAAGTATATTTCTATTCATGCAGAGATGCACGCTCTTTGGCGCTCTAACCCCAAGGCTCTAGAGAACGCCGATTGCTATATTGTTACTCTTTCTGCTAAGAGTAAGAACCGAACTAGCGGTAAGCCTTGTGAGACTTGCATGGCGCATCTTTATGATGCTGGCATCCGTAAGGTCTACTATTCGGTTAGTAATGATGAGTACGGAGTTATTGATTTTAGGAATGGTTTTCCTGAGATTGAAATGATTAAGACTCGCACTCCTAATGATTGGTCAAATAACTAATGTATGATTACCTTATTGTAGGCGCAGGATTGTTTGGAGCAACCTTTGGGCGCTTAATGACAGACGCCGGTAAGAGTTGTATGATTATTGACAAACGCAACCATGTAGGTGGAAATGTTTATACTGAAAATTCTGATGGGATTCATGTTCATAAGTATGGTCCTCATATCTTTCATACGTCCAACGATGAAATTTGGAACTTTGTAAATAAGTTTACTGAGTTCAATAATTACATCCATCGTGTAAAAGCATATAACAACCATAAGTTCTATACGCTTCCTTTTAACCTTAAAACTTTTAACGAGATTATGGGTACGCAAAGTCCCGTACTTCTAGAAAAGTTTCTTAATGAAAGAGAACGGGACGAAACAAATCTAGAAACTTGTGCAATTTCTCTCGTTGGAGAAGAAGTGTATAAAACTTTGATTAAGGGATATACTGAAAAGCAATGGGGCAGGCAAGCAACACAACTTCCTGCTTCTATTATTAAAAGAATTCCTGTACGTCTTACGTTTGAAGATAATTACTTTAACGATAAGTATCAGGGTATTCCAGTAAACGGATATACAAAAATGATTGAAAAAATAATTGAGGGAATTCCTATTCTACTTAATCAAAACTTTACTCATGATATGAAAGACATTGCGAACAAAATTGTGTACACAGGACCGATTGATCAGTTCTTTAATTACGCCCTTGGTCGTTTAGAGTATCGTTCATTAGAGTTTGTTGAAGAAGAATATGAATATGATTACTATCAAGGATGCGCTCAAATCAATTACACAAATAAAGAGATTCCTTTTACAAGGATAATAGAACATAAGCATTTTTACCCTAGCCTTAAAGTAGGCAAAACAATCGTTACTAGAGAGTTTCCTGTGGCATCTGGCGATCCATACTATCCAATAGCAGATGATAAGAACAACAAACTTTTTCTTGAATATAAGGATATGGCCAGTCAAAAAAGACCGGAGGTTATCTTTGCTGGCAGGCTAGGTAATTATAAGTATTATGATATGCACCAAGTTATTGGTCAGGCAATGAAGTATGCTAAACTAGAAAAAGAAAAGAGTGCGAACAGTTAAAGAGTGGTAACTTGGGGATGAATTAGTTTCGACCTATAGAGAAGCCAAGTCAATCAGCGGTTAGTCACCTTATAACTCCTGCTTGGATAAGCAAATAAATATAAATGGCAACTTAAACGAAGTCATTGTCCCAGACACTTTCCCCGCCTCATGGATAGAGGAATTTGCTGGGGTAGCCGCCTAATCTACCACTATTAGGCACTGTAGTTAAAACTGTAGTACAATGTAGTATATAGGCTGTATAAGTTGATTTGATAGAACTATATGGGACACCGGGGCAGAGCCGGTCATCTCCATACAACGCGGGGTAGGGCAGTCAGGTCAGCCCGTCGGCTTCATGCGTCGAAGGTCGCAGGTTCGAATCCTGCCCCCGCTATTAATGATTATTAACTTAAATAAAATTGAGAAGACCCGCCAAAAGCGGGTCTTTCTTTTTGAGTTAGTAACGACAGTTGCAAAGGGGGTGATTGTATAAACATGATTGGACAGTTTATTATTATTTATAGTGCGGCTTTACTTGACTTGTTCTATGGTGCTGTTGCTATAATAGATAGAGACAAGGAGATATAAATGGAAGTTTGGATTAGGGATAGTGAAAGCGTGGCTCTTCTATACAGAGTCCACGAAGAAGAGCGCACAATGTTTAAAGAGTTTGCATTTGATTTCTATCAGCACTCACCACTTGGATGGGTAAAAATTGGAAAGACTTATAACTCTTCATCTAAAAAGATTGCCATCGAAAAACTCGTTAGGATGAATTATCGAAAGGATCCAAAACAGAAGGATCTATATCCAGTTGGGGATCTTCTAACGCTGTAAGTAGTTCATACATACCTTCAGATTCGTCATCTACCTCTCTCATTATGGCTAAAATATTCTCTAACGAATAATCTATTTGATCATATGAGGGATTGCCAATAGATAAATGCATAATCTTTTCGCACCATTCTATTGCCTCTTTGACATGATAACGATCTGATAATTCTTTTTTTATACAATGGGGTGGACGGATTCCAATAAAGAATGCATGAGTACCTTCTTGTTCTGCAAGAAAGCCTTCAAGCATATCGGTTCGCATTTCTTGAGATTTTTCTGTTGCAAAAGAAGAAACAAGAACCTCTCCCTTGGCCTTTGACTCAATAAGAAAGATTCCCGCTTTATCTTTTATATTTAATATATGTTCTTCTATTTCTTGAAAAGAACCGTATTGAATAATCATATATATATTATATCATTAAATATAAGTTGAAGTATATATTTGACCACCATACGCAGTTGCTACGAGTTTACTTCCATCTGCTGAGAAGGCTACTGAATACCAACTCCTATTAGATTGTCTAGCAGTCCAATTAACTCCTGAGTCTGTTGAAGTATATATTTGACCGTTAAGCACAGTTGCTACGAGTTTAGTTCCATCTGCTGAGGAGGCTACTGAATACCAATTCCTAACAGATTCTCTAGCAGTCCAATTAACTCCTGAGTCTGTTGAAGTATAAATTTGACCGTTAAACACAACTGCTACAAGTTTAGTTCCATCTGAAGATGAGGCAACTAAACGCCAATTCCTAACAGATTCTCTAGCAGTCCAGTTAACTCCTGAATCTGTTGAAGTGTAGATTTGCCCATATCCGGCAGTTGCTACAAGTTTAGTTCCATCTGAAGATGATGCAACTGAACGCCAATCCCTATTAGATTCTCTTGCAGTCCAATTAACTCCTGAGTCTGTTGAAGTATAAATTTGACCGTTAAACACAACTGCTACGAGTTTAGTTCCATCTGCTGAGGAGGCTACTGAATGCCAACTCCTATTAGATTGTCTAGCAGTCCAATTAACTCCTGAGTCTGTTGAAGTATAAATTTGACCGTTAAACACAACTGCTACGAGTTTAGTTCCATCTGCTGAGGAGGCTACTGAATACCAATCTCTATTAGATTCTCTAGCATTCCAACTTACTCCTGAGTCTGTTGAAGTATATATTTGACCGCCGTACACAACTGCTACAAGTTTAGTTCCATCTGAAGATGAGGCTACTGATAGCCAACTCCTATTAGATTCTCTAGCAGTCCAATCTCTTCCCACAATTCCCGCACTAATTCTTTTTAATTTATGAGCGTTACATATATTGCCAATAGAAAGTGCCATTAGTATAAGTCTCCCATAAGTAACCATTCATCTGTATTTATCTTAATAATAGAAGCCGCTGAATATTGAGTTCTTAAAATAGCAGAAGGGGTTGATCTTAAAGTAACTCCAGCGGTTCCTATAACAGTAACAGTTCCTGTTCCTAGTTGAGCCAAATCTACTTTTTGTCCAATTGCAAATGCCTGAGAAGAATTGACGGGAATTTGCACAGTTCCAGAAGCAGTTCCAGCACACATTAGCAGTTTACCATTATCTGTTGTAACTAAAGTATAAACAGAACCAGCGGTAGCCGCGCTAGTAATTGCCGTCCCAATCGGCTGATTTACAATATTTATTACTGACCCTTGAGTTGCTGTTAAATTAACTGCGGTTCCGACGGTTCCTGCCAAAGCAGTTCCGTAATTTTTTAAATAATCAAGGTTATCTCTAACCTGCGTATTCCACATTGTCGTAGTTAATGTCCCTCCGGTTACGGCAGTGGATGGTGTTGTATATGGCATTTTATTTATACTCCAAATCTAGATATATTAAATTGTGAAAAATCAAATTGCAATGTTGCAGAAGTCGGCGTAATTACTCGCCCTAGTGTTGCATACTTAGGTATTAATTCATAACTCGCAATCCAAGCATCTTTAGTGTATGCTTTAGCCCTTACTTTTAACTTATTGTACTCAGATCTTGCGGCATTGTAGTGTTGTTTTACGGTTGATGAATCAATAACTTTATTGTAAGATATGATTGCATTTAACCACATAAACGGTGTTTCTACATCTAACTTCTTTACTGCTGTATTTAAGATGGGTAGTTGAGCGGTGCTGACAGAAACCGGACCATTAATTCTAAACGGACCTGTAAATATTGGCATTGAGCCAACTAAAGAAGCAGCAGAAGATCCAATTAATTCTCCATCAAAATATATCTTGATGGAATTATTATCGTAAGTAAATCCTGCCTGATGCCACTGATTATCTTTCCACGTTGGAACATCAAACTCTAAAACAGTGCCATCTATTGTTAATCCAATAGATGTGTTGCCACTGCCTGAATTAAGTTTGCCCAGCCCATCAAAAGACCAATACGGAGCAGTATATGGAAAAGTTACGTCGCCATGTTTGCCAAGATTGCAATTTTCTTCATCTTGATTAGAATAAAACCAAGTAAAGTAACTAATAATAGAATTTTCAAAGCCTGTTACTGAAGGAATTTCAATATAACTTCCATCGTATAAACAAGCAAAATAATCTCTACTTAAAGAGTTAATACAATTTGGTATATAATATTGCACTCCTGTTTGATAAGTATCAACAGTTTGAGGCATAAAGACTGGATAAGCAAATTTAGCAGAAGTTGTTCCAGAAGCCTGTAAAAAGGCTGGATTAAAATCAAATGGATATTGATTTGTCATTTTGACTGTAAGATTTGTTGTTCCAACCATTTGATATTGAATATCAATCCAATCGTCAAATGTTTGAAGAATAACAGGCTCTTCTTTAATAACAAGAGAATAAAAATTGTCAGATGGAAAATTAACATTTTTATAAGGATTAGAAAGCGCAGTTAAGAACGGAAGATATGTTTCTCCATCATTATTAGAAACTTCCCATTCGACAGATTCTGTAGTTAGACTAGGATTTTCAATCCAATAACTTCCGCTACTTGATACGTTACCAAAGTGACCGAACTCAAAAAGCAATTCATCGCTATATAGGATGTTTGAGATAAGAGGTATTTCTACTTCGTTCCATTTATCTGGCACTAAACCTTTTAATTCTTGAATAAAAGCAATTCTTCTGCGATTTTTATCCCAGAAAATTACTTTGAATTTACCATTCATTAGTTTATCTTCAAAGCGCAATTTGACCTTAAATATGCATTTTGAAAAATTAGGAATTGTAATAATGTCTTGATATTGAAGAGATGCTATATATGCATTTGGGCTTTTAGTTACTTTAATAGACTCTGTTTCATAAATAATTCTGTTGTCATCTGTAATAACAACGTCTGTATCTAAATTGCCAACCTCATTTATACCAATTCTAAAATTATCTGTAGTTCGAACTTTTTCAAACCCCTCTTGTCCTCTGAAAAAAAGTTCAGTATCGGAAATTGCTGTTGGGAATAGTGTCGCCGCCTCAACGGGAAGATTAGATTCAAAAGTTTTTGATTCGTACTCGGCTAAAACAACATCTTGCGAATATAAATAATCTAAATAAAACTGTCCCGAAGCCGGTTTAAATTCATATCCCGCATACCCCTCTCCTGCATCAAACCCGGCTGTTGCTGTTTGTCCTTTAAGCCATGTATCTGCAATTTCTATTTTTCCAGTTTCAACAACAAGATTTTCAATAAAATGCTCTTTGCCATTAAATACTTTTGCGTCATAAAAAGCATCTTTACAATTTACAATAACATAAAAATCATTATCTAATGTCGTACTTGTAGAAACTGATGTAATTAACGTCGGCCCTTCATAAAAAGAAATAACAGTTTTTGCATCATCAATTTGCACTTTTGTTTTTAAATATTTATCAGGGTAACTAGCACGATCTGGGTGAACCCGGGTATACATAGAAAATTCATGAGGAGTTGCTGTTCCGGGGAGTACTGTCCCAGCATTTAATTTTGCAATATATTTAAAGTTTTTTACAAAAAGCCCGTCTTGAACAATCGCGGGCAAGTCTGGTTGAGCCGTTCCCGGCCACCTTTCCATTGTAAGATAACCTCGTTTTGTGTCTACATTGGCTTTATAATGGTCATAAGAATTGGTAAGAATTTTCATTGGACCAGTTTTAAACGTATATTCATTGCCAACCATCGGGGCGCTTAAATCTACTTTTATTGCTCTCACATTTGCAAGGTCTACTGTACCCGGCCCAACCGAACCATTAGTTAAAACATTTCTATTTATTTTCCAAACGACACTACCTGCGGAAGAAAGATCATTTATCAAAACAGCAGTCCCCGCATTAAAAGGAATAGAAACAGTATTTTCATCATCATAATTTAATGAAGAAGAAAAAGAAACAGTTCCTGCTGCTACTGCCGTCCCGGGCCAGTCCCAAATAGGCATCTGTATGTAATAATCTTCAACTCCATTAAGAAAGTCTGTCAAAAGATTATCTTCAAAAGTAGACCTTAAACTATATGCGGGAGTATTAGGAGGAGCAGAAGTCCCGGGAGCATCAACCGTCCCAATTGTTATATACAAACCGTTATTATAATAACCATCTGCATTTTCAGAAAGGGGGCTTCCAACACTTTCTAATTTACCAATTCCAATTTGAGTCAATAGATTTAATTCATCTTGAATAAAAGCATTGGGGTATGGAGTGCCCGGATTTAACGATGGGTTACTTGTGCCCGAAAGAAAAGTTTGCGTAACTCCGGGCGCACCAACCCAGCCTTCACTGACAGTGGTGTTAACATAAGCAGTTCCGCCAACCCCAAAAGTTGAAGTATACGCTGTCCCGTGATACAATAGGTCTCGCTCATTGATTATTTCAGGCTCTGTCTCTGGGCCAAAGCACCGAAGGGTATAAGACGGATCTGTAAAGGCGCTTCCATTAGATAAACGGATATAAGGCATTAGAAGGCAACTCCATTAAAACTTTCCGCTCCATATTCTACAATATTTCTTGAGCCGATTACAAACTGTTGTTCGGGAGAAATCGTCCATCTCCAGTCTTTTTCAAAAAAAGTGTTTGTCTGAATAGTAGAGTCATCAACAAGACTCTCTCTATAATTAAAAGCATCGCTACGAGCAGTTTTGTCTTTTTTGTAAAACTTTACTTCACGAATTGCTACATAATAACCTATGTTAGCAGATCTAGGTGATTTAATTACCTTATAAGCGTGGCGACATTTTCTCATAAACCACATATCGGGCCAATTTTTTTCTTCTACTATTCTTGTTCTATCTGACTTTGTAGAAACCGTGATAAGCGGTTTTGCAACAATTGGATTTTCTGGAATCCAATTCACAGAGTCTTCTACTGTAATTGAATATCTATACTTATTATCAACTAGTTTTGGCTTTACTGTATTTAAAAGATTTTGCTGGTATAAATTAGAAGAAAGATTTGGGTATAGAATTATTTCATTATCTAAAATTGGAGTAGTGCTTTTTTCTGTTTCGGGGTTTTTCCATACCTGATATTCTGACAAAACAGAACTCTTACGATTTGTTTGAACAAAATCAATAATGCTTTTGGGAGTTTCATCTTTTAATTTATCCATTTTTGGACCGATTAGGCCAAGGCTAGATGCGTTAAACGAAACACGATTGTAAATAGAAGGGTCTTGGAGGGGATCATTTATCGCCCCGGATGGGTTTGAGTAAATATATCCCTCCACCCAACTTGGAAAAGTCCGATAGGTAACGTCAAGTTGAATTGGCAAACTTAAAGAATTGTAAGGAGTAACTGCCAACTTTGTGAATTCAAGTTTTATATATTTTGCATAAATTGTTTCAACAAGTTTAAAATTTCCACGTTTTAATAAATAATGACGAGGCACTGGAGTCCAAAGTTTATTGTCCAAATTGTCAGAATTTGTATCGTCGTTACTGTAATAAACATGCATTAAACATTCTGGGGTAAGGGGGTCTAAATAAAGTTCATCAATAAAAGAAGGATCAGATCCTGTTCTTACGTCAAAATATAAACTTTCTACAGCGAAGCGAGATGGGTTAACTTGACTTTGCCAGTAAGTATTTTCATTTTCATCAAATGCTTTTGAAGAGTCGTAGGTTTTAGCCTCTGTGACATACGCATTGCCAAGAATGTCTACCCCGCTATTTGGAACAAAATCATCTATTGATGCAATAACTTGAGCGAGTTTTAAGTTTCTTACTTCAACAGACCACGGGAATGGATCGGAATTAAAAAACGGAAATGGATCTGTTCTTCTAGAAAAGACAATTTGAATATCTTTTGCATTAATAGTATCAAAATATAAAACAATATTTTGCCAACTATAGTCTCCAGAACCGTTATAGAATATTCTAGTTTCATTATTCATATCAGTTCTGTAGTTAATGAGTTCCCAATCTTGTGTTGTCTCATCATAATAAAATATATCTATATCTAAAGGTTTTTGACAAAGTTCAAATTGGATCATATTCAGCGGTCTTACTTTACCCAGATCAACTGTTAAAGTTTCTTGAGCGGCAGGAAGGCGCTCTTGAGATGCCCAAAATAATTTTGTGGGTTTATTTAGGCTAAAGTTTTCATCAGCAAAATATCCAACTGGGTAATGCTCATTGATTACAAAAGAATCCTTGCCGGGATTTTTAAGAGTCCAAGGGCTGTTAAATTTATATATATCTGGATTGTCAGAAAGGGCTTGATCTGCTGAATACGGATATGTGTTTGTTCCTCGCTTTAAGTGAGTAAATAGATTTTGTTGATCTGTAGAAAAGTTTCCTAAATGAAATGTGCTTGCTTCAATTGAATTGACAGTTAAATAAATAACTGATTCAGCACGATTTGAGTAAGCCTGAGTCGGGGCTTCTACAGATTCTCCGCTTACAATCCAATTGTTTTTATTTGTGTAAGAATAGTCAATAAGACTATTACCAGTAACATATCTTTGTATATAAAAATTGTAACTAGAGGCAGTTCCGCTATTGATTGGAACCTCAGTCAAAGCATTAGAAGAAACTTCTATACTGTAAATTCCATTTGCCGGTTTAATTCTTCTAACAACTTCGGTAATCCTTCTACGTTCTTGCGGAGTAATAGATGCAATTTGGGGTCTAATAACAAATTCTTGAGAAGAGTTTAAGAAACCATAGTCAGGAATACCAATTGGCTGATCTGAGTTAATATCATCTAGATATTTCCACCTTTCAAAAACCTCACACTCATAGCCTGTTGCGGCTCGTCCCAATAATTTAAGGCCTTCTTCTGTATTCCCTAAATTTGAACCACGCATAAAATCTTGCGCTCTGGCTTTGAACCAAGCATCTTTTCTTTTAATCTCAGCCCACTGATCTTGTGTGAGCATCTGATTGTATGGATCGTAATTATAAATTTCATCACTCAATCTTGTCAATTGAATGGTATTTGAAAAAAGAACATCTAAATCATTAAAATCTGTTGAAGATAATGACTGATAAAGTTTTGGTGCTAGTAAGGCTTTTTTAATTGAGTTTACGCCAGCATCGCCCAAAATTGAATACAGAAATTTATAGATAAGACTGTCTGAATTTAGATTATAAACCTCTTCTGGAAAGAAGTCTTTTAACCTCTCCATAAAATCTACAGGCGGATTTAATCCTTCAACTATTTCTCTTTTTTCTATTAATTGACCATTATTTAACAGAGTAAAGATATTAGCCATTTAAACTATCCAATTATTTTGGGTCTTTTGAATCGGCGCAACAGGAGCGCTTGTTCCGTTAGTGTCTGGACCTAATGAATAGAACGCCGGAAGATCAATATCTTCTAGCAAAAAGTCTTCTTCATAAATTGATATGTTTGTTCCGTTGGTGGTCACTTCTTCTAAGCCGTAATGCACAGCATCGTCAGCACTTGTTGCAAAGCGAACATTATCTACTCCCGGAGTTTGATAAACAATTTGTAGAATGTCATTTAATTGTATAACCGCTCCAAAAAGTTGATTATTAAAATATGTCTCTAAATTGTTAGCAATATTTGTATTTACTGAATTAACAACAAATCCATTACTATAGATAACAACAAGGTTTGCAATAAAGTAGCGGAACCTTGCTGTGTGAACAAGAACATCTTGCCCAATCTGCCTGTGACTATCCATAATCTTATTTGTAATAAATGGAAGTTTGTCAAAAGTATATTCAATCGAAAATACACTCTGATTAATTTCGTTTGCCATCGTAGAGGTGATTTCAACTCCGTCACGACAACGTGCGCTATCTCTTAGATCTGTAATATCCTTAAGAAGCCAATAGTCGGTTCCTAGTGTATAATCTTGTCCATTTATATTTAAAATAGAAGGAATAGTTCTTACCGGCGTCCACACGAGATTTATAAAATAGTTTGCCGTCCCCGGATGTGTTGTCGTATTGTCTCTATAAAAATTCTGATAGTGGTACTTATCATAAATATCATTCTTGATAAGATTACCCGGCCCTGCGGTAACGTCTTCAGCAGATTCTGTATTTTGTCCTGAAATGAAAACATCAATCTTGTTTAGATTTGAATAGTTATTAACAGTATCAATAATATTTCTGCTCCACTTTGAAAGATATTCATACTCTAAGAATACAACAGAGCCGTCTGTTAGATCGTCAGTCGGAGGTTCTCCGACAGCAACGGATGAATTGTCATAAAAAGCAGTAATGTGTGCGATTGCAGTTCCACTAGAACTTGCGCTTCCAATTGAAGAAGTCCCAGAAGCATTTATATAAGTAATTGAAGAAGAACCAATCGCATACACGGTTCCAGAAGAGGGGGAAACGGTTGTGGCGGTTCCGACAGTAACAGTTCCCACAGAGATAGTCCCACCAACTTCAATCCCAGTAAGAGTTGCGCTACCAGAACCAAGATAAAGAGTTGTTGTACCCCCGGCTGCTCTGGCAAAAGAAGTTACTGCAAAGGTGCCGTGGGTAGCAATTGTTCCAACTTTTTCCCAAATGGGATTAGAAACTCCAAGATCTTTTCTATAAATATTTTTGGAAGTGACCGAACCACCCGCCAAAGATGTTCCAGAACTGTTATAGATATGAGTAACCGTTCCAACCTCATTGGAAAAAGTAACTTCGTTACTTGAAGGGCTAATTCCACTTTGCCCACCGGGCGTATAATTGTAACTATATGCATATTGATAATTTCCAATTAAGAAATCTTCGTCAAGAGAAGTGCCCGCAACTGGAGTTCCTGTTGGAGCAGGATTTCTCAAATTTTCTGCATAAATCTGAGGAACTGGAGGGTCTGTCGCAGAGATAACATAAGTGTAATCTATATCTGGGGTATAAAAACGAGAAACATCGTTGCCCTCGGTGCTTAAATAATAGTTGAAATCATAAACATACTTTGAATTCGGATTAAAACTTGAAGCACTTCCTTGAGCATCAAGGGTCGTATATTCATTAAATTTACTTACGGGGCCAATAATGGTTGCTCTATTAGTATATTGATTAGCAATTGCTAGGGCTAAGAATTGGTCGTCAGTTCCCGCAATGTTGCGAAAAATATTGTTTTTAAATCTAACCTTTAATTCATCATCAGTTTCTTGGTTTGTTCCACCAGTCGTAGAGGTATAATTATTTACAATAGCAACATCGGAAACTTTGGTAATGATTCGATTAATCTTATTGGCTGTTACATTGCCAACTTCGCCAGCAGCGGTCGCTTCAATTGGCACTTCTGCATAAGTACCGTTTTCAGGTATGACTCCATCGGCCACAGTTATGAATAGAATTTGAGAAGAAACGGCAGAGGCGGTAGTGCTTATCTGAGTACCTGATGGGATAAAAATAGCAGTAGGAGATGGGGTTTTTCTACTAAAGGTAACAAATCCAGAAGCGCGACGGGCTGTTTGCCTTGCAAAGCCAAAGAGTTGAACAAAGTCATCAAGATCTTGACCAAATTTAGTATCTAAGTCTAATTGATATCTTTGAATAAACTGGTCAAACTGAATATCTGCCAAAGATTGAGAGACAACATCAATAATTTTTCTTTCAGGGGTTCCTACTTCTAACGAGATTTCTGGATCTAAAACGTATAGTTGGTCTCTTATTCTCTTACTAATCTCTTCTTGCGTAAACATATATTAATTATCCCCCATAAGTTTGTGCAGTAGATGGTGTTTGAACGGGAATGTCGAATTGAAAAGCATCTCCACTAACCATTTCTAAATCAACCCTTACATATAGTGTGTCGTAATCTCGTTGATAATATATATTAAAATTTTCTATTATCTCGTCATCTGAAAAAGTATATAACCCATTATACTTTTGCAATTCAACTCGCAAACGTGACATTTGCTTTACTTGATACTCATTGATAATTCTTGATATTTCAGAAACTACCATTTGAGAATAGTCGTCTTCAAAGATATTTAAACGACCATTAGCATAGATAGAAGTTCCTTCCTCTCCAATATCAATAAAAGAACCTAATTCTGGGTTAAGGGGGTCCGTACCATATGGCTCTCTTATCCAACATATTAAGTCTTGGACCGTTTTAGATGGGCCTTGGACTGTTTCTATACTATTTCCGGGGCCTTTAACGATATCCCCATTAAAAAGCCTTAAACTCCAAGTCATATTTAAAATAAACCTCTCTAATTAGGTGACGCTATCTGCAACATTACTGCCCTTTAAGCCCCGTTGTATGGCAAAATAGTAATCGGTTCTGGATCATCATTAACATCTGCCTGCACTCGGATGGGAATAATCTTCATCCACATAAACTTCAAACTCAAACTACCCGAGGCTAAAGCGTTAATTTTAAAACCTTCTCTTAAAATATCATTCTTTTGAAGAGTAATAATGTCGCTTGTTAACTTGTAACTTGTCGCAACAGTTAGTGAAGTATTTGCATCATGCACATAACCAGAAAGAGTATATCCGGGAGTACCCCCATTTAATGAAAGACCAAGACTGAAAGAAGCATTGTTGTGAGTGGATGTAACTTCTGCTCCTCCAGATATGATGTACTCTCCAGTGTAAGGAATTGTAAGAGCGGGTATGGACGGAGATTGTGTATTATACCAAACCCCTACTACACTACCACTAACAGTCGCGGTAGAAAAACTCATGTATTCTGGGCCGCCAACAAAATCCCACTTATAAGAAGAATTAGAACTGGTTCTATATCTAAATCCCCAAACAATATCATCTTGAGATATTAATACTTTTTCTTCTTGCCCATTTACCACATTTCTTGTTGGTAGATATGTTTTAAGTGGCGTAATTAGTCGGCTAGATATATTTACAGTTCCTGCATTTATTTGATCCAGAGTTGCTGAACCATAGAGTGCGCTCCCGGGAAAGGTTGCCGTGCCTAGTTCTGCAAAACTATTTTTTGCCTTGTTAAAATCACAAATAAGTTCTTGTTCTGGGTTAAGAAACAATCTAGAAGGAGCATTAACTCTCACATCTCCTCCAATTAAATCACCAACAGGTAATGTTTCGCTATCTTCTTCAAATCTAGAATGAGTTACCCAGTTATTATCTAACTTGGTTACAAGCCAATGTTCTCCAATTTTTGGCACTTGTACATAAGAGGGTTGAAAAAAAGCAAAAGTAACTTGGATTTGTTGATTTGCGGAATCTCTTCCTTCAATATATCCACTTACAGGATCACACTGAGTAATTCTTATCTTTTTATATGAATACGCTTGATTCATCAAACGATATTCAGGAGTATTTCCCATCATTCTCCAAATATCCTTCCAAATGTAACCGTCTTACCTAAAACTTCATCTTCTGTATTCTTAAGATTATAGGTGTGTTTCTTTCCATACACACCACGCCCGCCTTGACCAGAGATGCCAAAAGAAATGCCACCAGAACTGTTTACAGTTACTTCCTTATCTGGCCCAGTGTTGCCTTCTATTGTTGTAAAAAGACCGATTTTCCCTCGGTTTTCCCAAGGCTTAATTAACCATTTAGAGAAAAAGCCAACATGATCATTTTCGTAATCTTCAGTCTCTAAACCAAAAACAACAAGGTCTCCTGCTTGAACTTGCTTTACAGAAATTTCTTTTAGTTGTCTCTTACCAATTAATCCACGTTCTCCCCAAGTTAATGCTAAAGCCAAGCCGTTTGTGTTTTTAATATCTTTAAATCCTGCTTGATAATAACACCATGCTGTAAACGATGCACACCAAGCGGCATTGTAAGCGCCAGTAATTTCTTGATAGGGAGGAATTCCGGCATTAGGACTGCTACTGATATGTGGGCCAGCACTATTACCTTCAGTTGCTCTAATTTCTTTTTTGAATTCACAATAAGCAAATTCATAAGCGCGACGACGAACTAAAATGTTTGGCCTGTATTTATTACTTTCATAAAACGTTTTTCTTGGGTTTCTTTTTGTAAAATCAAACGGACTATTTTTTATTTCTAAAGAAAATACTTCAAATATATCTTTACTTTTGGGAGTTGCACAGACAGCAGGAAAGCCGGTAAAAGATTTAATAGTCGTAGGGAGAACTTTTCCATAGAAGGGATCAAACAATTGTTTTTTATTTAAAGGGCTAATGATATTACGGGGCATTTTTAATCATCTCCATCTTGGGCATCAGCAGGCTCATATGAAGTTCCTGATTGTCCCGAACCAGTTCCGGGTCTTGCTGCTCCAGCACTATTGCCAGTACGAGAACGAGTCTTTGGAGGTATTTTAACTCTAACTCTTTTTCTTTTAGATTCACCATCTGATGCTTGATCTGGAGCAGCGACGAGAGCCATAGCCCACTGATTACCTTTATTAGTTGTACCGGGAGCCATCAAGAGCGCTTCTGTATAAAATCCATTTTGATAACTAAACGAATGAGTGACTTCTTTTACATAAAAAGTTACAGACGTTTTTGGGTAGTTTGCAATTTGAGGATTTACATCTAATTCAACAATCATACCGGGAAATAATTCCGGCATAAAGGTCAGTTCTACTCTTGTAATAAATTGCTCTGCCCATTTTTGAATGAAGGTGTGATAAGCATAAAAGAATTCAAATATTGGATGACGAATAGTAGGAATCTTTTCTAGATATGGTCTAGCACCATATCTTTCTAAGAATTTATATGCAGATCCTTGTCCTTCAAGAATTGATCCTCTCGGCCTCTTTTTTGCACTTTTTATTTGATCAGCACTTAATTGAGAAGTATCTTCTAACGTTTCTATATCTTCTTTAGTCAAATCTTCATTTTCGAATGGTCTTAAAAATGAATCTAGTATGTAAGGTCTTTCGATTGTCACCACTCCCGAACCAAGGAGTTTTTCATACCACTCTAAGCGTATATTTGATGCATCAGATTGGTTTAAGCCAAACGGGTTTCCCAAGACATAAACATGAGTTACAAGTTGGCGATCTGAAAGGCTTATTGTGCAACTTTTAATTTCAGTTGTGTTTACTCTTAGCCAAGGATTCTTTTGACTTAAGTTAAAGTAATCGGGGTACCACGCCATAAAGTCTCCATTAGGCAAAGATGCAAAAGTTCTCATTGATGCTTTACAAATCTCTCCAACTGATTCAAAAAGTTTTACATCATTTTCAAGAGCGCGGTCTCCCGTAAGGAGAATTGATTCAAGAAGACTCCCGGGAAAGTTGAATGCAACATTAAATGCAACAGTTTTTGCTAGAAGGAAACTGTTTACGGACCCAGTACCACCCTCGCCAGAACCAGAACTGCTGCCACCAGAAGGAGGGTTTGTTGTTGTGCCAATTTTGTTATGCTCACATAACTTATAACGATCACTCTCTATAAATCTTTTAACAGTGCTGTACTGTGGCCCACGACGCTCTCCATAGTTTGCAGATGTATCGGGCCTAGTACATTCTGCTACTTGGCCGTCTGCCGAAACTACAATACAAACGTGGCCACCTCCCGCACCAGTGTTTGACACAAAAAGATGACCCGGCTTGTAGGCTGTTTTGTCTGCAATGATAGTTGAATTTGATTCAAGATTTCCAGTTAGTTGATTTTCGTTTTTTGAAATAAGTCCTGCGCTTCTCATCGCCGCCCCGATAAAACTAGAACAATCAAAACAACGCGATTGCTCTCTTGTTTTTGCCATAACTTCTTCTATCGTTGCTTTATCATTACGACTTGGAATATTTGCTGGACCTCCAATGCCCATACTATAACCAAGATCCCAATTACCTTCAGTATCGTTGTGGTCAACCGCTAGCCTGATTGCTGCAATAACTTTAGATGCAGGAGTATCATCACCGAGATTTATTTGCCCCGATCCTCCAGCGCCTTCTGTTCCCGAAGCAATTGACTCTTGCAAATTTTTTGCTTTGACTTTATCTTGATATTTAATAACTGTAGTTAAGAAACTATTTGCCATTTTAGTTATATCATACTGAAGTCTCGTTCCGTCAGAAGGAAGTTCTGTGATCAGTGCGGCAGAAGAATTTGTATAATAAAACCCATAGTAGTTTCTCATACCTTTGCGAGCGCCATCTCTTGCTCCCGTTACAGATTTGCCACTTATGTTTGAAGCAACTTCTCCAAATATGTTTGCAAGTTGTGCTGAATTTTTATGCAAACCATTATCTTCACTAATTATGTTTCTTCCGCCTTCTCCAGATTCGGGCAAAGTCCATCCAGTACCGCCGTCTGAATATTGATTAGGCCCCGGCAATCCGGGATCTTTAGAAAGATTACCTTGACGAGAATCTTTGCTTGGATATGCCATTCCAATTTTATTATCATTATATGTAGCGGCATCGTGATGTATTGATATATATACATCTCCTGCCCATCCTTGAGGGCGAGAAGTGTAAGCAAAATTTATATTAATTTTATCTTTTGTTACTTGAGGAAGTGCATTGTAAAGTCTTTCAATTTCTTTAACAACGGCTATATTTGCATCTCTTTCAACAACGGCTTTTCCATTACTACGGCGATAAGTTGTGCCATCGCCCGCTTGATTTTGATAACCCGGTTGTCTTGGATCAGAATGCCCTGCTTCAATATATACGGAAAGTGAGGTATTAGACCCTCCGGTATTAGAAGAAGGATTGTTGGCGTTAGGAGTGTTTGGATTAGTTTGTGGTTCACTAGCAGACCCAATTCCTTGACCTGTAATAGAATATGGTTTTGTTGGGTCTACAGGATTTGCACTATTTGCCATTTGCTTCCAAAATGAAATTACATTATTCTTATGTTCTTGATTATTTTGCGTCCAGTTAACTATCCAGCCATCAACAGTTTGATTAGGATCTCCATTTAAATAATAATTGTTTGGCTTTGGTTGTCTAATTTCTTGAGCAGAGGCTTTAATTGAAGCAACTCTAGAAGGAAATGCTCTATTCTCCTTACCCAAACCAAACATATTATAGTATCCTCCTTTTTCGGGAGCCTGCCCTTGACCATTGGTTCCATAGTGAGTTTCTGCCGCCGCAACTGCTGCTAAAAATCTTGGGTCAATATTATAATTTTCTCCATATTTAACAAAATCTTCTCCAGTCACATCGGTTTGGTAATATTGATTTTTTTTAATATTTTGATTAATAATTGAAACTATTTGACTTCGATTTGTTAATTTAGCAGAACTTGCAGATGGACTTTCGTTTCCTCCGCCGCCACCTCCATCGCCGCCACCAGAAGAGCCACCCGCAGTTAAAAATGTTTTTAGCCAATCTTGAGCAAGGTTATATCTGTCTTGCCAATCATTATTTACTTGGAATAATAGTGCTGCTCTTTGCATCCACGCCTCTGGCAGTGGTTCGATCCAAACATTGTCTGGATTCCATCCACCCACATCAACTAATAAAAAGTTAAGCATTGCAGCAAATCCGGTATCTTGAATGCTTGTATTAGATCCAACTTGTTGAGTTCCATTTGCTGAGGGTGTTGTTGCTAGATCTATTGGGGATAAAGCGTTGGGGTCGAAAAAAGAAATTCCACCCTCAGATAATTTTGGAACAAAACCATATTTTTGCAAAGTTTCGTAAACTTTAGGTAAACCGGGATCCCAGTAGGTGAATTCTAATCTTTTTAGAGTGCAACTTGCTTCAATTGTAAACGGTTCTGGCATTGCCTGAAAAACAGGAACAAGATCTAAATAACCTGAAAAAATTAAAATAGGCTTTGTTTTTTTTAGGTAAACGACAATCCTATCCATTGGCCTAAGAAGTTGACTAAGAAGCATCTCGTTTTCTTTATTTTTTCTACTCTGAACAAGAAAACTTGCCGTAGAAACTGCTTCTGTTCTTCTTGTGATATTGCCTTCAATAATATCGTTAGATATATCAATTGGAGTATCTGAATCTCCCGGAAGAATATAGACTTGTACTTCTGGAGAATAAACAATTCTATTAAAATTAATCTGAGACATTAAAACAATCTCCCAATGGAATTAGATATATCTTTTCCAAGGTCATTGATCCCCTTATTGCCGCCTTCAAATATTGCGCCGATCACGCTGGCAACGCTTCCAGAGCCTTTGATTGCATTTTGTGCATTATTATATAAACTTCTATTAAATCCGCCAACTTCACTTTTGGGATTTTTAACTGCAATTTCATCAATTAATTGACCAACAATATAATCTTTTTTATAATCATTGAACTTTTGCACCCAATATTTATCAGTATCAAAATTATATATAATTGTTTGTGCAGTTGTCCCAAACTTTTGCACATTATCATTTAAATCTTTAAAGATTGTAAAATCAAAATTAAATTTAGGAGCAACTGGGACTCCTTTGTTTTGAGCATTAAATCCCCCCTGAAAAGATTCAATCACTCCCAAATAATCAATTTTAGCCGCTGGAATGTAAAGTCTAAATACATTTTCAGCATTTTGACTTGAGGCAATTTGCCCCTCTCTAATAAAGTCTGCTAAATCATCATATTCATTTTCATCACGGCAAACTCCTTGCACATTTGCTGGAGTTAATTTGAATGAGTGGGTATAAGTTCTTGTATAATATTTAGAAACAGCAGATGGGCCTATTGCAGAATATCCATATTTTGCTTCAGTAATCCATATATCAAAGCGACTATATTTAGTAATATTTCTTTTTGTATTTAATTTTTCTTCTTGGAAATAACCTTTATTTGTATTATCTAATAAAGTTCTTTGACTAGATACATCTGCTCCGCTATCTAGTGGGATTTTAATTTTTGCAAGGAAAGCATGAATTGTGTTACCTTTTTGAATTAGGTCAGAATTATTAGGAGGAGTCTTAAAACGATGCCTTGTTGGGGAAAAAGTTTCTCTTTCGTAAGCCATTTTGTTCCTATCCTCCCGTTCCAACAGTGTCAGCATTTGGGGGAGCAGGTACTCCAGAGCCTCTTGGTCCAGAGTGTGGTGTATACGGTCCTACTTGATAACTAAATCCTCTTGTTATCAATGTTTCAAGTTCTTTTTCGCTAAAATTTCCACCGATAAAATCTGAATATTTAGTTGCAACATCTTTTGCTGCTTGAGTTCTTGTTTCCTTATTACTATATACTGGCTCAGACCATTCAATAAATTCAGAAAATCCAACACCATCTTTAAATCTTCCCAAAGCCTTTTTTGCTGTTGTGGTAACTTCTTGTTCAAAAGTATTTTGAAGATCTTCAATATAATCACATTTTAATTCCCATTGGGGCATTAACTCATCGTTTGCAAATCTTACTTGGGGAAAATCTAACGGACGGATTCTCCAATGCCAATTAAGGTGAGGATAATGAAATACCATATTATTTTTATCAAAATTACCGGCTTGTGTAACGTAATAAAAATAACTTTTAAACCATTCGGCAAATTGAACCATTCCGCTTCTCATTGGTCCATCAACAAACTTTTTATAACCTTGGTTTTCGCTAAGGGAATACGCTATTTGTCCAACTCCAACTTCATCTGGAAAATCTTCATAACGAGAAGCATATTGCTTATTAAAACCCCACATACCTTCTGCACCAAAAAATCCTCTTATAGTTAAATCTTCAATTGAAACGCCAAGTATTTGAATTACTTGACCTCCATATGTATCAATAACATTAGTTCTTAAACTATATTTCCAACTAACGTCATTCGGAGAAAGATATAGGGTAATCTTTTCTGGAAAACTTCCTTCAGAGATACTTGCTACTCCCGGAGCGCTAAAAGAACAAGTATTTTTTATACTTCTAACGCCGCCTCGAAAATAAGTTTTTTTACCACCGTCATCTTTAGAGGCATCTCCAGTTTTTGAATTTACATCATCATCAGCCTGTTGAAGATAATCATTGTATTCGGCAGCATCTGGAAAATTAGAACGCAAACGATCAAATCTTTTTACATATCTTTCCTGTATAGTATTTTCACCGGGTTTAGATATGGGTCTTATCTCAGGCATTATGGACCCCCGGGATTGGGAGTTGCTCTATTTTCTGGTCCGGGAGGAGCAACCATAACAAATTTACCTTGAGATGAGTTAGCGGCTTTGTTAAAGACATTAAACCATTTTTTAGCATCATCGCTAAGACCAATCTTAATTTCGCCTTCTTTTTGAACTTTATTTTCCATTGCAGAAAGAACTTCTCTTTTAAACCCTTTAGAATCAAGTTTGTTTTCATCAACTTTCTTTTGAATAAGTTTTCTCTGCTGTTCTGTAATCGCGCCACCCTCTTTATAACTAGACAACGCTCTAGTAAATTCTCCTTTAAGGGAATCAAGAACTCCTTTTGGAATATTTCCTTTAGTAGAATCCCACGTTACTCCCGGGCCTTCAAAAGAAATTCCATAACTTTCATTAAGAGTTTTCCATGCCTTCTTTGCTGCGCTCTCATTAGAACTTCCGGCTGTCATCAAAAGACTTGCTGCTCTTTCTGCATCAGTACCTTGTGCGGCTTCAATTGCTTTTGCTAAAGCCTCTTTATCTCCACTCATACGAGCATCATAAATATCTTTTACTTTTTCTTCAAAATCAGGGCCTTTTCCACCAATATCTATGTTTTCAAAATTAAGGCCACTGCGTTCTCTAAACATAGGAATCCCGGGGATTCCTCCTTCTGAAAGGCCTTCAAACCCAAAGTCTGTTGCGCCCTCTTGAGAAAGTTCTCTAAATCTTTTAAATGCTTTCTTTCCAAGACCGCTTCTTGCTGCACGCTCTCCTCGTCTTCCTGTTCCCTGATAATATGCTTCATATCCTTTTCCAACTGCATCAATTTCTTTTCTTACTTTTGCTTGTGCCAAAACTTTAGGTGCTTGGTTGTACATCTCTCTAATAGCAGGAAGAGGTTTGTTCATCATTCCTGCAACTAGCATTAATGCTCTATCCTTGTTTCCACCCGTTCTTTGGGCGATATCATCAACGGTTTTAACAAGCATCTTGATTCTTTCAGTCTCTACTTCGTCTGCCTTTTCCCCGCCTCCCATAGCATAAGGCATATCTAGAGCAAGCGCAAGCATATCGTCGGAATTTCTAAACTGAGCGCCGGGACCGCCGCCCATAATTCCAGCCGCAAACAATCCTGACATATCTGAAGAATTCAAAACTCCCTGAATCATAGATGCGTCTATGCCAGTAAAACTAGAGGCTATTTGCCCAGCCCTCATGCCAGAAGTCCCTACGGCTCCTCCTTGAAAAGTTGCAAAAGCCGCTTGACTTGTCTCTCTTGAATAATCTTGAACACTTTTACCAGCCATTCTAGCAGCAGGACCAAATTCTTTAATTAAATCTGCACTATCTTTTACGTCTGCCTTTAATTGCTTTACTGAAAGACTTAACATATCAATCGCACCGCTTATATCAATTGCAGTAGTATTAACAATATCAGTTACGGCTTCTTCGACAGAAACTCTTTCTCCAAGATTTCTGAAGCCTGCTTGACTAACGCCTTGATTAATTTCTAAAGCCCTTTCGTAAGAAAGCATATCGAAAGGATTTAACGATCTTGTAAAAGCACGGTATCTAGTTTTAAATCCTTCTGACTGAGCAGGACTCATGCTGCTTCCAAAAAGTCCCCCTCCAAGCATATTTGGATTTGTGCCTCCACTTAATATCATCGAAGGAAATGCCATCCTTCCTGAAACTAATGACCCAAAGGAAGATCCGCTTTGAGAAAATGATTCATATCCCGGGCCTTGATAACCCGCTAACATTCCCAATTCAGTAGGTTGAGTTACATATGGCTCAACTATCCTTTGGGCACCAGCATAGAAATTTTTTCCAATGTTTTGGGGTAGGAAATTGGACGCAAGCGCTAGTGTTGAAGTGATACCTCCCCGCAAAATCATTGATCTTGCTAAGAAGTCATAAAATGGATTATCTTCGCTTCCTGAAAATATAGAATCAGATCTACCCTCTTTTGATACCCCCAATCCGGTTAATGCTTTGTTAAATATGCCAGAAGATTTTCCTCCAATTTGCCCCGGTTGTGGGGTTTGAGCATTCATATTAGAAGAGGGTCTTCCACCCCCGCCGCCAAGTCCACCACTTAAGTTTTGAATTGCCTGAGTAAGACTTTGGATTTTTTCCGTATTCTCTATCAGCGCAGCCTTATGTTGCTCAAGAACAGATGTAAAGTTTTGTTGAGATGCGCCTAAGCCAGTTTTTTCTTCATTAACTTTTCTAAATGCGCCCGTAAAAGTGTCCATTAAGACACCTTCCATATCTCTCCAATTAGTTACCTTTACATCTTGAGAAGCCATGATTAATTCTCCAACTCATCGGTTGACATTATATGAAGACCACTTAAGAAATCAGTAATTGACTGGAATTCTTCTGGAGAAGTTGGTACAATCTGCTCATACCCGTCCAAAGAATCTTCTTTATTTAGATCATATATTTCTTGATATAAAGTTGGAAACGCTTGAACCATTGACTGCTTGAATTGCTCATTCTTGTTTTCATATTCATCTTCAATTTCCCAAATAAGAAGAGCCGAGTTCATTTGATATGTCAGTTGGTTTAAGTGTTTTGAATTTCTGATAAGTCCTGCTCTATCAAGGGATCTGAGGAAGAATTTGAATTCCTCAGATCCGTCATTGATAAATTTTGGCTTTCCTCTATCGTCAGATAGACTTCATTTAATAAATCAAGATACTGCGCGTTAATAATTTCGATTACTGGCCAGTGCCAGTTTTTTCTAATATAATTAAACCTGTCTCTAATTGACTGAAGAACCGCATCGTCGTCAAATCTTGGCATAAAAGGCTTTTCGTTGATAGATACAATTGATGCGGCTGCAATGGCTACGGCAACTGCCTTTTCTTCTGTAATTGTATCTTTATATTCTTTTACAAGTTGACCGACTGCAAGTTCTTCGTCAATTCTAAGAGTTTTAATTTCAAATTGATGACCTGACCATTCAAAAACTTTATTTAAATGACCGATATGTACAATCTGAACAAACCTATCCAAACTTTCTTTTGATAAAAAATCCTGACTTGATTCCAATTCATTCTCCTAATTATAGACCCCAAGGGGCATCTTTGACAGATCCAATACTATCAAATAGATCTGGATCATCTGCTGGGGTAACTGGGGCGGTGCTTGTGTTAATAAGTTTTGTATACCATACTGAGACTTGAAGAGGGTTGATTGTTGAATCAACTCTTGTTGTTTCATCTTCTCTTACGTCCACAATTCTTGCACCTAAGAATTCTTTTGTTCTAAATCCAGCATTTGGATTTGGATCACGAATCACTCTAACAAGTTTAATTTGACTTCCATCATCTCCTGTTGCTGATGGATTTGTCATCATCCAGTTAAATAAGTCTGCTAGATCGTTAATCTTTGTATTTCCAAACGCAAGGCCTAACTGATCGTAGATTGTTTTATCAAAACTTTCCATAATTGTCAAAGTAATTTCTCCGTGAGAAATTGCTCTAGGAACAATAACTTCAGTTGGCCTCAGATAATTCAAAGGATGAACTTCGACAGCAGGCGCAATTGGTTGGGGAGACCTGTGAGCAACTTCTTGACATAGAATAAATGTACTTTGCTTACTAGCCGATCCGATAAAGGCCCAAGCCGTAAATGCGGAACCTGTCTGTCTTACTCTGTTAATAGCCATTTTATATTCTTACTCCTTATAAGATTAGGTTAATTCCGCCACCAGAAGCGGTGTTGGTTGCGCCAGTAAGACTAATTCCAAATGTAATCTGGACATAGTGTACTGTGTAAACTGGCTTGTATTGCCAACGAACTTCGACTACAGTAGGATCACTTGCAGAAATCCTTGCTGCTAATCCATTGTAAGCGGTTAGTTGTCCCAAGTTGACTAGACTTCTAAGAACCTGATCAACAATTGAAGCAACTTTACCGGGAGCCGCAGCATCTGCAAAGATTTGTCCAATTACGGAATCATCAAGTGCTGTTGTTACTCTTTTAATCATATTATTTCTTTGAAGAGCAACTGGAAATTCTCTTTTATTAATGTCGCTTGGAGTAGTTGTGATTTCGTGACGTACTCTAATAGATCCTGTGCTTGAAATCTGTTCAACTACTAGAAGGCCAGAGGCGGCATCAGTATTCTTGTCTAGAGTCGTTCTTTCATCTTTAACAACAGAAAGTCCTGCTACTTGTTTTCTAGTCAGAGAGGTCGCAACATCTCTTCCTGCGTGCATTCCCGCGAGGGCTGCTGCAACAAATTGACCGCCAATATTAGTATTGACGCTAAGAAAACTGTTGTAATAAGAAAATACTGCTGGGGATAAGAGACAGATATCTCCTGCTGTATCTGAATCTCCTCCCAAAGTTAACGCTTGGGATCTTAGACTTTCTTTTGAAACCGCAGTAGAAGAGCCGTCCATGCCGAGAATTGAAGTCTTAAAGATATTTCTTAACTTCATTTTGACAATGTGCGCCTGAACAAGACTAAATACATTTGTTTCTCCAGTAAGAGGAACAATTAGTTGACCGTCTTCATCATCTTCTAGTTTTAAAAGCGCATTTTCATAATCCGAAGTTGTAGCGCTTGGAGGAACTGCAACGGCAACTAGAGAAGATGCTCCATTTAAGATAGACAATTTAGCAGCAAACGACAACTCAGAATCAATATTTCCGGTTGCGTCAAAAGCATCTCCATATTTATCCACTACATCGTTAAAATCTGAAAAAATAGTTGGTTTCCAATAGTCTACATCAGCATAGTCGTATTGAACAGTAACCGTGTCTCCACTATCAATTCCGGGGACTGGGGTTGGATACCCAGTAGGATCAATAGTATTGTCTGTATAAGTTGTCGCGGTTCCATTATTGATTGTTGGGATATTAGCCGCAGTTCCGGGAAGTTTATAGAACGGACCCCAACTTGGGTTTAGATTTGTTCCTAAGTTTTCTGAACGATATACATTTCTTCCAATAACTGTAACAGAGGCATTAGCGGTTCCAATGCTTGAAATTGTAACAGTATCCACAGGGTCATCTAGAGTCACCGTTCCTGTAACGCCACCGATTCCGCTTTCATAAGAGGTTGTCCCTCCCCCGCTGTTAATATCAAGAACATAAGAAACAGCGTATTGATATTGACCGGCAGGAACTACGGTTCCTACGGCTGTTGCTGGGGTTGCGGTTGGAGTGCCGGGGTACGGTACTGCGCGAATCGTTGTTGTTTCATCACCAGTGGCGGTTCCCGCTGTCTGATTGATGATAAAATTACCCGGTCCAATTACTTCGTAAGAAACTGGCTTTGTAACAGTAAAAGACAAATTTGGGGTTGTTGCTGTTCCGATAACAATACCCTTTTTGCCCAGCGTTACGGTTGCAGTTCCGTCTAAAACAACATTTTCACTATAAGTTTGATAACCTCTAGATTCTCCAATTAAAACCGGAACAACTTGAGATGGAACATTGCCCGGAGTTAATGGTGAAGGCTGAAGTTCTCTTACCGGAAGAACTCCGGGTGGTACATATGCCATTGCCATTAGAAAACCATCCTTTTCGCTTGCTGCTTAATTAAATGTCTACCTATTAAGATTTAAGAAAACGAATACTTTATAGGAAATTATTCAATCTCTTTACCCAGTTTCAAAGAAATGTCTTGGAATGGGCCTCCAACATAGGTTGTATCAATCTGAATACCCTCAACAAATTGCTGGTAAATAGAGCCAGAATCGAAGGTTCCAATACATCCAAAATTATACCCAACTGTGTAAATTCTTTGGTCTGTAAGACCCCAAGACGCTCCACTCATAGTCTGTTCAGCAACAGGTTCTAGGCTTCCAATTGATAATTGAACATCCACCCTTGCTTCGCTTTCAATAAGTCTTCTGAACGGAACATTCATAACGCGACCAAACGACAGCATATTAACTACGCTGTCTGAAATAAAATCTCTATCCATAGACGTTAGGGCAAAGATTTCCAAGGTAATAACTCCCTCAAAATACCATTTTTGTGCAATATTATCATCATCATAATAATCTATGTGACCAATTCCAGCACTTTTAAGACTTCTTTCTTGAAACCCAACAATTAATGATGGATATTGCTCCGGTCTTTGAGGATATTCAATAGTAATATGTGATTTTGTTAACAATTCTGAAGATTTATAGCCGGGGAAATATGTTTCTTGATTATTAAAAACGGCTTGGAACGCTGTAACTACTGAGCGTTTTACTTCCATCTTGTAGTTAATAGGCGCTCTTAACATGCTTGTATTAGACATAACCCCAACCATCTTCACCGCTATAATCGGCTAATGTTGTACCACTATTGATTTCAATTTCATAAGTTGGATCAGATCTGGGGATTCTAACCGCTTCGAAATTTTGAGAAACAACAATATCTGTATTTTCTATATAATTTGTTTCTGAATTCATATATCCACGATTTAATTCTGCTCTTAAAGGTACTGGAAAGACTTTTTGGACTCTATACCTATCTCCAGTACCTGTAATTGTAATAGGGCCTGTTGGGTTTGGCATATCAATTCTTACTGTAATTATTAAATCACCATCTTGAATGAAAGGCATCCAAGGGGCGACTCCTGATGTGACAAATATCTTAAAATAACCAGTTCTATTTGGGCTGTCGTCATCAATCATCATATTACCATCCCCAAGAGTGAGATAAGTAAAATAACCATCACTCCAACCGGCACTAAATCCAAGGTTGCTACCGACTGTTGAACTTTGTTCATAAACATCATCAAATGTCTCGTCCCATTCAGTACGGCCAACAGCAACATCATCTGTGTTGTAAATACGCTTAATTACAACAGGATTTCCATATCTAAACATATAATCAAATACAGATTGACGAACATTTTTAACTTCGGCTGGAGTAGAATTGTCATCATATCCATATTTGAACATCATGTTTTCAATAGCCATGCTAATAACCTTATCTGTAACCCATAAAGCGTGGGTAACGGACGCGCATTGGGATTGGGATAAGGCGACCCTGCTTGCTGTCCACAAGACCGCGAGCCTTCCCAAGTTGCAGGTAAGAACGCTTGAATACACGAAGAGCATTTTTAAACTGTTCTTCTTCTGTGGTATAGATTTCTTTCCATCTGTTTTGATATGTAGTTCTGTCAAGAAGGGTAATATTTCCCGATCCTGTTGGAAGAGCAACTTCTACATAAGAACGAATAAGGTGATGAATAATCTCTAATGTCATTGCTTGACCCATCAAGGTGTGATGATCTTTCCATGGGAAGTCCGTCAATGTAAAGGTGGGGCTTGAGGGGTTTGGAAAGGTATAGTTAATTCTTTCTAGAGCAAAAGGGAAAAGCAAAGATGATTTTTCTTGACTAAAATTCTTGCGAGAAATATCATAAAGATATGGACCTCCGGGAACAGAATCAAATCCATCTTCTACTTTTAACCATGCTAAATCTAAAGAAAATTGTTGTTCTGGAGTTAACTCCCCACTAGGAATAGTTGGATAAGTTGACTGCAAACTAGCGCCCGTTGAGGCAGTTGGTATGGTTAATGCCATATCTTTTCCTTTCCATAAATTAAGTTAAAGAAAAAAGACATAAAAAAGGCCCAGCCGTTAGGACTGGACCCCTTTTATTTACTTTATTTAATTTTTATTAAATCTGGTCTGATCTAATAATAATTGAAGCATTACTTACAGTACCAGAAACTGCTGCAACTTCTACTCTAAGATATCCACCCTTAGCCCAAGTGGTGTTTGTTACACCATTGCTTGAGTCTGCAAAAGAACCAGTTCCGATAGTGGGACGGTCAGCAGTTACAGTTCCAAAGATAGAAGTACCTGCGGCATTTGGTCCTTGAGCGGCAGTACAGTATTTAACATCAAATTGTACAGTTCCGCCGTTTGCACCAACAGCAGCGTCTACGCCCTTGATTACAAGATCGCGGGGAGAGCGTACTACCAATCCTGAAGCAGTACCTGAAGTTGACAGGTTGCCTTGGACGGCTAAATTAAAGTAATTATCAGATGCAGTAATATAACGACCTTCACCGTATGTTCTTAAACAACGCAAGGTTTTCTGATTGTCTAGATTAACAGTAGCAATATTATCATACTTCAATTTTTGAGTTTCATCAACTCTAAAAGGCCTTCTTGATAAACCTCTAAGTCTTACATAGGTAGCCATGATAGCCTCCTAGTATCCGAAGAGTTGTACAGTTAGATTCTCGCCAGCGACTGAAGAACCAACTTGAGCAACTTCTATTCTTAGATAATCTCCAGCGGCGAAGTCTTGATTTACGGGGACTCCTGCTGTACCATTAAGAGTAGAAGCAAACTGACTTGTGCCGATTGTGGGGCGACGAGCAGTTACGGTTCCATATACGGAGGCACCGGCTGCTGTTGGTGCAGAGGTTCCGGCTACCTTTTTAACATCAACAATAAGGGTTGCGCCTGTGGGGGCAACTCCAACTTGAGCAACTACGCCGGTTAATTTACCTGCGCGTGGGGCACGCCATACTAATCCCGAGGCGGTTCCTGAAGTTGCTACAGTACCAGAGACTTGAAGCACTGGATAAAGATCTGGAAGAACAACAAATCTTGCTCTTTCATTCTGTAGCGCTCTACGAGTCTGACCATTATCTAAGTCAAGAGTAGCAACGGCGCTACCTGATACGGTTGTGGTTGAGGCTGAACCGGCACCAAATGGTACACGGGCAATACCTTTTACATTTACTTCTTGTGCCATTCTGGGTCACTCCTTTTCTGAATGTACAAAGGGGACGCAGACCTTATAGGCCCATTCTATCCTTGCTTATAGGGGAAGGTAAATCGTCTATTATTTAATGCTAAGACAATTCGCCTTTTACAGTCTCAATTTGAGCAGGCACATTGAACTTTTCTGCTGCTTGTTTCATTAAATTAAGGCGATAATCAACATCGTGGTGTTGGCCGTGACCATGAAACGCCATAATTACTGGTTCTGGCGAATCATTTACTTGCCACGTTGAATTCCACCTATCGTCAGCAATTTGAAACATACTCATCCATTTAAATTCTCTAAGGAGACCATTAACAACATCTTGTTCATACCACGGAGGCCCAGAGAACCTGCGATTCCAAACTTCGTGAATAAATTCTTTTGTTCTATCCGTACATCTCAAAAGAATAACACCCATATTAAAATGCGCCCCCAATTGTGGGTGCCCGGGAACTCCCGGATGAAGAACAAGGCCGAGGTCTTTATTTTCTTCTAGGCCGCTTCTGAGGTCTGTAGAAAAGTCTACAATAACACAATCATGATCAACCCAGAAGATATATTCATATTTTTCTTCACCTAAAAGATCCATCATAAGTTTAATTCTATCCCACGCCGGATTATAGTTTGGATCATCAGTCTCAATAACAACATCACGATTTGCCCAATAATCCATGCCCCACCTATCGGCATAGGCTTGGTGAATAGGCTCTAGCCAATCTAGGGCCTTCACCATCTCTGCCTTCCAGTTAATACAAGATTGAAGAATTACAGCATTATTAGCCATTTTTCTTCGCCTTTCTTTCCTGACGACGCCTCTGCGCTCTGTTTGGGTTCGCAGGACTTTTAGAAATGGGCGTTGAGGTCTTTTCCTGCTCTTTCTTAAATACTTCTAATTTATCCTCAATTACCTTTAAGGTAGGAACCCAATATTTATTTGTAATCAAATCAGCATCATATTGGAGCGCTCCCTCGCGTGCTGTTTCGCGTAACTTCATGCGATCTTCGTTGGCCATATCATATGCCTGCTCCAACTTATCAAGAATAGCATCAACTGAGGGAATATATTGCGTTGCTGCTAGTTGAGTGATATAAGGAATGGCCTCTGTGCGCCTATCTAGGCTCCATCCTGCCAAGACTAATTCCTCCATAGCGGTCCAACCACCAGCGATTACGGGAGTACCGCAAGCCTGAGCCTCTATGATTGGAATTCCAAATCCTTCACCCATCGTAGCCGACATTAGAACATCGCTTGCATTATAAACATCAACAAGGAATTCTGGTGGATAACCTGCAATATATTGGAATTGCTCAGGAACCACTACGGCATCTTGCAATCCTAGCATTTGAACAAGATCCCAAAGATTATACCCACCAACTTCAGGAGTCATGAGAGTATGCAAGTATAACTTTGAATCAGGATGCTTCTTGTAAAACTCTGCAAAAGCCTGCAACTGTTGTGGCCACGCCTTGCGGGGTGGAATACCCTTATTCATTGCTACAATAGATGCAATAAAACAATCTTGCGGAAGGCCGATTTGTTTGCGAGCAATCTCTCGCATTTTTGGTTTAAAGAGGTTTGTATCTACCCCATGAGGTACATATTCTACCTCTAAACCGCGATCCTTTGCTTCACGAACCCCAGACTCAGAGTACGCAATAGCAACCATTGCACGCTTTAGACGATCATAAACGCCCTCTGGCATGGGTTCGTGGTCTACAGGATACCACGGGACAAATGGGATACCTTCCATATGTGGACCATCAAGGTTCATAACCCATGTGTCATACAGAGTAAGAAGAATGTCTGCTTTCCACGCTTTTGCATAAAAGCCCATAATATCTTGCCCGTGAGGATCAAATGCTCCAGAAAAGACGGGGACTCCCTGCCAATCAAGTCGGCCACCTTGGAGTCCCCAAAAAGCAGTTATAGACATTTCGTGCCCGAGTTCCCTGATCCTAGGAACAAACAGGGCAGTCTGATTTGAATAGCCTGACGGCCCCCAAGGGGCATTACTAAACCAATTAATTCTCATGTTTCTCCTGACTTAAACTAAATTAAATAACTAGTTCTGCAACAGTGTATGGTGCTGAGTTTGTCGCAGTCTTAACATACATAGGTCCGGTGTATCCCCAGATTTCCACAGTAGTCGTTCCTCCCGCAACATACAATGCGCTTCCACCAGCGACTTGTGCTGATGAAAAACCATAATATAGACCGGCTGTGCCCGTTTGGATATAAAGGTGTTGTCTATCCTTCTCAGCATCAACAGCAAGACTTGTTGCTGTTCCGGCAGTTCCTAATGTAACTGTACCAGATCTAGTTCTATTAATGTGTGAACTCATATTAAATTCCCAGTTCGGCGCTTACTTCTTCAGAATTTCCTTCAATTCGAAGTTCTGAGAGAGTCTTGCCATCTCCGGCGTCGGGGCGGCTTCCCGTAACTCTCTCTGACCCAGCAAATCCAGCAGTGTCAATCGGAACGCGAATAGCATCCTGCTCAATTTCCATCTCAACGGGGAGTTTCTTTTCCTCGCCCTTGCTGTCAACATGAAAAATTTCCCGTTGCTTTGCCTGCTTAACTGGCTCATGCCACTTAGCAGTAATTCTTTCTTGATACTGTGGCTTTGTGATTTCCTCAACTAATAGCCCAACTGAAGGAGCAAACTTTGCGCTTTGAAACTGCTCCTCTGAAATCTCAGCAACATCTCGGTCTCCACGGGGACCAAGATTAACATCTGCAATTCTTACTGCATTTGGTGTGAGATTTCTAATGTATCTTACCTTTGCCATATTTTCTTTCTCCTTAGCCTTACTTTAAAGTAAAATAGGGGGGATGATAAACTACCATCCCCCCTACTGTATCAGACTTCTAAAATATTATCAAGCAATTTACTGAGATTAAGCCTTGACAATCTTGGCAAGACCTCTGGGGTTGAGGATAAGCATTCCGATCAACTCATCCATTACCCAACCACGGTAGAACTGCTCAACTTGGTTGTTCTCTTCTACGTCAAGTGAGTACATGACGGGCATGACACCCAAGAAATTGGGGTCTGGGACTAGGTATACATGACCGGGTGAAATCATGATTGACTTCTGAATGGTGAACTCACCAAATTCAGTAATCATTCCACCACCGAATACGGTGTCCTTGAACTGCCAACCAGTTACGTTAATGTCCCATGAGTAGAGGTCACGAACGTCAGCGGGATTCATAAGAATACGCTTGGTTTCGATTTGACGCTGCTCTAGGTTAGCAACTAGGTCGTAGAAGTCAACAACTTCAAGAGGATTACCTGCACCAATTGACTTGGTGGTTGAACCAGTTCCGCCTGCACCAGCATAGCGGTTTGGTTCCTTGGCAGCCCAGTCAGTTACGGCGGTGTCAAGTAGAGTCAGGAGGCGTGAGTCCTCTTGACGCTGAATGGCTTGACGACACTCATCTTGGGCGTACTCAATAGCGTTTACACGCAAGTAGTATAGATCTTCCTTGCGAACGCGGGGGAACGCGGCGACCCTGAAGAGTCGTGGGTAGACCTGCTTACCTTCGAAGGGAGTGATCTTGATTTCTGAGTCAGTCTGGTTAAGAACGTAAGCCTGTCCAAAGTCATCAAGAACGTCGTAAGGCAAGAGTGGACCCTTTTCCAAGGTGTCTTCTACAAGCACGTTACGGACGATACCTTCGTAACGAAGACGAATCTGAATTGGACCAATCATGGCAACACCCAGACGCTTCATAGCGTTGGACTTGTCTGAAAGAATGGTCTGTAGTTTAGCCTTCTTTTGTTCATTTGTTAGTTTTGGCATACCAGCAAGTTTTTGAACGTAGTCATTGCTGTTAATTGCCTGTCTTGCTTCATCCATTATCATACTCTCCTTAGACACTCAACAGTTCGATTACGATCTTGCTAGCACTTACATAGTCAATAAGTCTTGCAACGGCTACGCCAGAATCTACGGCTGAGTCGTTGAGCAGACCGTTAGCGTCAGCATATAGTTTACGATTTGCATCAGTGTCCTCGTCTGCTGAGGTAATGTTTGAGTTGAAAGCGGGTGAAAGAACTTCAAAGACGGCTGCTGGCCCACGCCATACACCGACTTCAGTAAAGTCACCAACTTCATCAAAATCACCACCGATGAAGTTACCAAATAACCCGAATGGGGAAAGGGACGTTCCACCGACACTTACACACACTACTTCGCCAGCGGGGGCGAGAGCGGCGACCATACCGGGGAAGATAGGTCCGTTTCCAGCAGTTCCGGGAGCAGTTCCTGAACCTTTTGCAAAGGTTCCGGTGCTAGTACCAGCAGTACCGTAAGTGTTTGCAGATAGGACGGCGGCGTAAGGATACGCTTGAGTCTGAGCATACAAAGCACGGAGGGTACGTTGCTGATTTGCTGCTGAAATATTTTGAATTCGAAGCATTTAAATCTTCCTCCTAAAAACCTTTTGAATTAAAATTCTCACAAATTGAGAACTGGTTACTACTTAAAAATTAGTTAAAGATCGCGTCGTCTGGAACGACACCAGCGTTTGAAGATGCTGAAGATTCCTTAACACCCTTGAAGGATGGGAAACCAGCCAACTTCTTAGCAGGAGCCTCTTTCTTTCCAAGTCCAGCCTCTTTAATCTTTACTAAAGTCTCGTACTTGGCCTCAACAATTGAGGGTTCTTCGTTTTCTAACTCAGCGACTCTTGCATACTTCATTTCCGCCTCGTTAAGACCTAATTCAACTTCTAGGTCTGCGAGTTTAATTGCAGAAAGCACCGCAGATTCGCGGCCCTTACCCGGCAATTGTGCGTGATGTTCTGAAATACCCTTAGTACCACCCTCGTCTGAGAACTGAGGCTTTTCAACCTCTTTCTTGACTGGAGCATATTGCTCAGGCATGGTCTCTGGGTTGTGATTCTTAATATCTTTTGTATTACCCTCGTCGGCGTACTGTGGTTGTTCAACTTCCTTCTTTACACTCTGGTACTGTTCAGCCTGTGTTCCGGGCTGGTGTTCAGCAATGTCAGAAGACTCGTTGTTTTTGTCACCCTTAAATTGTGGGGTGCTTTCTCCACCGTTCGGTTGAGTAAGTCCGGGTAATTCACCAAGAGCAACCTTGGTAGCACTTTCTACTGGCTTAGTCTGGTCAGAAATTACCTTTTCGCCCTTTGGACGATCTGACGCAGGCTTACCGTCGTCTACCAGCGGAGTTGCACTTGAAGAAGCGCTTGATTCCTTTTCAGGAACAGTCCAACCAAGTTCGGCTAGATATTCATCGCCGGGGACTTCTTCAACATCTGCCGCAAGTGTTATATTTGCTTGTTTAGTATTCATCGTACTATTAACACTCCGTATTTCATTCTTTGATAGTGTTTTTTTCAATCTATCAATAAGGCTTTTGGTATCAGACCTGAACTCTTCTTTGTTTTGTTCTTTCTTACGATCAAACGCCTTAGCCTTTGATAAATCTGGATCTGCTAATGGTGCGGGAGGTTCCTGATATCCACACTTTTCACATCTACCAGACTCATCATCTAAACCACATTCCCCGGCAAGCCCGTTTGGACAAGGTTTATCACCTTTCAATGTATCAATCTTGCTAGGTGCAGTAATAGACTCCCCATATTTTTCTGTATTCATACTCGAACTTCTTTCACATGGAGATTTATCAAAATTATCCTCTAAACTTTGTGTTTCGGTATTCGCTGCTTTTAAGTTATCAGTTCCATTAACGGCAGTTTCTATACCATCTTCGTAGGCTTTCATATATTTATGCATATTTGCATTATAAGGCTCTACTCCTAAATATTCTGCCATCTTAACAGAATCAAATTCAGGCACTTCTACGGGGCTATAGTGATAAGATTCTCCAGCATGGAAAGCCCTTTTAATCAAATCATTTTCTACATATCCAACCTTAGCGATCTTTGCTTGGATACCAACTTGATTTAACCACTCTTTATCTTGTCCGGTAATATTACTAGTGGGAAGCAATGAGGTCGCCTCCACTTCGGTTTGACCACCATCGTCCCATTGTACCTTGTAAGTTTTAAAAGAATCCCCATATTCGTCAGAATTAAGTTCTTCAACATATTTAACAACGCCTTCTTTGCCAGATTCGGCTTCTTTAACTTTTTCTCCAACAGAAAAATCTGTCGTTTCCACCGCAGCGTGCTTAACCACAGGTTCTGTGAATAAAGCGGTCACATCTGCGGGATCAAATACAGCCGAAATCTCAAAAAAGTTGACATTATAGCAATCTTCATAGGCTAACTTGTCAATGCTTCCAGTTTTAAACGTTGTTCCTTTTTTCTTTATGTGGCTACAATAATCTTCTACCGTAGCCGCCTTGTGATTACAGATAGAACAAAGAGTATGTTCAACATTACATCCCATAGAAACTGCGTTTACTTTTCCATCAAACAGGGCTTTGGCTAGTTTGGGAAAAGATTTTCCATCAATTTCAAGTAATAATTCAATCCATGTTTCTGGTTTGTGATTATTTGGGGCACTTGACCAATATGAATCCGAGGCCAGTCTTTGAGGATTTTCAATATGAAGCATTGCATCAACAACAACACCTCTTGCTCTTTGCGGATCTGAATTATTGTGATCAATAAAAACAGGCCTTCCCACAAAGGTTCTGAACCCGTAATCGCCTTTAGACTTAATTTCAGCACTATCGCCAGTAAAGGTTAACTTACTTATTCCGCCAGTCTCTGAAGTCTTGGCTAGTTTTGAAACAACTTCTCTGAAATCTGTCTCATCCATTCCAGCAAGTTCGTTGACAGGCCAACCATCAAAATTCTTATTGACCCGAGAAGAAATAGCACGAACTTTTACATAAATATACCCATCTCCAGTGCGGTAAGTGTTTTTTGGAATGTGATCAAAAGAAGATAGTTTTGCACCACCTTCAATTTTCTCATCGGCACTTTTTACTTCAATTACTTCACAATTGGTATATTTAGTTAGCATTAATTACCTCAAATCGCCGTTCCTGATTGAACTTCAATCTTTTCGTTTTGATAACGATAAAGTGCTGTTCCGTTTGAATGTTCAAATAACTGAGAAAAAGTATCCTGAGTTTGATAAGAAAGTTGTTTAATTAAAGCAATTGCAGCACGCTCTTGCTTTTCGGGAAGATGCATTCCTTCTATTACAGAACACATTTTGCCTCTCAAACTATTCATTTCTCTTATTGCGAATTCAGACGCAGGAACCCAGTCGTTTCTTTGAATCATATTACTTTTTTAGTTTTGCAACGAAACTGTCTTTGGTTTCTGATACGCTTGCAATCTTGTAACCTTCAAAAGAGGCGTCAAATGAAATAAGTTCTTCAACTTCAGCAGTAGCAGAGGCTAGAGTTAAGCCATCTTCTTTTTCTCTTTCAAGATCCATTTCTTCACCCTCATCGCCCTCTTCGTCCTCTGGGCCAAAATCGGGGCGAACCTCGTCTTCATTTCCTTCAGATTCTTTGATTTGAGCAACAAGGTCTTCAACCTTGTCTAGAGCGTCTTGAAGTTGTCCCATAAGTCTTTCTTGCTTACCCTCTTCTGCTTCATACGCAGTGTCAGGCTCGTCATCTGCTCCGGGAGAAAAAATTTCATCCGGTGCCGTTTCGTCCATTCCCATTTCATCCATTGCCATTTCTTTAGCAGGGATTTCATCTTGAACATTCTGATTTTGGTATGCTTCTCTTTGAATAAAAGCAATCCAACCAGTGTTTGATTCTTTTAGACCGCGCACCTCATATTCTGGGTAGGCTTGGCGGAAAGTGTTTAGCGCTTCATCATATGAGGCTTCTCCCTCAATGCGAGCAATTGCGGTTTTATACATAAAAACTCCTTGTTCTATCTGTAACCATTTATTATTTAATAGGAAAGATTTAAAACCCTAGGGTTTCTTCGGCTTTTCCTTTTTTAATTCTTGATTTTCTTCTTCTAACTTTTGAATATAACTTTCTAAATTTAGAATAGATAATTGTAACTGTCCAATCAAAACTGCTATTTTTTCCAGACTTAGGTGTTCCATTTACTAACCTTATGTTTTGATTATATATTGTAACGTCATGTACGGAGGATTGTTAGAACCAGTTTGCCCCGTTCCAGCGGCTCCAGTATCGTTAGTTGAAGGAGCGCCCGTGTTGGCAGAAGAGGGGGTTCCCGTACTACCTACAGAAGCCCCACCTGTTGATCCGTTTAGATTTGGAATATAAATAGGATGATAATGATTAAATGCAGCGTGCGTACTGAGAGATTTAACTAAGTAAAAATTTTTAGGGGCATTTTGGGCACCCACATCTTCTACCGCCTGTCTTGCTGCTTCAGGATTTGTGTAAACCCCGCCACCGGAAGTGTTTATAACCGTTCCACTTACAGTAACTCCGTGAGTGTGTTCCATTCCGTGGGTGTGATTTTGCATTGAATGGGTGTGATTCCCCATATTGTGAGTGTGAGAGGGACCAGAGTGAGTGTGATCAAAACTTCCCCCGGTTACACCAACGGCAGTTCCAGATGCTGTTGTGCCAAATCCAAGGATCATTCTTCTTCTCAGGTCGGGGACACCGAATGCAGATCCCGAACCACCATAAGTTGTTCCAATTGCGGCAAAAAGATTTGGATAAGTTGCAGTTCCATAACTTTCTCCATTACAGAAAAGCCATCCTGTTGGGGGAGTTGTTGCGGTTCCACCATAGGGCATTATAATTCCAGACGGCAGGTAGAAAGATTCTCTCGGTTCGTCTGATAGAATATCACCAAAATCTGCCATATTATGCTCCTAAGATTCCATTATTTTTAAGATCATTGATCAAATTGCCAAGAACATCTGCGACTTCATAAAGCGAAACCGACTCAGCATCGTAAGTTTTTACACCCGGAGTTACGTTAGACACATTCCATCCAGTTGATGATGGAGAACCTAGAGATACAGATCCTGAAATAACAACATTTGCATCAATTGTCAACTCTGCGCTTCCAGATCTAAATATAGAAGCATCTTCAATAGCGGTTCCGCTGCCCCAGCCAAGATATCCCTCAGAAGTTACAAGGAAAGTTGGGACAGTACCGGCAGAACTTGTAACTGTTAACGCCGTGCCTCCTGCGTTTCTGTTAATAGAAAAAAGACCATTTGTATCAAGTTTATTTGTCGCAGAGTTTGTTGCAATTAAATTAACCGTTCCGCTTAAAAATTGAACGCTGCCGCTTGCAACTCTAAAAGCACTATCTGTGGCAAGCATCGAAGTTCCGGCTCGGTAAAGATTTGTATCTGGAGCAGCGCTTCCGCTTCCCCAACTTGCGGTTCCTCCCGCAACAACTCTAAACCTATCTTGAGTATCTGCGGTTCCAAACCTTACAGTCAAAACAGAATCTGAAGCATTTACTGTTCCTAAAAAGCGAACTTGTTCTGCTTCATCTCCAGAAGCCCCCCAACTTTTCTTTAAAAGTTCAGAATCAATAATATCCCAGTTGGTGTATAACTGAGTGTGATTATAAAGATCTGATCCGTCTTGCCACGCATACAGATTTAATTGTGGCGTAAATTCAGCAACTCCAGCGGTGCCCATTCAAATCTCCTCAGAGTGTTGTTCTTTTATTAAATACCGCTAAACCCATTTTTCATGATTATCTTTTATAACATAACCATTTTGTTCATACTTGTCATGTATTTTCTTGCAAATTCTTTCTGCTGAATCGCTTGCCAAGACAAAGGGTGTCCCAAAGAAGTAGTGACTGTTCTGGAATTCCTTACAACTTACTTCGGCTAGCCATTCTTCAGACACCATGCTGAATTTATCTACTATCTCGTTCTGGAAAAATTCTTTGATATCTTCATCTTTAAAGAATTGTAAGATATAATGATCATCATTATGATCAGATACTGCAATGACCCCAACGGCAACTAAATGATCCTCCTGAGTGGGATACCTTGCATAGATTGTTGAGTAAGTATATCTTTTGTCAATGTCAACTGGGGGAAAATAACAAAAGAACTCCTCACTCGCAGACATTTTATAGCCAATCTTCTTCTACATATTCTCTCATTAGGCGCTCCTCCCAATTTTCTCCCAGTTCTTCAGAAAGAGCCTTTTGCATTGAATGTCTTGCCAGACGAGTTCTTTCTGCGGGATCTGCTTCAGGAGCGCGGCCCAATTCAAACATATTGTTATTGTGCCGATGCATTTCTAAACCTTCGTGAATGTAAATACCACGACCATCTCTGCGGGCTTGCCATGAATAATATAGATCAGTTCCATGTATGTGGAGGCGAGGATCTAGCCAATCAACTGAGTCAAACCAGTCTGCTCTAAACAGGGCGCATGAGTGTTCCATCATCCATGTACGTCTTGGAGCATCAGCGCCTCGGCTGCGAAGATGTTGCCAAAAGCCAATTGATTCTTCATCGTGGGCTGCTTGTATTATAACGGCATTTTCATCTTCTTGCAAGTAGTTGTATAAAGGAAGAAGAGGATCTGTTCCATCATTCATAAGTTGCCCAGTTGTGGTCATTATAAAGTAGGCAAAATACTTTTCATCATTAAGGGCTTCTAATGATTTAACATATGCCAAGCCCATTCGATATCCGTGAGTGGCCCTAAGATTATAATCTAAATAAACCATGTGGATATCTTCATCATCGGGAACAAACATCCACTCTTCGTCTGAGCCATTTTCAACAACGACGATATCCATGGGGACTTCTGAGGTGTTCAACACCCGGATATTATGCTCAATAATTTCTGGCATATTATAATTCAACATAACTACTGCAATTTTTTGCAATTTAAACTCCTAACTTTGTTTTATTTTATCAAATTTTTATGTTCCCCAAATGCTGTGAATTCTATTATATAAACTCATGAATTCATCTAGCATTTCTGGCGGAACTTTTTCTGCATTTGCAATAATAGAACTTAGTAAATACTCTTCAACCCTAAGATTTTCATCTTCAATACCCGTTTCTGCATTTTGTATAGTTATGTCTATATCGTTCATTACTTCTTCTAACCATTCAGGATTGTAATGTATTGCATCAGCGGGAACTCCACCATTTACAGCAACCGAGCCTATTAAATTTTTACTTGCCTTGACATTTTTAGGAGTATCTAAATGAGAATGTTCGTGCATCCAATCTCCAAGCGTACTGCCTTGATGTTGTTCTTGTTCAAAAGGTGGACTTTTAATATTTTTAAAATCTATTAAGTGAGAATAATTATTGTTATACCCATAAACTGGAAATAAATCTTCATCCGGGGCTAGCGTAGAGGGATCTACTTTAGACATATCAACTCTTAACGCAGGTTTTCTTGATTTTGAATAAAAATCTTTTTTTCCTATATAAACATGATCTGGCCTTGATGTAAGCCAGTCATCGTACTCTGCAATCCCCGTTTGTTCCTTTGGTAAAATTCCATTCTTAAATATAGAATCTATGACGGGGATATGTTCTATCCACCCATCCTTACTTCTTGCTGCCGAAACGTCATGATACATATATGGGTCTTCAGCAAACAATTCTTTTGCTTGTTGTTCATTTAATACAGATCTTTTCTTAAAGTTGCGTACTTTGTGTGTTTTTAGCGGTCCATATTTACGAACAGACTTCTGATGATCTTTTAGAGATGTTTGAAATTTGGGATGAACTTTTCTTTTATTCTTGTTTGCAATCTTCCATTTAGATTGTCTTTCCCATTCATTCCATCGAAACGGTTGCTTACCTTTAGCCGCAAACCATTTGTCCCAATATTTTCTATATTCGGGTTTAGGTAAATCATTATGTCTTCCTAATATTGGACTATCAAAGCCTGTTGCGCCTCCAGAATCATAGGTTGCGTGAGGTAAGTTTTCGGGGTCTCTCAAAGAATAAATTGCCTTATCATCTCTTCTTATTTCTTTATCAAAATAATCTTCCCACGGGAAATCGTGGTGTCTTTCAATTGAAAAGTTTGGGTCTATACTAGCAGCAACATCGCAATATGGTGGTGGCCACTCTCCTTCTGGAGTCATACAATTGCTCATCAAAGTTCCCTCTCTATGAGCATCACCTATTGTATTTAATTTGCGAATAGTCCACCCATCGTCAAATGTGTGAACAATATCCGAAGTATCTGTATAATTTTCATCTAAATCTTTAGCATCTTGCAAAAGACGAGTTTTTGTTTTTCTTGCAATCTTCCATTTTCCAATTTTACTTAACTCAAAATCTTCTTTATTGCTTGGTAATGCTGGATTTGCATTTCCCTCTGCATCAGAAAAGAGATAAATGCCATTGAGGGGATACCCAGACCGATCAGCGGCTTCTTGCCAATAATCTCGGTAATGTTCGTGTGGGTGCTGGAAATCTTCTACTCCACCAGCAGTTTCTGTGTAGCCAAATCTTTCATACTCGCTTGGAGTTGAAAGGTGCAACAATTCATTAGTTTCTGGATTATAAAGACCGCGCCAACCTTGAGATGGCTCAAATATTTTATATAAACTTTTTGGAGTTTCCATTTCTCCGTGGTAAGTTGTCCATTTCGGGCCGACAACCATATCGCCCTCTGGGGTTATCCCTGCGGCATGAAAACCTTCCACCCAATGAGAACGCTTCTTCCATTTAGATTCTTTTGTTTCCCACCCATTGTAAAACGCATTGTCTTCGAAACCCTTTACTTTTTCTTTAACAGGAATTCCTATCATATGAGGAGGAAAATGTGGTGGAATATAAAGATTTCCTAAAGCATCTGTTTGATTTCCTTGCCAATATGCAGGCAGTTCTTTAAAGTGTGTTTTGCCGTAGCCGCGAATACCTCTAGCGGGAATCCATTCCATTCCTAATTTTTTTGCAACTTGAACTCTATGATTTCCTTCTGCAATATAGGCCGTATTAGTATCTTTATTAAATTCAACAATAATTGGTTCTAGAAATCCATGTTCGGAGATATGTTTTGTAAGATTATTAATATTTTCTCTTTCATAATCTTCTTTGCCTCTTTCAAAGTCCAACATTTGCATTGCAACATCTACAGGAATTTCTTCAACAGCCTTTGTTTCAAAGTATCGGGAGGGTTCTGTGTTTTCTAAATCCCAAAGGCCTATTGCAATTTTTTTCCACTTAGATTCTTTATATCCAACAGGTTGAATAATTAAATCGTATGGGTGTTTGCCATGATCAAAGTGAAAGGACCAACGCTTTTTCTCTTTATATAATTTAAGATCTTCTAAAGCGTGCCCATCTTGTTCTTTTGCTTCTGAATCAATCTTTTTATTGTCGTGGGGATTCTTTTTATTTATATATCCATTTTTAAGTTGCTTTAGCCATTTGACGGTTTGCTTTTTAACTTCTTCCCACGTTCCTGTTGTAATAATATCGTGGCCCAACTCTCCATCAAGGACGGCTTCCCATGCATCTTTTTTAGATACTTTCCATTTAGATTCTTTAAATGAAGCCCATTGATCCCAAGGATGGTTAATGCCGTATTGATCAAAAAAAACTTTCCAATATGGGACGTATTCATCTTTTATATCAGAATTGTGTCTTCCTAAAGGTGGATTTTCTGGATTTTCTGGATCATACCGATATTCATCATCTTGCCAATCGGCATTATACGTTGCGTGAGGTAAATTATTTTCATCTCTTAATGAAAAGAAATGACCTTCATTACCTATTGAAGATTTAAATTCTTCTTTCCAAAACTCGGGATCTTCTTCAATTTCCGGGGAATCATTCCAGCCTCTATATGGTCCAAAATCACTATTACAACTTAAACAGTTGTCCATTAACTCACCTTCTCGGTGCATATCTCCAATAGTTTTTAATTCTTTAATCGTCCATCCATTCTCAAAAGTGTGAACAATTTCAGAAGTATCTTCTGGAAGTTGAGAAGCGCGTTCTAATCTTTTCTTTTTTGTTTCTCCCGATGTTTTTGGTTGACCGAATGTTTTCCATAAATCAGCAACTCTCTTCATATCTTCAATAATTCCTTCTTTAAGCAAAGGATCGTTTGGAATGATATGCAAATCTGTAAGATTTCCCCAATCGGGATATTTTTCTGAAATGTAATCAAATTGATGTAAAATATCTTCTTTGTCTGTGTCGGTAAGGTTAAATTCTTTTTCTTGTCCATTTTGTATGTTTTTTACATAATTAGACAAAGGTTGGTCAAGATCTTCTGGGAGTAACCAATCCGCTAATTCTAATAGGGCATCGTTCCAGAATTTTTCAATTGCTTGATCTTTTAATAATCTTTCTGTTTTTGCTCTCTGCTCTGGATTTCCAGTTGTTGGTTTAACCAAATTAAAATCTTCTTTTTTATTTCGGTTCAGCCACCCTAAATTTTTGTCATCTTCTGGGTTATAGTTTGGTTTTGAATAAAGTAAAGAAAAATCATTAATTGGAATTTGAGACTTTTCTGCGGCTTTTTTCCAAGCGTTTTGATGAAGTTCTGGATTCACCGCCTCATGTGTAAAGAGATATTCGGGTCTTTCATTAAATTTTCCTTCAATAGAATTAGCATATTCCGTTGGAGAGGTCATATGAATCAATTCGCCAGTATCGTGATTGTAAAGGCCACGATAGACTGGGTAGCCCCCAGTTTGCCAGTGATTAACTTTCCAATTAACGTCTTCATCGTGATATTCCGCTTTTTCGCCACCTTTGGGAACAACTTCCATTTCACCATTTTGATTTATGATTGCGGAGTGAAATCCTGAAATCCAATGTGATTTTTTCTTCCACTTAGACTCTTTTGGCATAAACTCTTCTGGGTCAGTTAAATCAAAGTCTTCTTTGTCATTTAACGGATTACTCCAGTGCTTGGGCGGTGGTTCGTCTTCCCCACCTTCCGCTTGTTTGCCGTACAGTAATTTAAAGTCATTAACTGGGATATTTGACTGTTTAGCAGCATCTCTCCAGAAGGTTTCATGTTCTAAAGGATTGACTGCCTCTTCTTTATCTAAGTATTCCCAACCTGTGCCGCGAAGTTTTTCATGCTCTTTTGGAGAAGTCATGTGAATCAACTCTCCAGTTTTGTGATTATAGAGGCCGCGATATTCAGGACGCCCACCGATATCCCAATGAGTTTTATACCAAGGAGAGTCGTCTTCTTCTATAAAAAAATTCCCTTCACTATCTACAGTTTTCTTCATAGTTGGAGAAGCGACTTCCATTTCCCCATGCTGGTTAATAATTGCTGCATGAAATCCATTTATCCAATGCGCGGTTTTTATATTAAAATCTGTTTCATCATTCTGTTGAGAATAGTTTTTTCTCGGCTGATTTCTATCAGCATACATAAATCTTACAGAACTAACCGGAATTCCCGCTTCTTTTGCAGCATTCATCCATACATCTTTGTGTCCTTCTGGATTAACTGCCTCTTCTTCAAAAGGATATTCTGGCCTATTGTTTTCTGCAAAATTATACCATTCACCCTCTCCTCCAGTAATTTTATGATATTCCTCTGGAGAAGTCATATGAATAAGATCTTTAGTCTCTGGGTTATATAAGCCGCGCCAATTTGGAAATCCTCCAATATCCCAGTGAGTGTCATTCCATTCTTTTGTTGGCTCATCATCATCTTCGTCATCATAATAAATACGATCAGGATCAGATTGTGCAATTTCCATCTGACCATGCTGGTTGATGATTGCAGCATTGTATCCCCTTATCCAGTGAGAAGTTTTTACACTTCCAGTTTTAGTATCATAACCCCCATGCTCTCTTTCCCAAGAATTTAAAGGACGTTTTCTTTCATAAATTCTTCTTGCCCTCTGGACTTCTTCTGGCATTTCTAAATCGGCAATATTTAGATCTTCTAAATGACCTGTTTGATTATTGAGAACACGAATAGAATCTAGTTCTATTCCGGTTTGTTCTGCTAACTGTTTCCAAAATGCTTCCATCCTGTCTCGCTCATCCTGATCCAAACTCTTAAAGTTGTAATCAGTTTCATCCCAAAAGTCTGGATGAGACATATGGATAAAATCTTTTGTTACTGGATTATAAAGGCCTCTTGCTGTATGATGATTATAATAGTGAGTGCGACTATCTTTATCTGCAACAGATTCTCTCATGGATTTTGTGCCAAGATCGTTTATATATTCAGCAGTAACGCCGCCATGAGTTAGTTTGTCATTGAAGCCCACATCCATATGCCACACATCTGTTTCTGGGTCTCTAAGAGCGACGGCTGCGTGATATCCATCTACCCAGTAAGATAGTTTAGACATATAATCTAGGGCCATTACAACGGCTGCTTTTTCAGAAAACCCACTTTTTATTAAAGATTTTTCTATTTTTTCTTGAAAATCTATTTTTTCTGAAAAAGAACGTTTTTCCGTTAAAAACTTAGAATTAGCAAATTTTATTTCGATATCGTCTTCTCCATCCCAATTGTCCCAATCTTTTTGCTTTGGAGAAGAGTTATCAAATAATTGTAATTGTTGCGGTTTTTCTTTTTCATCAATAAGATTTACAAGTTCTGGATCTATTTTTTCATTAAACATAACAACATCTTTATCTTCAGCATCTTTAGGGTGATACATTAATGAAAAACGTTTAATTGGAATTTCAGATTTAGAATTTTTAGCAGCATTTAACCAAGTTTGTTGATGTTCTTCCAACGAGGAATCAAAATTATTTTTTCCTGTAATATATTCAGGAATAACAATCTTTCCATTTTTTAATCTTTTTGCCCATTCTTTTTTTACTTTTTCATATTCTGATGGGTTTGTCATATGGATTAGATGACCTGTTGTTGGATTATAAAGACCACGGTGGGTGTATGGAGCAAAAACATCTCCATGGATAACTCTTTCATTTTTTCCATATTTCATAACCGGATAACCTAACGGGCTATCATAGATAACAGCAGAATGATATCCATCTAAATAATTAGATTTTTTCTCAGGCAGACCCTTACTACTTTGCCCTTTAACGTATTCACAGGCTTGGGCGCGAATCATCCCTTCCGGTGGTTCTATTGATCCATTGCAAATGCCTTGCATATAGCGGTACTGCGCTTTACTTCTTGCCGGGGCTTCTTTTTTTATCCACTTAGATTTTTTATTCCACGGAACGGGATCACTATCTAATACTATTTTGAACCCGGTTGATGGTATTCCACTTTTTTCAATTCCCTCTTTCCAGTCGTTCATAATTGGTTGAAAATTTTGTTTAATATCATAGTGCCATCCGGTTGATCCAAAGTTATTCCAATCTGGGTGAGTAAGGTGTTCTATTACTCCAGTTGGAGGATGATATATCCCTCTCATAACGTGGCCTAGATATCCATTACCAAAAATTCCATCGTCGCCCTGCAATTCATCATGTGTCTTTTTTATTTCTGGATTTTCATCAAGCACTTGTTGCATTAATTGATAATGCTCATACAGATTGCCCTTATCGTCCCACCCACCTTCTCCATTTGCTGTACCATCATCTGTTTTAGCAATCCACTCTCCCGTTATTGGATCCCTGACATTAACAATTGCAACTTTATCATTCCAATACTCTTCATAATCTTCGTTTTTATTGTTTGCTATTTCCCATTTAGACTGTTTTAAACTAGGGTCTATGGTGTATCCACCAGTCATTCCGGGGTTCAAACTAGTTAGATTTTGTTGAGGACTTGTGTGATATAATTTAATAGAAGAAATTTTCCACTTAGATTCTACAGATGGCAATGGCAATCTTCTTTTTGAACCATGATCTTCATAATATTTATCAATAATAGATTTAACATCTTCATCAACATCTTTATTTGCCATAGAAAAGTTAATCCAACGAGGTTTATAGACTGGATCAGATTTTTCAATAAGAGGATATTTTCTCATGAAATCGGCAAATTTGTTTGCATCTATTTCCATAGGATGTTCAAGATAGTTTTCTTTAAATTTTCTTTCTACTTCTTCGTCAGAAAGCCCAGAGATATCTGTAGGATCAAAGTAAGAATCTCTTAACTCTTGTGTAAATCGGCCCTCTTGATCCTGATAGGCATGTTGAAGTTCGTGCCACAGGGCTTCGTTAGCAGACTCAGCAGAGATTAGGGGATTGATGTGAATACTTCCTGCGTTATTTGAGGTAGCCGCTTCGTGGGTGCCCAAAGGAGTTCTCCTCCAATGTCTCATACTTATGTCATCAGTTGGGGCACTCTTGGGGTCAACTGTAAAAACATTATATCTTCCCTTGACTGGGAAATCTGGATGATTAAGAACCTTTTCAAGATTTTTGTAATTTAGTTTCCAGCGGTGTCCTCTTACCTCTGGGTTCCATTTATATCTTTCTTCTAGATATTCTTGAGTTGGCTCTTCTGATTTTTCATAACCTTTTGCATATTCTTCTGCTTTTTCTGCTGGAGGAACAGCAATCTTCCATTTAGAAAGCGAAACAAAATCTTGTTTTTGAGCCTTTTCTTTTAACTTTTGATTAATAATATGAGCGTTAATTGGCTTAGGCAATTCATCTTTTATCCATCTCAACACTGCTAATGAAAGTCTAGGATATCTTTTATTAAAATTATTTACAGTTTCTTGCTTATAACGACTGGGTGATATTGCGTGACCCTTCTCATCTAAGTGACTTAAATATATCTCTGCACCAGCGTCAAAATAACCATCATATGTATTATCTCTTGGTTCATTATAATGAATACTATTTAAATATGTTGGATATCTATGTTCTCCATAATCTGCTTCTAAAGATTCTTCTGAATGCCCCGCAATCCTGTCATCGTTTGAATGGTACTCAAAAGAATTTGGTCCATTAAGAACATATTGCATTCCATACACAATTTGATTAGTTTCTGGATCATAAAAATGAATAGTATGGTAAGTTGTATGGTCAGAGAAACTATTATGTCCAAAATCTTTAACTTCAGTTAGGGAGCGAGTATCTGAATCGCTCCCCATTCTTGCTATTGGAATAACACCATATCTAGAAAATTCAGGAACAATATCGTTAATAATTCTGTAATTTTGTGGAATTTTATATTGTTCTATATTTCTTACATCTATAGGTTTTGCTCTTTCTGTTGAAACAATAACCCAAGACTGTTTTTCCATTTGATTTATTAGTTTAGAGTAGAAACCCCAGCCCCCAATAGGATCTTTATATGTATCTGGTTGAGGGTTGTTCTTACGACGAACTTTTTTCCATTTCTTGCCGTTAACAATAATCTCTTCATCTTCATGCTCTTGAGATGTATCTTCATTTTGAATAGATTCAAAAATTGTTTCAGCAACGGGAGTGCCATCTGTGTGTTGGCGATACATCCTATTAGCATCTTGACTTTCTGATATTTTCCATTTTGAATTTGTTAAAAGACCTTTTCTTTTTGCAACTTCTTCTATTTTTTTATTTGCAAATTCAGCAGAATATGGAGCAGGAAGATTTTTTTGAATCCATGTAAGGATTCTTCTTCCGGCATTAGGATAAAGATTCTGTATTTCATACATCCTTTCAAAATCTTCATTTGAAAGGTCATGTTTATCTTTTCCAAACTCATGCAAATAAAAAGAGTCTCCTCTAAAGTAACGTTTTGGTCCTTTACTATAACCAATATCTACCATTGCAGGATGATGCATTTTAATTGCATTGATATAGGTGCCACCTTCTTTTACCTCTCCAGAATGGGTTTCTCCGTTTCCACCCTTATATTCAAGACTAAATGGGATATCTCCCCTTTCAGGATCCCAAAAAGCAATGATATGTGATGGAGAATTTGTTGACATTGGATTTATTGGTTCATTATAAGAAACATCATGAGGAGCATTTATTGTTCTTGTTGCGTTTGCGGAAGCAACTGGAATCAGTCCCGTGCCCTTAAAATGATCTACCATAGAAGAAATTACAGCAAAAGATTCTGGAATATCTATATTAGAAATCTTTCGCTTAGATTGCTTAAATGGCCCATAAAGTGCCCTCTGCATCAATTGTGCCTGAGTAGGGATTGGCGTATCTTTGTTTGCGGCTGCCAACCCTTCATGCAATCCCGGAATAAACCCAACTCTTTGATCGGTAAATCTTCCACGATGAATAGCATATCCTGTTTGCCCAAGGCACTCTGTTGCTAGAGCCTTTTGCGCGTGAGGACTTGATAGAGCAAAATGAGTTGAGCAGGCATCATTCTCTCCATGCCAGCCAAAGTCGCCATCAGTTGCTGCGTGACCAAAAACATCATGAACAATCCTGAAGTTAATATTATCTTGGGGAGTCCAAACTGGATGATCTGCGTTTGCTGTAGAAACAACAAAATTTCTGTTGTCTCGGATATCACGAATCATATCCGCAGAAGTATTATAAGGTTCTGGATTATCTGTTTCCGTTATGTTTAGGTGTTGCCTAATATAATCAGCATGTTTTTTTGACTCGTCTGCCAATTGTTTCCAAGCGTGAACCGCTTTGGGATCATACTTTGGCAAAGCGTCATATCCAACAGCCACATCTTCAATATTGTGGCGAGAGTGATCCATATTCCATTGCATAAACAAAAGCCCCCAGACCTATACATATATTATGGTCTGAGGGCTTATATTTATTAGGCCAAAACTAGATCTTGAACAGGCCAAACATATTCCAGATCGTTAGGCGTATCGGGCCAGAACTGACTATAGTAATAAAAGTCCTTGCGGAGCAAATTTGACTTATGAGAATTGTGGAAGTCGTCATTACCGAGCCACGGAGGGAGTTCTACAATATTGTTGCTTACGCGCTCGCGGAACCACGGTAGTTGTGTGTCGTTATAGCCGCGCTCAATCCACTCAATGCAGATAACCGCACCATAGTAAGCAAGAGCAGTTTCGTAACCACGCCACATATTAACAGCAGGATGATTGCGCCAACCTTTAGCCTCATCGCCACGATCAATAGTGAGAAGAACTTGCTTCGCTTCGACACGCTGCTTGCCTAGCCTACGCCAGTCAAGAACTGATGCTGTTTCATAAAAGTCTGAATATGGAAGGAAAGTTTGCATATATGTATCCTACATAAACCTTAGATCTTTGTCAACATCTTGAATAACAATTTGTCTCTTCAGGGCAAGGTTGATCTGCCTGAGTTGTTTAACCTCAATTGCTAGTTTTGCAATATCAGTAGCGGCATTTTCAAAGAAAATTACATGAGAATTACGCATTGGACGTTCTTTTTCACTATTGATATAAATATATCTACTATCTGTAGAGATATCTACGTTCCAATCCGTAGGAGTTACATTTCTCAGACGCTCGCTAATTTCATCTAGATCATTTTCAATCACTTATTACTCCCCGCTCTTATATTTGCTCTATTTATCTTATCACCCAGTCTTACCTTTTCAATTTCTCTAAGAGTAAGATCTGATTTAAAGGTTTTAAGTTCTTTAATAAAATCAATTGCAATATCTAATTGTCTTTGCAAAGATTTATTTTCTTCAGTTACTCCTACTAATTTGTCTGTGAAATTTGCCCACATATCTTCCCAATCAATCATTGTATATCTCCATATAAAAAGGGGGCGGATTTCCGCTCCCTTTTAATCTAACTTACTACAGGAGCGCTTGACAGAACCTTATGCCAAGCAACCTTAATGTCTTCATCCCTCGTTGCCGCATCCTGAACAAGAGCAACAGGATTGGAATTTGGGAAATTATCATCCAGACCGAAGCGAGAAACAATCTCAGTTGCTCCAGCGCGAAGGTGGTCGGTATGTGCGGTGCTTACAAGTCCAAAGTGCATTTTATGCCTTTCGTTAGTTTAAGAATGTATTTGGGTCCAACTCGGGTCCATCATAATTACGAACAAACTCTGCCTCGTCTTCTTCAAGAAAAGTTACATTGAGAGGAATTTCAATTACCTGCAATGTCTCTCCCTTGGTTTTTTCAAAGATGAAAGACATTTGATCGTAAATGTCAAGGGCATCCTCAACATCAAGAGAAGCATACACAATAGTATGCTCTCTTGCAACTACATAGACGGATAATCCATCATCGTCAATCTCTTCGTCGCCGTAGATAAAGAAATTGTTCTCCTTCATACCGTGTACTCGTTTCTGGTTGATATGAAAACTCATAGGTTTCCATTGCTTTTTCGTATTCCTTTTCAAAGGAAACGTTTTTATTTGAATTAGTCCATCCGTATGCGTACAGATCGTGAAATTCAGACTTCTCACTGTTGTTCATGCCGAATCCTGACTCCAGTTAGTTAATAGCATTTTCGATGACTGATGACCCATCTTTGCTTATCAGCCAATCAAGGACGCGATTTTTAACTTCTTCGGCGTCCATATCTGAATTTGGGGCATCAAACGACGTAATACCTATTGCATAGGGAATGCTAGGCTCATATCCAAAACGGACAGAGATGGCGTTGTCTCCATTACGGTTTGTTGCCGTTATGTAAATCAAATTACTTTGACTTACCCTGAGTGCAAGATGCACTGAATGTGTAACGCTAACATCAAGTTTTTCTATTCTTAGTTCTCTCATGGAACTTTTCATACTCCTAACTTAGCATATCTCAACCAAACTTCAAAAGATTCTTATTCTTTAGAATCTTTCATTCTGGGATGTGGGGTAAGCCACCCAAAAACGACAGCAGTTAATGTGGCAATCGCTCCAGCAACTGTATCGGGAACAACAATTCCACACAGACTTAAAACCCAAACCACAATGACTCCGACCGCACCACCAATAGCCGCAGTCCCTACTGTTGTATCTGGACTCATGATATCTCCTTTTCAACTATTATGCTTCGGAGATTATGAATCCTTTATAACATCATAGAGTTTTGTTGTCGTCCATCGAATATATGGCCACGCCAAAAATACAACAAAACTGAGGCTCCAGATGGCCATCCACACAGCAATGCATATATTGGCTGCGGTCCCGCCGATGAAAAGAATAACTGGAAGCAAAATAACCAGAACAATTGCGCCAACAATAAAAAACCAAACAAAGATTTGCCCCATAACTTCTTCCAGATAAACTTTATTATTTTTAGTCACTTTATTAATCCTATATTAATAGATATCTATATGACTTAAAGGCCTAATTATAACTTTATATAGGTACTACTCATTAATCAAGTTAGATATAAAAGTAAAACCAAAACAAAAAGGGGGCCTGCTGGCCCCCTTAATGATTAACATTGAGAGTAAGCACAATCGTAGTCTTTCTCTCTCCGAGAAAAGAACCGATATGATGAATTTGGTTCAGTCTTTACATCTTGATTCTCAGTAAAGAATCTTTTGATGAGACTTCTGACTTCTTCTGAGGCAAAAGTCTGACTATTAAAATCCAATCCCCTGAGCGCGGAATAAAGATCCAATAGATCATCTCGGCTCATATTGATGCTTACAGTCTTATCCTTCTCACTTAGGACAAGGATATCGCCCTGTTCCTTCTTCATTTAGTTCTCCTGACTTAGATTCCAGCCTTTATTATAACAAGTATGATATGCCTCCCAGTACCCGATGGCAACATCGCGTGGGCCTACGCCCTCAATGCGATCTAGGGCATCAAGAAACATATAGGAGCGAACGACAAGGGCAAGATCAACCTCCCTCGGCGCAGTTCGCAAAAAAATACTTTTTCCCGCTATTTCTTTATTTTGGCTCATCAGCCTGTACGACGTAGATTAAAGATCTTGATATCCTGAACATATGCAACATTATTCAGATCAATAGACCCCTCTGCAATCTTCGTAACAAGATCCTGCTTTGCTGCCTCAATAGCCTCTGGGTCTCCCTGACCCTCGGCCTCTACATTGAGAGTAAGCACAATCTCTGCCTGAGCAGAATATGTGGCCATTTAAATCCTTTCTATTTATAATCCATAAACATTCCTACAAGGATAAGGAAGAACCCTATCCCCAGAATGCATACCAATAAGAATCCCAATGCATCATGGATTGCCTGCATCAGTCATCATCCTGCCTTTTCTTAACTTCCCAGATCATGAGAAGTATCAGTATGAGTGGCACTCCCAGCCATACGATATATTGACCAAAGAAATACATACAACTACTCTACCAGAAATGCTCGCAGATTTCAAAGGGCTGGGACTCCTTTGCCAATTCATACTTTGCGTTTTAGGGATAGGGGGGGTACCCTCATGAGCGGCAAGCGCTCCCAGCCCAAGCATCTATCGCACGCATCCTTCATGCATAATCCAACTTGGGAAAATTGCTTACAGATTTGAGAGGAGGGGGACTCCCTTTGCAGATATGGGTACCCTTATATCGTAAGTGATATGGGGGGAGGGGGTGCTACCCTGTGTTTATACAGGAGGGCTTTGTAGTCACACTTGTATGTCACAAGTATGTAAGTTACATGGGGCCATGCTTCCCTTACTTATCCCATGCGGGGGATACCAGATACATAACCAGCATGGTCACAATGCCAATCCATCCCAAGGCCCCGAGGAAGGCTGAGATGATGAGGCCCCCCATCATAGCCAGCAGGATAGCGGCCCCTATCAACCCTGCGGAATAAAGCCCTAGGGTATTGGCCTTTCTCCTCACGGGGTTCTGCCTCTCCTTGTCCTTCTTGGCCTTCTCCCATGAGGAATCCCATGAACCTTTACCCCACCTAGAAACCTGTACGGGCACGCTGTTTACATGGGGAGACACGATAGGCCCACTATTCACCACTTCTCCCCCATCCTCCCCACTTGCATCGGATGTGTTATCTATCCCATAACCAAGGGCTATACGACTCCCATCCATGTGGCTATAGTCTGGTGATGTGTGTGACGCCATTGTTACGTTACATCCTTCTGTAGTTGTATGTATGTGACATAAGTTATAGGGCCGCCGAATGGGGTTCCCATGCCGAGGCATAGCCGCCCCCTCTGCTGCGTTCTCCCCCATACTATCATATGTGTCAAGGCCTCGCCGTGTGCGTTTGTACCGCCTGTCCTTCTATGGGCCATGAGCGTTGGATGAATCCATGAGAGGCTCTGTACGGGCCTCGGATGGGCCGACCCATGCTAGGACATAGGCAAGGGGGTCGAAGGCCCGTGTAGGCCCTCCTGTGGCTTCCTGTGCATGGTGTGGTGGATGCCGCTCCCTGTATCCGAGGAGGAAGGTGCATCTCTATCGGTCATGGCCGTTGGATGAATCGCTGAGAGGCTTTCTACGGGCCGCGCCTCGGGGTGCCCATGCTAGGACATACCCCTGCCCCTCGGAGGCCGTCCTGTGCCCTCCTGTGGCCTCTCAGCCCCGGTCCCCTGTATCCCGGTCCCCGGTCCTGCTCCCTGTCCGGGTGGATGCTCCCCGGAACGACGAAGGGCCACCCGAAGGTGGCCCCTGTCTCCCTGCCCGTTTGTACCCGGTGTGCTAGGCGGCTCGCTGGCGGGCCAGCGCGTCCTCGGCCTCAGCGCGAGTCGCGTAAACCGCTGCCCACGGCTCGCCCTTCATCTGCACGCTGACGAAGTAGGCGCTCTCGCCCAACAGCGCGTCACCGAGGTCGGTGTAAACGCACTCCATGGCGTGAGCCGGTGCGTGCTTGGCGATGAACTCGTCGGTGATACTCATGGTGATTCTGCTCCTTGGTCGGTTTCGTCTTGCCCCCCTGTTTATACACCCTGCCCCGGATGGTGTCAAGCGCCAACGAAAGAGGGGGCCTCGCGGCCCCCTCCCTGTCCAGCCCGACCACGACAGCGGGCTAGAACACCGTCACCTCCTCCACCTCCTCCTCGGAGAGCAGGCCAGCCTCCACGATGAAGGGCGAGACCCCGGTAGCGTCCTTCCCGTAGATGGAGGTGCTGCTGACGAACAGGGCGTCCTCGGCGCGGGTCATGGCGACGTAGGCCATCCGGCGCTCCTCCTCCACCTCCTGCGGGGTCTTGGAGAGCCGGTGGGGCATGATGCCATCGCTCATGCCAGCGACGAACACCACGGGCCATTCCAGGCCCTTGGAGCGGTGGATGCTCAGGACGGTCACGGCGTCCTTCTCGTTCTCGTCCCGGAGGTCAGAGGCCTTGGCCGTGATGTTCTCCTGCTCCATCACCCACGCGATGAAGGCCGCGAGGTCCGTGCCGAAGTCGGCCCCGGAAAGGGCTACGTCCTCCACGATGGCGATGTTGCCGTCGCCGTTGGTCTCGGGCGTATCGTTGTCCTCCTCGGCTTGGTCACGCAGCCACGCGGCCACCCCGGAGTCCTCGGTGATGCCGCGCACAATGTCCACCACCGGGGTCGTGCCGACCTGCTCGCGCCACCTGCGAATGAGGGCGATGAACTCGTCCATGTTGGCCTTCTGCTTGCGGCTGATACGGGCCGAAGGCAGGCCGTGGAACGGGTCGCTCGGGGAGGCAGCGGCAGCCTGCCCAGCGACAGCCTTGCCGAGAAAGCGCGAGGGGGTGGCGAGGGCCGTGGTGAGGTCGTCGGCGGTGGCCGAACCCACCAGCACCTTCAGGTATGAGGTGATGGCCTGAGTCTGGTACCGCGCCCAAAACGACGGGGCACCGATGATGCGGAAGGTGAAGCCAGCGCGGATAAACGCGCCCTCCAGCGGGCGGGTCTGACGGTTGGTACGGACCAGCACGGCGATGCTGGCACCGGGCACCCCGGCGTCCCGGAGAGCCTTCACCTGCGATGCGATGGCGTCGGCCTCCTCGCCCTCGTCGCCGTAGTGCGCGTAGTTTACGGGCGAGAGCGCGGTCTCCGGGCTGATGGCGATGGTCTCGGTGTTCTCCATGGTGATGCTCCTTCTCGTTGTGTGGGGAGATGGTATCAGAGATAGGGCCGGGGGCACAAGCCCCCGGCCCCTCCCCGTTTATCCGGCGATGAGGTGGGCCACCGGGAAGGCCTCGTCCTCGTCCTTGTTGGCCGTGACAGCCTTGCCCAGCCGCTCCTCGTTGTGAGCGATGAGGCGGGCCGCAGCGTCCACGATGGGGCGGCGAGAGCGGTAGTTGGTGCCGAGGTTCACCACCGTCACCTTCTCGCCCGTGGCCTGAGCGATGAACTCGGCAGGCATCGCACCCCGGAATGAGTAGATGCTCTGGTCGTCGTCCCCGACGTAGGTGATGTTGGCGGTCTGCTCGGAGAGCAGGTTCATCAGGCCGAACTGGACCGGGTTGCAGTCCTGCGCCTCGTCCACCAGCACCCACTCCACGTTCCCGATAACGGCCTCGCGCACCTCGGGCTTACGGGCAGCGGCCAGCCCCTTGATTCCCATGCATGAGAAGGTGACGCTAATCTTGCCCGCCCTGCGGCGCTCCCAGCCCTTGCGGCCCCGGTACCAGCCCTCGGCCAGCAGGGTCTCCATCACCTCGTACACGCGGCCCACGATGGCACCGTCCGTGTCGAACTCGTCCAGCGTGGCGTAGAACTGCGACGGGGTGAGGTTGCAGTCCATGGCGCGAGACACGGCCTTGGCAATCTTGCCAGCCTTGCGCGGCATCTCCTTGTCCCCGAACTCGCCAGCGAGGTCGCGCCCGAAAGGGCAGTAGGTGGAGGCAGGCTCGATGATGCCCTTCACCATGCCCGTCACCTGTCCCGGCGTGAGCATGGAGCCACCCTTGGGGCGGGCGTCAATCCGGCGACCCTTCTCGGCCCGGTAGAACTTGTAGCCCAGCGAGTGCAGGGTGCCGATGTGGGCCAGCCCGTTTACAGCGTCCTCGCCCACCAGCCCGATGAGCCGCTGCTTCATCTCGGCAGCGGCAGCGGTGGTGAAGGTAGCCACGACGATGCTCTGCGGGGCGACACCATCGGTGATGAGGCGGGCGACTCGGTGAACCAGCACGCGGGTCTTGCCCGACCCCGCACCCGCGTTGATTACAAGCGGCCCCTCGCCGTGTGCGATGGCCTGCTGCTGCTCGGGACTCATGGTAGCCATGTGATGCTCCTCCTCGTTCGGCGGGGTCCGTTCCCCGTGTGCAGGCATCGTAGCACGACTGCCCCCGGATGCACAAGGCCTCGTTTGTACGGGGACCGCGCACCCGCACCTGCGGGCGGCTATCACACCTTGTCCCCGGATGCAAGTGCCCTCCTCGGGCGATTGTCACAAAGTCCTGTTCACAGTTGTAAAGTGCCTGCTCCGAGCAGGGCTTTCTCTGAGAGGGCTTGTCCGGGCCTCGGAGGGTGTCCCGAGGGCTACCACACCTAGGATTCAGAAAAGCCCATAGCCAAGCCATTCTTATGCTGTAAGAGACCCCCCTAGAATCTCCTTAGAGCGATTGTGCTGAGACTTTGTGCGAGATTGGCACAAGCGGTGACGGGGTGCTTGTGCGGATTCGGCACAATCTCAGTTGCTTGCAGTCGCAAGTGCTTGATTGCACTCGCAACGACTTTGTAGCACTTTGTTACGAGAATCCCTGAAAAGTCTGAGGCTTTGTCGGGAATAAAACCCGGAGACCTCATTGGGATTCTTGTGCTGATTTCGCACAATCTCGTTGCAGTTGCAAGCACCTTGTCCAGATTTGCACAAGCCTCGCTCATGTAGGTATCCGCACAATGTTATTGCACCAGCAAGCATCGGCCCACCTCGTTTATACCGGGTGGTGGCCCTTACACGATTGAGAACCAGAAGTCAAGGGCTACGGTCCTCAGATTCGACGCTCTGAGAGGCGATATACGGGCCTCGGAGATGCCACCCCATGCTAGACCCTTCCCGAAGCATCCGAGGCCGTTCTAGGCCCCTTAGAATCGCTCCCAGCCCCTATCCCGGTCCACGGCCCCACCCCACCATGCAGAAAGGGGGCCTCTCGGCCCCCTCCCCGTTTACACCACCTGTCGCCCTCGGCCTAGTAGTCGTCCAGCACCTCCGAAAGAGCGGCGTGCAGGGCCTCCACCTCATCCCCGGTGAGGGCCACAGTCACCTGTGGGCCGTCCAGCGTGGGGTAGGCATGGAGCGTGATGCGAGCGTCCCCGTCACCGAGGTTCTCGGTGAACACCACGGGGCCGTGGTTGGATTCGATGCGAGCCATCGTTTACACCGCCTTCCGCTCGTCAGCCTCGCGGGCAGCGGCGAGAAGCGCCTCGGCAATCTCGCGTGCCTGCGCGGCGGTGAACTTGGCGTGAACATAGCCCTTCTCCATGGTGATGTTCCGCCCGTCCGGGTCATGCTCGGAGCCAGAGCGCCCCAGACCGAGGTCGGCCTTGGTGCCCAGCACCATGACCACGACCTCCCCGTACCTGTCTCCAAAGAGGGTGTCGGTCTGCCGGTGAGTCGTGAATGAGTCGTTCCGCTCACGGATGAGAGTGTCGTCACCAATGCCGTAGGTGTATGGCCCGGTCCCGACACCCTCCACGTTGTACGTCGCGTACTCGTCGGTGTCGTAAGTGTCAATACGGATGCTCAAAGGATTCTCCTTGTTTGAGGTTGAGCCGAGTGTAGCACGCCTGTCAAACGGATGCCCTGCCTCGTTTATACGGACAGGGGAGGTGAGGGGGAGGGGATGGACGGTCCCCTCCCCCTCGGGGAGACCTACGCGCCGTGCGGGGCGGTGGTCTTGGGCCTGCGGGTCTTGCGGGCGACGACCTGCATACGCTGGTGGCAGCAGGGGCAGTACGGCGTGCCAACGGCTTCCAGCCACTTGGCCGTCATGTTCACGTTGTAAACGTCCTTGCCCTCACCGCTGGGGTCGCAGCCACGGGTGCCGTCCTCCTGCTCGGTCTGACAGGCGACCTTGACCAGCCGGGTGGTCTGAGGCTTGTGGTTCACGTTCATGCCCTTGTGCGGGTACTCGCCCAGCGACTCGCGCAGGCGGGCAGTCAGTTCCACGAAGCGGTCCCCGGCGTAGGTGGCGGTGGGCTTACCGGCGAGGCCGATGGCGCGAATCATCTCCACGAACGGACCCTTGTGGCCGTTCTTGTTGCCGTCAATCGCGTGGACAATCTCGTGCGCGAGAACGTCCAGCACACCCGGCTCACGCTCGTCGAATCCGAGGTTGTTCTTGCGGCCCGTCTTGGGGCCGATGGTGTGGGCCAGCGCGGGCGACACGGTGATGTGGCGCACGTTGCCCTCCGGGGAGTTGGTCTCCGGGTAAGCCATGCCGACGACCGAACCCTTGCCGGTACGCTCGCCCAGCCACGCCCGCTTGTGCGAGAAGGACAGGTGAGCGGCGACGGTGTAGCCCTCGGGCATGGTGTAGCCAGCCTCGGCGAGAATGTCCAGCAGGCCGGTCGTCGCGGCGAGAATGTAGGACTCAGGCGTGTCGTGAACCTGAGCGTGAAGCGGTGAGTAACCCATGATGCTGTCTCCTTGGTCGGTTGCTGCTAGGGCAGCGTATCAGTTGAGAGCGGGGAGTGCAAGTGCCCGGTGTGGGCGGCTCGTTTATCCCTGCCCCGGCATTATGACAGAAGCGCCGGGGAGATACAAGGCCCTCTCGTTTATCCCTTGTTTCCTAGAGATTAGAGGGCCTCTCGCTGGCTCTCCATGTAGCGGCGAGCCGTGGCCTCGTCCCCATAGACATTCCCTGCGTAGGACTGCCCATCGAAGTTCACGAGGGCAACGCCATACTCGGGCGTGGACCCATCCAGCAGGTAGAGAGCGGCGTAACAACCCGCAGGGGCGGTAGGAACGGCCTCTACGAACACCGGGTTCCGCGCCTTCCATCGGGCTGGCGGGGTGATGGTGATGGTTGCGATGCTCATTGGTGTCTCCTCGTCGTTGCTCATGGTGGGGAGCATATCACGGATGGAGGGCGGGGCATAGGCCCCGTTTATCCCTCCACCCATGACCACACCTCGGGGTCGCTAGGATGCTGCTCGGGGAGGGTGGCAAGCCTAGGCCATACCCGCATCCCCTCCTGCTCCATGATGGAGAAGGCAGCGTTTACACGCGGCGTGATGTTCGTGAACTCACCAGCCCGGAGCCACTCCATGTACCGCTGCTCATCGCTCAACATAACCCAACTTCCTTTGGATAAGCCACGCATCCAGAGCGTCCTGAATAAACGTGGTAATGTTCTCCTGCACCGTATCGAAGTCCACGGTGCCCTCCTGCTCGTTCCACTCTCGGATGTTGAGAGAAACCTCAACATCAATCGGGAGCGTAATCTGTCCATCTATCACAGCCACTCCTCCTTGTGCTTACGCTTGCGCGTGTACGTTGCGGGCACGCTGTAAACGCGGTCCTTGCGCGTGCGCCTGACCTGAATGCGAGTGCGCTCACGGATGCGGCGTGCCCGCTTAGGCTCAATGAACCTATCCTCGCTCTGCTGCTCCTGCTCGTACACGATTGTCTCCTGTTGGATAACTAACTAACTCGGAACTTTAGCAGATGAATAACTATCTATCTGCTAACCATCTAAACGATGATAAAGTCCATCGAAGTAACCATCTTGCCCTCATCAGTCGCTCCACTCATCCTCGTCACCGACACACTCAACGCACCAATAGACCTCATGGTACTCGTTTGTACCGGCATCTAGTATCAGACCGGGGAGGCGGTTAGCCCATAACCCGGAACCGGGAGCCGTGGACTTTCCGCACTCCACACAGTCATCAAACGTCTTGTTACTCATCTCATCTCCTTTGTTTGACTAGTGCCCCGGTACCGTATCAGGAAAGTACCGGGGCACACAAGTCCTCGTTTATTTAGTCTGAGATAATCCACTCAAAGCCAGCGTACTCAGCGGCCACCTCTGCTTCCAGCAGACCCGCGATGCCAGCCCGACCATGGCCCTCAGCCATCCAGCGAGTCGCCCACTCAACGGCGTCCTGTTCCAGCAGGAACGGACCAATGACGTTCATCTGGCCTCGGTACGACTCGGTAATGACACTCCACCACAGAACCTCGTCCATCACAGCCTCCTTTGTAGGCAGTTGGTTTAGACGCCCCACTCGGTCAGACGACCGTTGGGCTTCTCCGGGGTGCGAACCTGCACCTCGGGGTAATACACCTCGTCCGTCTTGGTGTCCACGATAGCGACGACCATCCACACACCCTGACCATCGGGGTCCACCACAGAGTCGTAGGCGGTCGTTTCGGCGTACCCAGCGGCCTCGTCCCACTCCTCGTAACCGTCGTACAATACATCGAAGTCCCCACCCTTGACCACGGCGATGAAGCGATACAGGTCGCGGTCGCCATTGTAGAAGCCAGCGTCAGCGGGACCACGCCGGGGGTCGCCAAAGGCGTTCGTGATGCGGTCCACAACCTGCTCGGTGTCAATCTCGGTACTCATCAGAATCTCCTTGTTTGATTGGTGCCTAGGCAGCATAAAGGGATGCTGCGCGAGATACAAGGCCTCGTTTAGATGGCCTCAGCAAGTCTAGCGAATAGAAGGTGGTTTCCGTAAACACCACTCTCACCATCAAACTGCTGGTGGTCCTCCATGCCCACAAAGAGGCTCTCTCCATCAGGCTCTACAAACACCGTGTATGAAGCGTCAGTCTCGTACTCGTCCCCATTCTCGTCAAAGTAAACGACGGGGAAAGAGATATGGACGTACACTCCCTTATCGTTCTTGACGGTGTAAACGTCGGGGTCAGCAATCTCAGAACTCATGGTATCTCCCTTTCTCTTTATGCGCGGGTGCGAAGGTATCGCACTCGGTCCCTTGCCCACTTCCGGCGAGCCTCGGTGAACGGATAGCCGTTCTCTATACAATCGTCCAGCATCGTCAGAACCTTACTCTCGTCGGACCCCGTTTGTACCGCGAGGTCATGAATCATGGTGCGAGCGATAGAGAGGTCGTTCGCGTTCTGCTCCTTGGCAAGCCTGCGGCTCTCAACACGCTTCTGCTGCTGCGCCTGCTTGATTAGACGCTTGGCCTCATCCTTGACCTGACCAATAAGGTGCTTGTTTGCACCGAGGAAAGTCTGGATGCAGTTTGAGCCTGCGATGAGGTCGCCCCCATTCTCGGAGTCGGACAGGTGGAACTCGTAACGAATCCCACCATGCCCGCACACCTCGCAGGTCGTGTAGTTGCCGGGGCCACGGTCCACAGCATGAACAAGGTGGAGCCGGTGAGCGTCCTGCTCGTTCTCGGGGACTCCGATGCCCTCAAAGAAGTCCTTGATGCCGCTTGCCTGTCGCTTGGTGAACTCCATGGTATCTCCTCTTTCGTAGATGCCCTAGCATCGTATCACAGAAAGAATGAATAACCAACTAACCGTTTGTACGGCCTACTCCTCTACCAGAACCTCAATGCTGATTTCGTGGAGCGTGCCGCTCTTGGTGTTGTAAACGGCATCAGGTCGCCACAGACCTTCCCACATGGACTCAGCGACAGTCCATTTCACCGAATCTAGCGAGCGATGCATCGTAAACCACACCTCACGTTCTCCCGGCTTAGTCTCCACCAGAAGCCATGGACGCTCCTGTTGAGTAGCAACATCATTACGAAGGTTATCCCAATCAACATCGTGGAAGTTGTATTCGGAGATAGCGTCCCGAATGACCTCGTTCGTAATCTGAATGTCCTCGGGGAGAGAACTAATGCTCATCGGAATCCTCCTCGTTTACACGCAACGTGACATAGCCAGCCTCAATGAGAGCGGCAGCCATGCGACCATAAGAACCTTGGAGCGACCAAGCCATCCCGGTGTCCACAAGGTACTGAAAGAGGTCAATGATGCCATCCTCATCCAACTCACCCTGCTCATACTCCATAATCGAACTGACGTAATCCATTTCTGCCTCCTTTATCACTTGCCCTGTAAGTGTACCGGGTCTATCCATCTAATACAACTATCTGTTTATTCGACCTACCACTCAAAGCGAGTGGATAGAATCTTGTGGTCAGGAAACAAACAACGAACCTGCTCAGTAGCGCGGTCCATCATCTCAACGATGATACCCTCGTCACTTAGGTCTGACCAAACGTAGTCAAGCGTGTCCTCATTCTGCTCGGTCAGCGAAGCCTCATAAACAAACTCGTCAGGCTCACCCGACTCGCTAATCATCTCAACAATAACGAACATTTAGATGCGCTCCTCGCTCATAGACTCTCGGTGAACTCGCTCAACTTCCTGCTCAGTCACCCAAGCATAGAAACTCTCTCGGGACTCCTCCTCGGCCTCAGCCTGAGCAAGAATGTCCTTCCATTCCTCGGAGTCTGTGACATAGGACTCAGCATCAACGTCAGCAGAATACTGTCGCTGTGCAGCCTCGGCCATACCAATGCGATACTCAGCCCACAGGCTAAGAGCCTCGTCCAGAATAACGAACTGCTCAACGGTCAGGTCGCCGTTTACAGTCAGGTCGTCAAGGCGGTGGTACAGAGTAGTCGCCTTATCCTGAATCTCTACAGTATCGTCGTGCATCATGGTTCTATCTCCTTTCGTGCTTGCTCGTCAAGCATACAGACTTGACTCTCAAAGCGCAAGTGCCTGTTTATACCACTTCCCACTCGTTAGGAAACCAATGCGAGGCAACTTGCATCTCTCGCTTCCACGAACGCTCCTCCTCCACACACTCAGAGAATCGCTCAATGATGAGCAGACCCATCGCAATCAAGTCCTTCTCATCTGTATCAATCTGGTTCATGGTGCAGTATGAAGCATCCTCGGCATACTCCCAATCGCCATTCTCTCGCGTGAGGACCGTAAACCTCAGCAGAGGCTCGTCAGTAGGGTCCGTGGGGTCGAAGTCCCCATACCAACCCTCACCGATGTAATCCCACTCAACCTTGACAGTCCCATCATCGTTAGTTGCAGTAATGGGAATAAACGACTCAATGTTGTCAGTCCAATCCTTCATCATTTCCTCCTAATGTCCGTAGTGGTCGGGGTGACTCATTCGATACTTGGCCTCCTGCTTCATATCTGAGATACAAGTCGCATCACAGCGAATGGGGAAACCCACAGTCACCACCTTATAGATAAGCACGCTCAGAATGACAGAGAGCGAAGCGTACAGCATAAACTTCCACATCACTTCCCCTTCCATTGGGTATAAGTCCCGGTTATCTCCTCGTAGATATCGAAAGGCTCGTCAAGTGTGTGCCCCGCATCATCTCGGTAGCCACAGTCGTCGTTGCTTCCAACATCGCAAGCAAGATAACATGCGAGACCTCGGAAGTAGTAGTCAGGCTCTAGCATGTTTATTCATCTCCCTTCCAGATAGACCATTCCTCGCCCAACTCCCACTCACTACTGGGAGCCTCGCAAGCGAGGTCAAGTGCCGCATCCTTACTGTCTGCCTCAATCTCAATATACGCATCAGTTCTGATAATGTAAAGGGGCATGTTTATACCTCCTTCACATCAAGGTCGTTGCCATAGATGAAGTCAATGATGGAGGCGTCCTCGGTGCCTACGCGACCCTTAGTAAACAACTCCTTGGCCTCATCAGCACTATTCACCTCAACCTGAGTCTGCAACATCTGAGTCTCAGTCCAAGTAAGAGTATAAACGGGCATCATGCCACCTCCTCGGGATAGCCAGCCTGAGAACGAATAGAATCAATCATTGACTCTAAACGCTCAACATGCTTCTTATCGTCAGCGTTGTCATAAACATCGTGGAACGGTGAGTCCAGAATCTCCTGAATATTCTGCCCCAAAGTCCAGAGAATGTAATCCACATCCTCAACGGGACCGCTAATGGTAAGAATGTTCTGGCACCAACTAGACATTCTCTAATCCTCCCACTCGTCGTCGTCCTCGTTGTCCATCTCGTAGTCGAACTCAACGATGAGGCGAGCCACACGACCATCCCTGTCATACTCAACGTACACAGGATAAACGCCATCGCCCCAGCCGGTGCTAGTGCAGACAGCATCCGAGAAACGACCATTAGTAGCGAACTGACCAGCACGCTCGTCGTTCAGACTAGCCGCACAGGCGCGACCATAAGGGGAGTCATCGTCCCACTCACCGTCAAGGACATAGCAGGGGTCCACCACGAACACCTGTCCAGAGTCCACCGGGACAACGCCCACCTTCACTCGGGTATTACTCGTCATTGTTAGCCTCCTTTATTGCTTGCTCGTCAAGTGTACCAGAACTGATTGTCCAATACTACTGCTCGTTTACACGGTCCCTCTGTGCAACGACGGCTTGGAGAATGTCATACACCTCTCCCTCGTCATAGACCTCGGAGAGAGCCTGCCTCTGCTCATCTGTCACCTCGTCCTCACCCACAACGATAAGGTCGTCCTCGTCGCAGCCACCCCAACTGCCGTCTGCTGCGCTCATCCAGATAATCCGACGACCCATGACTAGGCCTCCCGGATAAACGTAGAGAGCGTGTCAATCAGAGCCTCGCGCTCCTCGGCGGTGTCGGGAAGGGGAATCACAATCGTTCCCACGTTCGTCTTGGGGCCACCAACGACGTTGGACTCCACGATGATGTTTAGACGACCACCGACGATGGGGAAAACCCCAACCTCGTAGATACGAACGAAGTCGGTGGTGCCGTGGTCGCGCTCAACCTTATAGGTGTAAGGCTTGGTCTGCTCCTCTGCTGCCTTGCCAATCATCTTGCCTCCTTGTATGTCTCGTTGTAAAAGTCCACCATAATCCCGCGATACTTCCGCTCAATGATGGTGCTTGCAACATCATACACCACCTCAACGAAAGAATCGCTAAGGGCGTTTGTACGGTCAAACCAGAACGGAAGGTACTCGTCCATCAGAACGTCCAACAGTTGCGTCGGGAGAGGAAAGAACAGGTCGTAGTAAGGGCGCTGACCGTCCCAATACTCCCAAGCCGTCTTAGCGAACACACGACCGACATACTCAGGGTCATTTCCATTTCCGTAGATGGCAACCCCATGAATGCTCTGGTCAAACGGGTCCACATAAGGCGAAAAGTTTATACCAGCATCGCATTCCACGGTCTCCTGTAAGGTCTCGCGGAAGTCCTGCTCTACGAACCTCTCGGTCTTGATACGCTGCTCGGCATCACACATTAGTCCCACCCATTTACACGGGCCGACTGCTTGGCCTGACGGCGCTCGGTGCGACGGCTCTTGTTGCCATGAACCTGAGAGCGAGGAACAGCAATCCCTGTGTGACCAGAGATGCCAAGTTCCTGCCTCATGGCTCGGCGTTGCTTGTTGGTAAGGTTTCTCATCTTATCTCCCTTGATTGATGCCTAGGCAGCATACATCATAAGACTGACTAGAACAAGTGCCTGTTTATTTGATAAACTCATTCACAAGTTCGTTGAGGTCAATCTCGTCAATCCAATAACCGTACGAGCCTAGATACTGACCAGCAGCGTCGTAAACAGATGCACTACTGCCACCTCCATCGAACTAAACGAGTTCCAAAACCTGTTGAGGGTCGTCCTCGGAATGAACGTAAACGTGAGTAGCCTCAAACTCAGAGTAAGTAAAAGCCATTGTCTTTCTCCTTTATCCGTACACCACACTACCGAAAGCGGCAACCTGCACAATGCAGTCAGCCGCATCGCCGTCAATCATGCCGGGGTCGTTCTCCTGCACGGCACGACGAATGTAGCCGGTGATGGTGTTATTTGCCATATGACTGTTCTCATCCAGAAACTTCTGGATGGCCTCGGTGATGTTGGTGGCGTTGATGGTGTAAACATTGACCTCGCCACTACCCTCATCACGCTCAACAATGTCGGTGACAGTAACCTGCTGCCAGCGTTCGAAACCATCCGGGGTCTCAGCCTTCTTAGCAACAAGGTTATTCAGTTCCGCCCAATAGTAGCAGACACCATAAGAGCCATCGAAAGCACTCACAAGAATGCAATCAACCATAGCCTCGGTGATAGGAAGTTGCGTGGTGACAACGCCAACAACCTTAGAGTTGTCGTACATCTCAGCCTCGGCTTCCAGCATCTCCCTCACATATGGGTCAGACATTGTGTTTCTCCTTTCGTAGTTCATCTGAATAGATGATATCAAACAGACCAACTCAGCACAAGAAAGTGTTTATACGACTAGGCGCTAAACATCTGATGGTAATGCTCCTCGGGGGTGAGGATGTTTAGGCCGTAACGAAAATGACCGGGACCAAACCAGATTGGGTTACGGTACTCATCACTCATACGATGCCGCCGATAGTCATTCCAGATAGTCGCCGGGTGACTCCACAACTCGCAAACGTAATCCTCAATGTCATGGTAGTTTACACTATCCATAGAGATGATGTATTCCTCTACGAAATCCCAGAACAACTCATCAGACCTACCATCATATCCGCCAGCAACGTAAGCCACAATCTCTCCTCTCCTATAAACTTGTTGATAAAAGCACCCCTAGCGGGAGTCGAACCCGCGATAAACCTCCGCATAAACATCACAAGCGTCCTTGTGAATGTCCCGGCGTCGTTGCCATCTAGACCATTAGGGGCCACATTATAGACGGTTCCACACAGGGGCTTGATGCTCCTAAAAACAATGCCTCTGCCGTCACCGACAACCGAACCCTTAGTTAGTTTATACACAGATGGCCCCGAGCGACGGCTAGTTCTTAGATGGTGCCGAATAACACCACGCTCATCTATGTATGTTTAGACTGCTTATCATTTATGGCTCTCGCGCTCATCGTCCCACAATGGTTGATGAGATTTCCCGACCTACCAATCGGTTTCTTACGGAGATTCCTCCACCCCACTAGGTCAAAGGTGGTAGCCCTCGCCTAGTCGGTCGTGAAAGCCGTTGATGCCCGTAGGCATTTCGTCCTCTAAGGACTCATCAGAACGGCTAAAAACTACAGTTCTATCGTGGAAGCACCATCAGTCTGCAACTCCATGACCCACCCCTCACGCCACTCATTTATAGCACAAGCCTCACCAAAAGACGCATAAGGACCGAAAGCGGTATATCCATCTGAAAGATTACCAGCGAGAAAGACAAACATTCTTACTCCTCTCTTTGATTACTCTACGAGAATACCACCTCGGCTCAGAAAGTCAAGAGCCTGAATAAACGTAGGATATCTGAGCCTCTACCTCATCAGCATGACGCTCATCAAGAAACCGATTGTCCGGTGCGCCCCATATGCTCTGCCCCATGATGTTAGAAGCCGCAGCCTTGGAAGCATCCAGAAGCGAAGTCACTAGAGACATAGCATCCTTTGGGTCCATACGAAGTATAAACCCGTTACGTTCGTTACCTGAATGGATAACTACTTCATCTTTGTAAACCGCAACAAACAAACTCATACCGTTGCCTCGTCTATCTGCTTGCCACACACCTAGATACTACAGGCCCCCTCCCCCAATGTCAAGGGAAGGGGGCAAGGTGTTTAGATGGCAGCGCCCATGAAGTCCTCATTCGGCACCTCAACAACACCACCGACAATCTCCACCTCCACAAAGGCGGGGACAGGCTCGGAAAAAGAAGCGGTGGTAGCCTCGCCGGTCAGCACCTTAGCAACCTTGTCCAGCCTGTCACGAAGGGCCTTGTTCTCAGCCTCCACAGCCTCTAGACGCTGAATAAACGAGATGCTAACAGTCTCATCATCCATAGACTCGCTAATCTTGCCCTCAATAATCCACTCAACGCGAGTGTCGAAGTCCTCAATGTCGTCGGACTCAAAGGTGCGCCAACGCAGCGCCTCCTCAATCTGGTCTGAGATATCAAGGTTGTTGTCAAGGTATTCCTGAACACGACCGTCAATATCTGCCTCATCAACGACATTCTCAGCAACATCTCGGATAAACGACTCGTTGTTGTAAACCGCATCGGCGGCCTTCTCATCAACGAGGGTCTCAATGTCAGCGGGCCAATCCTCAAAACTCATGGTATCTCCTTTAGTTGATTGCTTCCTGAGAAGCATAGCATGGGGTGTTGCAGAAAAGCAACTGCTAGTGTAAACGCTCAGGCTCGTCCAAAGACTCCTCTAGGGAGAGGCGAGCGGTAGTGAGAGCCGGTGGCTCGTAATCAGTCCCGTAGCCGCTTACGCTAAGAGTAGCGTTGATAAGAGCGCGAATCTCGTCCTCGTACAGATAGAAAGGAACCTGCCCCTCATCCAAAACTTCCTCCCACTCCTCACTAATGAGCGACAAAGACACTATCTGCTCAATGTTGAGCATTACCTCATACTCAGGAGCAGAACGGATAAACGTCTTTCGTGCTTTGATAGTCTGCAACGAAGTAACGTGATTGGCGAAGTCCCTCAATCTATGCGCGCCATTCTTGTCGTTGCCCCAACCACTATAAAGAGTCTGTCCATCAGTTGTGCGAATCTGAATGTAACTCGTCTTGCTCATCTAAACCTCCACCTCAATGTTGTTAGCCGCACCACGAACATCCCATCCGTAGTACCCCTCAATCATAGAAGCGGCCTCATCAATAATGTCATCTCGCTCTCCCGAAGGGGGCGTGATGATTGCAGTAGAAAGAACAAAGTAGTCTCCCACAAAGGTAACAGTAGTCATTTACTTGTCCTCCTCTCGGACCCAAAAAAAGTATTCCTCAATCTCCACAAGGTTGTCTGTTCCACAGTATAGGTCGTAAATCGCAAGATTCCTTGCTTCCAGATTGTCAGCCGCCGATGCAGGGCTGTCGTCATACTCCTTGAGAAACAAATCAAGCGCAAACAAACGCGCTTGCTTCCAGATATAATCACGAGCATCCATCTCGTTATCAAAAGAACGGACTCCCCAATCATCCTCAGAATGAGGAACTGCTCCGATATAGTTCCATCCTGCCAGCATTCCGCCTCCTTTGGTCAATCAACTTACACGAACAGACTATCAGACTGCCTTGGACAGCACAAGTCCCTGTTTAGTCGTCGTAGTCGCAGGGAAAAGACTCCTTCTCCAAGTGATAAAGGTAGTCTCCACGGTCTGCTAGGTAGTCGTCATAGTCAGCCTCAGCCATCTCACAACAGGTATCAAAAGTGAGTTCCATAGGAGTCCAGAAGTCTCCATCCTCCTTCTCCCCATGCACCTCGGTAATCATGCGGTATTCCTCCATGACCTCTTGCTCGGTGCCGATGAAGTATGGGATTTCATAGTCCTTGACTATCTTGCCTGTCTCCGGGTCTGTCTCGTACAAACCCCACAGGCCCTTATCCGAGATTTCCTCGGCCTGCTTCTGGAAAGCGTACTCAGGCGGGTCATACCATGACATTACAGATTCTCCCTTGGAACGGGTACACACTTGGGGCAAAATGGAAGCCCCCCGGCCCAAGTTATTGCCTTGGTTGCTGGGTTGATAAACACCACATTATCCTCATTTACGATGTGACCACACATACACTTGATTGTGTCAGTTGCGGTATCTTTACTTATATTATCCATCATCTAACTCTCCTCTCCTTACCTTATCTTACCGGGCGTGCCAAAAGTTAGGCTTAGGCACGTTGGTCTTGTGAGGCTTGCTTACCCCCATCTTGGTAGCGCGAACCTTGCGGCGCCTGTTAGTAACCGAACGACGAACTTTCTTCATGTTGTCTCCTTTGATTGGTGTCTATCTTACTTACCGTGTAACTCTACCACCTAACTCACATCAAGTCAAATCATCGTCGTCATATTCATCTATAACTATAAACTCTCGGACAAACATAAGCAATATCCCTGAAACAATAGCCCACAAACCCGCGTTCCAATCTCCCGAGAAAAAGTAATAGGCCCCGAAAAAGAAACACACAAGACCAACAAACAGGGATAGGATTCTAACTAACTCAGTCACTCTTGACTATCTCTTTCCATACAAGATATGCTGCTTTGCTTGCGTTGTCCAGACGAGACCACCTTTCCCTATAGAACCTTACCTTTGTCTGAATAGCATGGTAAGACTCCATTTGTACCTCTACCCGGAGAACATCTTTACTACCGGGGAAGTCAGGAACCTTGGGCTTTCGGATGATGCTTGCAACATCCTTTGCCACAAGGTATTCCCGGTGAGCCTCATTGGAACGACGAGAGATTACCTTCCACGCCCTATAGAACAGTTCTGCATTCTTTGGGCTAGGCTCGGACATAACGAGTACCTCGGCGCTCTCCCTCAATGTTTACACGCTCATCATTCTGTAGGACGTAACGAACACTCGTCCACTCGGTAGTTGAGAGGCCGAAATGCAAGATGAGTTCGGCCTTAGAAGTCGGCCCATTGTCCTCAATAAACTGCACAATGACATTCATCACTTCTGTATCAACAGTCGGCGTCTTGTCCTCAATAACCACTTCATAAGTTCGGCCCGGAACTGTGTAGTTGGTCCCACGCTTAGTCCCGTTCTTTACTACCTTACCAGACTCAACAGCGGCATTGATTACATCTGAATAAATAGACGCGGGGATAAGGTCTCCAATAGCCTTCTTGGTTACAGGCTGGTCTGCCTCCTCAACAAAGCGAATAAACTCGTCACGCACCTCGGAGATACGCTCGGCCTTCTCATCGCTCTGCCTACGACCGGGCTTGTAACGAAGCACACGGCCATACTCATCAACAGGTGCCCCGCGTGCAATCGCGGCTTGGTCTGCACGCTCCTGACACTTAGAAATCCACCCCTCCAAATAATCCTCACGGTGCTGCACAGCCTCGTCCTTGGGGAGAGAACGAAGCAACTCCATACGATTGTCGTGAACCTCGTTTAGTTCACCGAAGGGTAGAGTAATCCTGTCGTTGTCGGATGTAAGAATAGTTGCTTCCTTATCCTGCGCTGCAAGAACAAGAGCGTATCTAAATCCACCCTCGCTGCTCCAAAAACTGATTGTATCGCCACGAACCGGCGCTTCTTTAGTCTGCATATCATCTCCCTCCTTTGGCTGAATATTACGCTTGCTCAGTTTGCTGCTTGCTCGCTTCTTACCCATATAAGTTACCTACCTAACTATTCGTTGTCAAGGCCTCATCGAAAATCGCGTTTAGACTGTCTGCGATAATATCGCGCTCCTTGGTCAGACACGGCGAACATTGAGCCTTGGGGTTATACCGAGAGAGGCGGGCATCGCATCGGGTACAATGCCGCGCCTCCGCAGGCTTATCATCTACAAAGTCGAAGGGCACCATATCACCCATCATGTTTGCAGGAATAATCTCATCAAATCGCATAATGGCTCCTTAGAAAGACTCGGGGTACCAAGTCGAAAGAACCGAGATAATCTGGTTGAGAGAGAAAGAACCGAACTGATGGTCGGTAAATGCCTCAGTCTCAGTAATGTCCTCAACCTTCCAATCCTGCTTACGCCCACGCTTACCCGTACCGTGGATACGAAAGCGCCCGTCCTTGGACTCATAGAGTCCCGGCTGGACACGATGAATAGCGCGAGTACGCGGGCGACCCCGGCCCTTCTTAGTCTCAACAGTTGCAGTAGTCATATGCATCTCCTTTAGGTCGTATTGACGTTGTACCAAGTAACTTATCACAGGTACTATAGAGATGCAAGTGTATATGTAATATTATTGCGGGGGAGTATAAACGCTGACAGCATATAAATCCCGACATAATGGGGGCGTATAAACGCTGACCTACGAAAGTTCATCGTCAAGAGGCGGGGCGTCGGGGATAGAGCGGATAAACTCCTCAACCAACGCTTCTTCTTGCTCACCGACCTTTTCATCCACGCGCTTTTTAAACTCACTTACCCGTGACTGATATTCCTCGGGGAAAAGCGACTGCATCTGCTCAATAGAAATAATAATAGTCGCCATGGCGCTGGCAAAGTCAGAAAGAGATGATACAACGGTGCGCCCATTTGGCGTTTCCACAATCTCTGCCAACTCATCTGGGGGAATCTTTGACATTCTTACGTCCACCTCTGAACCAAGGGCGCTAAGGAGGTTGTGAATACCCTCAATGACCACAATCGCCATATCTTCCATGGTCATTTCTTTGGCGATTTCCCAATTTGCATTGACAATCATTCTTAGTTTGTCAGGCATATCATTGTTTTTATTATGCATAATTAACTAACTAACTTTCTAATAGAGAATTTATCTAACTAACTAACTTAAATCATACCCATTTTACGGAACGGAGATGGGCAACCTACAGGGCAAAACCCGTCCATTTCTATACGCTCACCGTGAGGGCAGATAAGAAAGAAGTCATATGGGTCAGAGCCTTCTATTTCCCAACCATCAGGCAAAATATCTTGCAAAATATCTATCAAACTATCTTCACTCATCTTCGCCTTCCTGCAAAGAAATTAACAAACTATCTATCTGACTATTTACTGCTGCAAGATTATCCATCATTGCTTTCTTAATCTTATCAGAACGGGCTTCATGAAACAACTGCATAAGTTCGTCCCTTTCCAGAAATAGATCAATTAACTTATTTGATAGATATAACTTTTGTTCCGCTATTTCTTTCTCTTCAAGCGCCTCTGCCATCTTTTTCCATAGATGTTCTGCTTGATAAAAGCGCCACGGGTCTTTTTCTTCTTTTTCACTCACTTCTCAGGTTTTCGTTCTTTTCATTAGAAAGAGCCTTGTCTTGTGCAGAACGAGAGGCAAGGCGAAATAAATCCCCATCTGCCTCTGCGGAAGCCCAGATTGAGAGTCCACGCTTTTTGGTTTTTGCAATAACATGCAACTTATCTCCAGAGATGTGGCATTTACCCGGAGTGTGAGTCTCTGCGTCTTGCCATACCTTCTTGGACTTCCATCCTTTAATTTCTTCAGATGGATTGCGTCCTTCTCCCAAGGGGTCCACTTGTTTATCCTTCCTGCGTGTTGAATACGTTTGGCGCGACTCTTTGAAGTTGTATACGGACAAGTTTTGCAACTTCTTGGAACATTGCATCTGCTTCTGGGGTGTCGCGTTTTTGTAGATATTCATACCAAGACCTAAGATTCCCTGTGATAACCATTTTTGTCTCTGTGCATTCTGGTAGGATTGCTCTCGCCGCCTCTCGGCTCTGCTTCTTAAGCGCAAAAGATTCCTCCCCAATACTATTGTAAAGATCACTAAGGTTATCAAAATACTTTTCTCCAACCTCTTCGCCATATTCCAAAAACTCCTTCTCAATATTTTTCTCTCTCCACAAAGCGGGAGGAATAACTAACTCAACCTTATCTGGAACAAAAAATCTTTGAGAAAGTTGCGAGTAGTTAAAATGACGGTGCCTGACTTGTTCATGGCTCCAATAACGAGGAACTCTATCAACATAAATTGAAACATGAGTATGTTCAAGAATTGAATAATGACCAACGTCCATAATATGTTCAAGATATTCAGAAGCGGTTTTTCTGCCTGACTTATCTCCAAAAGACTGATAACAGACTCTTCCAGCAAAAATCGGCACTTGCTCTTCCAAAGAAGCATCTTCTTCAATCTGATGATTAAAGATTTCTGATAATTCTCTGAAAGGCGATGGGTATTTAAATGAATCCCAAAGTGGGCGAGTTGATTGAATTGCAACTACTCGGGGTTTTCCGAAGAAAACGCGGGAATATTTACCCTCAAACACAAGACGGGAAACGTCGCCCCAGACTCCTGTAAAAGTATCTTTTTCAACGTATTCTTTAATAGGTGTCCTTCTATCTGATCTAAATAGACTTAAAAAAGATTTCATAACTAAAAGGGCCTTCTCATTCCACATTCAGAACATCTTGTTAGATAATGACGATGCGGGCCTGAACAATTTGGATCATCGCATCCCCATTCTTGTTTTGGCAGAGGAGCCTTACCAAAATTTCTTGGAGCAACATTAGAAGAGAACTTACCTTCAAGAATCTTACGCGAATGCATATCTGTTCCAAGATACTTAAGTGGGCCTGTGGTGGTACCCTCTGGGATACCATCTCTTACGGGGTCCATTACCTTAACTTTGATTGGCTTATCTTTTTTATCGCTCATCTAACTAACTCTCCTTATGGTGTAATCAGAGAACCGCCACCGGCTCCTGCGCCTGCTGCACCCTGCATCATACCAGCCAACTGTCCGAGAACAAATGCTAGATTCGCAATGCTATTAAATCTTCCTGCAAAGTTGATAGCCTCATCAACATTTAGAAAAAGTTCACTTTTGTTACCATTAATGTCGGTAACGAGCAACTTTACTCCAAGACCATAAAGGGGATGCTCACTAATTCCTACAGAGATTCCCTTGTTGTTTGAAGCCGTTGGCTCTTCTGTGTTTTGCTCTTCTGACATTATTTATCTTTCTCCATTTTCCATGGTTTACTATCAAACAAACTTAATTGATTGACAAAGTTATCAATCTTTTGCATTTCTACTGGAGATACCTCGTTGCTTAGTTCAAGCGGCTCTCCATCTGAACGAACCGATATTCCCATATCGTCTATTACAACAGATATTCTATCAGTTGCATTGACCTTTGTTTCAAACGGCACTTCGTTATCCTTATTAATGCGGATTCTAATTGTCTTCATCAGCCTCTCTCCAAAATCTAAACACGGGGCTAATAAGCCCAGCGCGAATTGCCGCAGCGACGGCAGATGGGGGAATTCCCATGTTCATGTATTCTTCTATTTCCCGGGTTATAATCGCTTCTACTCTTTGCTCTACTTCAAAATTCCGGGTTAATTGCACATATATAACTTCCGAGTCGGGTTCTCTAAAATACTTCACACCCTGTTCAGCAAAAGATTGAGACAACTCAAAAAACCACTTTTGGTAAGGATCTTGGTTAATTCTTTCTTGTTGATTCTTGATGTGCAATTTGTTAAATTGAGCGCGAAACTCTTCCACCAGTTCGGGGTCGAAAAGATCATCGAACTCATCTTTATTCATTGTCATGACATTTTATGAGGAAATAAACAACTGATTAACTACCTCAAGCACCCTTTCTTTAAATTGATCTAAAGAACTATTATTATCTATTATATATGAAAAAAACTCGTCAGGCAAACGTTCTTCTGAAATATGCAAATCATTATATTGTAGATCTGGCCTGTTTACACAGATAATATGACCACCAAGACTTTTTATTCTTTCGGCTTCGTTGTGAAATCTTACATCAGTAATAATCCACAATTCACCTTGGGGAATAGCAGAAGCCTCTTTAGGTAAAATCATATCTACCCAAAAGTCTTCTCCAAAAATATCTCTATGCGCTTCGGTGCCATACCTTTGAGCAAAACTCCTCCAAGTATAAGAATGCTCAAAACTCTGGCTTTCTATCTTGAAAACCCCACGCTCTTCTTTGAGTGTATTGATTTCTCTTATTGAAACACCAAAGAGAGCCGCTAGGCTCTCTTTGATTTTGTCAGCAAATGCCAACCTTTGAGCATGGGGATACATGGACTGTATAAACTTGTAAGCCGTATCTTTCCCCGCTCGCTTACTTCCATGTAATCCGATAATCATATTTAAGTAGACTGCTCTCCAGTCATATTCTCGTAAAAGTCGTCAATCTCTTGCTGAATTGAATCTTCTGCATGACGCCGAAGTTCATCTTCAATTTCAGCACGACGAGTTCTCACATACTCATCATAAGCCGCCTGCTCCTCTTCAGTATCTGGACGAGGCGCAAGAGGCTCTTCATGAGCAAATGAACGAGAAAAAACAACATTCTCATACTGATTTCTAGGATTTGTTACCTTAGAAGTGAGACCAACACTAACTTTAATAACTGTCATAACTACCCCTTGTTTACAGCAATAGCAAGAGTATTAAGATTACTCTTCTTAACAGACTCCTCAACCTGAGAAACTACGCGCTTTACAATATCATCAGAAATTGGCGAACCCTGCATATCATAAACCGTAATACAGACCGAGCGTGGATAATGCTTGTAAGCCGTCCAATTGTTATTGTGCTTACGTCGCTTATTGTTGTTATTTTTGTTGTTGCCCTGACTAGACAATTTAACTCCTATTGAATTGATCCGAGATTAATACGTTCAAAAGATGTGATACCGTGCTTGCGATTCATGGTAATAAGAGCCTGCTGCGCCTCATCTCCTGCGTGCATTGTATCAAATGCATACTCATCTGGTCCCTTGATAGAACCATTCACTACAAGATCACACCCGCGACCGGGCCACCAAAGTAACTGGTGGAAGTGACCCATTACAAGCATATCAACCGAGGGCATTCCAAGACTCTTTAAACCTTCCTGAAAAGCCGCTCTTTTCTTTGCAAGACCATAAAATGGGATTCCTGCAAAACTTGAAGACTTATATCCATCTCCGTGAGTCATGCCGACGCGGTGGCCTGCAATGTCGTGAATATAAATCAAATCCTTTGGAACAATAACTTTGACACTTTTAATTGGCTCAACGATAGCCTTCACCATCATGCCCATCATGTATTCAAGGTTATCATATTTATTCTTGTGGCGTGGCTTGTGATGAATACGAGGATGATTACCGGGCATAATGACAACTTCAACCTCCGGGAAGACCTCAGACATTGAGCCGATCATATCTACCATAAGATGCGCCATACGAACAAACTGGTCTGAAACAGGAGTTTCATTGCTCTCAGCAAGTTCTTCATGAATGTTTCCACTAATCATATCGCCAAGGAAGGCGAGGACCAACTTATTAACGGGATAATCATTACTCTTAATTTCATAAAAACGAGTGATCTTCTGAGCAAGAAACTCCATACGACGATCACAGATATCCATATTATATCTAATATCAAACATATCTACAGTCTCGCCATAGTGTGCGTCTGAAATAAGAGCGAACATGGTGTGCGGATCATCTCCAATTGCAGGATTTGGACCCACACGGAAAACCGGCTCATACGGATTTGATTCAATTGCCTGAACAATACGATCTGAAATACGATCCTTATCATCAACAATCTTTTCATATTCCTTGATTAACTTAAGAGTATGACGCTTATCTGCGTTTAGGCGAACAATCTCTTTATTGGCCGCAAGCAGTTCATCGTGCATACGATCCTCTTCGGTCTCTTCCTCTTCAAGACGACGCTTCGCTCGCTTAATGGGAGACTTATCTCCGTCAAAAGAAAAGATTTCATTATCCCAGCGATCAATCGCACGGCGCACAGAACGCTCTGAAGTAGCAAGATCGTAGCGATCTGAAAGAAAGCGGGAAATTGCCCCAGCAGTCATTCCATCTACATAACAATCAATAATTATGTCTTTATACTCGTCTAGCGGTGAGGCTGACGATTTGCCATCTGGGGTATTAGTACCCATTAAGTAACTCCTTGATTAGAGAATTAACTATTCTTTTTCATCTTCACTAGAGATGTTATCATCTTCTTCCTCATCAGGAAGTATATCATCTCTGATTAATGAAATCTTTTTAGCATTCTTTGGGCGATTTATTCTTTCCACAAGTCTTCCGTCCTCTTCATCAAGGACTTTACTCATGCTAGATCTTCCGCCCGGAGGTTGAATAGGAGTTCTTTCATTAGATACCTCTGGCATACCGCCCGGAGTGGGGCTTACTGGCTGTGCCGCTGGAGTAGTCCCGCCCGGTTCTGGTGGGATAAGAATACCACCGGGTACTTGCTCCGGTGCGCCCTCATCTCCCTCTGCTGGGGGCACCATTCCGCCACCCGGAACCATACCATCGTCCATAGCAGGGAACTGACTTGGATCAAGACCCGCATTGGGGTCTAGGCCAGATGCCATTATCTCTTGCAGGAGGGCGGGAGGAATAGGTAAGTTTTGAGCCTTAAGTAGACGGTAAATCTTAACCTTTGCCTCTTGTTGTGCAACAGTCTTTTGGATTGCCTCTTCTTCAAATCTTTCAAGTTCTTCCTTGAATGTGTATGGAAGTCCAACCATAAAGGTCTGATCTGAAATTGGAACTCCCGAAGCCTTGAGTTGAGCGAGGAACTGACGCTGAGTAGCCTCATCACGAAGGTCAAGCACCTTCATGTTAATCTCTGGAATAAGTAACTTGTGGCGCTCAACGACCATGATGTTACCTTCTTCATCATATTCAATATGTTCTTCCATGATCGGCACGCGAGTATCGCCACGCTGCTCGTAGTCATAGTGTTCATTTGCTTCTGCGACTACGCGGGCACGCTCCATAAAGTGTCTCTTAAGGAAGTTCTGGTAAGTACGCAGAATTTGATTAAGGAATTCAGCCTGCAACGCTGATGATGCATATGGTTGTGCATTGGAGCCAGCGGATAGAAGGCTTGGATTAACTCCAAACAGTTGCATTAAGCGACGTTCAATTCTATCAAAGTCGTCCCCAAGGTTGGGCATTTGTTCGCGTCCAAATACGTTCTGAATATCTACACCAAAATGGTGAACGAGTACGCGGAAGTCAGACGCGAGAGCAATATCAATGTCGTCGCGGAATGCCTCACACTCGTCAGGACCGGGCATCCATGGTACACCGTCGCCAATGTCTTGCACACCCAACTTAGCAAGAATGAGTGGAGAGTACAAACGCTCTGCGATAGCATCTTGTGATGCAAGCAACTTCTCTTCGTGCATTAGGGTACGAAGACCTCTAAGCAGAAGTGGAGTCCCGTGAATGTCCCAGTCATTAATCTTGAACGCAACCTGCTTCATAAGAACATTAGACACAGGAATGTTTTCGTTCTTAATCAGGTACGGGATAAGTTCAGGCCAGTCTTGCTGAAGAGTATTGTAATCCGTAACCGGACTCTTCTTTGCAGCAAGTTCTTTAAGAAACTCTGGGGGCTTAATTTCAAACTGTTGAGTTCCGAGAAGTGGGTACTGCTTTAGTACCACATCTTCTGGGTTGATAAGTTCTTCTCTTTCCCAAATGCCCAGAGTTTCGTTAAATGAACCTAGTGGGAATGCCTGCCCAACAGTCCAGTATTCACGACCAAGGCGCACAAGAAACTCTTGGTAGTCCAACCTATCGAAGAATAAGTCCTCATACCATTGGGTGAGTTTTGGATCTTTTGATGAAAGTTCCATTCCCACCAGAGGAAAACGAGTGAAAATATCAATCAAAATAGGGACGAGATAGTGCGTCATGTAATACAAACGCAGCCATTGATACAACTTCTGACGGTGTGTATCATTCTGGATATTCCACGGAATGCCAGAAAGTTCCCAATATTCAACAGGGTCGTAGAAACGAGGGATAGCGGCAATATAGTCGCCACCACCGGCTGCTGTCTTATTAATAGAAGAGACTCTACGGTTTCTAGAGAATTCAGACGCGAGGGCACGGTTGGCTCTCATATCTTTAATTGTATTCTCTAGGCTATCAGGGCCATTAGGATCGCTAGTGGCTAGATTGTAAGATTCCCAAGCGGCAATTTTCTTACGAAGTTCGTGCTTGGGAAGCGTACCACCCATTTCCTGAATTGCTTTAACCTTCTGATCTGATGAAAGATTAGGAAATTCTGGCATTTATATTATATCCAAACTGTTATTAGTATAACATATCACATGATATGAAGTATTTAAAGGAACTCTCCCCCAGAAAACGGTGGAGGTCCAACTTCTTCTGGCTCTGAATAGTTATTAATTAAATATTTTATCGCATCGTGTTCGTTGGTAAAATTCTTATAATTAGATCCATTATCAGCCATCCAACCATCAGGGCCTTCCATAATTTCTCCGATATCTTTTTTACCATCACCTACAAGCATTTTAACTGAAGAGAAATTCCCATGATTATGAATTTCAATTTTGTGGACTCCATCTTCGTCATGTACTAAAGTCTCCATAACATCATCTTCATCGTTCCACAATCCGGGTGATAGGCCATTGCTTTTTTTAGTTGAAGATGCTTTAGACCCACCCCAACCTTCAGGCTCATTAGTTTCATTATACACACCCAAAGATTGTACTGCCTGCTCGGGAGTCATACCCTCAGACATAAGTTTTTCTACTTCACCATCTATCATATCAAAGTTTAATGGAGTAGATTTCTTCTTAGCATTTTCCATTTGCTTAACCTTAGAGGCTGCCCAAGTGCGACCAGCATCTCCACCCCAAGCAAGCCATGCAACATCCCAAGGAGTAATCTCTCCTTGTTTTGCTTTTTGCGAACGGCCTCCAGCGTGGCGCTCAAAGAAAGAGTGCATACGCTTTACATGCTCAGGAGTCAATTCTTGACCTTCGGCAATTTTGTGAGCGCGGGTTAGAGTTGCAGATTCAAACCCATCTCCAGCCTTGCCTTCTGAGTGATATTTAATTCCTCGTCTAGCAGCACTACGAACACCTTCTGGTGGAACCAAATTTACCGAATTGCTTGATCCGTGAACGCGATATGAATTCGGATAGTCAACCATATCTTTTATTTCTTTAGCAAAATTTTTTAAATAAAGGCGATGGGCATAATCTTTTGCTTGTTGAAGAGAATCATCTCCTCTAAAAGTTTCTTGAATTTCTCCATCTAAGATTACTTGTGCCTTAGTACCTGCTGTATTTTTTTTAATTTCAATTCTGTCGTCATAATTTTCTTTTTGTGTTTTACGAGATTTTTTATTTTTAGAAGTTTCTTTTCTTGAAGATTCATAAGATTGAATACCATCTTCTTCATATCCTAAATTTTTTGGAGAGATAGCCTCCTTGACAGAGGCACTAGATTTTTTTGAGTCACTGCCAAAGACTGGATCTTTTTTGTTTCTTTGCTGTTCTAATGCAAGATCAGAAGCAAACCTTTCGGCGTCGGTATGAGCAGTCTCTCCATGGAAATCTTTTATCTTTCGGGGTAGATATCCAGAACGTATTTCAAGGACCATTGCCTTCATTCCATCTCCAGTTGACGCATGATAAAAATCGCCTATCTTCCCATTAACTTTCATTGCGGGTTCATCGAATGTACTAGATTTTTTTGGAGCATTATCTTCTTGCTTAACACCCTTACCATCCATCTTAGAACGGTCGGCTTTGCCCTTATATTTATCTTTATTGTTTTCAGTACGTTCGTCATTATCAGAATATGGCGCTTCTCCACCGGGCTGAACAAATTCACGAACGGGGTCTCCGAAGTCGGTAAATTCTTGTGAATCTATTCCAATAGCCTTTGAGGTTTCTTCAACATCAATATTACGGTATTTATCTTCTTCAGAACCACCGATTTCCTTATCAATATTTACATTATCTGGATCAGTAGCCGATACTGGAAGTCCCGGTTCGTTCTGTTGAAGTTGAGCAAGTTCCCCAACCGCCTCAACAAGAATAGAAGCGGTCTTCTCTGGCATACCTTGAGCAACGTAAAAGTCTTCAAGAGCCTGAACACTTGCCCCGCGTAGATATTCATAACGGTGCTTACCTCTTGTTTTATACTCAGGCTCAGTCTCAAACATTTCTTGTCTCTTGCGAGCGTTTTCTTTCATCTTCTCTTCTGCTCTTGACTGATCTTCAATCATATCTTCATATTCACTTACGCCAGAAGGCGCTAAAAGTTCAACAGTTGGTTGCTCTTGCGCTTCTAGATCTTTTTGCATTCTTCTTGCTCTTGCGGGAAGTGGGTTTTTCTTACTAGACCAATCTGCTGCGCCCATTGGGTCAAACAACTGATTGCGGTTCATAAACCCACGAAGCATCTCTCTCCATCCAGCGTTCTTCTGAATCCACTCTGGAACAAGATCTTCTGCGTTTTCTAGAATAAATGCAGCCTTCTTCTTTTCTCTGTCTGTATCACACTTTTCACAAGAACCGGGAGAGCAAGGCTTGGTTCCGGGAACGCGCTTATAGCCTTCCCAACAATTGCAGTCTTTAGATTCTCTTACTGAAGATTCTTTCCTCTCTTCTTCTTCATCTTCGTGTTCTTTTTCTTCTTCTGTTTGCAGAGGCAAGCGATTTTTGTAATAAGATTCAGACTTTTCGTATTCTTCCGATTCCTCTGATTTAATATTACGGTCTTTATCTTCTTCCTGCTTGGTTCTGTACTCTTTAGTCCAAGGCTTATCCCACTCTGCTTTTTTATTAGAAGATTCTCTTATGTCCGAATCCAAACCAAATTCTTGGCTTTCTAAGATATCTGAAAATTGATAGGAATTTTTAATTAGAAATTCTAAGGCTGCTTCTTGATTGTTAAAACGTTGGCCTTGTCCCATTTCTGGTTGTGCATAAAAACCTCTTCCGCGAGGGTCTTGATTAAGTTCCCCAATTGGTTCGCTACTTCCATCTAATTCAATAGTAACAGTTTCATTATCCCAAATAGTTACATCAACAGGAATACCGTCAACATTAATAGTTTCTGGATAACCACCCATATTTTCTGCCTTTTTTACAGCAGCCTCTTTTAAATGAGTTACTGTTGCTTCATAAATAGTTTCAGAAGGAATGTCATATTCTGCGGCATATTTATCCGCAACTAAGCGAATGTCATCAGAAAGAAAGTCAACTCTTTCTGGGTTTCTAGTAACAAAACTTTCAAAACGTTTTTCACATTCCAATTGTGAGGCCATGATTGCCTTTGTTGGATTAACTCTTTCGGCCTCTTCCCTCATATTGACGTCTAGGCTCTCAAACATATCGCTCATTATAGTAACCATCCTTCATCTGAATTATCTTCTTTAGTTTTAGCAGTACGCCACTTGTCTTCCCACATATCTTCTGTGAAAGATTTTTTATTTGATGCATTACTTCCTCGTAATCCTCGGAGTCCTTGTAAAAGAGATTCCCCAAGCATATCTCCAACACGGCCAGCCCCTTGATTCATTTGTAACTGCTGCCCAAGAGGAGATTCTTCAATAGTAGAACTTGCATAATCAAGAATATCTGTTGTATCTCCATGTGTGTTGAATCTAGAATTTATATTAAGATTGTCTAGAACATATTCCCAAAAATCGTGTTCTATTTGATTTTTAATATCAATTTCGGAATAGTTATTTAATTTAGTTCCGTACAAGTCTTCATTATTTTTAACTGCTTCTAATCCTTGTTGAATTAGTTGATTTAAATAATTATCAGCATCAACCCTCTCTTCTAGAGAAAGACCGCCTAAACCCGGCCAGTCGGGGAGATTTTCATACACAGAAGTTCTCATTTGAGCAACAAAAGAGCGGCGCACTTTTTCTACATTCGCAAGGAAATCATTTGCGACTTCAAGTGCCTTCTCTGAAGAAAGCATTGATACCTTGGGTGAAATGTAAGTTGTTGCTAATCTTGCAACTTCTTGTGCATCACCAATAAGATTAGGAGAAACCTCTGAAACAAATTCAACGGAGGCAATGCGAGCGAATTCATTCCAATTAGTTGCTTCTAGTTCTTCTTCCATTTCAGCCGCGATAAGGAAGATTGATTCTCCACCACCGGGGCCAAAGTCATATCCACCAGCCGCTTCTTTGCCAAACTCATACTTAGGTAGGCTGTTTACATACTCATCTTCTCCAACGAAATCTGCGCTAGCGAGGCGTGTCTGACAAAAAGTAATTTCGTTAGCAAGAGCGACCTTAGCCTCTCCAAGAAGCCCCATCTCACCAACATCTTTTGTTGTTGAAATTCGGTTGTGTACTTCTCTTTGTAGTTGTGTCGCAGCCTTGATTCTTTCTGAATATGTGTTACGATAATCTTCAGGCAGAGCATCAAGAGCGTCATACCAATCACCGCTAAGGTGAGCAGCAATCTTATCTAGAAGTTCATCCCTAGTAGATGCCAATTTATCTTGTTGTACTTTTTCAAGATCTTCAATTGGGAATTCATATTCCCCACCATTTTCTAATTGCACACTTGCCATTTTGCCATAGAGAGTGTCCCAAATTCCTGTTACCTCTCCTGTGTTACCACTGGCTCTGACAATAGTGCCGGGACTGATCGCAGGATCGTCCTCTAGTTCTAGATTCTCAGCCACTTGATTTGCCTCCTCCTCGCTAGCGCCTTCATTTTGCAGAATCTGTACTAAGTCAGTTTTAGTCATCTGTGGATCGTTGGAAACAAAATCTTGACCTCTGCTTCCCCAATATCCAACATCTTGATCAGAACCCATCTCTGGAGCCTGACCAGAATCTTGTCCTTCTGTAAAGTATTGTCCATCCTCAGTATCGTCTGGACCACCAATGAAGCCACCACCTGTGGCATCAAAATCATTTGGGCCGGGGGCACCTTCTAGAGAATCATTGATTCCACCGGGGCCTTCTTCGTCGCCCATTCCGGCACTATATGGGAAATCTCCACTTGGACCCATATCTAAATCTTCTGGGGCATCACTCTCTGGGCCAACGCCAGAGAGGTCAGCAGCGGGATATCCTTCTTCACCTTGATCTGGGGCACCCTGCTCTCTTGGCAAGGATGCTGCGTGGGCTTCTTCATCAGAAGCACCGGCACGCTTTAATTCTTTAATAATTTGATCTTGTGAAATTCCCTTATCTTGCAAGGTAAGTCCGAGTTCTCTCCATGAAAGTTCTACTGAATTTTTTTCAATTGAAGATGTAAGAGCAAATTGTTTAGGAACTAGAGAAAAATCAGGATTATCCCAAAGATAGGGTTTTCTATCTTTTCTATATGCGGGATGATTTTTATATATTGGGGCCACGGTTAGTTTTCTTTTCTTTTTACCTAATGCATATTCGTAAAGGCGATCATATTCTTGTTCGCCCCTTTCTTCTCCCAAAGTTTCTATTAATCTATCTCTTATTTTTTCTTTCAACTCTTCTAGCCAATCTTGCCAAGCGGGATTATGCATATTTCTAACATATTGAAATTCATCTATTGCTCTTTTTATATCTCCAAGGCCTAACGCATTAGCCGTGGCTCTTACGGGAGCAAAGTTGGGAGGTAGATTTCTAGCAAAAGCATTAGCAGGAGAATGAAAAGGTAGTACAATGTGTTCTTTATATACACCTTCTCTTCCACCATATTCCTGCCACTCAGTATCTGGGTTAAACCACGTTTTATTTAACTCATCTTCAAAATCTTTTACTTTTTCTCCAGTTTCAGGAATAGTTTCCGGTTCTTCCAAAACTTTTTCCGCTTTTGAATTCTCTTTATTTTTTTTAGGTTTATCGTAAAAATCATCTTCAATAACGACTCTTCTTAAGGCTGAAGTTTTGCTACCAAATAATTCGTTAATTAATTGTTGAATTGATTGAGGGGAAACATTATATTTTTCTAGCATAGTTCTAATAAAAGAAGAATCTATTTGATCACGATCAGATTCTGCGTGATCTACTAGTTCTTGTAGTGCTTGAGGGGGTACATCATCGTATTTATATCCGGGATCGGCATAATCCGCAAAGGCGTCGTCATCACCCTCTGGAATATCGGTATGTTGTGTTATTGACTGAGAACCTTCATCTGTATTAAGCATATCAATAGCATTCGAGGCATCTTCTCTTGTATATCCCATCTCCAACAAAGCATCAAGAATCTGACCAAGATCAATGTTTGCACTAAACATAACCTTAGCCGCTTGGAGAGCATTAACTCCAGAAGACTTTAGATAAGATACTTCAGAACCATCCTGAAATACCATCATTACTGCCATTTTTGCTGTTTTTGGGTCAAAACCCATTTGAGTAAGTTCTCTAACAATATTGCCGATATTGCTGTATTTTACATCTGGTCTCTGCTTAACCAGAGTAAGAGCAGCAGAGAGGTCGGTTTTTGCCATAAGATTATCCTTTAGTAAATGCATTTACTACCAATTATAGGGTCGGGCGGCGGGTTTTATTATAAGTATATTGCTTTGGAACTCTTTTTGCACTACGAACACGCATCGGTTCTGGGCGTTTGTCATAAAAATGCGAAAAAGATTCTGGAGTTTCTCCCTTGGGGCGCCGACCATATCCTCCGGGCGCACCCATTGTCAAACCGTCAGAATATGGCTCTAATTGGACAAAATCCCCCACAAGAGAGTCCACGACTTCCATAATACAGTCTGCAATATCCTTTGTCGTAACCGGGCCAACCTGCTGTTTTACCACGCGATTGCCCTTTTGCTGAAGAAACTTGAGTTCATTTTTGGCTAATTCAAGTAACGGGAAATCAGCAGGAGCATGAACTAATCCTAGATTTAATGCAGTTTTAAACCTATCTGCTCGGGCAAAGTTAAGTTTTTCAGTTGCAGTAACCTCTCTGATCATTGTTTCTCCAGCGCCTTTTCTTCGACTTTCCTTTCTCAGCCATTGGATAAGACCTTTTGATTGAAACTGGTCGAAAGTAAACTCTTTTGGCCTAAAAAGAAGAATCTTTTCTAAAATTTCGTCCTGAACATCAAGGTAGTTAATAGTATGATCCGGGAAGTCAGAAGGAATCCATGCGTGAATACGATCAAAAATTACATGAGGAATTTCTCTACCTTGACTATCTTCGTGATATTCTACATGGCCCATGGCTAGACCAAAGTTAGCAGTCGTTGTTGAGGGGTCGCAATGTCCCTTAAATACCACTCCGGGGCCATAACCGGCACGGTCCCTTGTTGTTTTAAGAATGCGACCATTCCAAGGCTTAAACATATCGTCAACCTTGTTTGGGTCCAAGAAGCCGTCAACAACTTCAGCAAACTTAGAACGACGCTCTACAGAAAACTTCTCTGGATTACGTTCTTCTTCCAAGGCCATTGCTTCGTCTAATCTTGGAGAAAGCACGATAGCGTTTTTAAACCTTCGTTCTGGGTCTTTTTCCCAATCTTTATACAATTCCCAAGAGGGGAATTGAAAGCCCATCATTCGATAGTCAAGAATCTCGCTTGAAAGTTGCTCTTGATCTGGTATAATATCCATTGCAACAAGGTAATTGTTATAAAACTTTCCTACCTTGGTATATGGAGATGAGTTTTCAAAGATAAGAGCATCCTCTTTAAACTGGTCAAGAGCGGGGCGAGCGGCTTCTAGGATCTCATCTGCGCTAGATTTACTGTTTACCCCCTCCATCATGTGAGCCATCTCGTCCATGATTAGAACCATCGTTGCCTCTCCACGAACGGTGGCAGCATTAGCAGCAGAAGGCTTAATGCGAATAGAGGCTAAGTCTCTTTCAGACTTGAATGCACTTCCGACTTTAAGTTTGTTTGCCTTCTCAATATCTGCTGGAGTCATTAGACTGATTTCTTTTTCAAGAAACTTTGACCAATATGGTTTAAATGCTTCACATGACGTTACGGCACCATTAATATCTGCAAATTGATAGCGCTTTGCTTGATCTTCTGAAGCAGCAATTGCTGTCACCCAGATTGCTTTGTCACGGTCAATACCATACTTGTCTTGTGGGTTCCCCATGTTGATAAGATCATAAATTTTTTTAGCAACAGCAATGCCAGTTATGTGGCCTTTTGAAGAACGACGACCTCCGATCAACATTACTTCTTTAAAGTGCTGATAGCCTTTGTCTCTCAACAACTGGATTCTTTCACGAATCTTTGGCGAAAGCATAACCTCACCGGATTTGTTGTGAATCCACTCATCTAGAACATCCTCTTCATAGCCTGTCAACTCTTCAAGGAAGATAAGTTTGAGCAGGAGTCTTTGACGCGGGTATAGGGGTTTATTACAGAAATCGCTTGACTCTGCAAATTCCACAATTGAAATATTTTTATCTCTAAGATTATTTGTAAAAAAATCTAGAAGATCAGTCCCCATTATTCAATTTCCTCAATATCCTCATTCAATTCTCTAGCCTTCTTAACTTCATACTGCTTCTTCTCATGGTCGAAGCCAGAGATAGCATCTACACGATCAATGATGGTAACAACCAGTTCCGGCAATTCTGTCTCTCCGTTGATTTGCCAGTCGGCATCGGCTTCAAACCCATTATCATATAAACGACCTTCTAACTCTGCAATCATATTCCACATCGTATCAAAGTCACCTTTTGCGTCTTTATACTTGTACTCAATGCGGCCAACAACCTCTTTTATTTTTATAATTTCTTCATCATATAGATTGATCTGACTGTTCTCCATCATAACCGCCTTTCTATTCGTCTATTGTTACAATCTCTGCGTAGTCACCAAGGTCTGCGGGGGACTCTGGCTCCCCGGCTGTTGCTTTTAACCCAGACTCTAGGCTTAACGCTTCTCCCTGTGCAATCTCCTTAGCACGCGCCGCAATCTCTGCGTGCAAATCAGGCGGAACAATTTCTCTAATGGCTTGAACCATAGATTTTACCTGAAGCATCATTTTTTCTTCCAGAACTGAGTAGCCACCGCTCATTAGTTCTTCACGCAATTCAATTGCTTTAATAATATCTTTTGGATCAAGATTAAGATCTTCATAGATCAGTTGATCCCATCCTTTTTGGATAAATACATCTAGGTACGCCTTACCAGATATGATTCTAATTTCATTCTCAGCGTTAGCCTTCTCGTACTCTTCTGCGTGCTTATCAATAATTGCACGATACGCTGACTTCTCCAGATTAAGGTGAGATTCCTTATGCCTTTGGACAGAACGATAACTAATGTCCTCTCCCGCGTTTTGCAAAGACTCAGCAATCTTGCGAACACTAAACCCACGAATGAGCATCATATCTACATTAGGACGCCATTTAGATTGGCATACTTTGCAACGACTAGAAGAAACAACCTCAAATAGATCATTATCACCAGCAGCGGGGAGTCTATTTGACTTCTCCTTCTTCTTTCCATTATCTTTTTCTGGCTGTTCTGGCAACTTAGGCATCTATTTCCTTACCTGTAGAAACTTGCGCCGTTAATCTTGCGCTGATATTCACTATTCACTTTACGCCCATCTGGGTGAGTCCTATTGTAATACCCCTGTTGAATAGAGGGGTCGGGAATTCCAACTTTAGTATAAATTTCTCTTTTATACCGAGTTCTCATATGTTCTTTAAATAGAATAGGGTTCTTGTGATGAATTCTATTACCGGCACGAACATCGGCTTTTAAAATCATATCCGTAATGTAATCTAACTGAGCGGGAGTTAAGTCTGGATCATTAATATCAAACTCATAAAACTCCTCTTCCATTGTTAGATCTTCATATTTGTTATTTATCTCTTTGCTCATTCTCATCTCCAAAATAAACATCTGCTAACTGACGAGATGCGCTCTCAACGTACTGACCGACAGAAACTGTTGTAATCCCCATAATTTCAGCAACATCTTTTTGTTTTTTATCTAAGATGACATTTAGATAAAATGCCTCTTTCTTCCGTGGGCTTAAGTCTTCAAGGCCCACTCCAAGATCGTGAAAAGAAATAGTAAGGCCGCGATGTGTTATTGCGTGTTTTCCTGTAGCACGAACATATTCTTGAAACTGCATATAGTTTCTATATAACTCACGCATAACTTTGTGCTTTTGAAGAGTTTCGGCCTCTTTCTTTTTCTTCTTGGGCATTACTCCTCTTCCTTGACATAATGAAGTTCTGGGAAATAACTCATACCTATTGCAATAGCGTCGGTTTCGTCAAAAGGTATATCACTTAACTTCCGTTCTTGCTGAATTTCAGGGTATTCTGCAAGAACAGCCCTACGAATAACGGCTTTGCTGGCAGACGAATCTCCCACAATCATAGTCTTAACAGATCGTGCTGATATGTCTTTCCACTCTATTTCATCTTCATATGCCATGATCTTACACACAGCAATAACTGAGATAACAAGCGGTAATTGGGGAGATATCCCAAAGTTCCCTTTGTTAGAAATAGGAGGGATAATCTCAGCAATAATGTGAGTAACCTTAAAATCTTCAACTAATTGGTCAAACCAGTGATACATATCATACAGACCAGTATTTAGATATGCCTGATACTTCTCATCTTTTCCGCGCTCTCTTGGCGATCTTACTTCGTGAGTAATTAACTCGGCATTTTCATCAAAGATTGCATATCCAAATCTTTTGAAGCCGGGATCAATTGCTAGTAACCTCATTTAACCTCCGGTGGGGTTTCGTTTTGAACGCAATCCCAAACATAAGACCACTTTTTATAGATATCTTGTATAAGATTTTCATCATATTCAATTGCAATTTCTCTAAGATCGTGAGCAGGAAGACCACCCTTTCCGGGGGAGCCTCCCTTTCTAATGCAAAGAATAAACGCTTTTCTAATTCCAGTCCAATCCATGTAGCAATTAACTTGGGCCGTCCATTTAGCAAGAGTTTGAGGGAAAGGCCCCGTATCAAACTCATTATCATTCATGGTCTTAAGATCAACAATATAATCTCCAACCTTCGGGAAGTTTACAATAAGGTCAAGAGTTCCCTTACCTGTCCAACCATCAGGATGTTCATACTTATATGATCTTTCTACATTTTCTGGTTTAGCATATCCCATCTCTACAATAATGCTTTGATAGTAAGCGTGCCAAAAATGACCACAATCAAAAACGCGCCTAAGACCGGCAGATACTCTCTTGTTCTCTTGTCCGGTCAGACGCTTATATAATTCCATTGGAGATATTAAACAATCTCCTGATGGGTGAAAAAATTGATCTGGAGACCGTCTAAAATTTTCAATTTCAACAGTCCATTTGTCGGGGAACTCACCTTTGTTTTGATATTGGTCAATATATGGGACCAGCAAGTTTCCCGTAGATAGTTTCTTTAATAAAGTTTTATTTAGCATTCTTCAAGCAATTCCAAGTCGTCGTGAATTGATCTAACAACAAGATCAATTGATTCTCCAGTCTCTAACTGGAAACGAATAAACATTGTTGGTCTGCGATTCTGTTCTTGCGCTTCTTCAACAATCTTTTGCCATGTTTCTAACTTAATTGAGTAAGACTTCTTTTCTGTTGCCTTACACTCTGCGGTAAAGTCAAAGTTGTCTCCAACTTCAAACCTAACATCACCTCGGTCTGACCAAGAGGCTCCTGAAGATGCTGACCTTCTGCCCCCATACATTCTGGCTATATATCCTTCATGCCTTTGGGCTAGTGCAGTTGTTGTTTTTGCTCTACTTTGCATTTAAACCTCTTATAGTAAATATATCATAAAATCGAACCACCGTCGTCTTCCCAACGATTTATTTGTTCATCATATTCTTCAAACCAATACTTAAACATCTTTAAGTATTCTTCGTTGGGCATATCTCTATATTCCCAAGCCAGCCTAATCATGTTTATAATTTTAGGATCTTTAGACAGTGAGTTCGACTGAAACATCTCTAAACATTTCTTTTCTGAGTTTGTCAATATTATCAGGATCTGATTTCAGGAAATCAACAAGGGCTGTCCGTCCTTGATAACTTTCATCCCAAAGATCGTACCATGAACCTCTTTGCTTTACCAGACCCATACGCAAAGCAACACCAACGGTAGATTCAACGATATCAATACCAACATCATTGTTCTCCGTCTTCGTGTGATACAAGTCCCATTCAGCATTACGCTTAGGAGGACTGACCTTTGATTTATTTATAGTTGCTACTGGACGAAAACCGATTTCAACAGGATCGGTTTCTCCGGGGACCGTAGCCTTCTTGATTCCAGCAGCGTTGCCTTTCTTGACCTGAATAATAACAGCACAAGCATGATGAAGCGCATGACCACCCGGAGCATGGACAATAGGAAGGCCTTGGCGATTCGCAGTATCACGCACTTGATTAAGCAACAGGAATGCTTGCTTTGTTTTTGCAATGCGAGGAAGAAGTTGCTTAACCATCTGAGTAATAATTCCAGATTGTCCGTATGCTTGCTTCTTGCCATCTTCGTCTAGTTCTCGCTCAGAAGCCATCGCTCCAATTGAATCTACAACGACTATCCCCAACGCATCTTCTTGAGCAAAGTGTACAGCATGTTTAGATGTGTCTTCTGCCGACTCTGGAGTGGTGACAATCAGACGATCAACGTCAACGCCAAAACTCTTAGCAAACTCTGGGTCAAAAGAACCCTCAAGGTCTACATAAGCGGCATATTCTCCATTCTTCTGTGCTTCAGCAACGGCCAAATAAGCCATCACCGATTTGCCGACACTCTCTGGCCCGAAAACCATAGTGATGCCACCTTTGGGATATCCACCAATACCTAAAGCATAATCAAGGGAAGGGATACCTGATGAAGATGCTTCTACTTTCACCGTTTCGCTCGCAATTCTAACATTATCAGAACCAAACTCTTTCGCGGCCTTCTTCATAATATCGTCTACTGCTACTGTCATGTAAGTTCCTCCATGCTAACAAGATTGACTCCACGATTGGTTGTTTTTAACATCGCCAAGACTGGAGTGCATTCTTCCATTATACCAGAGAACGCCATAAGTTGTTGTTCAAAAGCAGCAAACTCTACTGTCTGATCACCATACTCCATTGTCAACCATGCCATATCCTGACCTTTCTTTGTCTTCGTCTTTCTGACTGATTTAATTTCTCCAGCAATCATATACTTACCATTTGAAGAACGTAGTTCGGAATAGTCTGCACATTCCTCTTCGATAACTTCTCTATACTTATCTAGAATTTTAGGAGCGTCGTTGGTAAGAATAATTCCTAGCAATTCTTTTTCAAATTCGCGTCTTTCTCTCTTTGATATGGCGCGATCTTCAAAGGCGTCAAATGCACCAGCGTTATAAAGAGCCTTAGCCTTGTTTGCTCCTAACCTTTGCTTTGGAGAGGGGCCATCAACATCCCCCTCTTTCTTTTTCTTCAAGAACTCTTTATTTTGTTCTTCAAGAACTTCGATCATGTGATCAAAACTGTCAAAGGGTCTGTTTTCAATAACCCATTCAGCACCCTTTGAAACTCCCTTGATATCTTTTAGGCCAAGGTAGATTTCTCCATCAATAATGTCGGTCTCGTAAAGAGACTTGTTAATATCTGGTGGATTTACCTTGATACCCATTCTCTGAGCCTCAGCAATAAACCTAGGAACGTCTTCTCTCTTGTCTTCCTTACGAATACATGCAAGGAGGTATTCTGCTGGGTAGAAATACTTAGTCCACAAAGTCCATAGGGTAATGATGCCATAGGCTACCGAGTGAGCCTTATTAAACGCATACTTAGAGAACCCCAACAATTCTTGCCACAGTTCGTTTGCGCTCTTTTCATCCATATGATCAGTTGCCCGTTCCATGTAGCGGGGATAGAAGTCTTCCATCTCTCTCACCTTCTTCTTACCCATAATGCGGCGAACATCATCAGCCTCTTCCAGTGAGAAACCCATTTTGGTAAACAAAGAAATAACTTGCTCTTGGTAAACAAAAACGCCATATGTATCTTTAACAATATCCTCAATGAAGGGGTGAAGAACTTGGTACTCTGCTCCCTCACGGCGGTCTAGATACATATCAACATATCCCGCCCTGAGTGGACCCGGACGGTTAAGAGCGACAAGAACGGCAAGGTCTTCTACGTTTCTACACTTCATACGAGATGCGATCTTCTTAGCAATTCCGCCATCTTCTACCTGAAATACACCAACAGTTAAACCGCGATCTAGAAGATCCCAGAATTCTTTGTCGTCAATATCTTTATCATGATGCAACTTCTTAAAATCCCAATCAACGCCGTAATCTCTTTCAATAAGGAGATTTGCTTCCTTTAGGATAGAAAGATTCTTCAAGGCAAGGAAATCCAACTTCATAAAGCCAAGGCTTTCTACTTCATGCATATCAAACTGAGTGGCGATTTCGCCTTCTTTTCTTCCCGCACTCTTGTCTACTCGCAGGGGGCAAATCGCAGCCAAAGGCTCGTCACCAACGACAAATCCACTAGCATGAATACTACTAGCAAAGATCCGGCCATGGAGGTCTCCTGCTAACTCAAACAAATCGGGGTACTTTGCCATCCAGCCCTGAAGTTCACCAACTTCAATAATATCGTCCCAATCCGCCATTAGGCCAGCGTCTGTTGTGGTATCAATAATGGTCTTTATGTCTTCAATATCACGCATTGGAATTTCTAGATACTTACCGACACGCTCAATAGCAGATTTGCCGTGCAACTTCATAACAGTTCCAATGTGAGTTACACAATCGTCGCCAAAAGTGTCGCGCATGAATTGCTTGATCTTATCACGGTCTTCAATAGCAAAGTCTGTATCAATATCGGGAAGACCACCCCTCTCACGACCCTTGTTATAGAACCTCTCAAAAATAAGTCCATATTCAACGGGATCAATGTCGGTAATGCCTAGCAGATACGCCACCAGACTTCCTCCGACCGAACCACGACCCGGGCCGCGAACAATGTCATTATTATCTGCATGTTCGTTTACAAGATGCTCAATCAAAAAGAAGTCAACAAGATCTGCTTCAAATATAGTTGCCATCTCTTTTTCAACGCGCTCCATATAGCGGCCATCATCGTCTAAATGAGCAACCTTGTCAAAGTATCCCTTTTCAACAAAAGAAACAAATCGGTCATTACCCTCGGTACCCCAAGTTGGGATACGCTTCCTCTTTGTGGGAAGTTCCACTTCACTCATCTCTGCGATGGTGTGAGTATTGCTAATAGCCTCGTCAACCGCACTCTTAGGCAGGTAACTAAGCGCATCTCGGATTCCTTGCTCATCCAAAATCCATAGCGAAGGTGGGTGATTTCTTTCGGCCTCAGAGGCCTTCTTACGCATTGACATATTTACAAATGCTTCGTGATTATGATACTGCTCTCCACATGCGTAGTGCGCGTCCGTTGCATAAACGAATGGAACACCCTTCTTCTGCCCGAGCCTAACCAACTCAGCATTTACATTACGCTGAGTGTCGCTATCATAGGTGTGAAGTTCAAGATAAAATCTATCGCCAAAGATATTTAGGTACTGATCAAGAACACTCTCTGGATCTTGCTCTTTCATGATTGCTGAAGCAACCTTGCCAGCGAGGCAGGCTGAAGTGAGAATAAGACCCTCGTTATGCTCTTCAAGAATTTCCCAATCAACGCGAGGCTTATGGTAAAAGCCTTCTAGATATGCTCTTGTAGAAAGCGTCCACAGATTGTTTAGACCTTTCTGATTATAGGCAATAATGATCAGATGGCTTCTATCATTCTCAGGCCGATTGCCTTTGAGGTCTGACTTGTGGTGAGTCTTTCGATCATCTCTTGCTTGATAAGACTCAATCCCGAGAATAGGCTTAATACCTTGTTCGGTTGCTTTTCTGTAAAACTCAACGTGACCAGCAACGGTCCCGTGATCTGTCAGAGCAACCGCATCTGAACCAATCTCTTTTACGCGATCTAGAATTTCATCAATGGTAGCATAGCCATCAAAAATGGAATAATGACTGTGTTGATGAAGTGGAACTGCCAACTTAACTTCTCCTAAATTTCATAATGTATTTGGCCTTTGCCTTTAGTAACACGAGCCTCTTTAGCGAGTTTATCACAATATTCATTGAACTTATCACCACTATGCGCCTTAACTTTAATGCACTCTACTGGATTAAATTTAAGCAGGTATGTCAACTCTCTCCAGTAAGCGGAGTTAGGAGTTGGGATTCCATTCTTTTTAACCCAACCGTTTTTTTCCCAATCTTTCCACCATCCATGACGCAGAGTGTTAATCATGTAAGCAGAATCTGAATATAAATTGATTTGACATTTTTGAGGAGCGAGATGCCAAATACCCTCAATGGCTGCTTTCAACTCCATACTATTATTTGTGGCGATGGGTTCATACCCATAATCTTGGGTGAGAAAACCTTCTTCTGAGTATATCACATAAGCCCAACCGCCTTCGTGAGTTATGTGAGAAGAAGAACCATCTGTATATAAATGATAGAGGGGGAGGTCTTGCCTCCCCCTCTTTTTGCTTTTAGGACCGCTCTGCTGCCTGTCGCTTAATGCGCTGGAAAGCAGTTTCTGCATCCTCTTCTGCTTCTGAGTCTTCCGTCCTGCGACGGGGGACTTCTGTGCCACTATTGCTCTCTTCCTTGTTTACAAACTTCTGGTGCTGCTTCTGCCACAACTCTGGATTGCCAAAGTAGGTGTCATAGCGCTCCTTAGATCCAAGATTCTCTAGAACTTCATGAATCGTTGGAATCTTCATGTTAGAGTAGTCAACATCTTCCGCCTTATCTACTTCATACCCATGATAAATAGTTGACTGATCGTTACCTTCACGAATGATCTTCCACGGGTTAGCGGTGATTGGGCCAATCTGGTCATTATGGCTAGCGAACTGCTGCCAAAAATTCTGAGCAGCCTGAAAAACAACAACAACTTCAGGATAGAAAATAGTAGTTCCATCCTTAGTCGTATATTCATTTCCCTTAACTTCAAAAGAAGAAATATCTGAGATACGGCTGCTCTTTGCTGAAGAATCAAAAACTGGCTCTAGGCCAACCGCTACCGCAGCAAAGTTTTCCTTGGGAACGTGCCCAAGTTCATCACAGATAACACACTTGCCATCAGCATCATCCCAAGCATCCATCTTGCGACAGGCAAAGTCGCGGTAGCCTTTTCCAAGACTACCATCATCCTTTTCCCACGCAACCTGAACGAAACGGTGCAGGCTAACAAGAGGCACATCTTCAATATCAGTAAAAAACTGAATGTACGACTCCTGACCATCCTTTAGAGAAAAGAACGGCATAAAGTCAGTAGGCTTTGAGCGAGCGGTTCCTCCACCGCCCTGACTCTTCTGCTTGATTAGATTACTTCCACCCTTAAATGTCGGCATTTTGTCTCACCTTTCTCTGTGTTAATGACTTGCCTTTATAGGTTTACTATAGCATATCAAGTTATTTAGTTTTATTCAACTCTTGGTTAAGTTCTTCTCTTTCTTCTTTGGTTAACTGATCGTAAACAACTTTGCCTACTCTTTTAAAGTAATTTTGTACGATTTCAGTTTCAACCTGAATAGATTCAGAACTGGTAAATTTGGTAAAAGCCACTATTTCCTCCAATGGATATAGTATTGTGCTTTGTTTAGATACCCCTCCCATTCCTCAAAAGGAACATCGGCAGGATCGCCTTTTGGAACATCTACGGGAGGGACAATGTAAACTTCACAATGATCCTTCAATAAATTAAGGGCCGTGCGAGTCGCTTTTGCTCCTGCCTCATCATTATCAAACCATAAGAAAACATTGTCATATTTCCATAACATTCTCATTTGATCTTGGTTTATTGATGCCCCAAAAGTGGCGACAACATTATGATAACCAACACCCCACATGATAGCCGCAGTCTTTGGAGACTCCACAACGATGACATAATTAGAGTCTTGATGACAATCACAATCTCCGTGATATAAGGTCTCGCTTTTAGGAAATTCTGGAGTATTGAGATACTTGGCTTTTTTCTCTCCAGTTAAATCTCTGATTTGCCACCCGACAACCTTACCTGAGACAAAGTGAGGAAAAATTATCCCCTCTCTTTCTCTGTCGTATGAGATTCTAAAATGTTCTATTGCTTCATCATTTAGCCCTTGCTTATACATCCAAGGATGCTTGTTTGGCACATCAGATATTTCATAGTTTGGAAATTCCTTCTCCAAAAGCGAGGTTGGGAGAGGTTCGGTATCGTCTATTCGCTTAAGAAATTCTTCTTTATCCCACTCATCATCAATATCGTTTAGATACTTATCTTCTATCCATCGCTCGGCCTCTTCATAAGAATCAAAACCTTTAATCTGATGAACAAAATTGACAATATTACCACCCCCGCAGGCAAAGCAATGGTAAAGCCCATACTTAAGAGATGTGGGATTTATATTTATGCTAAAACTGGGATTTCTATCATTATGAAAGGGACAGGGACACCACAACTCGCCGCGTGAATCCTCAAAGAATTCAGCGTCGTGGGTGTCCTTGACAATTTGTTCTATCGGAAGTTTATTCCGACGCTCTTGAAACAATCGGCCCATTGAATGTAAACTGTGTCTTGTTTTGTAGGTTTACTTTAATGCCCCAAGTAGCGTTGCTCTTACAGTAACGCCCTTCTAGGATCCTCATTCTCACGATGTTAAGATCTGCCTCATCTTCGTTCCTATGAAGCGCAACAAGTAGATCGGCAGTTTCCTCAATTGATCGTGATAGACCAATCTTATCAGCCCCAGCAAGATCTTCCAACTGTGCTGCCTCACGATTAAATTGGCAGACACAGATATAAGGAATCTCTTGCTTAGTAGCCGCAACCTTCATTGCGTGAACAATTGTTTTTGTATTCTCGTCTGCGCGTCCAACATTTTTCTCTGGATGCACAAAAGAAAGTTGATCAACGAGAACAACATCAGCATTTACTTTTTCTGATTCAAGAACAAAACTAGACACCTTCCGATCCTCAAATCCGGGGTGAATAATATACGCGGGTCCAAGAGAGTTGAACTCGACCATCGCTTCTTCAATCTGCTTCCACTCAGACGGCATAAGTGAGTTTTTTACCATTCGGGTGTAACTAACTCCACTTACCAAGCACATCAAACGCTTATACATATCCTTTTCTGTGAGTTCCAGAGTAAAGAGAACGGGCACTAGTCCTTGACGCCTCTGCTCTACAAAAGCATTAAGCAAAAACCACGACTTAAACCTCTTTGGACGAGCAACAAAGAATGTCAAGTGACCGGGACCAGCCCCACCAGTATGTTCATCAACATCTGGAAAGCCATAAGTTGCTCCCTGCTCATTCTTCTCTGCATAAATCTTAAACTCTTCAATAAGTTCCTTGTAATCCTCAGAGGCAAGGATATGCTTTTTACTGCTTACCTGAGACCACACCTCGTGGGCGCGGGAGATAAGAGCGTCAACAAAATCATTAGGATCCTTAGTATCAGCAAGTTCTTCAATGATTTCCTTGTGCTTAGAACGCACATAGCGCATCTTAAGTTTGTCAGCAAGGAACTGAGGATCAACTGTTGTTCCAGTACGAACAATTTCCCATTCACTATCAATCGTCGCCTCATTTGGCGGCTTGCCATAGTCGTGGAGATAGTCAAAGATAAACTGCACAAGAGGGCGCAGTTTAGAATCCTTGATCATATTGGGGCCAACACCTGCGGCCTTAAGTTCGACTAGATTTTCAGGTACGAGAGCCTGCTGAACAAATTCATTATCAAGATCAAGTACACTCATCTGATTGGTCGGACTTCCTTGTTAGAAATTAGCATATTAACAACATCTTTTGCGGTAGACGCACGAACGTCTGTACCAGATACTAGCACAGGAATCTGAACCATGTTGAGAAGACTCCAAACTCTAGGATAAAGTTTTTCATGTTCTTCTGAAGATAGGTTCGTTCCAATTAGCGTAGGTAAACTATTTTCTACACGGTAACGAATGACTGCCTCATAAACATCTGAAAAAAATTCATGCTGCCTTACAGACATTGGCTCAATAACCTCGTCAAGTGCAAATATCTCTGATGAACGAACTGCTTCCATTAAAGCAACTTTGTTTTCACCATTACTATAGCGATCAACAATGCTAGTAAAAGATTCAAACCACGCCTTATAACCATTCTTCACCAACTCCTTAAGAATAAGGATTTGAGCAAAAGTTTTTCCTGTCCCAAGCGGGCCATAAAACGTTAGCCCTCTGCCGTAACGAGAATTAAACTCAAAGTTATTAATATAATCCTCAAGGAAGATTCTTAGTTCATCTTTTTCTTCATAGAGGTCATCAAATGAAAGAGAGTGATAGCGGATACCAATATTTGCATATAGATAATGCCTACGAAGACCTTTTTGAATATCACAATCACATTCATTTTCCTTACTATTAAAGAAATAAATTCCTGAATCGTTGCATGTTGGGCAAACACTTGCTTTTGCTCTAAGAGTTGGGAATCTTTTCCATAAGTTTTCATATTCCGTGCTTGGAATGCTTCTCCACACGATATCAGTCAACTTTTATTATCCTATCATTAATTTTTTGATCGAAGAAAACTTGCCTAATCGCTTTATCAATTTGTTGATTAATCTCATCTTTTCCTTGGTATGGCAAGTAGTATATTTCATCATACCACAATGAGTCATTGATTATCTGGTTAAGTAGAGCGCTTGGCCATAGAAGTCTCATCATCTTGTCTTCATCATTACCTACAAAATTTGCTTTGAAAACAAAGTGGGCTAAAGTGTAAAGCGGGCTTGAAGTAATAACATACCCCTCTTCTTTATACTTATATTCATTTTCTAGAATATTGCCCACGAACATCATATCAACACGATAATCTGACAGGTGGCCAAGGGCGAGACCAGTTTTCTTTATATATTTTTGCGGAAGATTGTCAACTAATTGCAAACTTTTATCAGTTGCAATTTTTTTAGCAAATTTTGTTTTACCTGATTTTGACGCTCCAATTACGCAGACCTTCACTATTCCTCCGTTGGTTTTGTCGCAACAAGAGCAACTGAAGGCCTTGTCATTTGAAGAACTTCTTCTACTACTCGTAGAAAATCAGGATCATTTTCTAATTTTTTGTTTAGTTTATATTCATCAATCTCTGGAACAAGAGTAACTATCTCTTCAAAATAGGAAGGATAATTATCTTTTAGTAATTCAAGATTAATTGTAGGCTTGCCATGTGAAATTCTTCTATAGAATTGGGCGCCATTCTCAAATATAATCTTTTTAGGAACATAAGACTCTTTTTCTTGAATCTTTACTGTTCTTCCTGATACAGATACAATGTCAAACGTGGGATATCTTTGCTGAACATATTCTTCGATATCTTCAACGTATTCTGGAACATCAAATATTTTTACTTCAGCCTGACGCTCAGGAACAATTTCACTATCAAGCATATTCTTATACTTCTTAATATCTGCCTCAACAGAATCTTTTAAATCCTGAAGTTCTCTAATTTTCTCGTAAATGTCTGTCGTATTCATAACTTTTCCTTATTTCTTGAACATGAGAACAATCTCCCCTAAATGAAAACCCTCGGCAATCACAAAAAGGGTCGCAAAGAGGATATCCTATTCCAACAACAGTATACACCTTTCCGCGAGGTGAAACTTTAACAATCGAATTAGGAAAATCTTTTTTAATTGGCTTCATCTTCTAGGGGTTCTTCATTGTATGGAACATTAACATGATTTAAAAATTCTTTCATCATATCAATAAGCCTAAAACAAACGACTTGTGCCAAAATATCGTGGAGAACATATTCTCCTCCTGCTTCAAAAACAAGGGAATCAAAAGTAAATTCCTTATGCTCAAAGAATACTTCTGTAAGTTCAACTTCTCCAGAAGATTGGGCATCAGTAAGGGCACCAATTGCCAACTCAAGCATAGTGTCAAGTTGAACAGGAACTGAAATTTCTTGTTTTTTGAGAAGATTTTCTAGCGCAACTAAAACCCTTTTTGAAAGCCTGATAAAAGGGTCATTTTCAATAACAAGATTTTCAGTATTACTCATCGCTCTCTTCTGTTAGTGACCAAAAGTAGTTTTCCAGCGGGCAATCTACCCGATTACAATCTGTTGGATTTATCTTACCACAAAGTTTACAACTTACATTATAATCATCAGTCATTTTCTGCCAACTTATGTCCGTATGCAAAACTATCACACTCATTGCATAGAGTAATAAATTTTTTATTGAAGTCTATGGCCCAATATAATTTTTTATGGGGGCAATCCTGACTCTCTTCCCCGGGCCAAACTTTCTTGATTTTATTATCTGTTACGATAACCCGCCAGATATAAATATCATCATCTTGGGGGTCGGTTTTTAGTCTCATTAAATGATCCCCAACATAGGGTTGAAATAATGGGATTTTTTCTTGCTCTAGGTCTTCTTCTGAATCAAAAGAATCCATAGTTATCCTTTTTACATAAACAGATCTTGATCTTCAAGTGGAAGTTCGTATGTTTCTTCTTCTATTGTAGCAGTCTGTTCAAAATTTGCAAGTTCAGGATAATGTGTTCCTTCTAAATTAAGACGGTCTAGATTTCTTGCGACACCCTGTTCATCAATTAATTCTCTTTGTTGAGAAGTTGACAAATTGGCAGTTTTATTTATTGGTTTCCATTTAGCAGCGCGATTCCAATATTCAATTTCTTGTTTAGTTTTACCCTTTTGCCAAGGCTCGTCTTCTAGCCAGTGGCCTCTTGTTGGGTCGTTATCGCGTCGGATTGCTCTCATTGCTTTTTGCCTTTCTTCCCAAGGTAGTTCTGAATATTCAATATCTTTTGCTCCAACAGATCCTTCAGATTCTTCTTCGCCGTAAATATTATAGCCGGAAAGAGGCAGATCAGCATTTTGCATCTCTTGTGACCAAAAATCTTTTAACTCTTTTTTTTGACTGTCGTTCATTTTCTCCGGTAGATGTGGGTGACTTAAATGGACAAGATGTTTAGTTTGCGGATTATAAATTCCTCGGACAGTGTAATCGCTATAAATATTTCCACTTTCCATACGGTTATTAGCCTTTGCAACAGTCTTGTTGTTTTTTAATAATTGATTAAACAAAACGTCTATGTGACCTAAACGATCATTTGGCGCAACTTCTGTGTGCCAATCTCCAGTTTCTGGATTTTGTGTAGAAATAATTGCGTGATACCCGGGAAGATAATAGGCCTCTTTTTCTAAAGAAGCAGTTTTCATCGGTTCAAACTTATATTTAGAAGTTCTCATCTTTTCTTCATCAAGAGAAAGATCAATGCCCGCTTCACTCAAACGAACTTGCAATTTTTTTGGCCCGTTATTAATTACACGGATAACGTCAGGGATTGGATACTCGGGGGAAGTCATCTTGTAGATCTTCCCCCTTTCTAATAAATTTCCTTGCGTATCCTTCCAAGCGGCGATTTTTGCAGTTGTGGCTGAGGGAAGTTTTGCCGCAGATGGGGCGGCGATTTCTCCCGCACTTGATGCAATATCTGGTTGATTACCTAAACCCGTGGGGTGTCCTTGGGGTTGTTGTTTTTGGGAATTAAGCCAATTTTTTGCCATTTGAGGAGGAACATTTGGATACATCTGAGAAAGTTGCATTAACTCTTGTTGTTGTTTTTGTGCTTCAGTCAATTGCAATGGATTTGGAGGTAATCCCACATTTTGTGCCCCCATACCTGTTGTTGGCATATTTAAATTTGTTGCTGAAGGAACTCCAGCATTGGGCATGGCAGTATAATCATAAGCCCATTTTTCCTGTTGAGGAGTTATTAGGTTAGAGTCGGCTTGTTGATTGATTTTTGTATCTTCGTTAGCACCCGAATTGGAAAGAGTTGTTGGACCGCTATATTCATAATCATCTTGTAGATGCTGCTTAAGAGAATCAATTTTATCTTGTAGTTCATCTTGAGAAATGGTGTCTTGGCCATATTCAGAAATATATTCATCATATGCTTCGTGGAGACTCGTCAGGTCGTGTGGGGGTTCTTCTGATTCTGGATGCATTTCATAAAAAATTTCATTCTCTGCGACCATGGTTAAAAAACTCTCTTTTGCATCATATTTATATTTTGAACTATTTTCATCAATATTGAAATCGGACATAGGCATGTTTTTTGTTTCTTCCCACGCCTCATCAAGAAGATTATCAACATCTAGATTATCTTCTGAATTTTCCCAATTAATTCCTAATTTTGCAACTGCTAGATCAACTAAAGGGTCATTGTTTGCCACCCTCTTTGCTTGATCAATAGCCCATAGGGTTCTTTCAAGCCCAAAAGATGGATTTAATTCTTCTACAATCTGTTCTTCGTGTGCCCCAGCGTCTAGATATTTAGCAACCTTGGCTAAAACTGGACGATCTTCTTCAGCATAATCTTCAAAAACAGACTCATCAACTGATGCAAAAATAGGTTTAATTTTAAGATTATCGTGAGAAGCCATTGCTCCCGGAATTAAACCTTGGCCTTGAGGAAGTTTTTGTGGAGTTCCCGCTCCATCAATTGGAACAGGGCTAGGAGCAGCATCTTGATTTGCAATAGAAGCGCTTCCTTCGGCAGGGTCAGTAACGTCAGGAAGGCCACTGTCGCCAGAATTGGGAACTTCACCTAGAGGTAGCGGGCTAGTCATTACGGCATTGTGATATTCAGAGGGAACAGCAGTTAGAATTGTTTGCAATTCTGCAATAGTGCTGGCTTCGTGAGCGTAACTAAAATATACCCACCATTCCGCTCTGTTTTCTGCTTCGCCAGAGTCGGCCCAAGCCTTAAGAGCGGCAATAACCTGCGCTCTAAGCGTTTCGATATCTTCATTACGCTTTTTGGGGCCGGGAGAGGTAGCGGCCTCAAACATAAGATTGTCTGTAACGTGCTGATATGGCATTTCGTAGCGATTATTTGAATAAGTAGGTTGTGGACCTTTTAGATCCCAATCTGTTGTTTGGATAGGAGCGCCAGCAGCCCCGCCTCCATCACCGCCGCCAAGCATATCTCCAACAATTGGAACATTTTGAAGCGCTTGTCCAAGGCCAACTGCTTGCAATCCTTTGCCGACATACGGCATCAATTTTGGAGCAAGTGTCGCCCCAGCAGCAATTAATGCTGGAATAATAGCCTCTTTTTGAAAACTTCCAAAAGTGCTAATTCCATTTTTATTGTCATTTGTTGCAAAAAGATCTACAATTGTTCTTGTGCCCGGAAGATCTTCTGGTCCCAAGTTTGCATCGGAACAGGTGTGTAAAAAGTCCATCATTGCTGACTGAAACCCATCAATTTCATCTAGATTTTCTGGGCCTAGGTCTTTATGTCTTTTGCAAGAATTAACTTCTTGAAAGAATTTTTGCACAGCAGCCTCTGGATGTTCAAGAGGATCTGGGTATTCTGTTGCTTCAGGGTCATAATCAATATCTGCGGGGCTAACCATCTCTCCAATGGCTAATTTCCTGTCCAAACTGGACATTCTGAATGCGAAATCGGACACTTTAACTCCTTGTTATGAAGATCTAACCTTTATTATCAGGAAACTACAACAATACAGGTTCCGTGCCGCCTATAGATATGCTAATTATATCTCCAGTTACTGTCCCGTGAACAGTTGGGTTATCATTTATATTTAATGTAATTGGAGCCGATTGCCTTATGCCTATTTTTTCTTTAAATGTAATCAATTGGAGGCCCTGCAAGGCTATACTACTGGTTAATTCAGTAACAGCAAATGTTTCTTCGGCGGTCTTAAGAACAGAGGCGTTTCCTATCTCAGAAATTAAGAATAAATAATCTAATCTTGCATAATCTGCATGATAGAACGGCGTTTCTATAAGATTACCTAATTGTTTTCCTATAAGGCCAACCGATTTGTCTCGTTCTGTTATTGATGCAGAGTCTGTCTTAGCAACACTTGCGTTGATTTCTGCAAAATCAGAAAATATTATTGAATCTGCTTGTGTTAGAGAAATTATTGTGTTTTCTACAAAGTCAAGCGAATCTGATTGAGTCAAAACATTAGACACAATCTCCGTAAGATTGCCCGAGTCAATAACTGATACTGTAATAGAGACATTTTCTCCGAATGTTATGTTTTGAGTGCCGAGCGCATTTACGTCTAGATCTTTTGCATCTGATACCGTGACACTATCTGTAACATTTGTATCTGTTGTTAACTCAAACAATTCTTGATAGACAAACTCATCTTGAGAACTAACAGAGATAGTAAGAGATTTGAGTGCGTCTGTTATTGTCAGATTGTCACTTTCAACAAGTGAAAGAGAAGCGAATTCAGATACGCTTATAGACTCTACTAATAGAATCTCAATGTTTGGAGTTGCTTCTAAAAGAATTGGATCGTCAGAACTTGACAACGTAGTTGCAATGAACTGATAATCAAACTCATCGTTCCAATGCATATGATCAAAGCCGGGAGGATTTGCCGTGACAAATCCGCTGAAGTCTATGTAGGTTTGATCAAGATCAAATGTATTTACAAAAGTAGATAGAGTAGTAAGAACATCAGTTGCCTGTGCTTGATCTGTTTGAGCAAAAGCAATATCATTTATAAATTCTGAGGCGGTAATTGAGTCTTCAATAAAGACTCCAATTATTACAGCATCTTCAACAGAAGCGGAGTCTGATGCATTAAGCGCGGCGCTGACTGTTTCTCCAACATAAACATGATCATGTGGGCCAAGGATTGATATAGGCCCGATTGAATCAGCAAAGGTTGCAGCATCAAACTGCTCAAATGTTATTGATTCAAACTTATCTGTTGCAGTTGCAGAATCAAATAGAGTTAAATCAACAGATAGTGTTATTGCTTCTGCAAAAGTAAGGCTATCGGTTCTTGGCTCAAATACAAACGGAGCAATTGATTCAGAAAGAGTTGCAGAGTCTGAAGACTCAACATTCTTAAATGGAATAGTTACAGCATCATCAATGAAAGTAAATTGAGGAATAAAGACAATAGAGTTTTCATCCGTCGTTACAATAACGCTCACGCCATCTCCTATTATTCATTAATTAAACCTTCGTAGAAACACAAAAACCCGCCGAAGCGGGTCTTTGATTTACATTAGTCTAAATAAATTATGCTAATGAAAGTGATACTGAGAATGTCCAAGTAGAAGCGGAAGTCTTTGAACCAAGGTCTTCTTGCTTGCGGTTAAGCATTCTTCCACCAGATACACCATTAAATACACCCCACTCATACCAATGGAAGTTTGCATCTGCGGTTCCATAGGTTGAGCGAAATGTAATTGTTCCGGCTCCTGCGCCAGTTCCATCTGTGTGTGATGGGTAAGTAGCATCCATAGCCTTGCGGATTTGGTTAGCGGTACCAGCCGAGGCTTGAAGGTCGTTCTGAGTTGCGGCTGCGGCTATGGTTCCATTACCTACTCCAATGTGTGCATTTGAGTTGTTAAAGTAAGTAAGAGTTTGACCGCTTGAAGCATTACCATTGCCGATAAGAGTTTGCCAAATGCAAGAGGCTCCACCGTGCATGAGAAGATTGCCTTCTTTTTCGATGACTTCATATGGAGTGCCATCAATACTATCGCCGTGAAACTTCTCTACTTTCCACTTGGCTTTCCATTGAATGGGCTGATGAGTTTCGTAATTAGCACCAATTACGCTTGCCTCTCCCATTTTTACTGATTCTTTCATTTAAAATACCTTTCTTTTTACGCGCATAAAAAGAGTTAATTCTTTCTTATATTAGAATAAGGAAAAGTTTGTAATAAAGGGACTTAGAACAAGTCTCCAATAAGTCCCCACTCGTCTGTGTCTAATTTAATAACCGAAACTGCTGAATATTGTGTTCTTATTATAGCCGATGGCGTTGCTCTTAGTGCAACCGTTCCCGCTGTTCCTGCTGAACCTGCTGCAAAAGTTACGGTTCCCGCTGCCATTTGCATAAAATCTACTTTTTGTCCGACTGGAAAAGCAACAGAACCGTTTGGGGGCAAAGTAATTGTTATTGCTGTTGCAGAAGTTGTTTTTATTAGTTTGTTTGCATCTGCGGTGCCTAAAACATGATTTGAACTTATTGTTCCAAAGGGTTGAGTAACAATATTGGCTACTGTTCCAGCAACAGAACCAATAGCGGAAGTATTAGTTGATATAGTTCCAAGGGCCGATCCTAATGATGCATTGATTCCTGCAACAGAACCTAAAGTTGCGTTATCTGTATAAACAAGGTTGGCAGTGTTAGTTATTCCGTGAACAGAAGCAGTTGCAGAAACGTGGGAACTTACAGAACCTTGCGTGGAATTGACAGAACCTTGAGTGTTGGTTACTGAACCTTGAATTGCAGTAACAGTTGGGGAAGTAATGGACCCGGCTGTACTTACGGACATAACTGTACTGCCGGAAGAGTTTTGCCACTCTGCCATATTGGAACTAAGGGCCGTTCCTGCTTTAATTGTCAGAGGAACATCATCACCATATGTTTCCAGATAAGATTGTTGAGGATGATTGGCATAGTATCTGGAAGTAGATGTTCCAGAAGAAGAGGC